>Ga0315288_10008871_pt1 | contig 12677 bp, 8 predicted proteins | sample YL17G11_20_MG_FD_203454 | JGI IMG/M metagenome (GOLD analysis project Ga0315288, IMG submission 203454) | Sediment microbial communities from Yellowstone Lake, YNP, Wyoming, USA - YL17G11_20 | ecosystem: Environmental > Aquatic > Freshwater > Lake > Sediment | place: USA: Wyoming | collected...
CCCTATGCTTGCAACGCACCGAGCGGTCTTGCCGCAATCGCCGCTTCCGCAACGCAGATAAATCTTGCTTGGAACGACAATTCCGATAACGAAACCGGCTTCAAGATCGAGCGCAAGACCGGCGCCGGCGGAACCTTCGTGCAAATTGACACCGTCGCCGCCGATGTTACCAGCTATTCGGATGACGGACTATCCCCTGCCACCACTTATTATTATCGAGTAAGGGCCTATAACAGCGACGGAAACTCCGAGTATTCCAGCGTAGCCAATGCCGCCACTCTGAGCGCCTGCGCCGCTCCCAGCGGTCTTGCCGCAACTGCTGTCTCCGACATGCAAATTGATCTTTCCTGGAATGACAACTCCGATAACGAGGACGGCTTCAAAATCGAGCGCAAGACCGGCGCAGGCGGAAGCTTCGCGGAAATTTACACCGTCGCCGCCGATGTTACCAGCTATTCAGACACCGACCTGGCACCTTCCACCACTTATTACTATCGAGTAAGGGCCTATAACAGCGACGGAAACTCCTCTTACTCCAGCGCAGCCAGTGCCACCACCTTTGCTATCTCCCCTCCGAGCGGACTCACAGCTACGGCCATGAGCAACAGCCGAATTGACCTGGCCTGGCAGGATAATTCCTCCAGTGAAATTTCTTTCAGGATTGAACGAAAAGTCGGCGCCGGCGGCGCTTATGTGCAGATTGAAGCAGTCGGACCGGGACTGGGAAGCGGCAGCACCATTACTTATTCAAATAATGGCTTGGCCAGTAATGTTACCTACTACTATCGGGTAAGGGCCTACACGCCCGGCGGCAGTTCGGCCTGTTCCGGCGAGGCCCATGCCACGACTTATGCCCTCCTGGGTCCTACCTACCTAACGGCCCGCGCAACCTCGCCTACTCAGATAAATCTGACCTGGACCGATAACTCAAGAAATGAGACGGGCTATATCATCGAGCGCAGCGTCGGCGATGACGATTCGTGGGAACAGGCGGGTGCAACAGGAATGGATGTCGTAAGTTATGCCGATGCCGGCTTGACCCCGAATACGACTTACTATTATCGCGTGCGCGCCTATAATGCCACCGGCAATTCCGCCTATTCGAATGAAGCCACGGCCGCCACCCCCGGGCCTCCACCAGCCCCGAGCGAATTGACCGCAACCGCGGTTTCCATGAATCAAATCAACCTCGCCTGGACGGACAATGCCGGCAACGAAAGCGGCTTCAAGATCCAGCGGCGCAAAGGAACCTCGACCAGTTGGTCAACCATCAAGACCGTTGCGGCAAATGTTACCTCCTGGAAAAATACCGGCCTGCCCTATGGGACGCAGTATTATTACCGCGTGTGCGCCTATAATTCCCAGGGCTCTTCCGTTTATACCAACGAGGCCGATGCGACGACCCTGTATCCTGTGGCGAATCCAACGAACCTGACCGCCCTGGCCGTCTCTTCCAGGCAGATCAATCTGACCTGGACCGACAATGCCGGCAACGAAAGCGGCTTCAAGATTCAGCGGCGCAAAGGAACCTCGACCAGTTGGTCAACCATCAAGACCGTGGGGGCCAATGTAACTTCCTACAGCAACACCGGCCTCAGCGTCTCAACGTTGTATCATTACCGCGTGCGCGCTTACAACTCCAAAGGCAACTCCGCTTATTCCAATGAGGCGGATGCAGCCACATTTTGATGAGTATGCTGGAGGATTGAGCCGGCGTCATGCAGTGGAAAATGGGGTGCCGTGCGCAGGGAGATTCTGCTATAATCGGGCTAACCTGCGCCCGTAGCTCAGCTGGATAGAGCGCCAGACTTCGGATCTGGATGTCGGGGGTTCGAATCCCTCCGGGCGTGTTTTGTCTGCTTCAGCAGACAAAACGCTCTCCTCTCTACGCTCTCCTCTCTACTCTCAAAAACTCTCTCTTACCTACTGCCGCAGATTTCTCTTCAGTTCAGGCATATCCACGACCCCCGACTCACGACTCACGACCCATGACCTATGACTCAGAAGACAACTCTAACAGCGCCTGTTCCGCCTGTTCCTTATTCGGCGCTTTGCCGTGATAATCCACCATCCCCTCCATGAAAGAGACGCCTTTGCCCTTGATCGTGCGGGCGACAATCATCGTCGGTTTGCCGGCAACCTTGCTTTCCGGCGCCAGCGCCTGGAGAATCTGCTCGATATCATGTCCGTCTATCTCAATCACATGCCAGCCGAAGGCCCGCCATTTATCCGCCAGCGGCTCCACCGTCATCACTTTCTCATTAGGCCCGTCAATCTGCAGACCGTTGAAATCCAGCAGCCCGGTAAGATTATCCAGCTTGTAGTGCGCCGCCGCCATGCCCGCTTCCCAAACCTGTCCCTCCTGGCACTCGCCATCGCCCAGCATCACAAAGATGCGCCGGCCGGGATCGTCCAGCTTTCCCGCCAGCGCCATGCCGATGGCCGTGGAAAATCCCTGTCCCAGCGAACCGGTAGTCATCTCCACCCCCGGGACTTTTCGCATGTCCGGATGGCCCTGCAACGGGCTGCCCAGCTTGCGCAGGCTAAGGATCGTCTCCTTGGGGAAATAACCGGCCTCTGCCAGCGTCGCATATAACACCGGACAGGCATGGCCCTTGGAGAGAATGAAGCGGTCTCGCCCCGCCCATTCAGGCTGTTTCGGATCGTGCCGCATAACATGAAAGTAAAGGCAAGCCAACATATCGGCCGCGGAAAGCGACCCACCCGGATGTCCCGACCCGGCCTCCGCCAGCATGGTGATGATATTGCGGCGAATCTGCCGCGCCTTTTCTTTCAACAAAGGCGTCAGACCGTCCTTATCATATTCGTTTGCATCTTTCTCAATAAGCTGTTTACTCACGGATACTTCCTCTCTATCCTTTCAAATTAGTCGTCGGCTAATTTATGAACGGCGTATTCTCCTGAAACTCAAGCGTCTCTTCCAGAGACCGGACTCCATTGGTTGTGCCGATAGCCAGGCAGGCCAATGCTCCCACGGCATTGGCAAAACGCGCGGTCTTTTCCAAATCCCATCCCTTTAAGACACCGGCCAGGAAGCCGGCCACAAACGCATCGCCCGCGCCGGTGGCGTCCAGGCATTGAATCTCATAGGCCGGCGCCCGAATTTCAGCCTCCCGGGTGCGCACATAACAGCCCTGCTCCGCCAGCTTGAGGGCCACTGTGCCAACACCCTTATCTAACAGCGCGGCCGCAACCTCCTCCGGAGTCTCCTGGCCGGTTAGCATCTTCGCCTCTTCAAAACTCGGCAGAAAATAATCCACAAATTCCAGCGCAGGTTTTAACGCCTTCATCCACCGGTTTTGTGCATCCCAAACCGTATCCAGCGCAGTAGTAAGGCCCGCCGCTCTTGCTTTCTTCAGCAGCCTCGCCATGGGCTCGCCGTCGAGCGACGGCAACACCAGCGCCCCGGCTACATGCAGCAGGCGCGCCTTTTGGATGATTGAGAAATCTATGTTTTCCTCATTCAAAGCCGCATTTGCGCCCAGGTAGTGAATAAAAGAGCGCTCGCCGTCCGCATGTACCAGCACCATCGTCGCGGAGGTAAATTCGCGCTCATCCCGCACCACTCCGCTGACTTCGACGCCCTGCTGCTGCATATACTTCACGACAAAATCGCCAAAGCCGTCTTTGCCGACCTTTCCAATTACCGAAGATGAAATCCCAATGCGAGACAAACCAATCGCGGTATTGGAGGCACAGCCTCCAATATGCAACTCCATTTTGTCAACCAGCATGAGCGTTCCCCGTGCCGGCAGCGCCTCCACCGGCCTCCCCAGAACATCAGCCACTATGATTCCGACACAGACGACATCAGACATGTTTTTACTCCTGCCGCGGGCCTAATTAGTTTAGCATATAATTTCGTGGGGATGAAAGACCGCAGTTCAGGGAAGCGGTAGCTTCTGAAAGGCATAGGAGATGGTTTGCACTCCATGAAGGTGATCCACGCGATAGCGAATGCCGCGCGGCGGTTGCGCCGGATTGGGAAAGAGCGCGGTAAGCGTTCGCCCCGTTACTTGCCCGTTTGTATCATACTGATAGGTGCGAGATGTGGATAGCGCGGTTTGCGGTTTTCCCTCAAAATCAATTAGCTCCATCTGCTCGTTGGTCCATTGCGTCGCCGCATCGGCTTTGGGCTGCAGCAATGTTATGCCAACTTTTACCCGATAACGTTTACCCGCCGAAGTCTGCTGGACGATGGGGACTTCCGGCGCAATGAGAAGATTATCGAGGCTTTGCGCGAAGGGTTTCTCGCCGGCCACACTCAGAAAATCCACCTTGAGATTCTCCCGCTTTTCATAGCACACCAGATTGGCGGAGAAGTTATCCAGCGAAGCCGCCCCCGCACTCGCCCCGGAAAACCAGACCTGCGCCGCGGTTCCCGCGGCTGGCGGGCGCGCCTCCGTCGTATGCGCTGCCTTGGGGAAAGCTATCTGGCGCAAGCTGAGTTTGCCGCCAAGATTATCCGTCGCCGCCGGATTTTGCATGGCCTCCAGTATTCTGTCCAACTGCGCCGGCGCGCCGGAAATTAATATATTAAGCGCCGTGCAAGCCTGATTTGCCGCCGGTTGCGTAAGATCTAAAATGCGCGCCACCGATTCCACGGAAACAGTATAGGGACCCGCGCCAACACTGGGCGCCTCCGCCGCGCAAGGCAGTGCCGCAAGCGAAATAACTATAAAAATATAAAGCGAAATTCTCAAACCCATTCCAATATCCTTGCCCCGCCTTCCGCTCAACGCTTAGCTCTGAACTCTGAACTGGCTCAGTTGCAAAGCACATGTAGGGCGGGTGCGCCGTCGCCCGCCGAGCCTTGAATTAAAGATAAAGTGGGCGCTTTTCTGCCTGGCTCAATTATTCCTCACGGCCTATTTTATGTGCTTTGCAACAGAGCAACTCTCAACTCTGAACTCTAAATATCTTCGCACTCACTTTTACGAGTGCGAAGATATTTAGAGCAAACTCGCCTGATTGGTTTGCTTCAATCCCAAATGCGCGCAGGCCTTTTCCGTCGCTTTTCTGCCGCCGGTAGTGCGCATCAGAAAACCTATATTGAGCAGGAAGGGTTCCACCATCTCCTCCAAGGTGCGCGATTCTTCCTGCAAGCTCGCGGCCAGCGCCTCGATGCCCACCGGCCCGCCCGCATATTTTTCTATGATCGTCGCCAGTAGGCGGCGGTCTAAATCCGTCAAGCCAATCTCATCCACGCCCTCCAACCGCAAGGCCTGGTCGGCAAGTTGCTGGGTAATGTGGCCGTCGCCTTTCACCTGGGCATAATCCCGCACGCGCCGCAAAAGCCGGTTGGCCACCCGGATCGTGCCCCGGCTGCGGCGCGCAATCTCTCCGGCGCCCTCTTCCTCCACCGGTATTTCGAGAATTGACGCGGAACGTTTCACCGCGCGCAGCAGATCTTCTGTGCTGTAGAAGGTGAGTTCTTTGAAAAGCCCGAACCGTTGGCGCAGCGGCGAGCTAATCAAGCCCGCACGCGTCGTCGCGCCGATCAAAGTGAAACGGGAGATGGAAGGACGATAAACCCTCGCATGCGCGCCCTTATCGAAGATAATGTCAACCCGATAATCCTCCATCGCCGGATAGAGAAACTCTTCCACGGCCTTGGAAAGGCGGTGAATTTCATCAATAAATAGAATCTCGCCCTCTTCCAGGTTGGTCAGTATCGCCACCAGGTCGCCGCTGCGCTCCAAGGCCGGCCCGGAAGTGCCCTTGAAGGCCGTCCCCATCTCAGTTGAGATAATGCGCGCAAAAGTCGTCTTGCCCAAACCCGGCGCGCCGTAAAAGAGAATGTGGTCCAGCGGCTCGCCCCGCCCCTTCGCCGCCGCAATCGCAATCTGCAGCGATTCGATCACCTGCTGCTGGCCGATACATTCCTCCAGCCGGCTCGGCCGCAAGTTCCAGCTATCCTCTCGCTCCGTCTCAGTAGGCTTTTTTAATAATGGCTCAGGACTGCTCTTCTTCTGTTTCAACTTGTCTTTGTTCATATATCACCGACCACCGACCACCGACAACTATCTCTTTTGCCCCCTAAAGATTTCCTCAAACAAATCTTCCGCCGACGCCACCGCCGGATTCCGCTTCAGCGCTTCCTCCACCGCCTTCTTCGCCTCCAGGATGCGATAGCCAAGCTGATCCACCAGCGCGCTCAGCGCCTCCTGTATTATAGCGTCCAGGTCCGGTGTTGCGGAAGGTGCGGCCTCTCTCTGCGGCATCAAAGCAAACTTGCCGACCTTGCCATTCAGCGCCGCGATCATCTTTTCCGCCTTGCGCGGCCCTATACCCCCCAATTTCGTAAGCTGCTTTACATCCCGCTCTTCAATGGCTTGCGCGATAACCGCCACCGGCTCGGTCAAAGCCCGCGCCGCCGCCGTCGGCCCCATGTCTTCCACACTGATTAACTTCTCAAAGAATTCCCTTTCCAATTCGCTCGTAAAGCCAATCAAAACGGGCCGCGTCTGATGCGCGCTGTGATGGTAGGAGATAAACAGCTTAATCTCATCCCCCTCCGCGCCCGCGCGCAGTCCCTGCAGGCATCCGCGGCAAATGGGCGCCATCAGTATTTCATACCCTACGCCATTTGCCAGCACCAGTATGCGGTCATCTCCCTTTCGAAAGAGCCGCCCCTCAAGATAGGAAATCATGTTTGTTTCCTTTACGCTTCTTTTCGCAAGGCCCCCACCGCCGCCAGGGCCAGAGCATCGGCAATGTGTTCGGAATCCGGCGGCTCGCTCAGTCTCAGCAAACCGCATATCGCCCGCCCGACTTGCTCCTTGGAGGCCCGCCCATATCCGGTTAAAGCCTTCTTTGCCTCGGTCGAAGGAATCTCCAGAATTTCCACTCCACATCGCTGCGCCGCCAGGCAAATCACTCCCCGCACATGCCCCAAAGTTATCGCCGTGGTTGGGAAAAGCGCCTCCGAGTAGAGCTTTTCCAAAAACATCGCGCGCGGCCTCCACCGCTTTAATACCGCCTCCAATTCCAGATAGATCTTTTCCAGGCGCACTCCCAAAAGCTGGCGCGCGGTGGAGGTGATCTCGCCGCTCTCCACCAGCTTCAGACTCTCCAGACTGCCGTTTTTTGATTCCAATACGGCGAATCCGGTAGCCCGCAAGCCAGGATCAATTCCCACCACAAAGCTGCCCGTTTGCTTCTTCATTGCCCACTTCTTAAATGCCAGCCACTCTCAACTTTCAACTCTGAACTTTCAACTTTCAACTCTGAACTCTCAACTCTCAACTCTTAACTCTTAACTCTTAACTCTTAACTCTTAACTCTTAACTCTTAACTATCACTTCTTTCCCGCCAACTGCTTCAACAGCGGCTCTATTTCTCCCATCTCCTTCTGATAGCCGGCAAGGTCTCCGGCGCGCAAGCGCTCCTGGGCCTTGCGATAATGCTCAAGCGCCTTGTCCGCCGCCGCACGCGCCTCTTTTGTGGCCAGAATCTCCGGCATTACCGGCGCGGTGGAAGGCGTGGGAGTTGGACTGACACCGGCCTGTGTCTGTGCCGCCGGCGGAGTGGTCGCCATTCCGCCCTCCGCGCCTTCGCGTAAAGACTCCGCCGTGAGCGCGGGCGCCAAACCAACCGCCGTCGCCAAAGCTCTCTCCAAAGAAGGCCCAAAATAAACCCTCAGCGCATCGCCTTCTTTTCGGCCGATAACCACCAGCTTTAGTTGTGGGATGGGATTAACTTTGGCCTTCAAGAATATCGGTTCAACATACAACAAGGAATGACCCAACGGGATTACCAGCAGATTGCCTCTGACTACTTCCGAGCCGGCCTGATTCCACAGCGTCGTAAGCTTGCTGATCTCCCCATGCTGGTCAATACCCGCCTCGAATTGAATCGGTCCGGGAACCTGCTCCCCGCGCGTGAATTCATAGGCTATCAATTCGCCATAATGTTCGTCATCACAGCGCGCCGCCATCCAGGCCGCCATGTTCCTTGCTTTTAGCGGCGTAAATGGGATCATCAGTATGAATTCCGGCTTATCCTCCCCGGGCAGCCGCATCAGCACATAATAGGCCTGCATGCCCTCGGCCTCTCCCTGACCGGTATCCCCTTGCATATAGTCTGTCTGCAAAGTAGTCTGCTTGTTGGCGCCCTCGGTGGCTATTTCCCACCGATCGGCCTTTTTATAAAACACCTGCGGGTCGGTCATGTGATAGGTGGAATAGACCCGCGCCTGCATATTGAATAATTCCTCCGGATAGCGAAGATGCTTGTTCAAATCCTCCGGCATCTGCGCTTTGGGAATAAAGAGATTTGGAAATACCTTTCGCAAGCTGCCCAGCAACGGGTCCTTCTCATCCATGATGAAAAATTGCGTGGTCCCGTTATAAGCATCTATCACCACTTTGACCGAATTGCGAATATAGTTCGCATACCCAAAACGGCTGAGAAATGGCTGGGAGTAGGGGAGGCGTGAAGAGAGCGTATAGGCATCCTGGATCCAGTAAAGCTTGCCGGAGCGGGAGATTGCCAGGTAGGGATCCGCATCATATCCCAGGAAGGGGGCGATGGCCGTAACCCGCTCGCCGATCGAGCGCCGCATGATAATCTTCGTGTCGGCCTTTATATTTTCCGATAACAGCAGGTTGACATTTGCAAAACGCAGGCTCATCGCCAGGCGGCTCAGACTGCCGCCGACCGCGATGCCGGCCGTCCCCCTATATTCCGTCGTCGCCGTCTTCGAACTTGATATCGGGTAATCATTCTCCGGCAGATTCGTGCGCACCAGGGAGTATTGCTCCGGCGTGAAAAGTTCCCCAAAATATAAGCCCGGCTGCGTTACCTTCTGAACGCCCTCGCTGACCGGAGGAATATCTCTGATTATCAATTCCGGTTCGCCTTCCGCCGTAACTTCATTCACCGGCGAAAGCACCGCGGCATAGCCGTGAGTATAGAAGATATGCTCATTCTGCCAGTCCGCCGCGCCGCCCGAGCTGCTGGGAAGACTGTCCAGGCTCATCTCCCGAGCGGATAGCATCACCTGCCGGTATTGGTCGGAAATCATGTAACGGTCAATATCCACATCGTGAAATTGATAATATGGCTGCAAGCGCTGCTTTTGCGTATACACATCCAGCAAAGGCCGATGGTCCCACAGCCGCACATTCTTTATCGTGGCGCTTTCCTTCGTCAGGGTCTCTTCTGTATAGGGCTGAAGCGCCGGGAATTCCTTGTCGTTCACATTTCCCAGGTTAAACCCGAAACGCGTGGCCTCGATATTGCGCGCAATATAGGGCGCCTCTTTGGTCTGCTCGCTGGGCGCCACTTGGAAGCGCTGCATCGCCGCCGGGTAGATGCTCGCAATAATGGAGGCAATGAAGAGCACGGTGAGCGCGCCGATAGGCAGCACAAAACCGCGGAAACGCAGGTTAATCAATACCGCAATCGCTCCCAACACCGCCACCGCCAGCAGAATGTAACAAGCGAACAGCCGGGCATGAACATCCGTGTAGGTCGCGCCGAATACCACGCCTTCGTTGGAATACAGCAGGTTATAAGCCTGCAACATATAATCCCAGCCCTTCACTGCCAGCCAGGCCGCCAGTAAAACGGAAATGTGCGCTTTCACATGTGGCGCAAATGCCGGCACCCCGCGCACCGTGCGAATCGCCTTCGCCAGGTAATGCAGTATGAGCGAGAAGATGATGGACAAAATCAGCGCCGCGGAAAGATAGCTCTGCGCCATTTGCACCAGCGGCAGTTGAAAGACATAGAAGGATAGATCATGCCCGAAGACCGGGTCGAGTTTCCCAAAGGAAGTGGGGTGGAAAGCCAGCAAGGCCGTAAACCAATGGCTGCCCGCCTGCTTCCCGACGGCATAAGCTATCAGAAAGCACAAAACCAGCGCGAAGCTCAATAGCCAGCGCTCCAAAATTCGTTCCCATTCATACGCAATCTGCAAGCGGGAACGCGTCTCCGCATCATACCAGACCGCGCGCGTCGCCATCCGCACCGCCAGCAGGCAGTTGACGGCCAGAATCCCGAAGAAGACCATGCCGACAATCAGCGACATGATGATCTTCGCCCAGAACCCGCGCCAAAATACTCCCAGATAGCCCACCTCCCCAAACCACAACCAGTCCGTATAAAACCGAACCAGCCGGGGCCCCGCCCATAAGGCTACTATTATCAAAACCGCAATGATGACCCACTTCGATGTCCGTTTCCGCGTCATTTTCTTCTCCAATCATCTCCAAATTGCATTTCGCGATAGCCAGTTATCGCTAAAATGCAATTTGGGCGCAACTGAACGGCTAAACCCGCTATTCAGACTTAGCCACTCTGAACTGTGAACTGTGAACTCTGAACTGTTTGCTATACTTTCACCGGCCTTAGCAAAATCCCTGCCGCTTGCTTGAGGCCGCTGGCAGTATAACACGCCAAAGCCGCATTTAGGGACTGCTACCGCCGTTTGGTAGCTGTCCCAGGGGTTATTTCAGTTTTATAGCATAATCTGTGCGCATCTGCGTAAATCTGTGGCTAAAAATGTGCCGTTTTCGTGCCTTCGCGCCTTTGCGGTTAATGTCTGCATGCCGTCACCGCATAAACAGCCATGCCCCTATCGTCAAAGCCGCCACCACTCCCGCCCAAACATAAAGCATCGTGCGCTTGAGGATCTGATTCACCTCGAGTCCCAAATGGTTGGCAATCCAGACATTATGCGTATTAGTAGGGTCGCATACCCCCTGTATCTGACCCACGGAAAGCAGCGCCGCCATCACCGCCGCGGCCGGCATTACCGCGGCCATGAGTTTGCCCAGCCCGAATCCCATCCCCCAGATATTCAGCGGGCCCCGATATAATGCCAACGGAGCGAAGATCGAAAATATAATCACATACATGATGGGATTTTGCGGCAGCGCCTTTTGAAGCAAGGGTTGCAGGCTGGCCGATACATTGGGATGCATAACCGCATTCACCAGCATCCCGATCCCGAACATCAACGCCACCGCCGGCGCAACATTCCCCAAGCCCTCATAGATCGCTCGGGAAAGCAATTTTGCGCCCCCCGAACCCGGCCGCCAGGTGGTCGCCAAACCCCAACAGATGCCGATGATCATCGCCGCCGTGATGGGAAATTCATAGGGCTTTCCATTAAGCCGTAGGAGGTTAAAAAGACCGATATTATGAAAAAAAATCATGGCTTTTGTGCTCGTCATAATCAAATTACGCAAGGAAAACACTAGCACCAACAAGAGTGGTATGAGAGGAGTTAGCAAAGCAAAAAAGTTAATGCGGCCTTTTACTTCAATTTGCGGTGCTGCCGCCCAGAAAGTTCTTCGTCCGCGGCGCGTCTCAATGATGGCAAAGGCGATGGTAACCATCCCGAAAATCACGGCTGTCGGTATCGCAAAGCGCAAAATCGTGCCGGCATCCACACCCAGTTCCCGGTAGAGCTGCCAGTTGGTCAGATTGAAAATCCCGCCCAGGCTCATGCCCAGAAGAAACAGCCCGCCCACCGCAATCGGCGCCACCCCGAGCGTCAGCAAGATGGGAAACACAATCGTCGCCACCATAATCACCGCCCCCAAACCTCCCAGGGTCGTAAAAAGCAGCGCCACCACCGCGGTAAGCAAGAGCGACAGCACCAGGGGCTTGTCGCCGCCCAGTTCCGCGGCCTTTTTCACCAGCGTCTCGGCGATTCCGGTGCGCTGCATCAGTGCCGCCAAAATCGCGCCCAGCATGGCCGTAACATACGCGGGATGTAGCCGGAAAAGTCCCTTTTCAATTATCTCGGTAAGTATCTCCGGCGCGGAAATCCGCGCCGCCGCGGCAATCCCCACTGCCATTAACGGCAGCGCCAGCAGCGCCGGCAGCCGCCCCAGATACATCAACACCGCCGCCACCGCAAAGATCGCCAACACCGATATAACTATTGCATTCATCTGGTATCTCTCCATTCAAGGAACACAGTAACCGCAAAGAGCAAAGGACGCAAAGGTTACGCAAAGACTTCAAGAAGGCATTCGCCTTAAGAATTTCCTTTGCGGCCGCTTTGCGCTCATTGCGGCTTTGCGGTTCCTGTTTTTCTTATTGGTTTTGCCCTTTTCCGCAATCTCCTCAACAGCGCCAGGTTCTGCTTATCCTTCACCGCCATGTGCGGTATCTCCAACAGCATCGGCGTTTCCTGAAAGCGCGCATCCCTCACCAGCGCATGAAACACCTGCAACCCCAGGCTGCCTTTTCCTATATATTCATGCCGGTCAACTCTGGAGCCCAGCTCCGACTTGGAATCATTAATATGAAATGCCTCAATCTTGCCCAATCCTATTATATGGTCGAACTCCGCCAGCACCTTTTCATAGCCCAGATAGCCCCGAATGTCATAACCCGCGGCAAAGACATGCGCCGTATCGAAGCAGATTCCCAGCCGTTCCGGATATTTCACCTTCTCCAAGATCAAGGCCAGCTCTTCGAAATTCGCCCCCAGCATGGTTCCCTGCCCGGCCATCGTCTCTAGCAGGATGCGCGTTGAGGACTTGCTGAATTTTTGATGAAGGCTGTCCAATGCCTCGATGATTCGCGCAATTCCTTCTTCTCGCGTTGAGGTCCTGAATCCCCCGGGATGCAAAATCAAAAGGGGCACATCGAATTTGTCCGCCCGATACATCTCAGTTTCCAGGCGCGCCCGC
>Ga0315288_10008874_pt1 | contig 12676 bp, 9 predicted proteins | sample YL17G11_20_MG_FD_203454 | JGI IMG/M metagenome (GOLD analysis project Ga0315288, IMG submission 203454) | Sediment microbial communities from Yellowstone Lake, YNP, Wyoming, USA - YL17G11_20 | ecosystem: Environmental > Aquatic > Freshwater > Lake > Sediment | place: USA: Wyoming | collected...
CCGTTCTCCAACGTGCGGGTGTCCAAGGTGATCGCGCTCGCGTTCGCCACGTTGAGCGTGGCCCCCGCAGGGATAATCGTCCGCCCGCTACCCCTCATCGTCCCGCCCGTCCAATTCATCACACTGCCAACCGTCACCACCTGGCTGCCGCCCAGGGTGCCGCCGCTCAAAGTCAACACGGCGGGTGTCACCGCGCTCGTGCCGTCGAAGTTCGCCGTGCCGCCGGAAATGATCAGCGTGCCGCTCAGGTTGACCGATCCTCCCAGCGTCGCGGTCCCACCGCTCACGGTGAGGTGACCCGCGCCCGTGATGCTCGATCCCCCGCTCGAAGTGTGTGTCCCGCCCGACAAGTTCAAGGTGGCGCCAGCTTCGATCACCGTCCGCACACCCCCACCCATGGTTCCCCCCGTCCAGAAGGAAGTTCGATGCAGGGTCAGCGTGCCGGTCCCGGACAACGTCGGCGAACTGCCTAAACTGCCGAGGGTGAGGCTGCCACATTCAGCGGCGCTGTTGAGGGTGACGGTGACATTCTCGGTGATGAACACGTTGTCATTCGCGCCGGGCACAAAATTCGGCTTCCAGTTCGAGGCAATGTTCCAATCGCCACCGGCGAGATTCGTCCAGGCAATGTCATCGGAGCCAAAGTGCGCAAACACGGTCTTGTTGGTCGTCATGGGCAGGGTGAGGGGATTGCTCGTCGTGATGGTGTCGCCGGTCCAGCCGTGAAAGTGGTCGGGGGCAAAGGCCGTGGCCGTCAGCGTCACCATTTCGCCGTTGGTGAAGCTGAACCGGCTTGGGATCACTGTCACCTGTCCACCGTCGCTCAGGACGGTAAGCCGGAAGCGGGCGGAGGCGTTGTCGGCGGGGTTGGTGCCATCGAGGAATTCATCCCGATTCGAAACGCCGTCACCGTCGAAATCCCCGGTGGTGGTTTGATTCAGGTTGCCGAAATAGGCCATCTCCCAGGAATCGGGCAGGCCATCGCCGTCTCTATCGAGCATCAGAGCTGTGGGCGCACTGGTGACGCTGCCGGAGCTGTTGGTGAGCACGACCGAGTATTGACCTTCGTTCATGGCTTCGACATTCGTGAGCAGCAGGGCGTCGTTGGTGGCTCCGCTGATGTTCGTGCCATTCAACCGCCATTGATAGGAGAGGTCGCGTGAGTTAGCCACCACCACAAAGAACGAAGCCAGTGCGCCCGGCCCGACGACTTGGGGGTGGGGTTGGCTGAGGATCTGCGGGGGCGTGACGTTTTCTGCCGTCTGCGCGAGGAGGTTCCCGTTGGCATCAAAAACGAATTGCTGGCCTTGGGTCTGGGGTACAACTGGCGTTGTGAGTAAAAGGCCGCCTGCCACAGCCCAACTCCAGGTACACACGGGTCGTCCGAGCAGTTTCGGAAAGATGTTGATCGGACCATCATTCATCGGTGTAGTCGTTAAAGATATTTCCTTCTTGCGATCAACTCTTGCTGCGTGCGCCATGCTCCCAAGTTCACGCCAGGAGGGGGACCAGCAGGAGGAGCAGGACACTTACCTGAGGGGTTACATGGTTTACTCACGCAAATACTGAAGCCCGCCGCGACCGCTTGAGCGGTACGCGTTGCCTCGTTGCAAGCGGCCTCGGCCTTCGCATTCTCGAGTTCACAGATCTGGTTGGCGAATTTTGGCTCTCTTCTCCGGGCCAATGCGCATGCGAGTGCGGCTAAGTGCGACGCTTCCTCACATTTAGCCTCCTGATTCCTCCCAGCTTTACGCATGTCATAATCCTCTTTTTCGCAACAGTTCCGCAGCCCCAAACCTCCTTGGTCTGGATCATTCGTTTCCAATCCCAACGGGTCTACCAGATTGACCGGATTGTTGCCCACATAAGCGTATAAATTCGGACCTGCTTCCAGCTCCGCGCCCGTGAGGGGGTCGCGAGAAAGCCAATGGGCAAGGTCCGGGTCGTAAGCGCGGAATCTGGCAAGAGAAAAGCCAGCCTCGGGGCACCAAAACATGCCGGCGAATCCGAAGTCCGCCGCCACGTCGCCGGTCGCCATCGTCCGGCGGCCATAAGGATCGTATGCGTAACGCGCCCGCACGTTGCCGCCGCTGTCGGTCAGTTCGCGAATCGAGCCCAAATGGTCCCGAGTGTAATAGTAAACGCCGGCGGCCGCTCCAGTTTCCAGCTTCATCCCTTGTGTAGAGAAATGTTTGGTAACCGTGCCAGAAGCATCGCGTTCTTCGCAAATGTCATTCCCGCACCAGATAAAACTCCGGTGCGATACTTCGTTTCCATTCATCAACTGGCGGATTCCCGCCAATCGACCTTCGCTATCGAACTGGAACTCGGTCCGCTGATTCCCGGCATTGACGGCGACGAGGCGATCTTCAGCATCCCATTCGTTCGTCCGCATGGTTCCGGTGTCAGTCGTTGTGTTGATTTGATTTAGGGCATTGTACGTGGCAATGATATTGGTAGCCCCCACTTGCTCCGTCAAACGGTTGCCGGCCGGGTCGTAGGTGTAAGCAAACGTGTTGACGAGAGAGCCGGCGTTGGTGACCGTGGCGGAGAGGAGTTGATTCGCGGTGTCATAGCCGAAGGTGTGGAGAAGAGGCGGCTGCGCCCCGGCTTGTTGTGACCAGGTGGTGATCCGGTCCGCCGCAATGTCACGGCCGTAGATGAATTCGGAAACCGGGGTTGCTCCCACCTTGTGAGTGATCCGCTGGAGCACCCGATCCTGAGTATTGTTGCCGTAGCTTCGCTCTTCCGTTTGGCCATTCGGAAATGCTTGAGCCACCATTCGGTAGGAGACGCCATCATAGGCACGCGTAAACGCTCCCAAGGCGTTGGTCTCGCCGACCACACGTCCCGCCGCATCGTAGGTCATCGTCGCAGCCACCCCGTTGATGGCCGTGGAGATGCGCCGGCCCAATGTATCGTAACTGTAAGTAATCGTGTCATTGGGCAGCGGGCCGTCCACGCTCGCCAATTGGCCCGCACCCAATGTTGGAGAGGCGGTGATGGAGTTGTAGGAATAAAGAGTCGTTCCGATGCCGTCCGTCATTGAGGTGGCTCGCTCGTAATCCGAATCATACACGTAACTGACGCTCGGCGTTGGCCCTGTGGTGTTGGCGTACGCGATGGACTTGAGCGAATTGTCGCGATTGTACGTGAACTGAGTGACCTGCTGTTTTTCGTCAATGACCTGCCGCATACGGCTGGTGGCATTGTCGTAGAAATAGCTGACCCGGGAACCGTCTCCATACTGCTTGCTGGTCAAACGCCCTTGCACGTCCTTGTCCCACGTCGTAGTCCGCCCCATGGGGTCGGTCAGGCTGCGGAGGTCGCCGCAAGAACACCATTGAAAGAGCGTTACCCGGTTCAGCGGGTCCGTCCGCTTCGTAATCTGCCGCATGTTGTCAAACTCCAGCAACGTCTGTCGTCCGGCCCGGTCCCGAACCACGACCGCGTCGAGGCGGCTGTAAGTGTACTGGCTGAAAGTGGCGTCCGGATGCGTGATCTTGGTCAAGCGATCCAGGGCGTCGTAGTCGAAGGTCAGCATGTATCCGCTTTCGTCAGTCTTGGTCCGAGTCCGGCCAAAGGCATCGTAGGTGGCCGTTATCGTATCGTTCGTTCCGGGCAGCGGCCCGTCAATCATGATGAGATAGCCGTCGGGGTTGTAAATGTTCGTGGTCGTTTCGTTCTTCGGGTTGGTGACGGTGAGAATCTGCCCGCGCGCATGATAGGTGAACGTGTTGGTCGGGCCTGCGGCATCGGTCTGGGTGAGCGGCAGGTGTTGGGCGTTGTAAGCCGTCCGGGAAAGCAGCTCGTTGTTCGCAGCTCGGGTCTGGCGGGCCTCCAGGAGGTCAATGCCGTTGGTCGCATACAAATAACTCATCGTTCGCCCGACGGGATCAATCGCATTGGTTACATGACCAAACCCGTCGTAGGCATAGGTGTAGAGCGGGGTCTGCCCGTCATCGAGCACACGGCCCACGTGGGAGGGGAGGTTATTGTTGCCGTCCCAAAAAGGGGACAACTGGCCAGCGTAATCATACCAGACGCGGCCCTCCAGCGCTTCCTTGGTGCTCTCGAGAATGCCCGCCGTGGACCCACAGCACGCCGTGTGCAGCCAGTGGTAGAGTTTCGCCTTGGTGTAATCCCCATAGCCGGTGGCGCACGCCGTCCGGCTCCAGTAAAAGGTGTTTCGAGCAAAAAGAAACGCGTTCAAGGTCGCCATCCCGGCCGGAACTGAAGCGAGGGGATCGCCGTTCGGGACACTGACGCTGAGGCTTTGGTTGTATTCCACGCGGTCCCGACTGCCGTCCGGGTACAGGGTTTCCAGGAAGCGGGTGGTCCCGTACGGCCCGAAGTCCTGCCCCCGCGTGAAGCTGTTGGTGTCGTAGGGAGTGATGAGCGCATTGATGAAGTCGCTGTTCGTTTCGTAGTTGAACTGCGAGGTCAGGCCGATGACATCGGTGATTTTGTTGAGCCGGTTCGTGGCATCATAGTCGAACGTCGCAAACCGCCCGAACGGGTCCGTCACCTTCGTGATTTTGTAAATGTCGGTCGGGTGGGCGTAGGAAATGATGGTGACCTGGCCGATGGCGTCGGTGGCGGCCACCAGCCGCAGGTTTCCGTCGTAGGTGAGCGTAACCGCATTGCCAAAGGGGTCCACGATCTGGGAGAGAAAACCTTTCGTGAGGTGCCCGTCGAACCGTCGGATTGACTGAAGACCAGCTTCGAGCCGTCGCGGGCCAGCGCCTGGTAACTGCCGGGAGCGGTGCGCGTCAGCCGGGTCTGGTCGAATTGCTGGTAGGCGTAGGTCTGGGTGTTGGTGTTGAAACCCGTGAACGTCCGCGTGCCGCCACCCATAATGTAATACTTCACATCTGCCGAAAGGCTCTGGGGGTTGTCCGTGATGTAAGAAATCCAATCGCAGGTCCATTTCGAGCCGAAGTTGGAGTAGGTGAAATTGGCGGGCTGGAAGGCGTCGCGGTGATTGTAACGGGCCGTAAAGCGGACGGCCGGGCCGACCGGCGGAGAATATCCGACTGGCTCGTCGCTCAGGTTCAAATTGACGAGCATGAAATGGACACTCGAGACCGCCATGGCCTTGCAGGGTGGGTTACCCGTCTTGTGATCGCCCGGCCCGTGTGGCCCGGGATCGTTGCTGGTCGTTTGTCCCTTGCCCCAAACCAACACGCCTTCGTTGGCTTCAACGATTCGCCAGCCCTTCGGCAAAGGCCCCGGTGGGATCAGGAAGTAGCCGCTGGTTTCGGCTTCGAGGGCCTGTTTCGTCGCCCAAACCTCATTTCCGAAGGTTGGATCCTGCAGCAGATAGCGGTCGCCATCGTTGCGGATCATTGCCGCGTAGTGGCCGACTTTCCAGTGGACGACGGAGGGCACGACGAACGCGCCGCCTTTTTCGCGAAAGGCCATTTGATAGTTGAGGCCAACCCTTTTCGAAAGCTCGGCCACCTGTGGCAGGGAAAAGCCGTTGGTGGTGGAGGCGGAGTCGAAGATAATCGCAGTCGCCGCGTTTTGCGGATCGAGTGAAAGCTTGATGCGATGCAGCGCCAGCGGGCCGCAACGGAACGAAATCTCCGGCCGGTTTTGCATGTTCCAGAGGCCCTCCCGGGCGCCAGAGATTCTTTCCGTCGCCGAGCCAACGAATACCCGGCTCTCGACAGACTTCAGCAGCGCCTCCAATTCCGTCATGCGTCCCAAACGCGCATACATGTAGGCCAGTTCGCCAGCGGCTCGATCCGCGATGGCTTTGCCGCGTGCATCTGTGGCGTCCTTCGCCAGCCGCCAGGCCGCTTTCCAGGCCTCCAGCGCGAGCGAGTAATGAGCGGTGTTGTAACACTCAAGGCCGAGATCGGTGAGGAGCGCCGCACGCCAGGGCGACTTTGGATGTCGTTCCAAAAAGTCCGTAAGGACCGAGAAGTCATCCGGGCTGGCGCGCTCGGAATAGCGCTGCAGGGCAGCGGCCAGCGCTCCATTTTCGGCAGGCGTCGGCTCGCTCCCGATCGGGAGAAGCGGTTCCTCGAACACATGCGCTCGCAAAAACTCCTCGGTCGAGGGCTCGGCGGAAAACTCGAGCGTGGTCTTGGGTGGTTGCACCAGCGGCACTGTGCGATCCGGAATGACCTGCGCGCCTCCCGTGGCGCTTGCCGCAGGGGGCACCTGGGCGAAGGCATCGCAGCGAAAGATTAGCAAGGAGGCAGCGGCGATGGCCGCCACTTGAGCGCCGGGGGAAGCCTTGAACTTGGAGACGGGTGTTTGCCGAAATGGTTGAGGCACAGCGCGGTCGTGCATATTATTAGATGTTGTTCTGCCATAAACAAGAAACGCTAACATACACCCCAACCATGTCAACTGCGCAACAAAGTGAGTGATGATTGTTGCGGACGAAACTGCAGGTTTTCTCGTGATGGGACCATGACGAACATTTGTTTGAGTAACACGTTCCCTTCTTCCTGGTTTGCATCGCCGGCAGGATGAACCGCCACCAGCAAGTCGTTATCGCATACCTCCAGGAGGAAATCCGCGTCCTCAAAGAGCAATTGGGAAAACGCCCTCGGTTCAATGACGATCAGCGCCGCCGACTGGCCGTCAAGGGCAAGCCCACCGTTACCTTCCACGTCCTCTACGTTTTCATCGTCCTGTCGCACCATCGCCGCCGCCTTCTGCACTTCAATGTCGTCGAGAGCCCCTCTGTCGGTTGGACCACCCAACAACTCCGGGAAGCCTTCCCCTTCACGTCGCCCCCGAAGTACCTGCTCCGGGACCGCGACAGCATTTACGGACTGGAGTTCCAGCGCCGCGCCGAGGCTTTGGGCCTGGAGGAAGTCCGCATCGCCCCTCGCTCACCGTGGCAGTCGCCGTACGTCGAACGGTTCATTGGTTCCGTCCGGCGCGAATGCCTGGATCACGTCATCGTGCTCAACCAGGCTCACTTGCACCGCCTGCTCAAAGCTTATTTCGCCTATTATCACCGGGGTCGGACCCATTTGGGCTTGGACAAGGATGCCCCGGAACCTCGACCGGTGCAGGGTCCGAAGGAGGGAAACATCGTTGCGTTTCCCCAACTGGGCGGACTGCATCATCGTTACGAACGTCGGGCGGCCTGAGGTCACGTTCCTCGACACCGGCACATCGAGTAGCCCGGTCAGCCGACGCCGCAAACCGCTGCGCCCTCCAAGCCCCTGACAACGATTCCGTCGACTCCCGCGGCTGAAACGCTCCCATTGCTTGCCAACTCCCGCTCAAGTGACTTCCCTCTCCCCTGCCCCTCCCAGTCGGATGAAGCTTCTGCCAACGACAGGTGGAAGGGATGCTGGATTACTATCTGGGGCGGCCACCGGGGCGGTGGTGGGTGGCGCACCTGCGGCAGGATCTCCAGCGCGAGCGGGAGGTCATGCTGGTGAAGCTGGTGGAGCTGACACCCGAGTTATCGAGCTACGACGCTCTGTTGTCGCAACGGGAGGAGGTGGCCTGTGGGTGCTGAGGCTCTGGCGGTAATGTTGAATGCCTTCCGGCTGCCGACGATGGCGGGGCTGGTGGAATCGGCGCTGCAGCAGGCCGAGTCGGAGAACTGGGGGTATCGGCGCTTTCTGCAGCACCTATGCGAGAGCGAGGCTCAGGACCGACAGGAGCGCAAAGTGGGCCGGCTCCTGAAGGTGTCGGGGCTGCCGGCGGGCAAGACCTTGGGGAACCTCAACGAGAACCAACTGCCCGCCAAAGTGCGGCGCCTGTTACCGAGCCTGCTGGAAGGCGGGTTCGTGGAGCGGGCGGAGAACGTGCTGGCTTTTGGGCTGCCGGGACGCGGGAAGACGCACTTCCTGGCGGCCGTGGCCCGGGAGTTGGTGTTGCGGCACCGGTATGCGGTGCTGTTCACGCCAACCTTCAAGCTGGTGCAGCAACTTCTGTCCGCCAAGAAAGAGCTGCGCTTGGAGCGTTCGCTCCGGAAAATGGACCGGTTCGACGTGGTGGTGCTGGACTGATGTTGAGTCCCCAAAAATGCGGAGTCCGCGAGCCGGAAGCCGATGGGCGCTGTCTCACGCCGCGTTATCACTCCACATTATTGACGCAGGTTTTGCGGTCACAGGGACTCGAGCCACTTGATAAGGGTTGGGTTCGATCGCCATGAAGCGGGTTTGCCGCGACGAGGAAGGATCGGTTTCGCCTTGGCCAGCGCTTCCCGCTTCGAGTCGAGATCGAGAGCGAGGTATTTGTTGGTGGTGTTGACGCTGGCGTGTCCCAGCCAGTGAGCGATCGTGCTCAGGTCGATTCCCGAGCGTAGCAGGTGAATGGCGGTGCTGTGCCTTATGCTGTGAGGATGAAGCCGCTTTCCGCGGAGCGATGGCTCTTGGCGTGCGGCTTCCTGGACGCGTCGGCGAAGGATGAGTCGTGCGCCAAAGCGTGTGAGGGGCCGCCCGCGATGATTGAGGAAGATCGTGCGAGGTTCATTGGGTGCAAGGCCTCGTTCCTCAAGGAGATCGTGCAAGGCGTTCGCGGTTTCGGGCCACAGCGGACAGACGCGTTCTTTCCCCTATGGAAAGCTTTCCATAAGCGCAAGGACCGTTACACGGTGTTACCGGAGATTGTGATCCCGGCGCTGCAGGAACATCTCCGGAAGGTGCAAGCGATCCATGAGGCGGATTTGCGGCAGGGTCATGGGGTGGTGTATCTGCCGGGCGCATTGGATCGGAAGTATCCGGCGGCGGCGCGTGATTGGCGGTGGCAGTATGTGTTCCCGGCGCGCGGTTTGAGCGTGGACCCACGGGGCGGCCAGACGCGGCGGCATCACCTGGACGAGGGGACGATCAACAAGGCGATCAAGGCGGCGGTCGGGCGGGTCGGGCTGACCAAGCGGGTGAGCAGTCACACGTTCCGGCATAATGCCGAGAACCGGATTATGCCGAGCTGGGCATGGTGATTCCTCAGAAGGTTAGAAAACTCGCGTCTCTGAAGCTTTTCGACTCGGCATAACCCGGGTGTCATTCTCCCTCGACTCTTCAACTCGAAGAGAAAGGAAAGGACACCCATGATTGAGCACTTCTATTCGCAGTCTCACTACTCGCAGCGCTTGCGGCGCGGTCCGTTGGAACCGCATCTGAACGACTTTGCTGGACTGCTCTCCGAGCAGGGCTACTCCCAGCAGTTGGGCCGGCAAAAGGTTCGGCTGGTGGCCGACTTGAGCCGATGGCTTGGGCGGAAGCACCTCCCGGTCGAAAAGCTGGACGAGCAGCGAGTCGCTGACTTCCTTGGCGCACGATGGAGACGGCTCCACCGACACACCGTGGACCAGCCGACCTTGTCGCTGTTGCTGCGTCAACTACGCCAAGCCAACGTGATTCCTGCCTTGGTGGCCCCGGCCCACGAGAGTCCGCTGGATCGTTTGGAGCGGGATTACGCACGATTCCTGACCCAGGAGCGTGGTTTGGTCCAAGCCACTTTGGAAAACTACCTCCCCGTAGCCCGGCGCTTTCTGTCCCGCCGGTTCGGGGCAAGGAGAATTCGACTCGATGCGCTGCGTGCCAAGGATGTCACCAACTTCATTCTTGGCGACACCTCCACCTTCAGCCCGAAGCGGGTCCAATTGACGACCAGCGCGCTGCGGAGTTTCCTGGGGTTCCTGTATCAGGCCGGGCAACTGGCCAACAATCTGGCGGCGGCGGTTCCCACGGTCGCCAGGGGATGCCTGTCCGGACTTCCTCAATCCCTGGAGCCGGAGCAGGTCGAGCGGCTCGTAGGACACTGCGACCAACATTGTCCCGCCGGCCGGCGGGATTACGCCGTTCTGTTGCTCTTGGCCCGACTGGGCCTGCGGGCGGGCGAAGTCGTGCAGTTGAGTTTGGAGGACATCAACTGGGAAGCGGGAGAACTCCTGATCCGAGGCAAAAGCGCGCGCGTAGATCGACTGCCGTTGCCGCCAGACGTGGGCCGGGCCCTGGTCCACTATCTCAAGCAGGGACGGCCACGGTGTTCTTCTCGGCGCGTTTTCATCCGGACGAAGGCCCCGCGGCAGGGCTTCTCGGGCTCCGCCGCCATCGACGGGATTGTCGATCGTGCCCTTACCCGTGCGCAACTCGATCCTGAACACCGTGGGGCGCACTTGCTCCGCCATTCTCTGGCCACACGCATGCTCCGCGGGGGAGCCTCGTTGACCCAAATCGGCCAAATCCTCCGACATCAACTGCCCCAGACCACCGAGATCTACGCCAAAGTCAATCTGACGGCCTTGCGGGCGCTGGCACAGCCTTGGCCGGGAGGTGCGCGATGAACGCCTTGAACACTCGCCTCCAAGAGTACCTGCAGCTCCGCCGTCGCCTCGGGTTCAAGCTGCGTGACGCCGGTGGTGTACTCCTCAAATTCGTTCGCTTTGCCAAGCAGCAACGCGCCTCCTTTGTCACCACCAAACTCGCGCTGCGGTGGGCCACCCAGCCGGTTGACTGTCACCCCGCCCTTTGGACCACTCGGCTGGGCAGGGTGCGCCCGTTTGCTCAATATCTGAGCGCGGTGGACTCCCGCACCGAAATCCCACCGCGCGGGCTCCTGCCGCACCGCTATCACCGCAAGCCCCCCTACCTCTATGCCGACGAGGAGGTTCGCGAATTGATCACCGCGGCGCGGCAACTGCGTTCACCCAAGCACCTCCACGGAGCCACTTACGCCACCCTGTTCGGTCTGTTGGCGGTGACCGGCATGCGCGTCGGCGAAGCCCTGGGCCTGGACCGCGCCGACGTCGATCTTGCGCAAGCCGTCCTCACCGTGCGGCGGACCAAAGGCAACAAGTCGCGACTGGTTCCGATCCACCCCTCCACCCGGCAGGCGCTGCGGCGCTATGAGCGTCTGCGGGATCGCCTGTGCCCACGGCCCCACAGTTCGCGCTTCTTTCTCTCCGAACGCGGCACCGCTTTGACGTACTGGATCGTCCGCTATTGGTTCATCCAAGTCTCCCGGCAGATCGGCTTGCGCCAGCCCACCGACCGTCACGGCCCCTGTCTCCATGACCTGAGGCACCGCTTCAGCATCCGGGCGCTTTTGCACTGGTACCGAACCGATCAGGACATCGAAGCGCATCTGCCCGAGTTGGCCACCTATCTGGGCACGGACATGTGACCGACACGTATTGGTATCTGTCGGCCACGCCCGAACTGCTGCGACTGGCCACCAACCGCTGGGAACGGCAGGAAGGGGGGCGGTTCTCATGAAGACCCACGCCACCTTCTCCGAGTTGTCGCACACGTACTTCACTGACCGTCTCCTGCGGCAACGCAATGCCAGCCCGAATACGGTGGCCAGCCACCGGGATACCTTTCACTTGCTCCTGGGGTTTGCCCAGCAGTCGCTGCGCAAAACGCCCACTACCCTGGCCGTCGAAGATCTGGCTCCTCCGTTCCTGGGCCGGTTCCTGGACTACCTGGAAAGTGAGCGCGGCAACAGTCCCCGCAGCCGCAACGCTCGGCTGGCCGCGATTCACTCCTTCTTCGGTTACGTGGCCCTCCAAGAGCCCAGTCTGGGCGCTTTGGCCCAGCGGGTCTTGGCCATCCCGGGGAAACGCTACAAGACCAAACCGGTGGATTTCCTCACCCGCACCGAAATTGACGCCCTGCTGGCTGCACCCGATCAGGCGACTTGGGCGGGTCGTCGCGACCGGACCCTGTTGCTGGTGCCGGTGCAAACCGGTTTGCGCGTTTCCGGGTTGGTCGGTCTGTGTTGCCAGGACGTGGTCTTAGGCACTGGGGCTCATGTGCGCTGTACTGGCAAAGGGCGTAAACAGCGCTGCACCCCATTGCGCAAGGACGCGGTCACTGTTTTGCGTACCTGGTTGCGAGAACGGCACGGACCGCCCGCCGAGCCTCTTTTTCCCAGCGCCCGTGGCCATCCTCTCAGTCGCGATGGGGTCGAGTACCTGCTCGCCAAGCACGTGGCCGTCGCGCGAAGTCGCTGCCCATCCTTGAAGGGCAAACGCGTCTCCCCCCGTGTGCTCCGGCATAGCCCGGCGATGGACCTCCTACAGCACGGGGTCGACCGCTCGGTCATCGCTCTCTGGTTGGGTCATGAATCGATCGAGACGACCCAGGTCTATCTTCACGCCAATCTGGAACTGAAGGAAAAGGCACTGGCCAAAACACAACCGTTCAACGGAGGCTCGTGTCGCTACCGGCCCAGTGACCGACTCCTGGCCTTTCTTCAGAGTCTCTGAATATGCCGAGCTGGACGGCTCAGAAAACATGGATTTGCTCGGCTGTTTTGGAGATCAGCTAGCCCCACTCGGCATATTCCGGTTCTCGGCATTATGCCGGTTATGCCGAGCTCGGCATAACCGGCACAGCTTCGCGACGCACCTGCTGCTGTGCGGGGCGGATATCCGGACCATTCAGGAACTCTCGGGACATGAGGATGTTTCGACGACGATGATCTATATTTATGTCTCATTTCCCATACACGCCTTGCCCCCGCATTGCCCCAAGGCATCAGGATGCCCCACAGGGCAACTGGAAGCGATTGGCGAGTGTTCGGTTATCTTCGGGGCGGCGGGGGCGGAATTCCTTCCACCCCCTTCTCAAACCATTCAACTATGCTCCTACACGATTGACCGAATAGCTTGACCGTAGCTTCCTTCTTCAGGTTCGGCATCTTTCCGTGGCTGATTACAATACAGAACAACTGCCACGCTTTC
>Ga0315288_10008876_pt1 | contig 12675 bp, 13 predicted proteins | sample YL17G11_20_MG_FD_203454 | JGI IMG/M metagenome (GOLD analysis project Ga0315288, IMG submission 203454) | Sediment microbial communities from Yellowstone Lake, YNP, Wyoming, USA - YL17G11_20 | ecosystem: Environmental > Aquatic > Freshwater > Lake > Sediment | place: USA: Wyoming | collected...
CTGACGTGCTTCTGCACCATCTTGTTGATGTCGAGCTCGATCCTGATGTCATGCCCGGAGAGAAGCCCGATGTACGCCCCTGTCTCGGTGTGCTCCTTGAGGCCGATGGTGCTCTTTATCAGGTCTGAGCTGGCCTTGAAGACCTTCAGTCCTGCCTTGAGCGGCGTGCGCGGACTCTGCAGGAGATTCCTCTCGTCCCTGTAGCCGATTAGGACGACCTGGCCGATCTCCTTCTCCTCGATGTCGATCGGCGTGCCCTTGGATACCTCCGGGGCCCTTTCCAGGGAGAGGTTGGTGTGCCTCTCGATTTCGATGACCTGTCCGAGTATCCAGCCGTGCACCTCGTGCTCGGTCTGGACGTACTCCAGCTTGTCGATTGGACCCGTAATCAGTATGTTGAAATCGCATGTTCCGACGTTGCCGTAGATCATGCCGATCTCCTCTAGCCCCCGCTCCGATTCCCGGGAATGCCTTGAAATGTGCGCTTTCTCCGGCTTTTCAAGCGGCTGAGGCTGGGGATGTTGCGGCTCGGCCAGCGGCATCGCGGCTAGCTCAGAATCCTGAGAGTATCTAATCTCGGCAATAGGCTCGTTCACGTGCATCCCATCTCGTACTTCTATCTGCTATTTCATTTATAAATATTGTTACCTGAGCCATAACCATTGACAACGCTATGCGATTATCGTCGATGCTGGCCTCCTCATCTGCCGGAGCAGATACGCGTTGATTATCTCCGGGAATTGCGACGGTAGGATCTGCCCGGATAGGCATTTCACAAGCGCCTCCGTCAGCTCGACCGGCACGGCCTCCGTCACTTCCATCTTCGGCCACGCGAATCCGATCGGGCCGTGCGGAAGGATCTGCGCCTGCTCCGCGAATATCTCCTCGTCGTCCGGGCAGTCGTAGCGGTCCCTCATGTTCCCGGAGCTGTACTTGTGCCCTTGCTGGGCGTTGGTCGCTGCGTAGGACAGCCCGGCGCGCCGGCAGATCGTGCTGACCCAATGCCGCAGGTAGACCGGCGCGATATGATTCAGCCGGTGCCTCTGCTCGAAGCGCAGCCATTGGTCCTGATACTGCGACGACGTCATCTCGAGGGCCGTCTCGTAAGTCCCGTTTCGTCTACGCTGCGGGAATATCGGGCTCTCGGGCAGCGCTTCCGGGATGCTCTTTCTCAGTTCGATCAGCGCCTCCACGAGGTCGGGCGGAAGTCGCGCCTTGATGGCGACGTAGTGCTTGTTCCCGCGCTCGAGGCCGGTCGTGATGATCGCGTCCGGCCTCCCGTCCTGCCCGTACCTTACGTGCTTCCAGCGAAACAGGCGGACATGAGAAGGTCGCACCCCGAGCTGGACGACGATCAGCACAAGCGCCTTGAGATACGGCTCTGCCTCGTGCTCGATCGCCTTCACCAGCGGGGCGAGGTCGGAATCCCTCGGGCTCTGTCGCCTCTGACACGGCGGCAATTCCCCGAGATCCCTCCTCGAGTTCACCGGATACGGCAGTGACAGGCCCGATTCCCAGACAGATTTCAGTGCGGCGTTGTACAGTCGTCGGGATGCCAGCGTCACCTCGTTCTCGTCGAGCAGATAGGACAGGACGAGCTCCTTGCCCCTCGCTCCGGCGAGCTGGCGTCGCGTATATCGCTCTAACTGCATGGTGCCGGCGAATTGCCGGAAGACGCGCTCGTAGGTTCCGGGAGAGCTTCCACGAAGTCGCAAGCATGCCGTCTTCTTGAAGCGATTGATGATCTCGCTGACTCTCAGCGGCAAATCATCATCGATGACGAATTGTCTGACATGTCTGACATCGATAGCCCCGTCTTCCCCGATCTGAGGTTCTTGGTCGGGTTCATTTTGCTTCCCCTGATTCAGAAGCGAGTTATCCTCGTCCTCGCTCCCGCTGAGTGCATGGGCATTCTGGAAATTATACTTGCTCACCTGCATTTCAGTCATGGACTACCTCTTCTCGATGATCACGCGAGCGTCATGGCCAGGACGAAGGATCCAACTCGGGGGAAGCGAAAGCGAGACGACCGTCCCGATAGAGTCCCAGCTCAGCTCGCACCTTAGTGCGCTTCAAGCCACCTCCGATGATCGCTGAATCATTCCGAGCCTCCTCTGACTCTTTACCCCTGCCAGTCCGACTGCCGCACCATGTGCAGGTCGTTGTCCTTCGCTATTCCCTCGAGCAGTCGGTACACCTCGTCAACGATGGGGGGCTCCAAGAGCGTCCCCAACACGAGCTTGCGCCCGAACTCCTGAACTATCTTGGACGTCCATCCCTCGAGCGCCCAGAGCGCCTCCGGTAGCGCTACGGCGGGCGAGGCCATTATGACGATGAGTTGGTCGCCTTTGATGTACGCGACCAGCACCTGCGGCGTCGTCGTCACCGGGGCGGAGAATCCGCCCTTGTACGGGGCGGTCATCTCGATCCCTTCTTGTGCGACGGCGATCTGATCTCCTTCGGCCTGGTCATCTGCTTCCTTGACTCGCCGAACTCCTTGAGCTCTGCCGCCAGTCGACGGTCGTTCTTGATCTTCTCCTCGAGCAGGGCCGCGACGACATCCTGCGAGAACGGCCCTGAACCTGCCTCGCGCTCCTCCTTGGGCGTCGGCGAACCTCCCGCCTTTGCCCTCTTCAGGATCTCGCGGATGATCACCGCATCCGGCCCTTCGGCCGTCAGAGTCAGCGGATCCGGCGTCACGAGCATGTGCGCGTTGTACGCCGACTGCTCGTTCTTCGCATAGCGCCCCCTCAGGTGCCTGAGGACGTACGCCTTCGTCCCGGATATTCCGCAGCCGCATTCGTACAGATCGAATTGCTCGTTGCAGTTCCTGCAGTGCAGCTTCCCCCCAACCCTGACATAATCATCAGGATTTTCGCTCATAGCGGGCCCCTTCGGCTCGCTCACCGATGTCTCTGTCTCTGTCATTTTTCCTTCGCCTCCTCATTCCGTTTCTAATTCCTTGATCATGGCAACGGCCTCGGCCGAGCTCACTTCCGTGAGTCGATCGTGACCGTGTGCCTTCAAGAATGATCCTGCCTTTTTCGCATCGATGGTTGACAGCGCCCTCCTCAACCTCGCGATCGCCTCGGGAACCCGGTCCTCAAGAACGATCTTCTTTACAGGGGCTTTTGCCGAGGCGACTGTCACCTTGGCCTCCTCGGCCTTCTTGATCTCGCTCTTTACGGCCGGGATTTCGATTTCCAATTCCGTGAGGCGTTTTGTTATCGCCTCTTTCTCCGCCTCGAGCATGGTCAACTTGCGGACTGGCTCATTGAGCATCCGTTCCAGTGCCATGTCTCGGATAGTTTTCGAAGCGCCCCCGTCGCTCTCGAGTAGAAAATTGCGGATTTCACCCGGCAAAGAAACATGCATGCCGTTCATTCTCTCTTCGGAGGAGAGCTGATGTCGAGGCATCTACCGCGCCCCCTGCTCGATCCTCAAAACACATTTCTTGTTGAGTTGCACTACGCTGCCGTCGCGTCGATCGATAACAACGAAGTCCGATCCGTCGTCCGGTCGAAGACAGCCTCGGATGCAACGCGTATTCCCGTCATCAGAATAGACAACTCGATCCTCTTGCTCTTCCCTCATGCCCCCATCCTCTTCAAATTTTAATTATCGTTATCCAGCGCGTCCAGAACGATCATTGGAAATCTTCAGCTCCTTCTTTATGAGCCACTCAATCCATCGGCTGAAGGGAATGAGTCCTGCGGCCCGTTTCGCCCGTTCATGAATTTCCTCGTCGATTGAAATCATCACGGGCTTTCTCTTCGTCATCGAAATACTCTATAACGTTAGTATAATCATATATACTTCTAAATGCCATCTCCATCAGTAATCTTTAATCGGAGTGTAAGTAAATATGGTAAACGATAGCGATACTGGTGGCCAAATCGCAGGCATCATCAAACCCCTCTTTAGGCATCAGAATGAGAGGGCGAGTCGGCGACGGGTGAAGTTCGTCGTGGGCATTCTTGCGCGAATATCAAAGCGAGAAACAGAGACGCGGGGAGAGCTCCTCAAATCACTACATCCATTCCAAGACGTCCGGTTTTCCTCCGTCCGATTCCTCACCGAACAAGAGATCGATGCAATGTATCATCTTTCATTTTCCGATCTGTGGGAAATCGCGAAAGAAGCTGGTTATGACCAACCACTTCAGATGGACCGTGATATCAAACGGTTCATCGAACGAGGTCTGTGCTCCAAGACTGGTGATTCTGCTCGTGAGTTGAAGGCCAAGTCCCTGTGGAGCGAGAGGGCTCCTCCTAAACGGGCACTTTCGGATGAGCGTAAGTCGAAGGCCAAGGGGGGACGGATGCCAGACCTTCTTAGAGGCCGTCCAAGGCGGGATAATTACAACTTCTCACAATTCATCAATCAGATGGGACTCGCGGCGGCCAAGAGTAAAGCGGAGGCGAACTGGCAATCGTTCTCACAATGGATCAGAACTGCAAACTGCTATCCCATTCGATTTGATGGGTCCGTTCAAGGACGGATATATCTGTCAGAGAAAGAGCTGCCTCGAACGCCAAAGGGGCGCCGGGACATCACCATCGGGGTTTCACCCGACAAGTTCAGAATAGGTCGCGCCACTAATCAGATCGGAGCATTTCTTAAAGAGACGAATTTCCATAATACCGATGTCCTCTTTGTCGAAATTCTGCCTCGCGTCAATAAGAAGATCGCCGCTCCCGGTGAAGCGGGAAAAGCCTCTCCCTCCTCCAATCAATGAATGGACAGACATACAGACAGACATTGATTGACCTTCTATACTCTCTCTCTCCCTGCAGTGGAAACCACGGAAACGAATGCGTCGGGAAAGAAACGCTGGCTAAACGAGATTCGATAATCATGTCCATCAAAACCCGTTTTCATGCGCATAGATTGAGAGGAAAACATGGCCATGAAAACGAATAATCATGCGCACGGGTTGGATTGACGGAGGGAATTCATGCGCATAGAAATGGCCACGAGAACGACATCGTCTGATCGGTCCGGCTCAATAGGGGCGATTCAATAGGTGCTTCCCAATAGCCCATATTCAATATGCCATATCCAGTAGCATTTTGATTTAAGAATCCACAAGCCGATACGCCAGCATAGGATATTCGGAGGATCGAGAAAATGAACGAGAAGGAATCGGAAGACGGGTTGCTGGGAGAACTTGAGACGACGGGCTACAGCGCGGACGCGGTGGCCGGATACTTCGAGAACATGATCGGCGGCGTGAAGCTGGACGGGTCGCCCGAGTGCTACTACATGCTCGGAGTCGTCGCGGGATTCAAACTCGCGCGCCATATCGACTCGGATTTCGACAGCATGGCGATCGTCGGCTCCGCGAAGGTCGAGGCGCACAAGTAGCGGAGGCGGTCACAGATGACGGACTGGAATACGCGGCTGTCGAGGTCGATTTCAAGCTTTCTGCGCGAGTTGGAGGCGAAGGGGCTGTCCCATGAGTATGTTATCGCCGTGCGCTGCTCGTTGCTGGCATTCAAGCGATATTGCACGGAGCGCGGGGTCGTTGCGCCCAGGTCGATCACGCCCGAGATCGTCAAGGACTTCCTGACGACCTATCAGGACCACTCCGCGTCGCACAGGCGCAGCGTTCGCTGTCATGTGCGCCAATACCTCTATTTCGCCGACAGTCGCGCCATGAAGGACCTCTACATGCCGATCAGGGGCGACGACTCGAGGCGCAATGTATCGTGGCTGAGCAGGGCCGAGGCTGAGCGCCTTTATCAGCTGATCATGACGCCGGGGGCGTGCTCGGATAAGCAAAGGATCCTTGTCGGGGCGGGGCTGCTGCAGTGCGCCCGTAGAATCGAAACGCTCAGGCTGACCTTTGGAGAATGCCGAAATGCGCTTAGAGTGAAGACGATCAAGCTCCGCGCGAAGCACAAGGTCCGCGCCGTAATCCTGCAGGACGAGTTCGCACAGATCCTCGAACACTACCTGAAATATCACGGCGGGGCTGACGATGATCTGCTGATGAATATCCGCCGGACGCGGAGCGAGACGCTGCTGCAGGAGATCTCTACGCTGCTCGGCGTGCACCTGACCTACCACAAGCTGCGGAGGACGGGGCTGACGTTGATGTTCGAGGACGCGGGAGAGACGGATCGCGCACTCGTGCAGGTCAGTGCCTTCGCGGGGCACGCCTCGATCGAGATGACGAAGAGATACCTCTGCCTCGACATGAAGGCGCAGAAGGCGGTCGTCTCGAGATATCGACTGTCCGCGCCCCCTCAAGGAACGGAGTCTGTGGTGATCTCCCAACCTTGAATCTAAACCCCTTTCAAGGCTTTTTCTCAATTGTTTTTGACAGACCTTCGTCTTGAACGAAACTGTTCCAAGCCCTTTCAATTTCCTTTTGATTATTCGCCGATTCGACGGTCACCGTTTCCTCAAGTTTCTTTTTGATATTGATGATTTCTCTTTTGAAATTTTCATTCATTGGTTCAAAGTTCATGCTCATTGCTAAGAAAGCCAAGCCAGCAATCAGAATCAAAAATAATCCTATAGATTCGGTTAAAACATCAGGAAGAGCAATTCCGATGGCGATTATTCCAATCCCGATTGTAAGCAAGAATTCCCCAACGTGAGTCTTATTGGCTATTTTGTTTCTATATTCCATCTCCTTCTGATTCAGAGCATCGATTGCCAGCAGTGTATCAAATAAAACCTGCAATGCTGTTAGTTGACTGCGAAAGTTTGCCGATTCGTAATTGAGTGTTACTAATGCACAAGTGCTATTGTAATTGATTATTGCTTTGCGACTATCTTTGATGGCATCAAGAAGTTTCGTGGTAGAATCTTCTTTGTCTTCCTCCATCTATGTCGCCCGGTCAGTTATCAACCAAATAGGAGATAAGGTTTTTTCCAAATCGTTCTTAGATCGCGAGATGCGCTCAAAAGGTTAGCCAGTCGTGTTTGGTAATCGCTCGGCAATCGCCGAAGGTATCCCCAACCGTGTGATCACGTCCTGAGCCAGCGCTTCAAGCACGGATAAAATCTATTATTCATGAATCGCGGCGAAAGTATCTTGAGCGGCTGAGGAAATGCTCAGGCCGGAGGATCTCATGCAGATTGCCATTTTTATCGTGGCGGCTATGATGCTGGCTACTATACTCTCGGCGTCTGACGCCGATGCGCTACCGTTCGGATTGATCGACTCTCCCCCCATTCCTGCTGCCGGTAGCTGGAACTTCAGTCTGCCGAATGTCGCGACCGGCGATATAATTCGATGGGGCTGGGGAGCGTCGACGACATACTTGAATTTCAGCCTGATATTGCCCGATGCGAATTATAGATATGGTCTCGCCAGTATGCAGGGAATCATCGCGGATTTGCCGGGAGATTATACTCTACATTGGCGTAACGACGGCTCGGGATCTGATTCGGTCTTCGGGACCGCGTACTCGATCACCCCGGAGATCGCTGTCTGGTCGCCGACCCCCGACCAGGTCATCGACAATCAAGTCCTGGAGATCAAAGGGAACGCATCCAGAGGAACAGATGTCTGGGTCGGGCTGGATTCGTCGAACCTCGTGCTCGCTGACAAATTCTACCCGTCGTATATCTGGAGCACGAATATCACGGTTCCTGACGGCCGACATGAAATCACGGTCAAAGCGAATTTCTACTATGGAGTGAATTTCACGGAGAATTATTCAGTGGTCGTCAAGATGAACGTGACCGTGGATACGGCTCCGCCGGCTCTGACCATAATCTCCCCGATAGCCGACTCCAACACAACGGACCAGAATATATCGATCAGATGGGCGGCGTCCGATCTCCTCGGGCAGCCGATCGTTGAGTTCAAGATGGACGGATGGGACTGGCAGCAGGTCAACGGGACGGAAATTAATCTCGTCCTGCCGATCGGCAGCCATCTTTTGAAGATGAGAGCGACAGACGGGTTAGGGCATCAGAGCGTCGAGTCTCTGATATTCACGATCAACGCTGAGAGTTCGGGACCGCCGAGCACACCTAACGATCCACAGGCGGATGGATTGATGTTGGCTGGGTTGATCGTCGCTGCAATTGCGGCGATTGCTGAGGGTGCCTTTATCCTCGTAAGAATCCGATCGAAGAAGTGAGGACTTTTATAGGAATCCGACGAAGGCCCCGAGAGATCCCGGATCCGGCAGCTGCGTGATCAAACAGCCAGTCGATTTCTCAGTCCGGGATCCCGCCGATCGAGCCCGGATTATTATTCTAATTAAACTAATGAGACTCATTAAACTAATTGCAGGCATCGAGGCCGAGAGGCCCCGGAATAACGACACTAAAGAGGATCTTCTTTCGTCACGCGAGCCCGACCATCATGGTGGCGCAAAGAAAATTCCGAAGCCGACGCTGGTGCCGCAGCATTCCTTCTGCTCCTTGGACGGCACGCCCTTGAGGAGCGATGGCTTCTGCCCGAAGTGCGGACGATATTTCCGGGATTGATGCTCTCCATACTCGTCTGAGAGATTACCGCGAAAAGACTTAGAGCGCGCAATCAATCGAATGGTGGTGGCGGGGTGCCAGATTCCAAGCCACCGATAAGCCCCTTCATTTTCTCAAAGATATCTTCCGCATGAATCATGCTTCCGCAGTACTGACATTTGAAGGCCGTTCCCTTTGCAGGGAGTGTGACACCCGCGCTGCAGCTTGGGCATTTAATAGTCTGAAGGACGACTCCCCCCTGCTCCATTTTGGCCTTCAAGAATGAGAAATCAAGAACATACTGGACTCTTTCCTTCCTTTTCTCGCTCTCGATTTCAATCAACCCATTCTTGACGATTTTATTGAGGACGGGCATCACGTCTTCGACCTTGATCAGCTTCAACGGTTTCAGAGTCGCTGGGTCAATAGAACGAAAACCGCCGAATCTGAATCGCTCAATCCTGCCCTGACAATCAACGCTGATCATTAAGGTCTTCAACATTCCCCCATAGAGACCCGAGCCCTTGATCTGAGGGAATTCGATCGATACTCTCACATTATAATTCTTTGAAACAAGTCCTTTCATTTCGAGAAATACGATTCTACGATTGGTCGCTACCAGATACCCTGAACTCGCTTGCTCCGCTCTCCTATCCCCCGCGAACGCCGATAATATTGCCCCGCCGGCATCCAAAGGAATGAATCCCGCTCGCCACGCTCTAATGGGGCGTTCATTCGATTGAAGCATAACGGCTGAGACGAGGACGTCAGGTACTGGCATGCCATCTCCTACGAACTATGACCACAATGAAAGGCCATAATGCTTTCCAATATTGTGATTCTGAAAGCCCTTCAGGTCTGATCACAGAACATGTCGATCGACGCGCGGCTCACCTTCAGCTTATAGAACTGTTCGGCCGCCGTCAGATCTACGTATGTCGTCCGGGATCCGCCCGATGCCGCTGTGTATAGCGCGATCCTGCCGCATTTCGTCCCGCTGACCGTCCACGCGTTCATCGGCTCGAAGGTCGCATGGTAGATGTTGTAGATGTCGTCAGCGCTCTTCGTGCAGAGGATCCTCGTCTGCCCCGCGAGCGCCGCCCCCGCCGCCGTCTGCAGCTCCATGTAGAGAGTCGCCGTCGTCACCGCGGCCGCGTTCCTGACAGGCACAAAGACTTCCTTGATCGCGTCAAGATTCGCGGTAAAGTTCTCAAACATGAGCGACCTTCCCCGCCTGAGCTCGAGGACCTGCTCCTTCGTGAAGTCGTAGTTCGTCACCGCGATGATCGACTTTCCCGGCACCGTCGTCACCGATCGCACCTTGAACTTCGCCGCGGAGATGTGCAGCGTCGAAATCGTCAGCTCGATGATCTTCCCGCCCTTGACCGTCCCGCTCGCTCCCGCGGTGTGGTCCATCAGGTCGGACCAGCATCCAGCGACCGTGATCTCGCCCTCCCAGTCCGTACGGTTGATCGCGTCCATGATCCTCCTCGCCTCGCTGAAGCACTCCGAGAACGTCGCGAAGTTCTTGTCCGTCACCTTGTGGACCACCGGGCCGATCAGCGCCCTGCTCGCCCAGTCGACCGACGACGCGAAGACCGGCTTCTTCCCGCTCTCGCCGACGACTTCGACCGTGTTGATCGCGAGCCCCGAGGACTTCTTGAGGGCGCACTCGACTATTCTCTTCGGGCCGTCCGCGCCCGTGTCAGAGAAGGCGACGACCGCTGTGTCCGTCGTCGTGTTGTACTTGTCGAGCACATAGACACTGGCGACATGCGTCGAGGCGTTGTAGTTGTCGAAGACCGTCGCCTGATCCCTGACGCTGCCGACGCTGAACCTGTCGCAGAGCTGGTTGACGCACTCGAGCATCGGCTTCCCCGACGTCCGGTAGATGCCGACCGTGCCGCCCCCCGCGTTGTCGACCGCGTAACTCGCGCACCCGAAGCTGATCAGGTTCTCCATGACGACGTGCACGTCGACGGTGCCGTAGAAGTACGTCGCGCATCCCCTCTTGAGGTGCGTCGACGAGTCCCCGTCTGGTGTCCTGTCGCGCATCCCGAGCCCGACGAAACCGATGTTGCCGACCGGGGCGTCGTACGCCTCGTCGAGGTCCATCTCGACCCAGTCGCTGTAGTAGACCTTGAACGGCGCGAACGAGTACTTCTCCTCGGACCAAGTCCCCGAGTAACTTTGAGCATGCGGCGTCCACGTCGTCGTCTTGGGCGGCCCGACCTTCCCGACGACCGTGCCGACGTAGATGTCCACCGTCGAGGTGTCCCCGGAGGCCACGACGACTATCGCGCATCCAGTGCTCGTGTCGAGTTTGTCCGTCCACCGCAGGTAGTCCCCGATCGTGTCGAGGTCGGGCGTGAACCAGACATAGTGATCCACTGCGTCGCTGTACGGCCCGAACTCCTGCCACGCGATGAACGTGTTGTCGGGGAAGCCCGTCGCAGGGTCGAGCTTCATGAGCCCGACCATGATCTTCGCCGTGTTCGTCGCCCCTCCCTTCAGTTTCAGATAGACCATATCGATCCAGTTCGATCTGCCGGGGAAAGGCTGCGCGATGTACGTCAGCGACGTCGTGATGTTGTGGTAGTCGTCCGCGACCTCGGCGTACACCGCCTGCTCCTTCTTCAGCACCGCCTCCGCCATCAGCGGCGGCGCGACCCAGTCCGTGTCCCCGTCGAACGAGAGCGGCCATGCCACCTCGCGTTGCTGGACCTGATACTCTTCGCGGTAGACATCGGCATAAAAGGTCTCTCGATAGAGCTCCTGAAGGTTGCGCAGCTCCGAGACGCACACGATCTCGATGAGCCCCATGTCCTCCTGCGTCACCTGCGCGATCTTCCCGTGGAACTGCAGGGTCTTCGTGCCCGTGCTCGTCGGGTAGTCGTAGAAATCCACCTGCAACCCTGTGACGAGGCTCCCGGATCCCGTCGCCGCGCTGTACGTACCTCCGACAAGGTTCCCGTCCCTGTTCCACAGCTTGACCGTCAGCTCCTTCGGATAGTTCTCGCGCTTCACGAGCAGATAGTCCTCGACCTTGTTGGGCGCCTCCGTCACCTCATTGAACGTCAGCGTGTCTGAGCTCGCCTCTCCGGGATAGTAGCCCGCCGCCGTGGCGATCTGAAGCTCGAAGCGCTCGTCGCTCATGCGCTCACTCGCCCCAGATTCTCTATCGCTGCCTCGTACCTATGGAGCTCCGCCCGTTGAGCGTCCGTCAGCATCGACACGGCCTTCGGGTAGAGCTTCGTTGCCAGTATGATCTGCCTGTCGTCGACGTTGACCTGCACACCGACGCTGACCGACGCCCCCTGCTGATCGAGACCCATGCACTTGCGCTCGGCGTCGATGGCCCGCGTCAGCACGGACAGCGCCCGCATCCACTCCGGGAGGTCTTCCTTCTCGAGGATCTCCGGGTTGAGGTTCTTCACCGGGTCGAACTTCTCGAGGTACGCGATCACCGGGCTCAGCATCCTCAGCGCGGCCCCCTGCAGCTGCTGCAGTTCCGTGATGTGCCGCCTGTTCGCCTTGACTACCGCGTCGACCTCGTCGTCGGCCTGAGCATTGGCGATCCTCTCGTCGTACGCCCTGACGCGCACTTGCCACTCGTGCCTCTTCGCCCATCGGCTGATGTTTCCCTTGACTTGTTGCCCTTTCGTTGCCCCCTTGTTGCCCTGCGTCTGCACCTTCCTGAGGCTCCTCTCCGTCCCCATCTCTCTATAGGCCACGAAGCTTTCATAGGCTTTCGCTGATTCGTCCGCTCTCCTTTCCCATGCTTTTCCTGTCATTTTTCATCCCCCCGATCTTCATTTCGCTTCTCCCGAAATCCTGACACTCCTCGACCTCTGCGTTCACTCAGCCCGTTTCGACCCCCACACCCTTTAAAAGGGTTTGAGGGGAAGACGGGTCAATCGCTTCAATGACTGGCTAACATTTATCAATGGTTAGGGCTCGTGCAAATATTGTTGCCACGACCTAAAACACCGGATCCGGCGGAAAAACATCAATATTCCAAGTCCATTACCACCCTAAATCCGGAGTGATGTCAATCATGATCGTGATCGGTGGGTCATCGTCCCCTAAGCTTTCCGCATCCCTGGCCAACGAACTCGGCGCGACGCTGGCAAAGACAGATATCAAGCGCTTCCCTGACGGAGAGGGATATGTCCGCGTCCTGGACCAGCTGGATGGGCAGGATGTCGTCCTGGTCAGCAACACCTATCCGGACGAGAA
>Ga0315288_10008878_pt1 | contig 12674 bp, 10 predicted proteins | sample YL17G11_20_MG_FD_203454 | JGI IMG/M metagenome (GOLD analysis project Ga0315288, IMG submission 203454) | Sediment microbial communities from Yellowstone Lake, YNP, Wyoming, USA - YL17G11_20 | ecosystem: Environmental > Aquatic > Freshwater > Lake > Sediment | place: USA: Wyoming | collected...
CAGCAGGCGCCGGACAGCTTCGCGTTCGAGTACTACCGGTGGACCCCCATCTGGGAGGACGGCTTCGGCCTGGACACCGGCAAGGTGATTGCGCGGGAGATGAAGCAGTGGCACGAGGTGGGGATTAGCGGGGTGATCAGCAACGATTGCGTGCGCGCCTTCTACCCCCTGCCCCACGCGGCCAATGCCACGGCCGACTTCCTCTGGAACGAGCGCCTCTCACCCACCGCGCACCGGCGCAAGATCATGTCCGCCGCCTTCGGCGCGCATGCGGAGCAGGCCGAAGCCTACTTCGCACAGCAGGTGAAGGCCTTCCGTCTGGGCGGGGAATACGAGCACCGCACCCTCTTTGACCACTGCCGGCCGGAGGATGGGGCGCGGCTGGAGAAGGTGGCGGCGTTCTCCGCGCAGGCGCGCCGCGACTTCCTGGCCCGGGCGAAGCGAGAGAAGGACGAGGTGGTGCGGACGAGCCTTCGGCTGCTCGCGGTCCACGCGGAGTATGCGGAGTTGATCGCGCAGGCCTGGCTGGCGCGGTTGGCCGGCGAGACCGCGCGGATGGACCGCATGCGCGCGGACTATGAGCGGCGGCTGGTACAGTTGCTGCAGGAGTTCCCGCTGTGGATCGAGCCGCTCATTCACATGCCGCTGATGAGGATCCTGCGAGGGTGGTGACGATCGTTACGCGTTAGCCGACCGCTATCTCCCGCCGCTCGCGGCCCGCGCGGTAGCAGGCTTCGACCACCTTCAGGTTCCACAGGGCCTCCGCGCCGTCGACGAGTGGCTGACCGCCGGTGAGCACCGCCTGGGAGAACTGCTCGATCTCTGCGGCGTACATGTTCACCAGTTCGGCTTCGAGGTCGAAAGTGTGGGTGCTGGGAGCCCGCTCCTGCTGCGCGTCATAGTCGCCCTGGTCCGAAAGCATCGCGGTGATGCGACCGGTCGGCATCTGGCCGATGGTGCCCTCGCCGTAGAGCGCGCCCTTGGTGCCGTAGAGTTCGAGTAGAGAGCGCGAGGCCGCGTCCGGCACATTGAAGAGCGAGTCCACGATCATCTGCGCGCCGTTCGCCAGGCGCAGCACCACGGTGGAGGTGTCCTCGGAGCGGTAGGCCTGCACCAAGCATTGGTTCATGGCGAAGACGGAGGCGACTTTGGAGCCGGCGATGAACTCCAACAGATCGATGCAGTGAGAGCCCATGTCCATGAGGGAGCCCCCGCCGCCGCAGGCCGGGTCCTGACGCCACGCGCCGGCGATGGGGGGATACCAGCAGGTGAGCTGCGCCCGCCCTGCCACCACGCGCCCCAGCTCACCCCGCGCGATGAGGTCGCGCGCAGCGACGTTGAGCGCGTGGAAGCGCATCATGTACCCGCACCCAAGCAGCACCCCGGCCCGCGCGCACGCGGCGATGGCCTGCTCCGCCTCCGCCACATTCAGCGCGACGGGCTTCTCCACGAAGACATGCTTGCCCGCCTGTGCCGCAGCGATGATCTGTCCGGCGTGCGCCGCTACCGGGGTGGCGATGTAGACCGCTTGGATCTCCGGATCGGCGAACACCTCCGCCGCGGTGGCATAGGCCTTCGGCACACCGAACTGTTGCGCGGCGGCCTGCGCCGCCTCCGCGCGCACGTCCTGCACGGCGGCGAACGTGGCACTCTTGGCGCCGGCGACGGCTCCCGGCAAGGTGCGCCGCATAGCGATGCCGCCCGCGCCGATGACTCCCCACGTGACCTGCGCCATCTTCCCGACTCCTCTCGCGACAACTTCCCAACGGTGGGTAGCCCACCGGTACCGCGACCTACCGGTGGGCCACCCGAGGAGGTACGGCCTCTGAGACGTACGGCTTCACCCCCTCAGGCCGCGTAGGCGCTGAGTACCTTGATGATGGCGGCCGCGATTAGGCCCATATGCGCCACGTCATACACCGGATGCACCGGCACGAAGAAGGTGCGCTCTTCCAGCCAGGCGGCGTTGGGGCAGTGGTACTTGCCGTACTCCACCGCCTCCGGGCGCGCCGCGGGATCTTCGAAGGGATACTTCAGCTTGCCAAAGCCGTTATGCTCCTGGTAGGCCTTCTCTCGATAGCACTGGGGCCACATCACCGGCCCGGCGGGGACGCCCTCGGCCTCGATGGCTTTGACCACCTCGCCGATCGTGTTTCCTCTGAGCGCCTCCATCTTGAGCACGATGGGGAACTGCCAGTAGGCATTGCGCCGCTCCGGGGTGTCCAGCGGCAGATATTGAATGCCCGGCACGCCCCGGAGCTGTTTCATCAGATGCTCGGCATTGCGGCGGCGGTTGGGTGTGTGATAGCTGTCCATGCGCGCCAGCTCCACCAGTCCCACCGCCGATTGCATCTCCGTCATACGGTAGTTGAAGCCCACCATGTTGTGGATGTAGGGCAGCTTCGCTTCCAGCTCTAGCAGCCGCAGGCGCTCGGCCACGTCATAGCCATGATCCCGGAAGCTGCGGCAGCGCCAGGCAACGTTCTCATCGTCCGTGACCACCGCCCCGCCCTCGCCACCGGTGGTGAAGTGCTTGGACTGGCAGAAGGAGAAGGCGCCCACGGTGCCCACGGTGCCGGCCTTCTTGCCTTTGTACTGGCCGCCATGCGCTTGCGCGGAGTCCTCCACGATGGCCAGCTTGTGCTTCTTGGCGATCTCCAGCAGCGGGCCCAGGTTGGCGATGACGCCATAGAGGTGCACCGGCATGATGGCCGCGGTCTTGGGAGAGATGGCTGCTTCCACCGCCTTCGGATCGAGCGTGTGGGAGTCTTTCTCCACATCCGCAAAGACGGGCACGGCGCCGGCCTGGCAGACGGAGAAGGAGGTGGCGATGAAGGTATAGGAGGGCACGATCACCTCATCGCCCGGGCCGATGCCCAGCCCCGCGAGCGCGGTATGGAGGGCACTGGTGCCGTTGGTGGTGGAGATGCCGAACTTGGCCCCGCACCAATCGGCGAAGGCCTGCTCGAACTGCATCCCCACCGAACCCGTCCAGTAGTTCACCTTGCCGGTGCGCAGGGGCTCTTGCACCACCTCCAGCACCTTGGGGTCGAACTGGGGCCACATCGGGAACGGCGTCGTGTTCACGGGTGTTCCGCCGGCGATGGCGAGCTTCTCTTGGGTCACGGCGACGCTGCCTCTCCTCTTATCTGGTTTGCCAAAACACCACAGTGTCGCACCGTACGGGCCGTTAGCGGCCGGCGAGTTCGTGCAGCAGTTTCACCGCGGTATCGGCCATGCCCTCGCCCGACCCGCGCTCGGCCGGCGTGGACCACACCTCGTAGGAGCCCTCGTCATAGGCCTTGGCGGTGGGGATATATCCACCCACTTCGCCATTGGCCAGCTCGGAGACGAGAGTGCGGGCGAAGGGCGAGCGCGCCTTGATGTCCAGGCCGATCTCGACGAAGACCTCGGAGTGGAGACCGGCGATCCCCAGGTCGCCCACGCGCATCGCCTGGATGGGCGTCTCCCATTCCAGGGGCGTGTTGGCGATCTCGACCGCGGTAACATCGAAGAGGAAGCCGGGATCCCAGGTCGCTGGCCCGGTCAGCCCTTCGCGCTTCACGCGCTCCAGGCGCGTATTGGCTTCGGCCAAGCGCGCGGGGGTTACCTCTCTCCGGCGCAGCAGGTAGGTGCCGTTGGCCACGCCGAGCGCGGGTGCGGGATCGAAGTCACGGATACCGCGCCAGGCCTGGTAGGCCGCGCCCGCCACCACATCGGCCACTCGGTCGATTTCGGAGTAGGGATGGGTGTAGGTGTGGGGCTTGTGCACGTCGATGTGGTTGATGTCGCCGCCGCAGCCGTTCAGCATGATGGCGACGAAATCCGCGCCCGCGACGCGCTGCAGGGCGCGGTCGAAGGCTCCGAAGTAGTCCGCGGTGATGGTGCTGTCCATCTCCATGGTTCCGCCCACGTAGTGGAGAGCGTAGTTGGCGAGCACGCCGATGGGTTGTCCCTCGCGGTCGAGCACCACCAGCAGGCCCACCTCCGGATCGATCGGGCCCGCGGGCCGGACGATGTTAGGATCGCTGCCGGGGTTCATGCGAACACTGCCGTCTTTCATCCAGAAGCGCCGGTTGTACACCTCATTGGGACACGACGCCGAGGCATGCCCGACCATGGCCGGGCGGAGGCGCCGCTGCGCGCGGGCGATGGCATCAGCGATGCGCCCGGGGAGCGCCTCCATATAGGCGTCTTCCCGCGGCACATCCCACCCGCCGCTGGTGGCCGGGCCGAAGTGGGTGTGGGTGCAGGCGATGAGCATGTTGGCCTCGGGGATGCTGGTGAGTTCCCGGGCGCGGGCCTTTGCCGCCTCCACCACCTGCCTGTCGAGGCAGATGAGATCGCATACGCAGATGGCGAGCGCGGCGTCGCCGGATTCGAGCATCAGGGCCTTGGCGTAGAGTTCATCGTGGATGTCCACCGCGATGCGGTCCTGGTAGTACCCGGCGATGTGGCACCCGATGGTGGGGGTGATGACGGTGCGCGCGGCGCCAGCGCGGAACTCAGCCATGGTCCGGTCTCCTGCAAGGGAAGTGGCCGAAGGGTTCTCTCGGCGCGCACGGGGTTCCTGCACCATCGCGCCGGCCGGGGCGTGCGGCAAGCCTGAGATACAGGAGTCCAGTAACACGGTACAGGAAGAAGGGCTAGCGACGGTGCTAGACTGCAGGCAACCGGCGGCCCACGGCCGGAGATGACGGAGGAAAGGAGGCGCGCGTGACTGGGAGCGGGAGGACGGTGGTGAGCCCGATGGGGGAGGTGACGATCTATCCGAGCGAGTACCCGCGCGCGCTGCGCAATCCGCTGATGGGATTCCGCCCGAGTCTGGGACGGCCGCAGGAATGGGCGACCATGGCGCGCGACTACATCGAGTGGAATCTGCTGGAGGACGACGCGCGCGACGGCGTGAAGAAGATCCGCGCAGTGTGCGACGCGCGCTGGGAAGGCGTCGCCGCGCGCAATCTCAAGATCATCCCGCGGGTGTACCTGGAGTGGCCCAACAATGACTACTCGGACTCCCGCAAGTACTGGCCCGCGGACATGACGCCCGGCGACTACGCCAGCGACCAGTTCAACTGCCGCGTGGTGCGCCTGATTGAGAGGCTGGGAGAGGCCTGGGACGACGATCCGCGGGTGGCGTTCATCGAGAGCGGGCTCATCGGCTATTGGGGCGAGCAGCACTCCCCCGAGCCTACGCCGGCGATGGAGCGGCTCCTGGGCGACGCCTTCACCGCGAGCTTCCGTCGGAAGCTGGTAATGGTGCGCTACCCCGGGCACTTCCGCCAGTACCAGTTCGGCATCTACTGGGATTCCTGGGGAACGCTGAACGACACGCCGCAGATGATGGAGTACTTCCTCACCGAGCCCTACCTGAACCGCTGGCGCACCGCGGTCATGGGAGGCGAGGTGTCCTACAACTACGGAACGCCCCCAGGCAGAGACCCCACCGACGGGGTGGTCAACTACGTCCGCTACATCGAAGATCTGATCCGCCGCCTGCACTGGAACCACCTGGGGTGGATCGACCAGTACGACGCGCAAGACCCCGATGCGCGGCGGAATGCCGAGCGTCTCCAGAAGAGCTTCGGGTATCGCCTCGTGCTGGAGAAGGTGGGGTACTCGGGCCGCGTGATGCCGGGGTGGCCGCTGCGCGTCTCGTTCTCGGTGCGCAACACCGGGTCCACGCCGCTGTACTACAACTGGCCCGTCGAAGTGAGCCTCCTCGACCCAGCCACGAAAGGGCCCGTGTGGCGCGCGACCTGCCCGAACCTAGACGTGCGCCAGTGGATGCCCGGCGACCGCTGGCATTGGCCCGAGCAGCGCTACGAGATTGCGCCCGAGTTGAACACCGTGACGGAGCACTTCGCGCTTCCGGCAGATCTGCCGAGGGGGCGCTACCTCCTCGCGCTCGCGCTCCTCGACCCAGCGGGCAACCTCCCCGCGGCGCGCTTCGCCATCACCAACTACTTCCGCGGTGGGCGTCACCCGATCGGGTATGTCTCGGTAGGGGAGGAGCCGGGCGATCCCGCGCTCGATCCCGCGGGCTTCGACGACCCTGGGGCCGGCGACAGCCTGCACTACGACGAACAGACCTAAGGAGCCAGGATGCGCCACCCTCACAAGTGGGAAGAGCTGCTGCCGGAGGAATTCTGTGAGGAGTTCGCGCGCGCGCCGATCGCCTACTGGGGGTGCGGCGCGATGGAGGACCACGGGCTGCACAACGCGCTCGGGGCTGACCCGTATGTGGCGTACGGCCTGTGTCTCCGTACGGCTGTCATCACAGGGGGCATCGTTTCTCCTCCCATGCCGTTCGCACCCGCGGGCATTCCGGGGTTCTCGCGGGAGGAACTGCGAAGCGGTGAGCACCAGCTCTACCCTCCCAGCCTGTGGGTGAGCCAGGAAGTGTGCGAACAGCTGTACCTGGAGCTGCTGGAGTCCCTCGCCGACATGGGGTTCAGGGCCTGTCTTGCGGTGGGCGGGCACTATCCCGCCGCGCTGCTCCTGCAGGAGCAGCGCGAGCGCACCGGCGGGAGGGTCCGGGAGATGCGGTTCTGGGGCGGGTGGCCGCGGCCCAGCACCTGGCGGCGATGGCGCGGGAGCTGACCGGCCTGCCAGGGCGAATGCGCCCTATACCTCCAACAGATACGCCGACCGCGGCGGCATCATCGTCGACTCCCCTATGCGGACCTGCTCTCCCGTCCACACATCCCGACCGCGAGAGGGGAGGTCCATCCCGTCGGGGACGACGATAGGCGAGGGAGTATCGTCCCAGTTGAACACGGCCAGGCGCGGCTCCCGCTCGGACTGGCCCAGCCAGAAGCGCGGCGTCGTGTTCATGAACAGGTCCACGGGCCGGGCGCTTTCCATCTGCCGCGGGAAGAGCTTCGCCAGCGCCTCCATCCCGGTGCCATTGAGCCGCGCGATGGAGTCCGACAGAAACACGTCCCCGCCCGCCATGTGCACCACCGTCAGCCACACTCTCAGTTCCGAGAACGTCGCCTCCGGTCCGGCCATCCAGAAGCGGTGGCGCTGCTCCCAGGGCCGGCGCTGATAGATGTAATTGGGGAAGCGGTCGTCGCTCGTCTCCGCCGACCGAATCAGCGCGAAGTCCGGATCGATGTTCCACAGGTTCCGGTTCTCCCATAGGTGGCAGGCGATCTCCCGCGCGTTGTGCCAGATGTGGGACCAGAAAGTGTGGATGTCTGTGCAGATGCGAGAGGCATCGGTGATGCCGACCGAGCTCTCCCGGGCCGCGCCGCAGTTGAGGATATAGCTGTCCTCACCCACCGCCTCCCGGATGGTGCGCAGACCGGTGCGAATCACACCCAACAACCCCCGCGAGTCATCCGCGCGCCGCGCCAGTCGCTGCACCGCGTCGTGGTAGATGTAGTCGAGCTTGAAGTAGCGGAAGCCGGCCTTGCGAAGGCCGCGGAACCAGTCGTGCAGCAGCTGCAGCACCTCCGGCTGACTCCAATCCAGGATCGCCTGCCCGCCGGCCGTAGCCGGGCCGCCCGCCTCGTCTCGCGCAAACAGGTCCTGCCGGTGCCTCCCCAGGTACGACCAGGGGGAGCACTGCAGCGGTGCGTGCCAGATGCCCGGCGCGAACCCCGCTTCCGCGATCTCCCGCGCGATGGCCCGCGGCGTGGCCGGGAAACGCCGGTTCGGCTGCAGGTCGCCCCAGTCCGTCCACCATCCCATGTCCACCACGAAATGCGTCAGCTTCCCCTTCAGCCGCGACGCATTGATCGCCGCCATCTCGGCGCGCAGGTCGTCCATCGTCACCGACGCGCCGTAGTAGTCCCACGAGTCCCACCCCGCGACCGAGGGATGTTGCGTGCGGCCGAAGCGTCTCAGCAGGCGGCCATACCTCTCCAGCAGGTCGAGGGGATCCTCTCCCACGCCGAACAGCAGGCCGTAGCGCTCCTCCCGGCGCAGCGCGCGCTTTGGCTCGAAGCCCGCCTCCAGGGTCTCTCCATCCACCCGGAAGAAGGAGTAGTCATCCGCCAGCTCGCCCACCCCCGCCAGCAGACTCGGCCCGCCGGCATCGCTCCGCAGCACCGTGAGAAAGCGCGATACCACCGTCCCCCGACTCCGCCCCAGTGTCACCACGCCCTTCTCCGTGAACACGTCGTCCGGCAGCAGCAGCATGCGCGTCCGCGCTGTAGACAGTCCCGGCACCAACCCGCGCCGGCCCCGCAGACGGAGGAACACCCGCTGCAGCACCCGATCAACCCGCGGCGCCACCTGCAGCGCGACCTGAACGAACCCCCCCTCGGCCGGCGCCACCTCCACCCAGACCCGCCAGCCTCCCGCCTGCCCCTGGCCGGGCGCGCCGGAGGGGATGGGATGCCAGGTGTGGCTGCCCCGCTCGTCCTCCACCACCACCTCTGCCTGGCCCACCACCCGGCCGGTCGCCTCCTTGAGCGTGATCGTCGGCTGCGTCTCGTTCCTCACCTGCATCGGTTCGCTCTCCTCGCGCGGCCTCTGCCGCGTGCCCGCGCGGCTCTGCGTATGCTACGGGCGCGCCGTCGCTCTGTCACTGCACGCCGCGATTGCGTTCCTGTACGATCTTCCTCCCCAATAGCCAGCGCGCCGGAGGGACTACTCCGTGGCGCCCTCTGCCCCCTTGACCGATGGTAAGATGCTACAAGAATCCGGTCATCCGATTCAGTGACAGATTCGCCCCCCGCCGGATGATGATGATCGGTGTCGTTTCCTCACGTGAGCTACAGCCGTATGGGGGCGGCGCGGGGGGGATGCGTGGACGCCAGCCTGCCTGACCCGCCGTGCTGACTCTGCCTACCAAGGATAGCAGGACGGCACACTGGAGGTAGTACGACGCAAAGGCTTCACCCTGATCGGGCCGCCGGTCGTGAGCGCGCTCATCGGCACTCTCACCGCGATGTTGTTCCCGGTGTTTGCGGGAGCCCAAGAGTCGGCCCGCAAGACCCACTGCCTGGCGGCGGCGAGCGCCACTTGCGCGCCGCTCAATGGGTGTTGCCCGGACGGACGTCGCCTTGAGGGGCGGCCCGCGCGCCGCCCCGGAGCAGCGCCCTGCGCCGCGACCTGCACGTGAAGCCGCCGCGCGGGCCGGCTCTCGAACGTCACCGGTCGCTGCCTCATCCAGACCTATGAGGTGAAGCCGGGGGAGCGGTACTTCGTGCGCCTCATGGCGCGTCGCACCGGCGAAGGTCTGCTCACGTTCTGCGTCGGCTGGAAGGCGCCGGACGGGAAGTGGATGGGCAATGACGTAATTGCACAGCGCTTCCGCCTGCACCCCGAGGTGTTGTTCCCGGAGCTACGTGCGCCCGATGCTTGGGGGACGCTCAGCGTGGAAGTGATCACGCCCGAGGCCGTCGGACAAATGATCGTCATGCCAGGTGTCTCCAGCCAGGCCTCGCCGCGCGATGTCGCCTGGTTCGATGATATCCGCGTCTATCGGCTGGGGCCGGAGACGGGGCCGTCCGGCAGGTGAAGCCGAGCCCCCACAGAAACGCCCGGTAGTTGTCCACCCCGGAGGCGCGCGAAGTGCCGGCGGCGAGGAAGACCAAGAAGAGCACGAATCCGGTCCACGACTGGATGCTGTTGGCGGAGCCGTATGACCATCGGCTCGACGCCGCGACGCCCTTCTGGATCGGCGTGGATGCCTGGCCCCAGGAGACCCCACTGGAGGTGCACATCCACCGAGGGCTCGAACTCGGCGTCGTGCTGGAGGGGTGCCAGGAGTTCCGCTACGGTGGGTCGGCGCTGGAGTTGCGCCGGGGGGACTGCTGGTTGGTGAGCATGTGGGAGCCGCACGCGTGGCGGACGAAAGAGGCTCCCGCGAAGTACGTCGTGATCGTCTTCCTCCCAGACGCGATCGAGGAAATGGCACTCGACAGCCAGCCGTGGCTGAGCATGTACGAGGCGCCGGTGGCCAGGCGCCCGCGCACGGTGGGGAGGGAGATGCGCGCGGCGACCCTCGCCATCGCCGAAGACATGGAGCGCGAGTCTCGAGAGCAGGCGCTGGGTTGGGAGACCTCCATTCGCCTCGATCTGCTCCGTCTCCTGATCCTGCTGCGCCGTCATTGGAGGCCTGATCCGCGCACCAGCAAGGCGTTCGGCCTGCACAGCAACGCGCTGGCTCGCATTATGCCCGCCATCAAGCTGGCGCACGAGCGTCCCGGTGCCGGAGCTGACCCCGCGCAGGCGGCGGCCGCTTGCGGTCTCAGCCCCTCCCGGTTCCACAGCATCTTCCGGCAGACGATGGGGATCAGCTATGGCCGGTCCTGCCGTCGCGCCCGGCTCGCGTACGCCGCCCACCAACTTCTCGCCACCGACTTCACCATCGAGGATATTAGTCAGCAGGCCGGCTTCGTGGACGGGAGCCACCTCCACCACCAGTTCGTGAAGCAGTACGAGTGCACACCAGCCGAGTACCGGCGGCGTCACCGAGATCGAGCACAGGAGTCGGCCTCCGTCCGCTTCGCCACCACTGTTCCCCGCGGAACCCGCGGGACGTGACACCCGGTGCGGAGGCCCGCCGGGCACTCTCAAGAGCTCGCGCCTCCGTTGTCCCCCCGGAAAACGTCGTCCCTAGGGTAACCCATCGAAGAGCGAGGGGCTATCTGAGGCTCACGAGGATTCAGAGTTGCTTCTTGTCCGCGTCCCGCGTCTGCCGCCGGAGTGGATCGATCCTGGGGGGAGCCGCTTGCGTTTCCCTGCTTCTCCCTCAGCACTTGAAGCAGACCATCGGGTGTCAGGCCGCATCCGCTTCCGACGCGTCGCATCTTCTCCGTGTTCCACGCTTGATCAGGAGCGAAGCGGGTCAGGCGATCTAGCAACTCGGCTTGAAGGTCTCCAGGCAACTCCCCACTCTCCCACGTCCGGCCGGCGGCAGCGACCCCTGCTTCATCCTGGGGGAGGAGACGCAATCCCAATTGTCCTTGTTGCGCAGCGATGGGACCGCCCAGATCAGCGTTCCCCCGCCATCGGGGTTGGCCCGACGGCGGCTCCAGCCCAGGCAGGTGAGACAGCGATCCCACATAGGAATAGGTGTACTGGCAGCGCGCATACTGCGCCGGGGCCCGTCTGCTGCCGCCATGCTTTGCCCGACCTGAGCCTGCAAGGCCGGTTCCATCGCCGCGTAACAACCACAGACGGGCGGAGCGCCCGAAGGCGCTCCGCCCAAGGCTACCCTTACATGCGCCCAAGACGGAGGCGCAGGGGCATCGCGTGGTACATTACTCGGCCGGCCCGAACCCGCACACATAGACCCCCTCGAGGAGCACCTGCGCCGGCTTCACGTAGTCCGACGCTGGCTCGCCGCCGAACATAATCGTCTCAGATGGCATCCAGGCCGCATGGCCGTCAGAGAACCCGATGTTGCTCCCGCCCAGGTGGCGGGGCCAGGAGTTCTTCTTGCGGTAGTCGGCATCAGTCTGGAACCGGGTGTCGTTAGCCGCACAGTCTACCGACTGAGCGCAGTTCGCCCAGTCACCGATCGGGTAGCTGCAGAGGGCCTTCTCCACTCCATATCGGTCCGGGTACGCGATCCGCGACGTTCGGTAGAAATCCTGGTTGTAGCCGGCGTCCGCGCAGACGACGTACTTCGCCGGATCGTTGATCTGGGAAGTCTTCATGTCCGGGGCCTCGCGCGGGTACCCGATGGACTGGATGAAGGCTCCGGACCCCTCGCCGGCACATGCAGCCTGTGTGAAGCTGTCGGTGACGGTCCCTCCCCAGCCTGGGGGGAAAACGGGATTGCAGGAGATCGTGCACCCAAAGAACTCCGGGTGATCCATGAAGCCAATGAACCAGTCACCGTAACATGGGTTCACGCCGAAGGGGGCGATGAAACGGCCATTTGGGCACCGCCAGACGTCGCGGTTCTTGACGTACTCGTCGAAAACGACGGGCCACCGCAGGTAGGGGTTGGCCCAGGTCGATATGGAGCAGCCACTAGCGCCAGCCCAGTCGTCGACCGCCTGCACCACTTCTGCCCGGTGCTCGTTGGGCGGGAAGCGGTCATAGTCCGATAGGTACATCTGAACGGCCATGGCAATGTTCTTCACATTGGACAAGCACTGGATCTTCCGGGCCGACTCGCGTGCCCGCGCGAACACTGGGAACAGCATCGCTGCGAGGATCGCAATGATCGCGATAACAACCAGCAACTCAATGAGGGTAAAACCTCTCGTTCGTCGGTGTGCCACGTACTTCTTACCTCCTCGACATGGATGGATCAACTCGATACGGTCACCTTCAGCGACCACAGATGCTTGTCTCTCCGCCTCCTTCCGGCCCTAGTCAGTGACCACAGCCGGGCCAACAGAATGGAGGCGCGCTGAATGCGCGCCCCCAGATGGGGATACTCCTGCGCGATGATCCCAATGCGAAACCCAGGATGGCAGTCGGAACAACTTCACAACAAGGCCTTCTCTGTACGGTACCCACTCAGGATAGGGGTTGAAGCGGCTTTCTGTTAAGCAGAGACGAGTCGCACTCAGCACCACCGTTTTGGGGACAGCCTGCCACTATTGTCACCCCGAGGGAGCGCTGCCCTCTGGGAAGCGGCGACCGTGGGGGTCTCGCCTGGATTCGCAAGACGAGATTGCCCCGCGCGCCTCGGCGCCATCAGGCGCCGAGGCGGCTCGCAATGACAGTCTGGGCCTCCCGATGGCACTCACTCCTCC
>Ga0315288_10008879_pt1 | contig 12673 bp, 11 predicted proteins | sample YL17G11_20_MG_FD_203454 | JGI IMG/M metagenome (GOLD analysis project Ga0315288, IMG submission 203454) | Sediment microbial communities from Yellowstone Lake, YNP, Wyoming, USA - YL17G11_20 | ecosystem: Environmental > Aquatic > Freshwater > Lake > Sediment | place: USA: Wyoming | collected...
TTTTTCATCGCCTCAACTACCGCCGGCGCCAACGGCTCAGTTACATCCCCAATCCCCATACTGATTATCCTGGCGTCAGAATTGGCCTTCTGGAACGCCCGTTTCCTCCGCCCAATCTCAGGAAACAAATACCCCGCCTGCAATTTCAAAAAATTCTCGTTAATCTTAATCATTCAAAAACCTCAACACTTGGTTCTCGATACTCGATGCTCGATTCTGGATGTAGAACCGAGGCGCAGTTCCGGTCATGGCGGACTCGATTCTCGATACAAGCGCGAGCGATTGTAGCCGCTCTTTCCGCCGACGTCAAGCGAGTAGAACCCCAACGATCACGAGTGGCAGCCTCAAGCGCAGCTTGGGGATGGAAGTCTCCTCCATGACTGAAAAAGCCTCCGCGCACTGCCATGCTAAGTCTGGCTGCCTTTTCGGCCTCGTCCGAACCAGAATGCGAAGGCGGCGCCGAGCAGGATCAGGACCTGCGTGAAGCGGGTCAGCTCGTGGATGTGCGTCAGGAAGTAGAAAAGGCTGTTATCGGCGATGAAAGGCGCGAAGCGCCACTCTGCAAATATCCCCGCCGCCAACCCTAAAATAGCGCATACAATCCCCAGACCGGTCGATTTTCGCCCCGAAAGCGCCCCGCAGCCGACACCGGCGAGCGCACCCGGGAGGACAATCGCATAAAAACCCTGCCCCGCAATTGCCACGAATAGCAAATAACCCAGAAATGCGCCGACCAGAGCCCCGCCAAGCCCGAGCACCGTTCCCACTACCGGGCAACCATTTCCCGCGAGTTCTCTTGCATTGCTCTGGCCCTCCTGCAACTCAGCTCCTTCCTCGCTCATTTGCATTCTCCTTATGTCGAATTCAATGCGCCTAATGATCAGACTCGCCCCGCACGTATCCTCGTGATGCATTTACCCAATCCGCATCGCTCGTCGGATCTGATGACCAGGGCATAACGGGAATGTCGGCAAATTCTTTGCGAATCACGATTGTCCCCGCGATGAAGTCATGCAGTGCCCGCTTGCGCTTATTCAGAAGAAGAACGATCAACTCGCTCCAAATCCACACTTGCTGTACGATGTTGATTTGAGAGACCCACGACGGCCGATGAGATTGCAGCAGTCTGGCTTGTTCGAAAATACCGCTCGCATTCGAGTAATCCGCGTCGCTAATCCGGGTCAATGCCCACACTTGAAGGCACAGCATCACCAATGCAAAGCCCATATCCACCGCAGACCTCGCAAGCGCCTCGGTCCATCCAATCTTGCTCCCATCAGGCCTCGTAACCCTGATTCCAACCGCCAGCTTACCGGGTGTGCCTCCATACCGTGCGTTAAAATACACATGGTACATCGGGAGAAGAGCAGCCGAGGGGATCATGATGACGATGGCAAGGGTCTTGTCAAATCCCTCCAGCCAGAACAGGAAGAACCTCAGCGGCAGAATAATAATGAAGCCATCGACCCATAGCGCACAGAATCGCCTCCAGAAACCGGCATAGACCCGTTCGCCTGCATAATTGATCGGTAAGAACTCCATATTCGTCTCCACACAGGAACGCTGATTCGCGGCCCTTGTCGCCTCGCATCACGCCACCGACCGAACAATGTCAGGCCGCTTCTCACCAAAACCGGTCCTGCAACAAGCATCACACAAAAGAGGCCATCTCGTCAAGTGTTTTCTTACTTATGTCAGGTACTGCGCCTCCGCTGCATATCAGCCGGAAACGCCGCCGCACGCTCCTTCATCTCATCAACCGGGTATTCACGATAACCTTCCAGCACGATAAACTTCTCTGCCGCCATAGCACCTCCGGCGGATGCCTATAACCATTATCTATCACTCTGATTCATTTTCGCTTCTATATTCGACAGTCGCCCGTCTATTGATCTAATGATCGGAAATATGATACTCAACGACATGCCCAAGAACAGGAAAGCCACAAAACCGCTAAAATGTTCACTTATGTTTTCGCCTGCCATCACAGCAATAATGGGAAGCGTACCCATTAGGACGCACACTATACCCGTGATGCCGTGCAAGCCGAGCAGTAGTTTAGCATTTTTCATGTTTAGTCCCTCAGTTTCTAACGTTCAGAATGACACGACCACTCAATCTGCTTCGTTGCTGTCACCCGCTCACTCTATGGTTCTCACGTTTCGCAGATCAACGTATGGTAACGGCTCTTTAGTCATCGATGTTTCTATACGGACGGCCTTGATTATACCGCTGTATTTGACTTTCAGTCCAGCAGGCGCCGCACTTTTACTCCGCCCTTCACTCGGCGAGGTCGAGGAAATTGAGGAAATTGCGGCCTCAACCTCATTCGCCAACAGAAGCAAGGTGTAGCCATCCCGAAACTCAGTGGGTCTGCCTTGCCGCGTCAGTTCGCACACATCTTCTTCGGTCCTATTGAGCTTCTCCGCCGCATCCTCTAATGAATAGAAGAACACTCTGTCCATAGCCGTTTCTCCTACTAATTTTTCACAATGTTTTAGCACGCTCTGCCTTCGCAGTCAACAATCCCAATGAAATCCCTTATTAATGTCCCAAAGGTTGGGGGCAATCTGGTTGTTCAGTTCCGGAACAGCCAATAGCGTTCCTTCGACGCTGCTCAGGCCCCACGGGCCCCTTGTGGGGATGATGAGCCTGTCGAACCATTGCTATTGTCCGAGCTCTTGGAGATTCTCGCAGCCGTTTTATTACCTGCTGTCAGCCCTAATGCGATAAACGCTTTCCCACCCGATAGTCTTTTCCCCATAAATCTTGGGACGATACCAAGAATTTTGAATGAGGTGTCCGGCTTATGCGTCAAAAGGTTTGGTATCGTCCCAAAAGCTGTGGATAGCTTTCGCATGAATTCTTCTTGCAAGGACTCCAGATTGTTGAACAACGGTTTCTCATTGCATAGAGTACAGCAAGATGCTGTTGCCTCAAAGCGATAAATCCATGAAGTCTGGTTCACCCAAAACCTTTGGGACGATAATAGAAAACACTCCTCTCGCTGCAACAAGCGGCGAATCTCACACGGCAAAAGCCTGCCCGCAGATCGAATACTGCCCCTCACAGAACGGAAATCTCAAATGATAGATGGAATTCTCAGGGCAGGTATGGTATTCTATTGGAAATGAAGTTAAGTCCCGATATGTCGGGACAGCTGAACCGGGCATGTAGAATAGAAAGAACAACGCAAGTTCGTACAACAGGAGATTCATGCTGATGCACTCAACAACAGACAAACAAAATAGCAAACAGCAAGCACCCCGAAGACAAACGAGGGGCGGACTATCGCGCCGGTCGTTTCTAAAGCAAGGCGCTGCGGCTGTGGGGTTCGCTGCGTTTATGCCGGGTCTGTCGCTCGGCAATTCGGCCAACGGCAGGCTCCAGCACGCCTCTATCGGGGTCGGCGGTATGGGCTGGGGCGACCTGAACTCAATCCTCAACGGCGGCACAACGGACATCGTGGCTATCTGCGACGTAGATGAGAACAATCTTGCAAAGGCCGCGGAGAAGCTGCCCGCCGCCCGCAAGTACCGCGACTGGCGAGAGCTGTTGGAAAAGGAAGCCGACAAGATCGACTCGGTCAACGTCACCACCCCCGACCACATGCACGCTCCGATAGCGATGACGGCCATTGGCCTGGGCAAGCACGTCTATTGCCAGAAGCCGCTGACGCACACCGTGTATGAGGCCCGCCAACTGACCCTTGCCGCCCGCAAGGCCGGCGTCGTCACGCAGATGGGCATTCAGATTCACGCCGATATCAGCTACCGAATGGCAGTGCGGATTATTCAGGACGGCGGGATAGGCAAGGTCAGGGAATGGCACTCGTGGCAGGGCTCCGCCTCGTTTGCGAGCGGAGGCAGGCCCGCCGGCGAAGACCCTGTGCCGGCTAATCTGGACTGGGATAAATGGATCGGCGTGGCTCCTATGCGCCCCTATAAAAAAGACATTTATCATCCTTTTCTCTGGCGAGGCTGGCGGGATTTCGGAAGCGGCATGATGGGCGATTTCGCCTGCCACATCTTCGACCCGGTTTTCACCGCACTCGAACTGAGCCACTGTCTCAGTGTCCGCACCGAAACGTCCGATGCCAGCGATGAGACCTTCCCCGTCTGGCAGGTGTCGCATTTCGAGTTCCCCGGCACCAAGTACACCGCCGGGCTCACCGTCAAGGGCATCTGGTACAACGGCAGCAAAGGACCCTCGCGCGACCTCGTGCCGATGCCGCCGGAATACCAGCTCCCCGGCTCAGGCTCTATCATCGTCGGCGAGGAGGGCGTTATAGTCCTGCCGCACTGGGCCGGCCCGCAGCTTTACCCGCTCGATAAGTTCAGGGGATATAACCGCCCGCAAGTCAAGTCGCTGGACCATTATCAGCAGTGGGTCGATGCGTGTCTGGGCAAAGGCAAGGCCGAGGCCAATTTCGATTACGCCGGCCCATTGACGGAAACCGCCCAGCTCGGCAACCTCGGCATCCGCTTCGCCGGCCAGACCCTCAAATGGGACACCCGCAACTTCAAGATAACCAACCTCCCCGAAGCCAACGAATACCTGCACAAAACCTACCGCCAAGGATGGGAAATCGACGGCCTGACGTGACACCATCGACAAGGCCGCTTTTCCCGTTGTAGAATCGGCGCGCCAGATAAGGATATGGCAGAAAGGTTCGTATGGGCCGGAATGACGACCATATCACGCAAGGCGACGAGGATCCCACTCGGACTCTGGGTTCCATCAAGCCCATGTATGAGCTGGGCAGCCGCATCGGATGCTACAAGCTCCTGAGCGTGCTCGGGGAAGGCGGCTTCGGGATGGTCTATTTAGCCGAGCAGCAGCATCCCATCAAGCGGCTGGTGGCCCTCAAAGTGATCAAGCCGGGGATGGACACCAAGCAGGTCATTGCCCGCTTCGAGACAGAGCGCCAGGCATTAGCCCTCTTAGGCCATCCGCACATCGCCCGTGTTTTCGATGCAGGGGCGACGGAGGCGGGCCGGCCGTACTTCGCGATGGAATACGTCAAGGGGATCCCCATCACGGAGTACTGCGACCGCTACAAGCTGGGCACGCAAGAGCGATTGCGGCTGTTCATTCCCCTGTGCCAGGCCCTCCAGCACGCGCACAACAAGGGCATTATTCACCGGGACATCAAGCCATCCAACGCCCTGGTGATGCTGCATGATGAGAAGCCCATCCCCAAGATCATCGACTTCGGCGTCGCCAAGGCCCTCAATCAGCGTCTGACCGAGCGGACCGTGGTCACAGCAAAGGGCGAGTTCATCGGCACCCCCGAGTACATGAGCCCTGAACAGGCGGAGCTCACCGGCCTGGACGTCGATACACGCACCGACATCTACTCGCTCGGCGTCCTGCTCTACGAGCTGTTGACGGGGTATACACCCTTTGACAGGGAGGACCTGTGCAGCAAGGGTTACGCCGAGATGCAGCGGATCATCTGTGAGCAAGACCCGGTCAAGCCCTCGACGAAACTGACGACTCTGCGTGGCAAGCTGGAGGATATCGCCAGGCGTCGCAACGTCACGGCGGACCAACTTCGAAAGTCGGTGCGAGGCGACCTGGACTGGATCGTGATGAAGACGCTGGAGAAAGATCGCACGCGTCGCTATGAGACAGCCAATGGTCTGGCGCAGGACATTGAGCGTCATCTGAACAACGAGCCGGTCGTGGCCCGGCCACCCAGCAAGCTCTACCGGTTCCAGAAGCTGGTGTGGCGAAACAAGGGGGTCTTTGCTGCGGCCGCGGCTGTGACGGTGGCGCTCGTGATCGGCATCGCGGTCAGCACCTGGCAGGCGGTTCGCGCAACACGAGCCGAGCGGGAACAGAAACTCCAGCGCCAGGTGGCAGAAACGCAGCGTCAGCGTGCGAGCGAGGCCGCCCAAGCGTTGCGGCATAGCCTTTATCTGGCAGACATGAACGCGGCGCAATTGGCGCTCCAGGAAAACAACCTTGGACATGCCGTCGAACTGGTGAACAAGTATTTCCCCAAACCCGGCGAACCAGACCTGCGCGGCATCGAGTGGCGTTATCTTTGGAATCGCTGCCAGGGCGATGAATCCTTCGTGCTGGACTTCCACGGCTACCCCGTCAACGCCGCATCATGTTCCCCCGATGGCAAACTCGTGGCCCTGGCCAGCTTCGATAACAAGGTCACCGTGGTGGACATGGCTTCGAAGAAGGTGCTGACTCGGCTGAACGGGTTCTTCAACGTGATCAATTGCCAGACCGTAGCCTTTTCACCCGACGGCAAGCTCCTCGCGGCGGCTGACCGGCACGCCCTCAATCTGTGGCGCACCGACACCTGGGGCTTGTCGAGCCGACTCGAGGGCGAGTCCTTCGCGGGCAACGTCATCACGGTAGTGTTTTCGCCTGATGGCAAAACGCTGACGACCGCTTGCGCGGGTAAGCTGGCCTTCTGGGACAGCGCTACTGGACAGCCAAGGGCACTTGTCAATACGACGGCACCCCAGTTGCCGTACAGTCCTCGACTGGCCTATTCTCCGGACGGCCAAACCTTAGCCTTTGCCGCAGCCGATGAGATACAGCTCTGGGATGTTCGCTCCGGCTCGTGGACTGAGCGGTTTACGGGGCAACTGAACTCTATCATGTCCCTGGCTTGTTCGTCCCATTGGTTGGCCGCGGGCAGTTGGTTGGGAGACCTCAAAATGTGGGACATGAGGACGGGCCGCGAGATCCTCAACCTGAAGCCGCATCCGACGTTCACGTTCGCGCTGGCCTTTTCGCCGGATGGCAAGACCTTGGCCAGTGGAGGGGGCGACCAAAAGATTCATTTGTGGGACGTGGCTGCGCTCGATCGGGAACTGGCCGATTCCAATACGGCCGAGGTGTCCCCGCATCTGCAAAAGACGGCCACGCTACAAGGGCATCGACATGAGGTCTGGGCCGTGGCGTATTCGCCCGACGGGCAGGCCCTGGTTACGGGCGGCAAGGATGGCAGCGCCAGGTTCTGGGGTCCCCTGCGCCCGCGAGAAACGACCAGCCTGGAGGGCGCCCGGGCTCCGTTGCGTTTCTCGACCGATGGCCGCAGCCTGCTCACGCTGAGCGCGGACCGGACTTTGGCCGAGTGGGACGTTCTTTCGCGGCAAAAGACCCGCGTCATCGATCTCTCCTTGAACACGAACGAGGTCCGATCCGTCGCCATGGCTCCCGATGGGCGAATCCTCGCGGTGGGCAAGACCAATGGCACCGTGGAATTGCTGAACCTCGAGATACGGCAGTGGCTCGCCCAGCAGAAGTTTGGCGACGAGCCAGTGATCGGACTGCGTTTTTCCCCGAAAGGCAACCTGCTCGTCGTCCAATTATCGGAACTGATGAGCGGAACGCTGAGCAGCCGACTAATCCTTTGGAATCCCACCACCGGGGAAACATTCGGTCCGTTTCAGAACGTAAGCGGGGCGTTCGCGTGCGCGCCCGACGAGACGAAGTTGGCCGCCGCTACGCCGAGCTACGAGCCGCAGATTTGGGACATCCGGACAGCAAAACCGGTGATCACGCTGAGAAGCCACACCTGGGACATCACAGCAGTGTCCTTTTCTCCCGACGGCAAGCTCCTCGTGACGGCGAGCATCGACAACACGCTTCGCTTATGGGACACGGCTTCGTGGTCGGAACTGGCGATCCTGCGGGGCCACATGGGCGGCGTGAGGTGCGCCGCCTTCTCCGGCGATGGCAAGACGTTGGTGACCGGCAGCGCAGACGAGGCCGTCAAATTGTGGGATGTCGATACCAGGCAGGAGCTGTTGAGCTTCAGCATTTCCCCTCGGGATCCTTACAGAATCATGCTCTCGCCCGACAAAAGCGCTTTGGCCATACAAACAACAATCGAGGGCCGCCGCCCTGCCGACGTGCTCCTGTTGCGCGCCCCAACCTTCGCTGAGATCGAAGAACGGGAGAAGGCAAACGCGGCCGCCCGAGCCCTCGTGAAGCTCGATAATTGAGAAGGGTTCCTTTTCGCGAAGATTGCCTGGCGCTGGCGATGGACCGCGGCATCTCCGAGCGGCGTGGCAGTGCGGCCCGGTCGTGCGCTGGGGGGATAGCCACACGCCGGCCTCGGGCAGTTGGGATGAGAAGGTGAAGCTCTGGAACACAGAAAGCTATCAGGAATTGCTGACCCTCGAAGGCCAAGGGTCAATGTTTACTCGCACGGCCTTCTCTCCCGACGGCAACGTCCTTGGTTCCGTGAGCGAGGAAGGCTTTCTACACGTCTGGACGGCGCCGTCGTGGGCGGAGATCGAAGCGGCGGAAAAGAGGCTAAAGAGCGGACAATCGCCGTGACGGGAGGGAGGAAATAACCTGCATTTCTCACCCGCCTGCGGCGGGTCGCTGAGAAATCCCGGTCAATCCCAGTTGAATTTTGGGATGCCCTCCGTCAGCTCTTTGATGCGCTGCCTGACGTTCTCCTCTTTGAACTTCTCGTTCCTCCACTTGTTGATTTCGTTCTTCTGCTCGTTGATCTGGTCCTGCAGCTCCTTGAGTCGGCGGAGCAGCTCCTCGTAGGCGATTTGCCTTCTTCTGACAATAAGATCGAACCTGTCGGCGACGACCTCGTACAACTGCTTGCCCAGCTCGGCCCTCTTCTTGTCGTCCTTTTCAGACTTGATTTTTGCAATCAGCTCATCGCATCTTGTCCGCAGCGCCAAATCCTGCTTGAGAACCTTGCCTAATTCGGGGTTCCTCCGCCACGCCTCATAAATCGCCCGGTACTTGTCCCACACAAGCTCATATTTCTTATTATAAAGATTGGGGTCTTTTGTTTTCAGTCCGGCCAGCTCTTTTGCCTCCGGCTCATATTCCCTCCCCAGCCAGTCGAGAAACTCCGCGACTCTCTGCGCTCTCCACCCGTCTATTCGCTCCCTTATTATCTTGCCGAACTCCTCTTTGCCATACTCTCTGAGCTGGTTCATGAACCTCGGCGCATCCGTTTTGCGCAGCTCCTCCAATTCCTTCGCCTTTGCGGGGTCGCTCTCCTTAACGCTCTTCATAATCCGCTCGATTTCCTCTTCTGTCGGCTCGAATCGCCTTCTGCCGGCCTCTTCCTCCTGGGTCCAGATGCTCTCGGCGGCTTTCTTCTCCTCTTTGGCCTTTTCCCCTGCGTCCTTCTCCGCCGAAAATCCCGGCGAAATGGACAGCGTCAATACCATCACAATCGCAACAAACAAAACGCCACGACCTGACTCCATTCTTCCTACCCCTTCCAAAACTCGCCGTCGATTTCAAGAAGCTCCATCTCAACCTCATCAACGGCTGATTCACTGCTGCGGCTCCCATCCTCCTGCAGGGCCCTTACTTCATTTTCAATCCCCTCCACATCAGCGTTAAGGGATGCTAATCGCAGGTCATCGACCTCGATATTCTCGCCCTCCCAGATTGCGGTCGGTATCAGCGAGGCGACCATAACGCGGGGACCGGCGTCCCTATTTACTCCCGTCCACACGCTCGCTACTATGACAATCGCCGCCGCAATGCCCGCCGCCCGCGATGCAAACCACCTCAAGTGGCGGCTGCGCCTATGCGCCAGCCGGGCACCCATTTCCGCCTTTATCAGCGCCAAAAGCTCCGCCCGCGGCTCCGGCGCAGGCCACCGCCGCAGCATTTGCTCGCCTCGCTCGATATCCTCAGCGGCCTCTTTTGCCTGCCCGGCATCGACAAACCGCTCAAACAACTCCCTCAAATTCTCCCTGTTTCCACGATCCATAAAACACTACTCCACCAATTCCTGTTGCCTCTTATTCCATCATTTCTCGCAGCCTTTTGAGCGCCCGGTGCAGCCTCGACAGCGTTGTTCCTAACGGCTCAGACCGCAACTTCGCTATCTCCTTTAAGCTCAACTGCGAATAAAACCGCAGCATTATCAGCTCTCTGGTGCCCGCGTCGAGCCTGGCAAGCTGCACCTGCAATCTATCGACCCTGTCGCTCTCGGACATCTTCGGCTCGGTAGTCCCCGATTCAAGCTCCCACCTGCGCGTATCAAGCAGTCTCTTTCGCCGTTGCTTGCCCCGCAGGTGATCATTGAAGATGTTCGAGGCGATCTTGAACAGCCAGCTCTCGAACGCGCCGCCTTTATACGAGCCGAATTTCTCCACTAATTTGACAAATAGCTCGCTCAGCAACTCCTCGCTGAGCTCCTTGTTGCCCGACAACCGGTAGAAATATCCGTAACACCGGCCTCCATAGACATCAACCAACTCGGAAAAGCACCCGGCATCGCCTTTCTGACAGCCGTCGATTATATGGGCTAACTCGTCGTTCTCTGCCATGCTCAAGCGTTTTTCTTTACAGGTAAAGACGGTCTCCGACGCCGGTTTATTGCAAAAAACCACTTTTTTGGGTACTTCGTCGCTGTTTCGCCATCGACCCTTTCCCACGCACCGGCAATGACAAACAAACGCAGTTTCGCCCCGTCCATAAACATCCACCAAAATCGGCGTTCTCAGGCTTCAAAAACGGTCTAAGAACCTTGTTTGGCGTTATGGTAACACAGCCGCCAGGCTACTGCAATCCCGCTCTTGGCGCAAGAGGGGGTCCCTGCCGAGGGTGATTTTAGGACGAACGAAAGGAATACACGTCCGCTTGAAATTTTCCCAAATAGATGGGAGAATCTCCGTCCTGTTGCCGTAGAAAGGCTTCTGCAAAATTGCAGGTTAGGCCTACTTAGAAAAGAAAAAATCGTTTGTTGATTTTTTCTTTTCAACGGTAATGTATTGTCTCGTAATCGTTTAGGTAACTATTGAAGAAAATCATAAAAGAGATTTTCTGAGACTGTAGTAGCTTTACAGAGCAAATAGCACTTAACGGCTTTGATTGTAATGACTTATACAAGGTCCCAGTCAGCCAATCGGAGCTTTTGGTCTACTGTTCCGGCAGATTCAAACGTTAACCTTGGTTTTTCTATGACTCCGCGACAAATGACGATTGGCCGCCGAGCAGTGCACTCTGTAACCTTGCTACAGTCTCGATTTTCTTCAACAATATAGGCCTAACCTGCAATTTTGCAGAACTCATTTGCCATAGAAAGAACAAGGCGCAGAGAAAGTGAGGTGAACGTGTTGCAGCGAATTCTTGAAGTGAACACGAGGCTGAACGAGTTTATCTGGGGTCCGGCGATGATCATTGCCATCATCGGTATAGGGCTCTTCCTTACGGTGGGGACGGGGCTTGTGCAATTCCGGCGATTCCGGGCTATGCTCAAAGAGACGCTTCTGCCCAAGAAAAGGGAGGGTGCCGAAGGAGACATCAGTCCGTTTGCAGCACTGAGCACAGCCCTGGCAGGCACAGTGGGGGTGGGCAATATCGCAGGGGTGGCTGCTGCTATTGCGATGGGAGGCCCGGGGGCGATATTCTGGATGTGGGTGTCCGGGTTGCTCGGGATGGCGACAAAGTTTGCCGAGGTTACTTTGGGCATAGCATACCGCACACGGCAGACGAGCGGTCCGATGGTCGGCGGACCGATGATGTATATCGAACGCGGGATGGGCGGGAAATTCAAGTTTCTCGCCGTGATGTTTGCCGTTATGGGAGGATTGGCCGCGTTTGGCATCGGGAATATGACCCAGGCCAACTCCGTAGCCACAGGGTTGGAGGAATTCAACGTCCCCCGGGCAATCACAGGCGGATTGCTCATTCTGGCGGTCGGCCTGGTTACGGTCGGTGGCGTAAAGCGGATTGCCCACGTCGCTATGGTTTGCGTCCCTTTTATGTGCGGCATCTACTTCCTGGGCGCGGTTATCATTATATTCTCCCATATTCAGAGCTTGCCTGAAACCATGCTCTTGATATTCAAATCGGCGTTTACGCCTGTCGCTGCGGCAGGCGGATTTGCGGGGGTGGGCGTGAGACAGGCGATTCGCTGGGGTATCGCCAGGGGGGTGTTTAGTAATGAGGCTGGGTTAGGCTCGGCCTCCATTGCCCACGCCACCGCCCAGACCGACCACCCGGTGCGCCAGGGCCTGTGGGGCATCCTGGAGGTGTTCGTCGATACCATAGTAATCTGTTCCGCCACTGCGCTGGCGATACTCGTTACAGGCGCGTGGAAGTCCGGCTCTACCGGCGCGGCCCTTACGATGTCCGCCTTCCAGACGGTGTTCGGCAGACAGGTGGGCTTCTCAGTTGTTGTGCTGTGTATGGCGCTGACGGCTTACGACACTATGTTGGCCTGGGGATTCTATGGAGAGACGTGCTCGGCGTATCTTTTCGGGCCGCGGGCCAGGCCGGTGTATAGGCTATTGTGGCTTGGCCCGATTATGGTCGGGTCGCTGGGCAAGTTAGAGGCGGTCTGGGCCCTGGCCGACACGCTCAACGGACTTATGGCCGTACCTAATCTAATCGCGCTGCTATTCCTCAGCCCGGTTGTCTTCCGCCTGACCAGAGAATTCTTTACTCGAGCTGAGTGATTTGCCGCCAGGAAACGATATGTATCCTTATCTGGCCGGTGATTCCGGCGGGGGCGAGCTCCACTCACGCCAATCTCCGTTGTGGCTTGCACTCCCCGGCAGCCTTGTTCATCACACCTCGGACGCCATAAATCCAAGAATAATTGAGACTGTAGTAGCTTTACAGAGCAAATAGCACTTAACGGCTTTGATTGTAATGACTTATACAAGGTCCCAGTCAGCCAATCGGAGCTTTTGGTCTA
>Ga0315288_10008880_pt1 | contig 12670 bp, 11 predicted proteins | sample YL17G11_20_MG_FD_203454 | JGI IMG/M metagenome (GOLD analysis project Ga0315288, IMG submission 203454) | Sediment microbial communities from Yellowstone Lake, YNP, Wyoming, USA - YL17G11_20 | ecosystem: Environmental > Aquatic > Freshwater > Lake > Sediment | place: USA: Wyoming | collected...
TCTCCTTACTAAGGACAGGGGGACTAAAGAGGGTGAGGTTAAGGATCTGGAGTGCTGAAGCGGAGCTTCAGCTGCCTCCCGCCGAAGGCGGGGGCACTCCGATTTAAGCGTTAGACGGTCGATTGTGGACGTATTCAATTAACACGGCGGTGCTGGTCCATTCTTATATAGATAGCTGATCAGATAGACCACATCACCCAGCTCAACTATTCCATCGCAATTAACATCTCCAGCCGCTAAGGGATCAGGAGCAGGACCATTTTTATATAGATAGGTAATTAGATAAACCACGTCACCAAGCTCTATGATCTCATTCATATTTACATCGCCATGGATGAAGTAGACAAAGTGCCAGGTTTGGTTGGACCATGTTTCTGCACCCCAGTTGTCATAAGCTTTCACCTTCCAATAATACCTACCGACGTGTAAAGTGTCGGTTAACTGACTGCGAACTAAGCTATCATACACAGTGGTAGAATCAGGATCAAAACCTGTGGCGGTGCTCACATAGAGATCATATCTGATCTGATCGCTCAAATTGACATCCTGGGTATTTGCCCAATCGAAGTTTATTATACTTGAGGTTGTGTCGCCATCTGCTGGTGAAAGAAGAGGGAAAGGATAAGGTGGCGAATTACCGGGGATTTGTGTTAAATTCTTCAAGATGGAGACATTGTCACTGGCGGTGGCTAAGTCAAAATCACCATCTCCATCCAAATCCGTGCAAAAAACAGAATACGGTCCAATCCCAACACCATAGTCAACTTTAGATTGAAAGGTGCCATCCCCGATGTTCTGAAATATGGAGACAGTGTTGCTATTAGCGTTTGCCACATCTAAGTCCAAATCACCATCTCCATCTAAATCCGTACAAAAAACAGAATGAGGCTCCATTCCTGCACCATATGGAACTTCAGTTTGAAACGTTCCATCACCGATGTTCTTTAAGATGGAAACCGTGTTGCTATTATCATTTGCTACAGCTAAGTCCAAATCGCCATCTTTATCTAAATCTGCACAAAAAACAGAATGAGGATTGGCACCCACATTATAGGTAACTTGAGTTTGAAATGTCCCATCCCCATTGTTCTTCAATATGGAAACGTTGTTGCTGTGGTAATTTGTCACGGCCAGGTCCAAATGTGAATCTCCATCTAAATCCGCGCAAAAAACGCAACGAGGACTATTCCCCGCGCTGTAATCAACCCTGGTTGGAAAGGTTCCATCCCCGGTGTTCTTGAATATGGAAACAGATTCACCAGTGAAATTTCCGACAGCTAAGTCCAGATCTGAATCCCCATCTAAATCCACGCAGAAAACAGAATGAGGACCATCTCCCGCATCATAAGCAACCTGAGTTTGAAATGTTCCATCACCGATGTTTTTTAAGATAGAAACGGTGTTGCTATTTTGATTTGTCACAGCTAAATCCAAATCAGCATCCCCATCTACATCCGCACAAAAAACATAACGAGGATTATCTCCTACACTATAGTCGACTTTGGTTTGAAAGGTTCCATCCCCGTTGTTTTTTAATATAGAAACATTGGCGCTCCAAGCATTTGTCACAGCTAAGTCCATATCATTATCTCCATCCAAATCTGCACAAAAAACATAAGAAGGAGCACCTCCCGCCCCATAGTTGACCGCTGGAGCAAAAGGAATGGAATCAGGGGGGAGCGGCATGATATTCCTGATTACGTATTCTTCCATAGGAGGACAGAGGCTATCCGGTAAGACCCAGTAACAATAAAGGCTGTCTATTGCAAACCAGGTGGTGAAAGAACCACCCCAGCCATAGTTCATGTGATATTGATTCTGTCCGCCGGTATCCCTCCACCCGTCACAAACGATAGAGTGACTCCGAATACGATATTGCATAGGACGTCCATTGTTTATATCTTCTTGGATGATAGAAAACCATTCCGCAGCGGTATGAGTGGAACGGTCCTCTTTAGCTATGGAGGGATCATATCTGAAATATGTTGGAAATACTGTCAAGGCATCCGCAGTATATGCTCCCGAGCCACAGACTCCATAGCCCATGTTAAAGGCAACACCCACCTCGTAGCAAAGCTCAGCCAAGGCGGCTGTATCTTGGGGCGAACATCCGGAGTCACAGCTATCCGGCATGTTCTGCCAATCGTAGTGATCGGAATAATCAGCATACAAGACTTGGGATGGAGTAAATCCACCACAGGAGTAATCACCAGACCAAGTGTAAGAGTGACTTCCGGTTCCAGAGGGGGGCCAATTCCAGTATTTCAGGATCTGGGCGGTGGCAGTTGCCACACAACCGACCACAGTTGGGATAGTAGGGAGTTTGCCACTCGGACAGATGGTGCAGGTCGTATCCCCTCTGGGGCAGAAATAATTATACGGGGCACGCTGGTGCCAGGAAGTGGTTAGAAGGGGTCCCACTTCAGTCAAGCGCTGGAATTTATCCTGTCTTAAGTCTGCCTGAAATTCTTGATCGCTCTTTAAAAATCGGTTCCACTCCACCTTGTGTCCTCGTCCCAAAAGCACGTCTCCGGTCGGTGGTTGAACAGCATCCAAACTGCCGTAAACTCTGGTATACAGTCTTATTCGGTCGAGCAGAAATTCCCTTAGAAGCTGGGGGAATCCAGCACCCTCATTCACATCCAGATCATACTCATCTGAGTACGCCTGTATAGGCGGGAGTTCCTTGAGAATGGGCACTGCCACATATCCGCGGGGAGTAATGGAGAAACATCGAGCCAGGATAGTATCTCCTTCGTTGATTTCGTCCACCTTCGCTATTTGTGGACGAGTGTCCCCCGCCCATGCCCCCTTTTGGTATACCATGTATGAAAGCCAGTTCTGGCAAACCAGCTCCATCTCCGCCCGGGTTGCTCTCTCTGCTCGTGATTCTTCAGGTGAGAGAAAACAAAACAATAAAACCAAACTTAATGCAAAAACGATAAGAACTCGCATATTGAATACCTCCTTAGATCAAAATGTTTAGGTTGTGCTAAGACAACTCGATTTTAGGACACTTCATTACTATGAAGTCGTCTAAGAGGATAATCATTCGTGTGTATGGATCATTTTGTCCTTCTGGTGAATTAACCTTTTTCTCATAATAAGTCAATTTTCACAGAAGTCAAGACAAATATGTTGCACATAGCCGAATCCTCTTAGATGCTATATGACCTTTAAGACCATCTCTTCCCTTGTCCTTCGGATCTTCGATCCCATGGATTTTCAATATCCCCCTCTCCACACTTGCGGTTCGACTTCGCTCACCCTTCAGCTTTTTCAAGAACCCCTGAATTTATTGAAGGGTCAACGTCCTGAGCTTGTCGAAGGATGGAGAGGGGAACCAAGGGGGGTGAGGTTTTTTTGCTTTTGCGACGGACGGCGGACGGTTTGAGCAAAACGGCAATTTTTCAAAAATTTTTAAATTTTCAGAGCTTTTCGGATGTATATTAAATATTAACTACTGAGGAGGAATCGATGACAGAGAAAAAGGACTTAGAGGCAGTAGAAAAATTAAACGAAGCGCGGAATAAGATAAAGAACGAAATCAAAAAGGTGATCATCGGACAGGATCGGGTGATCGACGAGCTTTTGATTGCGCTTTTGTCCAACGGGCATTGTCTTTTGATCGGGGTGCCGGGATTGGCAAAGACCTTGATGATCTCCACCATCTCCCGAATACTGGAGTTGAAATTCAATCGTATCCAGTTCACGCCCGATCTGATGCCCTCCGACATCACCGGAACAGAGATCATTGAGGATAATGTTTCCACTGGAGAGCGGACTTTCAAGTTTGTAAAGGGACCGGTTTTCGCCAATATCGTTTTGGCGGATGAGATAAACCGCACCCCACCCAAGACCCAATCTGCTTTATTGCAGGCAATGCAGGAGCATGAGGTGACTGCCGGAGGGGAGACCTACAAGCTGACAGAGCCTTTCTTTGTGTTAGCCACCCAGAATCCCATTGAGTTGGAGGGAACCTATCCGCTTCCTGAAGCTCAACTGGATCGCTTCATGTTCAATATTTACGTGGACTATCCTTCAGAGGAAGAGGAGAACACCATCGTTAAATCCACCACCAGCGCTTATGCTTGGGATCTGGTAAAGGTGATGGATGCTTCTGAAATCATAAGACTGCAACAACTTGCCCGCCGTGTGCCCGTGTCGGATCATGTGGTCAGCTATGCGGTCAGACTTGCCCGCAGCACCCGACCGCACGAGAACAATACCCTCCCCTATATCAAAAACTGGGTCACCTGGGGCGCTGGACCAAGAGCTTCTCAATATATGATCCTGGGAGCAAAGACCAAAGCCATACTGGATGGCAGATATACTCCCTCTTGTGATGATGTTAAGGCGGTGGCAAAGCCGGTCCTAAGACACCGCATCGTCACTTCATTCAATGCAGAAGCTGATGGAGTAGGAACATTAGATATAATTGAAAAGCTGTTACAAGATGTTAAGGAAGAGTAGGTCGGGTTGCGATCCCCGCCCTTCGGTCTGAGCCCTCAGGGTCGAAGACCAAAGACGGGTGGAGCTACCCGACATTTTCTCTTAAAGTTGAGGTTTCAATGAGGTGGGAAAACATTTTTAAAAGCTTTTTGATTTTCATTTTGATTTTTGGATCCTTCACGTGCACCAGCAAGGAAAAACAGGCACAGAATCATTTTAAAAAGGGATTTGAATATCATAATCAGGGATTTGTGGAAAAAGCCATTGAGGAATATCAGCAAGCGCTTAAGCTCAACCCCAACTATATAGAAGCCTACATGAATATAGGTGCGATATATGTTGACAAGAAAGATTATGATCAAGCCATCCAGCAGTTCAAAAAAGTGATTGAGTTAAACTATTATTATGGTAAAGCTCATTATAATCTCGGTTTGATCAATCTTTACCAAGGGGAAAAGGAAAAGGCTCAAGAAGAGCTGAAAATCCTCAAGAGCATGGGATCAGGATTGGCGGATAATCTGGAGAAAAAAATATCAGAGTAATAGTCAGCTACTTGATTAAAAAGCGTAGGCAAGCCTTTATGGCTTGCCCGCCAAGGCGTGAAGCCTTGGCTACGCGACTTACTATAACGCAAAAACAATTTCGTATTAAACCCAAATTATGCATTAGAAGCGAACTAATGCATTAGTTGGGTTTAATCCCGACTTAGCAACACTTGGTTTTCATCATAAAGGTTTCTTATGATTCTGTGAAAACTAAAGTGTTGCTTAGTCGCTGCGAAGCAGAAAAAATACAAAATGCATTTTTTGGGTTTAAAATGATACCAAAAAATAAAATTAAAAAAATCATCCTGGGGATGATAGAAAAAATCAAAAAGGAATATAAGCCAGAGAAGATTATTCTTTTCGGTTCTTACGCCTATGGCAACCCAACCATTCATAGCGATATCGACATGATGATCATCAAAAGGACAAAAAAAAGGCGGATTCATAGATGTGTAGATGTTCGGCGTATCGTGTATGATCCTAACCGGGGTATCCCTTTTTCCCCTTTGGTATTCACCCCGGGAGAGATTCAGCAAAGGGTTTCTCTGGGAGATCAATTTATCCGTGAGATTTTACAAAAGGGGAAGGTCTTGTATGAAAAAGAATGACGTGAAGATAGCCCTAGAGTGGTTTGCAAAGGCTGATCATGATTTTGAAAATGCCAAAATAATCCTCAAGAACCACGGCTATTACGACACAATTGCCTTCCTTTTACAACAAACGATAGAGAAATATCTGCAGGGGTATTTATTGTTCCATGGCTGGACACTTAAGAAGATCCACGATTTAGAGGAGCTTTTAACGGAAGCGATGAAGATTGATAAGGACTTTGAAAGGTTCTTACCTGATTGCCAACGAATTACTCAATATTATATAGAAAGCAGATACCCCTTGGAGCCACCCGCAGAGTACTCAGAAAAGGAGATGAAAGATTCACTTAAGGTAACTGAGCAGCTAATAAAAAAGATCAGAACACAAGTTAAGTGAGGTAGAAAGATAAAGCCAGCCAGGACCATATTAGCGGTTACGAAACTCGTTTTCTACCACAGGCAGATCCACCTCTGGCTGATGATGCTGGAAGCTCGGTAAGCAATACTCGATAATATCATGATCGAACATCGAATTTCGAAATCAACCTCGATACAAGTTCTATGGATGCAAATTCGGACTTCTACACCGATAAACGACAAACCATAACGAAATAAAAATGCCCGAAGATTACCGCAGATTCTTAAAACCAGACGTGGTCTCCAAATTATCCGGGATGGAGATCAAAGCCAGGTTGGTGGTGGAAGGATTCATCGCTGGCTTGCATAAAAGCCCCTATCATGGGTTTTCAGTGGAATTCGCCGAGCACAGACAATATATGCCCGGTGATCCCTTGAAGAACGTGGACTGGAAGGTTTATGGCAAGACCGATAGATTCTTCATCAAAGAGTTCGAAGAGGAGACTAATCTGAAAGCTTATATCCTGGTAGATACCTCCGGCTCTATGGGATATAGCTCTAATGGCATAAACAAGCTGGAATATGGCTGTTATCTCTCTGCGGCCCTTTCTTATCTGATGCTGAAACAAAGGGACTCGGTGGGATTGGTCCTGTTTGATGAAAAAATAAAGAAATACATTCCTCCGAAATCTGCCTTGCGAAGTCATCTGCATGTGCTCCTGCAGGAGTTGGACAAACTTGAGCCATCCCAGACCACCAACATCAGCTCCGCTCTGCATGAGATGGCAGAGAGAATAAAAAGACGCGGGCTGATCATCTTGATTTCCGATCTTTTTGATGATCCCGATAAGGTGATAAATGGTTTAAAGCATTTTCGCCATAAAAAGCATGAAGTGATAGTCTTCCACGTATTGGATCCAAAGGAGCGCAGCTTTGCTTTCCCCGAATTAGCCATCTTCAAAGACCTCGAGACCAATGAAGAGTTGATGACCTCCCCCTGGCAGATCAGAAAAGAATACACCGAAAGATTTAAAGCTTTGGTCAGCAAATATACGCTCCAGTGCCGGGAAAGCTTGATCGACTATGTGCTTCTGGACACTTCCGTCAGTTTTGATTATGCTTTATTTTCGTATTTGAGCAAAAGGCAGAGATTGGGGTAAGACGTCCGCAGTCGGTAGTCCGCCGTCCGCCGCTTAAAGAGTATAAAAGTATTTAAGGGCATGTTGCTTGAATCTGTTTATGGTCTATCGGTTGAGGTTTCAGCTATGTATCGTAACTCGACTGTCGGTTTCGTCTTTCATCTTGATTCGATAAACGATAACTAATTACGAGAAACGATACGTAACCGAAACCTTTTAACGAAACCATTAAAAAAAGAGCGATCTGATAGAGATAATGACAAAAGAATTATTGATTGGTGCGCACATGTCCATATCCGGTGGCGTTTTTAACTCGCTCCTTTTCGGAGAAGAGTTAGGATGCACCACCATCCAGATTTTTACCAAGAACAACAATCAATGGAAAGCTAAAGAGCTTACTCCGGAAGACGTAAAAAGGTTTTTCGAAAATCAGAAAAGAACCAAGATTTCTCCGGTGGTGGGGCATAATGGATATCTGATAAACTTAGCTTCTCCTAAAGAGGATATTTACCAGCAGTCCTTAGAGTCGATGCTGGTGGAACTACAGCGTGCCGAGCTTCTTGCTCTCCCCTATCTGGTGATGCATCCGGGTTCACATCTGGGAAACGGAGAAAAAGAGGGGATAAAAAAAATAGTCCGCTCCATAGATGGGCTTCATCAGAAGACCAAAGGTTTCAAAGTAATAATTTGTTTGGAGACCACTGCCGGTCAGGGAAGCTCCATCGGTTTTCGTTTCGAGAAAATAGCTGAAATAATAAATCGGGTGAAGGATAATCAAAGATTAGGAGTATGTTACGACACCTGCCACACCTTCGCTGCGGGATACGATATTCGAGCTAAGAAAGCTTATGAGGAGACGTTCCAGGAATTCGATAAGGTAGTCGGCCTTTCCAGAATAAAGGTAATTCATGTGAATGATTCCGTGAAGGATTTGGGTTCCCGGGTAGATCGACATCAACATATTGGAGAAGGAATGATCGGATTGGAAGGATTTCGCCTGCTGATGAACGATCCCCGATGGGAAAAGATACCTAAAATTCTGGAAACTCCGAAAAAAGAAGGAACGGTGAAAGATATTAAGAATCTGACTGTGCTCAGGAGTTTGGTCAAATAATCTATGACGAATGACGGATAGCGGATGACGAATAAAAAACCTCACCCCCTATCCTAATAATGTTGCGTTAATCGCAGCGGTGCAGATAAGCATCCAGATATGGGAGGTTAATCGGGGTTAGAAGGTGTAACTTGAGCTTCCCGCCAAACCTAACCCCCCCTGTTGTCCCCTTCTGGGTGAATCCCTTTCCTTCGACCCTGAGGTCTCACTTCGTGTTGAGCGCACTCAGACGAAGCAGGACCGAAGGGCAGGGTGAACCCCTTGTCAGGGGGACACAGAGTGTTCTCCGCCGAAGGCGGATCCGCCTCTGGCGGACTCCCCTGATAAGGGGAGGTTAGGAGGGGTTTGAAGGCATAGTCTTATTTAAGGCAACACTATTGCCTGTTACCCCCGCTCCATTTTATGGAGAGGAAAACATAATGGCGAGAGGTAGATAACAACGAAAGATTTGCTCAGAGAAACAAATATATTCGAGGTGGTCATGTATCATGTAAAATCCAAAGTTTGCTTAATCTTTCTTATCCTTCTAATGTCCTTGAGCGTAGAATCTACTTTTGGTGCATCCGGCATACTCTTGGATATCACCGTTAAGGAGGGTATTCCTGATGATAGCGCAAGCTTTCAGCTTATCGACACAAGAGAAATAAAACTTTTGAGTGGGTTGGAGATTGCTTCATTTCAAGCTAATTTCACCATCTCCACCACCGCTACCGTTATAGATAGTGAGAACGTCATATTGTCTCTTATTCTTATCACCTTGCCTCCGAAGCCACAGACTATTTTTAAAGAAGTCCAGCTAAAAAATAACCAGACGTTCTTTTTGGGTGAGATAAATGTAAAAAAAGACAGGGTGTTTCGAGTTTACCTCACCCCCAAAATAGCGAGTATGCAAAAGCCTGAATGCGATCTGGATACTCAGGATAAAGAGAAGGAAGAGTGGGATGAGCTTCCCAGCTCTCATTTCTTCTTCCGTTATATTTTGCACTCTTTGGCTGATCTTCACTGGGCCAAGATCAAAGGGCATGCTGAGGGTGAATATAAACGCTTTAGAGAGACCTTTGGTTTCACTCAGCCGGCCATGGACCGAATGGAATACTATCTCCTCCCCTGTCGAGTCAATGAAGTGGTGTGGGATGATCGATTCAACATCGGGCTGGATCCAACCAAAAACAAAATCTATACCATATATAATCTATTTGAAAAAAGCTTGGATTCCCCGAGCATAGGCTTTCTTTTATTCTATCGTTTGTGGGGATATGCTCCCCCCATGTTAGCGGAGGGAATAGGAGGTTATTTCTCCCTATCACATCATTTCACTAAAAAACTAATAACCTCTAAGAAATGGGTTCCCCTAAGGGAGCTTTTGATAACGAAAGATTACAGAAAACACTCCCCGGATGTAGCTTTCTGGGAGTCGTGTTCATTTGTAAGGTTTTTGGTGAAGACTTATCATGTGGATAAGTTTAGGCAGGTTTATAAAATGACTACAGATCTTACTTTGGAGCAAGCCTTAGAACAAATCTATCAGAAAAATCTTCCCACTCTGGAGAAGGAGTGGTTATCCTTCCTGGAAGGATACCGGGATAGCATCTCCGATTTTTACTACTTAGCTTCAATGAAGATGGCAAACGGTCATTATGATGAGACCATAGAGATATATCAAGACATGCTGAGCTTATACGGGAAGGACCCAGGGATAACTCGCAGTCTGGCTTACGTGTATTATCTCAAGGGGGAATATGAGCAATCAGCCAAATATTATCTGGAGTTACTTTCCAGCGACACTTTGAATTTGGAATATCGTCAGACGTTGGGGAACATTAAGAGTATCCAAGGGGAATATGACCAGGCAAAGAGTTATTATCTGAAGGTAATCTCTCTGGATTCCAGCTATGTGGATGCCTATATAAAATTGGCGGAGCTGGAGAAGATCCATGGAGAGCTTACGTCCGCAGAGGAACACTTCATCCAGGCAAAAAGCTTGGATTCCAAAAGCCGGGACAAAGTTGATATTTATTCCGGACTGGGGAACATATATAAGAAGCTGGGTAAAACTGAATTGGTGAAGGAAAACTTTGAAAACGCGCTATTCTATGCCAGACGTTTTGTCGTCGAATATCCCGAAGACCCTATTTCCTATTTTAAACTGGGTGAATCGTTTTTCAATTTAGGAGAGATGGATTCAACCATCAGCTTTTTCCAGATAGCGGAGTTTATGGAAGATAAGCCTCTATATCGGGGTCGGGTGCTATTAGCATTGGGAAAAGCATATCAGGGAAAAAACGAAACGACCAAAGCCCAAGAGTGTTTCCAGGAGGTTTTAAGCCTCCCTACGGGATTCGAGGAGAAAAGGGAAGCGGAGAGGCTATTAAAGTCCAGTCGATAAAATGAAGATGAAAAAGGGAAAGGGAAAATGAAAACACTTGAGGAAATAACGAAATTGCTGACGCGATACAAACAAGAGTTAAAAGAAAGATTCAAAGTAAAGGAGATAGGAATATTTGGCTCTTCCATCCGGGGTGAGCAAACGCAAACCAGCGATCTTGATCTTTTAGTTGATTTCAAAGATGAAGCGGACCTCTTTGACCTTATCGGACTAGGTTTATTTCTTGAAGAACAACTTCATCAAAAAGTAGATGTGGTACCAAAAAGAGCGTTAAGAGAAGAGATCAAGGACACGATCTTGAAAGAGGTTGTTTACTTATGAGAGATCAGAGACTTTACGTGAAGGATATATGGGATGCTTTGGAAAGCATCGAAAAATTCGTGCAGGGAATGAGTTTTGAAGAATTTGAGGAAGACGATAAAACCGTCAGTGCGGTTTTGCGAAAGTTTGAGATAATAGGGGAGGCAACCAAACAAATCCCTGAAGAGATCAAGAAAGAATTCCCTCAAATTCCTTGGAAAGAAATGGCGGGAATGAGAGATAGGTTAATCCATTTCTATTTCGGAGTTGATTGTCAACTAGTGTGGAAAACTATTAAGGAAAGAATACCACTTGTTAAGGTGCATATTATAAATATTTTAGAACAGGATAGAGGATGCTAACCCTTCCGTCAAAGCATATCTTCTATGCCCGCAATTTAATTTCCGCTAGCGTGTCTCGATTTTCTCACCCTTCAACTTGGTTGGGGGTAATCATAAATTTATTGAAGGATCAACATCCTTAACCTTTCAAAGGAAAGAAGATGAACGGTAAGCCAGGAGCGATCCAAATATGACGAATATCTTGCTATATTTGTTACTGGGTTTGGTAGCTGGAATCTTCAGTGGGTTGATTGGCATTGGGGGCGGGATAATCATTGTTCCTGCGCTGGTTCTTTTATTCGGATTATCCCAACACCAAGCTCAAGGCACGACTTTGGCATTGATGGTTCCTCCCATCGGTTTATTGGCTGCGTGGACTTACTACCAGCAAGGATATGTGGACTTGAAAATAGCGATTTTCGTCTGTATGGGTTTCTTCATTGGTGGCCTGCTGGGAGCAAGGATTGCAACCGGATTGTCCGGCGCAGTTTTAGAAAAGGTGTTCGGGATAGCACTGCTTGTAATTGCGCTAAAGATGATATTTTTCAAATGAGTAAACTGCGCATGACAATATTTTTTATATAAGAGCTTTACTTCTTACTTCAGATTGGTGTTTTGTATGAATATATACGTATCTTCAATCGCTGTACAATTCCCATTGATGAAAAACACCAACGGGAAGCATTCACAAAATAGCGGCGGACTGCGGACTTGTCCTGAGGGTTCGACCTTGCTCACCCTTCAGCTTTGTTCAGGGTGACCCTGAATTTATTGAAGGGTCACCCTCCCTGAGCGAAATCGAAGGGAGCGAAGTCGAAGGACGGCGGACTGAGGAGAGGAAGTGAAGGGTAAATTAGCTTATGTTTAATTTTTTAAATCCCATCATACTTTTTGCAGCAGGAGCAGCAGTCTTATTCCCCCTTCTGATTCACATATTTAATCGCCAGAAGGTGAAAAAGATTCTCTTTAGCTCCCTTCTGTTTTTGAGGTCTTTGGAGAAGACCCGAATGAGAAGGGTGAAGATCAAAGAGTATCTGCTCCTGATAATTCGCAGTCTCATTATCCTCTTGGTGGTAGCAGCATTTGCCCGACCAGCCATCAGGGGAAGTTTTGCCTCCAAAGTTGGCGCACACGCTAAGACCTCCATAGTGATACTGCTGGATAATTCCTACAGCCTGGGTTACGAGACCAAAGATGGTCCGGTCTTCAAACTGGCAAAAGAGAGGACCAAGAAGATCCTCCAACAGCTCAAGCAGGGGGATGAAGCCAGTCTGATTTTATTTGCTTCCCAGCCAAAACTGATCAATCCTCGACCCACCTACGATTTCAAGAATCTGATAAGATATTTGGATGAAGAGGCGGAGCTTTCTGCAGAAAAAACTGACGTGGGGGAGGCTTTGAAAAAAGCCTATGAGATTCTAAGAAATTCAAAAAATTTGAATCAGG
>Ga0315288_10008881_pt1 | contig 12669 bp, 2 predicted proteins | sample YL17G11_20_MG_FD_203454 | JGI IMG/M metagenome (GOLD analysis project Ga0315288, IMG submission 203454) | Sediment microbial communities from Yellowstone Lake, YNP, Wyoming, USA - YL17G11_20 | ecosystem: Environmental > Aquatic > Freshwater > Lake > Sediment | place: USA: Wyoming | collected...
TGTCATCACCGTCAGGCTGCGCCTTCAACGACAGATCAGAATCGGTGACGTCTATTAGAACTGGAAAGCCCGTTAGGCTGGCTGCAACCTTCGTATGATCGACTGTAATCATCTTTCTACATAACCAGTTTGTGTTCCACCAGCTTCCTTGAGCATCAACTGGTTGGAAGAAGATCGTAACAACAAAAGTAGCAGCTAGAAGCAGTCCAATGATAGTTAGACAATTCAACCTTTTAAGATTCACTCTAAACAATGTCATCTTACTCCTTTCTCCCTTTGATCTGCGCTTGAACAGGTCTTGAAACATCGTATTTAAGACTTCAGGAACAAACTTCTAGTCATAATTTCGTAATTGTCTGAATGATTTCTAGCTGAACGTGCAAGAGAGAAAAGAAGGAACTCGGTAAAGAAGTCAAGGGTCGTAGATGAAGCCGAAGTTTCCGCCGACTACCACAAGGTCGAAAATGTCAACCACATCATCGCCTATGAGGTTGTATTCCGGATTCACTTGATCATAGAAGGCCGCTACTGTGCGAAGGTCGAAAATGTCAACTACGCCATTGTTATCAATGTCGCCTTTGATAGGCGAGAACGTATAGTTGATGTCAGGGCCTATGTCGATCTGGTTTAGGCCTCCTCTCTTGTATCCCAGGTCTGGAGCACTTGGGTAGCTCAGGTTAGCCCACTGGATATATATAGCTCCAGACTGATCATTGGCCCAGCCTGGAAGGTTCCTCCAAATGTGATGATAGGTGGCGTTGAATTCGATCGTAATCAATGTCACTGTTCCACCTTTGGGGTTGCCTGATGTGTAGCCTGTTATGTTCCCGTTTTCTTCGTCTACAGTCACTGTCCCTGATCCCCAAGCGTTCCAAGTCAGGTTCCGAACGTCCAGAAGGGTCGTGTTATAATGGATCTCAAACCTGAAGTCTTCAACGTCAGAAGCACTTGTAACGTTTACTCTCACGATGAAAGTTTCATTGTACTTTCGGCATATTCCGCTTGTTGGAATCATCTGAAGCATCGGTTTCCCTCCTGTTATCCTGTATGTTCCATCACTAGCAGCATGCGGTATCGGTGTCCACTCAGAGTTGCTAAGTTTGTGAGTTGCAAAATGGATCGGTGTCTCCTTCATCCAGTACGTGTGTGGATCCTCTGCGCGGAATTCGAGCACGAATAAAGGTAGACTGCCTGTCGTGTTGAAGCTGTTTTCTGTAGAGAGGGCAACGAACTTGTACCAGCCCACTCCAGTCTCCTCCTTCATGACTTGCCAGTTGCCTACGCCCCAAACAGCGTCAAGAAAAGTGTCATAATAGCTGTTGTGGAAAGTTATCAGCGTGTCGTCCCAAGTCATGTTGAAGTCGAAGCCGAAAAGGTCAGTCACGTTTTGAGTCATTATGCTTACATTGAAGTAACTGCCAACATCGGAGTACGTTTTCTCTACTAGAACAGGGCTCACAAACAACAGTGTGGAAGGTGTCACTGAGCCGAGCATTCTGTAAAGTCCATCAGTTTTGTCTGCAGGTATTGGCTGTGATTGTGAATTGCCCAGTTTGACCATGGCGAAATGAATAGGTGTTTCTCCTGGTGGGGTATCTTCTACGCGGAATTCAAGTCCTGTCAGAGGCGTGGGTTTTGTGCTTGTAAAGCCTGTTGATGTTGATACTGCAGCTAGCTCGTAATAGCCTGCACCCGTCTGATTGACGGCCACGAACCAATTGTCCGAACCCCAAATGTTGTCCAGGCTTGCAGTATACTCAATGCTCATTAATGTTATTAGGCTGGAATTCCAAGTTAAGTTGAAGTCGAAGGCCCGAAGATCCGCAACGTCTTCAATCGTCACGTTCACGTTGAAAGTTGATCCGATGTCAGCTGGACGCTTCTCCACAATTGACGGGTTGATGTTGATCTTTGCAGCAAGTAGCGTTTCTTCGCTTCCAAAGGTGTAGAATGTGGATGGGCTATGCTGGTTGTTGTATTCGGTGGAAACCCAACTCGCACTTCTGGATGTGTTTGAGATGCGGACTTCGTCAATCGTGCCATTCATGTATGGGGTCGTGTAGCGCCCAACGTAACACGTGTCATTGGTGGATGCTATTGTGCCTGATATTGATTTAGGCGTCCCAGTTTGTGTTCCGTTTACGTAGAGTCTGATCTGTGAACCGTCATAAACGCCGACAAGATGATACCACTGATCAGGCTGTAGAACTGGTGTGTCGTAGAAGTTGGCGGTCGATGTCTCAGTAACCACTCCCCAACCCACATTTCCAAGACTTGACTGCCATAGGATGCAGCTCCCCCCGGTTCCAGCAGTCCAACTGCTCCATTTCGACACTATTCCACTTGCTCCCACCCTGTTCGGCTTGACCCAAGCCTCGATTGTAAGGCTGTTCATTCCTTTCAGACTTGCATTGTCGTCGCAATCGATGTAATCGTTGCTTCCGTCGAAACCGTCAGCACCGTCAATCTGCCCAGTTGCAGTCAGGTTTACATCACCGTAGGCTTTGCCGTCGTTGTGGTTCAAAGTTGAATCGGAAACAATCGGAGTATCTATTATTGGCGGTTTTGAGAGTGCCTTGGAGAGGTTTTGTTCTATACACATGCCTGTCAACCAATTGGGTTGAGCAGCTCCACCTATGCCGCCGTAGTAGACCCAAAGCTCATTGTTTGAAGCTGCGTAAGTGTCCCTGTAGATGGTGTCAGTCAGCACGGCTGGAGTGTCAAACCTGTGATCATCCCAAGCGCCAGGAGAACCTGAGGTGATAGGCACTCCGAGAAATTCTCTGCTGCTTGAGTAGAACGTCGGGTTGACGTCTCTGTACAGTTCTATCTCGCCATAACCTGAAACAGCAGTGTAATGTGGGACAACCATGTAATAATAGCTACCATATTTGAACGGAAAACTGCAGAACCTGCCTCCAGAAAAAATCGGATTATTAGCATCCTTAGTCCAGTTTTTGAGGTTTGTCGAAGTGGCCAATCCGATGCAACGCCCCAGCCCTGGTGCGCTGCCTATCGTGTTATACCATAAGTAGTACGTGGAACCTATCTTCATGACGCCCCAAGGATCCAGGTCGCGGTCATCCCACTGGCCTGTGGTTCCCCTGACAACCGGGTTTCCCTCGTATCGCGTCCAGTGAACGGCGTCGGTTGAGTTTGCTAGCCCTATGACATACGGGGAGCTCCCGCCAATCAAATACCTGTATAGCATGTGCCAGATTCCGTTCTCCTTCCAAACCATAGGAACACCTTCACTGTTGCCGCTCAGCATCGGATTGCTTGGATCAGCAGTCCAGTTGGTCTTTCCGTTTGGCGAAGTGTAGTGCAGAACTGTCCCGTAGCTGGTGTATAAGTGATAGATACCAGTGTTGCCTTCGTAGAACACTGACGAGAAGCCGGCGCGGCTGTCGTTGATTATGGGGTTGCCTTCGTATTTGTGCCAGCATTCTGGAGGGGACGGAGGAGTTTCTTCGAGGTGTTGGACCATGACGTAGTTGGAGTCCCAGACGGCTGTCGCATTCTGTTGGCTTGACGCAGCAGCGTTGCCATAGTACATGTACAGCACGGTGTCTGATGTTGAGGAGAGGCTTGGCACCTTCACCCAAGCGACCAAGCGTCCAGTGTTGTTGTCGTAGTACTCTATTTCATGATTGAGCTTGTTCGCGGAGGAGTCCGTGAAAACAATGTCATCACCGTCAGGCTGCGCCTTCAACGACAGATCAGAATCGGTGACGTCTATTAGAACTGGAAAGCCCGTTAGGCTGGCTGCAACCTTCGTATGATCGACTGTAATCATCTTTCTATGGCTATAATTAGCATTCCACCAACTATCTGCAGCAGCTGTTCGAATATTGAGTGTGGCTGCAAAAACACTCAAGAAAAGCAATCCAAGGATGGTTAACCCATAGAACCTTTTGAGATCTCTTTTACGCAATATCATGTTCACTAATGTCTCCCTTCCCCTTTTAATTTGCAGTTAAATAAGGAGCAAAGAAGATATTTAAGACTTCAGGAACAAACTTCTATGTGCTCGAGACGATTATGCAAAACACTTCTGAAAAAAAGAGGATTTTCGGGTGTTAGCAGTCGTATTTGAAGCCGAAGTTTCTGGCTACTATTATTAGGTCGAAGATGTCAATTGTGCCGTCACCGTTCAGATCATAGGTTCCTGCCTCAGCCCAGTTTGGATCGCCAGTTTTCGCGTTGTAGTATGCAGATACCGTGCGAAGGTCGAATACGTCAACCTCGCCGTTGTTGTCCACGTCGCCTTGTATCGGCGAGAAAGTGTATGTGACATCTGGACCTATGTCTATTTGATTTGCTCCGCCTCTAACGTAGGCAAGATCTGGGCCGCTTGGATAGCTAAGGTTAGCCCATTGGAGGAATATTATTCCAGACTGGTTGTTTGCCCAGCCAGGAATTAAGTTTTCATCTTTCCACACATGATGGTAGGCAGCGTGGAAGGTCAAAGTAATCAGCGTTAGATTTCCAGTTTTTAGGCTTCCTGCTGTGCTCCCGGTGATGATTCCGTTGCCTTCGTCTATTGTAATGGTTCCTGTTCCCCAAGTGTTCCAAGTAACGTTCACGTAGTCGATGAGTGTCGTGTTATAGTGAATTTCAAATTCGAAGTTCTCAAGGTTGGAAGCGTTGATAACCGCTATTGTTATGGTGAAGTTCTCGCAGTATTTGCGGCAGGTTACGCTTGTCGGGTTCAGGTCAAGCTTGGGTTTGCTGGCTTGTATGAAATGTGCCACAACAGTGGAATCGCCAGTGATCGTCAGTGTAGCGGGATTGGCTGAGCCAATCAAATCGTCACTCCAGTGATCGAAGCTCCAGCCCAAATCCGGACCAGCAGTCAACTCAACCACATCACCATAATGGTAAGGTCCGGTGTTGTTCAAGTCCACGGAACCGCTTCCAACAGTGGACACAGTTAAAGTATACACGTTCTCAATGTCGAAGCTCCAAGTGGGAGAGCGGGCTTCATCCGTGGTTGTATCAGGTTCGTTGCCCCAGTAGTCGTATGTGGTTCCTCTTTCAATCGCATACCAAGAATATGTTCCGTTGCCCAGTCCTGTGACCTCAACGGAGGCTACTTCTCCTTCGCGTAAGAGTTTGTCTTCGCCGATGAGTGTTCCATCAGCCCAGTAGAAAGCTACATCGTAGGTTTGCGCGCCGTGAACGGTGACGTTGAGTCTGATCTTTCCTCCTGACTGGAAGATTGTTGAGCCATGTCCTGGGTAGGCGTTCGTAGGTGCTCCAGGGTTGGCTAGCATCTCTGGGATGAAGGTGACTCCTGCAGCTATTTGTCCGGTTCCCTGGTTGGAGGTTGCCCATAGGAGAGCTGTTTGGCTAAGCATGGATATGGTTGGAATCATTGAAGATTGATTGTATATTTCGGCAGCGTAGGTCCAGTTTCTTCCGTCAGTCGAGTTATAGAGAAGTACATGGTTGTCTGTCTCATCAAGAAGCACGAGGTAGATGTTGTCGCCATATCGTACGAAGTTTACTCTCGTTGAATAGTCAGGCACATTGTTCATTACTGTCTGCTCGGACCCCCAAGTCTGCCCCGCGTCGAACGATTCAACACATCTCAACGTGTCGCTCTCGCGAACCTGATAGTACAGATAGTAGTGCGTTCTGTTCATGGGCAACAGCCCCGGTCCCCAGCCCGGAGAAGTCTGCGTCAGTATCGTACCTGGGATGCTCCAGCCAGAACTCTGGTTCCACGTCCAATACTCGATGTGGGTACCGCCGTTCCTGCCAAAGACCCAGCAGCTATCGTTTCCGAAGCTGTAGGCGTTTCCAACAAACCTGTCATACAGGTTTTCTGTGATGGCTGTGGAGCGGTTTCCTGGAACCAGCGAGAGAAACTCGTCGAAAGAGTCAGCAGTTATCATCTCAAGGTCACTGTATGTTGCGTTATCGTGTTGAGCATCACCCCCGTAAGACCATGCCATGTGAATCTGGCCTTCATAGTACATCAGGATCGGGTGACCGTTTGCTATACCCTCGTTGCTCCAGTCGCAGACAGGCTGATCTGTAGTGATCCAGCCCAAGTTCCTGTCAAATTCAGCATAATAAGGACTGTGCTCTTCGCCGTTAGGAACAGTGTCAATATGTTGAAATATGACGTAGAACTTATCTGGGTTAGTAGCAGATCGTCCCATTTCAGGATTACCCCAACAATACCAAGTTCCCACATTCTGTAGCGGATTGAAAGTTGTAAAACTGTAGTTCGTCACCACAGTCGATTTACCATCCGTGACCGTGACAAGCCAATAGTACAAGCTGTTGTAAGCACCCATTGTACTTGGTTGTGCCGTGTAGGTTCCATCTCCAACGTTAGTGTAGGTTTCTATGTTTTGCCATGTTCCTGAAGCGTTTGTGCTGAAAGTCACATTCATCAGGTTGCTGTCTGGATCTGAGGCTTGAATTGACAGTGTTGGGTTCGGTTGGATTCCGGCTGCTTCGTTTGATGGTGAAGGGGTGGATATTGAGGGCGGATAGTTTTCTGGGCGCGTTGTGAAGGTGAATGTTGCTTCAGTACGGTTTGTGCCGTCTGTGACGTTCACGTGCCAAGTGTAGGCTGTACTGTACGAGAGGCTGCTGACAGACTCGTTGTATCTTCCGTTGTAAACGTTGGTGCCGCTGCCTGAGCCTATGTCTGGAGACGTTGTCACCGTATAGTTCATCGCGTCATTATCTGCATCTTGGAGCGTAAAGCCAAGCTTGGGTATTGTCGTTTGGACGTTTGTCGCTCCATTCGATGGGTCTGGATCACTGATTATTGGAAAGCCTACTAGTGCCTCTTCGTTTTCAAGAGTGTAGAATGTGCTCGTGTCTCTTTGGTTATTGTAGCTGGTAGTTGTCCAGGCAGCGCTTCTCACGGCTTTGGAAACACGTACCTCATCCAGAGTTCCGTTGCCTATTCCCATGCCTTTCCCGATGCCTAGGTCTCTGGCGTTGCTCAGGTCATAGGTGAAACTTGATATGTCGGTGGTTCCGAGGAGGTTTCCGTCCGCGTAGACTTTCTGCTGGTTGCTTTGTTTATCCACTGAAAGCGCGATGTAGTGCCAGTTTCCATCGTCGTACTGCGTGCCGCTGGCATAAGTTGTAAAAGTGGTATATGCGACAGTAACGTCTTGCATTCCCCCTCTTACTCCGCCCGTGGCCTTGATACGCAGCCCGTAGGCTGAGTCTTGTGTTCCCGGTGGTGGTCCTTTCCACATTAGGTCAAAGTCGTTGGGTATGTTGTTCAGCGGTCTTATCCAACCTTCTAAGGTGAAACTGCCGGTGCCCATGTCTAAGCTTGCGGCATCGTTCACTCTGACGTAATCGTCAACGCCGTCCAGTCCGACTGCACCATCGATTCTGCCTTGAGCAGTCTGGTTTAAGCCGCCCATTGGGGTTCCATCATTATTGTACGACGTGGAGTCCTCGAGAATGCCAGAAGCTTCTTCGAAGTGCTGAACTAAGACATAGTTTGTATCCCACACGCTTGCAGGATTCGCCTGGCTGGATGCAGCAGCATTGCCGTAGTACACGTATAATGTCGTGTTTGAAGTTGAAGACAGGTTAGCGCTGACCCACGCAATCAGGTGACCAGTGCTGCCATTGTAGTATTCTATTTCATCGTTAAGCTTAGTGCCGAGGGAGTCTGTGAACAGTATGTCGTCACCGTCGCTTTGGGCATGAGACGTAAAGTCAGAACTTGTAACATCAATCAGCACTGGGAAGTTGGTTAGATCTCCACCTACCTTGGAATACTGAATCACAAATTTCTTCCTGTATTGCCATGCTGTGTCATACCAAGCCTCGGTTTTGAAAGTGCAGGTTGCCGTGGTCGTTTGTCCTGAGCCTAGAGGATCCGTTGCATTTACAACCCACGTACAAAACGTACCAAACTGGAGACTTCCAGTTATCGGAATGTGAATTGTCGTTCCACTTGCCGCTCCTGTGCCGCTTTTTACCCCACCGATAGCGTCAGGAGTCATAGTCACGTTGTAGTCTATCATGTCGCTTTGCGAGTCAGACAGAACAAAGGTCAGTTCGGTCAATGAAATTGGTACACCTGTGGTCCCGTTGGCCGGTGATGGGCTACTCACTGCAGGAGGAGTGTTCACTCCTGTGGTTTCCTCAGCGCCAACGCTATAAAATGTGCCAGGGCTGTTCTGGTTGTTATATTCGGTGGAAACCCAGCCCGCGCTTCTTACGGAACTGGAAACCCTGACTTCGTCGATCAGACCATCAAATTCTCGCGCGCTATCAGTCCCTCTCCACCCAATGTATGTGCTGACAATCGGCGAGGAAGTTATGGTTAAAGCGCTTCCAGTTCCTGATGCAGAACCATTGATGTAGAACTTGACCTCACCCGATGATGAGGCTCTGGTCACAACGACGTGTTGCCAAATGCTCAGTGAGATAGAGTTCAGGTTTGAATATGAATCCGACATACCCATTGCCGAAAACCACAACCGTTTTTCAGATGCGTCATTGTCCAGTAGGAATTCGTATCCCTGCGGCGGCGAGTTATTGCGCCGCGAGAAGATACGTCCCCAATTGCTCTCACCCCATGTGTCAGGGGAGATCCATGCTTCGATTGTGAGGTCACCTGTAAGGTCAAGCGTATTACTAGTCCCAACATTTATCCGATCGTCTGCTCCGTCAAAATTGTCCGTTCCATCGATTTTCCCAGCAACATCTTGAGAGGATCCAGTATAAGTTCCATCATTATTGTTGGATGTAGAATCGTAGTCTGTTCCAGATGTCTCGGCAAGATGCCAGACACCCTTAAAGCCGGAGTCCCAGACACCAGTCGGGTTCTGTTGATTAGAAGCACCAGAATTGCCGTAGTACATATATAGCGTCGTGTTTGCTGTTGAAGAAATATTCGCACAGACCCATGCGACAAGCTGTCCTGTACTAGCATTGTAGAATTCTATTTCGTGGTCAAGTTTGTTTTCAGAGTTGTCGGTGAAAACTATGTCGTCCGCATCGTTTTGGGCGTGAGACGCCAAGTCAGAACTCGTGGTGCTGATTAGGATAGGAAAGTTTGTGAGGTCTGCAGTGACTTTCGTGTAGTCAATTGTTATTTTCTTTCTATACTGCCAGTCAGTGTTCCACCAAGTTCCTAGAACTGGTTTGATAACTATTGCGGCAGCGAGGAAGCTGACGAGCAATAGGCTAAGAATGATTAAGGCACATGGTCTCCTAGAATCCAGTTTGAATAACGTCATGTTCTACTCCTTTCTCCTCTTAATTTGCAGTTAAATAAGGAGCAAAGAAGATATTTAAGACTTCAGGAACAAACTTCTATACGAAGCCAGAATCCAAGGAGCAACATAAAGAACCAAACCTCGAAACCTCTGCGTACAATGGTCAGAAAGAAAGGGAGCTTTGGAGTGTCAACAGTCGTACTTGAAGCCGAAGTTTATCGCTATCTTTATCAGGTCGAAGATGTCGATTGTGCCGTCACCGTTCAAATCATACGCTGAAGCCGTTGTCCATCCTGGGTCTCCAGTTTTCAGGTTGTAATATGCAGATGCCGTGCGAAGGTCTAACACGCTGACTTCACCGTCGCTGTCAACATCGCCTTGTATTGGCATATAAGTGTAGTTGAGGTTAGCCACTTCTATCTGGTTAGTGAGCCCTTCTTCGTAGCGAAGGTCCGAACCTACGACACGGCTCAGGTTGGCCCAGTGGAACCACACCTTGCCTTCCAGCTTGTTTATCCAGCCTGGATAATCTTTCCATATTATTGTTTCGTTGGCGTGAAAAGCGATGTTCAGTAGCCATCCGCCTCCGTTTGCAGGAGTGCTTGGATTGATGTGCCCTCGGACTATTCCTGGTGCTGTGAAGTCGATAGTCCCGGTTCCGTCCAAAAAGGTGCCCCAGCTGACATTCACGTATTCAAGCAGCGGCACGTCATACCAGATTTCAAAGATGAAGCCCTTGACGTTTAAAGCGTTTGTCAGGTTGATTTGCACCGTGAAGTTCTCGCAGAACTTGCGGCATGCAACGTCTCCCGGATTCATTGCGAGCTTTGGAAGTGTGCCAACTGTGAAGCTGTAGGTCTCAGTTCTCTGCTCGTCTGAAGTTGGGGATGGTTCAGCTCCAGTGAAATCATATCCTGCTCCTCTCGCTACTGCGTACCATTTGTAGTTTATTCCCGACACCAAGCCTGAAACGTCTATCGAAGCTATGTTACCTTCTTGCAGAAGCCTGTCTACTCCAATTAGAGTTCCGTTTTCCCAGTAGAACGCAACGTCATAAACTTGGTTTCCATGAACTTTTGCCTGAAGCTTCGTGGATGTTGTCCCAAGTGGAAGAACTTCGTAGTCATCCGGATACAGATCAGTCGGCACAGCTGGGTTGGACAGCATCTCAGGCACCACTGTTATCACTCCCCACACAGGTCCGCTGTACGGATCAAGCTGTCCCGTGGCTGATATCAAAGCTGTTTGGTGCAGGATGGTTCCATGATGCAAGGTGCAATCACTTCCTACTTGCGCACGTGGCAATATAGTAATCTTTGGTCCCCAGTGTTCCATGTCAGATGAATAATAGGCGACCGCATTTCCGCCAACATCAACTAGGAAAATGTAAAAGTTGTTGCCGTATCGTGCAAGTGATAGCCGGCTGTACTGTTGATTCGTGTTCAGTTCGGAGCAGGTTTGCTCCAGTCCCCATGTTGCGCCTGCATCCGTGCTTCTGATATATTTCACAACAGCGCTTCCCGTTCTTGCCCCAGAAACATAATAAAGGTACCATGTTGTTCTACTGTACATCAGCAACTCTGGAGTAGCTCTCAGCACAGAGCCCTTTGATGCCATGATTGGAGTGCCATGATTGCTTCCCCATCCAGTGCCATTCTTCCATTCGTAGTACTTGATGAAATACGTGCCGTTGTTGTCGGTCTCTTCACACATCAGCCAAGCATACGTGTCGTTGAAAACGTATACAGATGGCAGCCCTTCCTGCCAATTGTTGTAACCTATTTGCACTTTGCTGGTGTCAAAGTCTATCGAGCTGAATCCTTCCCATGTGTCACTGTTGACTACCCAGTTGCCAAGGTAGCCGTCCATGAATACATGGTAAGAGTCATCCCAGTACCCCCAGCTGGGGTGACTACAATGTCCACTTGCGAAAGTAGGTTCATTCGTTTCGACCCAGCCGGCATCTAGGTCATAGCGGGCATAGCCTATTGGACCGTCCCCAGACCAGATCACTATGTATTGGCCCTCCTCCGCCGCCGGCCTAATGTAGGGAATTTTCCAGCAATTCCCAATTCCTATTTGCTGGACCCTTTGACCCACATAGTTCACTAATGTTAGACTAAAGGTGCTGGTCGTCGTGATGCTTTCGTTGGCAGCGTCGGTGGCTGTTACTCTCCACTGGTATGTTGTACCTCTGTGTATGAAGCTGGTTGGCGTTGCGTTGTATATTCCGTCTCCAACAGCAGAGTAAGCTCTTATTGGATGCCATGAGCCCGAGTCTCTTGTTTCAAACACAATATTCATTGGACGATTCTCGACGTGATCTGCGTAAATTGACAACTCGGGGTTTAGAGACACGCTGGCTCCGCCATCGCTTGGAGATGGGTTGGATAAGAAGATCTTTTGAGGTGCGACGTTGAGAGTGAAGCTCCATGTTGGGGAACGTGCTTCGTCGGTTGTCGTGTCCGGCTCGTTGCCCCAATAGTCGTATGGTGTTCCGCGCGCAATAGCATACCATGAATAGGTTTGGCCGTCACTTAGCCCTGAAACCTCAAGAGTAGCTACTTCGCCGTCTCGCAACAGCTTGTCCTCGCCTATGAATGTTCCGTTGGCCCAGTAGAAGGCAACGTCGTATGTTTGAGGGCCATGTACCGTCACTTCGAGTTGGACGCTATTCTTGGGTTGGACCACAGTTAACCCGTTTCCGGGATGCGGATTTGTAGGTGCTCCGGGGTAGGCTAGCATTTCCGGGACAGAGTAGATTCCAGCTATCATGTCTCCGCCTCCCTCTGGCGCCTTCGCAGCTGTCCATAACAGGGTCGTTTGGCTTAGCATAGCTATTGAGGGAACGATTGAAGATTGGCTGTATATTTCGGAGGCATAGGTCCAGTTTCTTCCGTCGGTTGAGTTGTAGAGAAGTACGTGGTAGTCTGTCTCATCAGGGAGCACGAGGTAGATGTTGTCGCCATATCGTACGAAGTTTATTCTGGTGGAATAGTCAGGCACGTTGTTCATTGCTATCTGTTCAGATCCCCAAGTCTGCCCAGCGTCAAACGATTCAACATACCTCAACGTGTCGCTTTCGCGTACTTCGTAGTATAGGTAATAGTGAGTTCTATTCATAGGTAAGAGTCCGGGTCCCCAGCCTGGCGAAGTCTGCGTTAGTACTGTACCTGGGATGCTCCAGCCCGAATCTTGGCTCCAAGTCCAATACTCGATGCGTGTACCACCATTCCTGCCAAAGTGCCAAGCAAGATCGTTACTGAAACTGTACGCATTTCCAACGAATCTGTCATTGAAGTCCTCTGTAATCGGCGTTGCGCGGTTTCCAGGGGCCATTGAGTGGAAATCGTCGAAGGTGTCAGCACTGATCATGTCGACATATTGGTTGATCGGATCGTCATGCGCTGCGTCGCCTCCGTAAGACCATGCTAGATGAATCTGACCGTCA
>Ga0315288_10008882_pt1 | contig 12669 bp, 15 predicted proteins | sample YL17G11_20_MG_FD_203454 | JGI IMG/M metagenome (GOLD analysis project Ga0315288, IMG submission 203454) | Sediment microbial communities from Yellowstone Lake, YNP, Wyoming, USA - YL17G11_20 | ecosystem: Environmental > Aquatic > Freshwater > Lake > Sediment | place: USA: Wyoming | collected...
AACACCATGGGCTTCAAGAAAATCCCCGGGCGGAGGCGGCATTTTTCGCCAATCGCCAAAAAATCCTTCACGGGGCCCAGCAAAGTTTTTGTGGTAGTTTTCTCCCCATTTATAGGAAAAATCGGCTTTTGTAAAGCCAACCCTCATGCCCAACTGAAAAATTAAGAGCGCAATGACAATCACCCCTAAAATAACAAGGGTATACCTAAAAATTTTTGATTCAATTATGTTTTTTAAATTAATCATATTTTTTTATTTAAATTTTAATGAGATAAAATTTTGAATTCGCCAGTATCCGTCTGAAAAAATAAAAAAGCCCAAAAAAAGCGGCGAGCACCATGGTTAAGCTTAAAACCGGCAACGATTCAAGCAGTAAAAAGCCAAAATTTTGCCAGTAATTCGCAACTATTCCGCTATCGGAAAAAATCAGCATCAGGTATCGATAAAATCCGGATTGCGTCATTTCCGAAATTAAAAAATAAACAGCCGGTATAAGAGCAACAACCGAAACCATTAGGGCAACGGTGTTGAAAATAAACCGATTCCGGGCATAAGTTCTTTGATTTTTCTCAACCTGTTTTAAGATATTTATAAACAAATGCGCCGGCGGTTCTTCAACTTTTAAATGAGAAAAAAGTTTTTTGTAATCTTGCCGCATATTATTTAGTACGATTTAATTCTATTTTTGGTGCATTAAATATGTCCGCAGCTTTAAAATAGCTCTTTGATGGCGGCTTTTGACCGTATTCATCGGCTTGCCCAATATTTCCGAGATTTCCTCAAAAGTAAGCTCATCGGAATAATGAAGCGTTAGTATTGCGCGATCAATGGGATTTAAATTTTTTAGGGCAATTTCCAATTCTTTTTCAAGTTCTTTTTTTGCGAAAATTTCCGGCGGCAAAGAAGCGGTATCCTCGAGATTTTCTATCAGCGGATTTTCACCTTCATCAGTTTCAAACTGAGAAAATGTCAATGTTTTTTTTCCGCCAGAGGCGGATCGGGACTTTCTCAGCCAATCAAAAGCAGTATTTTTAGCAATAACAAAAAGCCAGACCTTAAATTTTCGGTCCGGATTGAACTTTTTAATATTTTTCCAGGCCTTTATAAAAACGCCTTGGGCTATATCTTCCGCGTCATTCCGGTTTTGAACGTAACGGTAAACAAAATTGTAAATTCTTTTTAAATACCGGCTCACCAGTTCGGCAAAGGCCTTATCATCTTTCAAACTTAATTTTGCCAGTTCTTCATCGGTCCGCATTATTTTTAAACCTTCAGATATTTCCTTATCGCCATCCAGCTGGAAAAAACGCCCAAAGCCACGCCGCCCAAGGTCTGAAACGCGATAAGCGGCCACAAATTACTGCCGAGATAATGCACCAAGTTTATTTCCGGCAAAAAACCGAAAAGCTTAGGGCCGATAAAACTTACGGCCGGAACAACTACCATAAACGAAAACACCGAAGCGACAATGCCGTGCAAAACGCCTTCAACGATAAAAGGGCCTCTTACATACCAGTTGGAAGCGCCTACGAGTTTCATTACCGTAATTTCTTCCCGCGAAGAATAAATTGCCAGCCGCACCGTGTTAAACGCCACAAGAAAAGCAATGAAAGCCAGGATAAAACTCGCCGCCAGCCCGCTTTCGCGGATAATTTTGATTATATTTGAAAGCCGGTCAATTGCTGTTTTATTTTCGGTATAATTTACTTTGCTGATTAATTTTTCATATGTATTGCTCCCTAAAAACGCAGTGATATCGGCATATTTTGACGGGTCTTTCGCTAAAATATTCAAACTCGCTTCCAAGGGATTATTATTGAGCTCCTGTATTGATTTTAATAAGACCTCATCGCCAGCATGCCGCTTTTGAAAAATTTCCAGCGCATTCTGGGACGAAATATATTCAACGCTTGCTACAGTATCCGATTTTTCAAGCCGTGATTTCAAAGCTAAGATGTCGGCTTCTTTGGCATCCAAATCAAAATAAACACTAATGTCAACCTTTTCAGCCAAAACGCCCAAAACCGCAGTCAATGCCACATTGGTTAAAAATAATCCCATCCACAAAAGCAACGTGACAGTCATTATTAAAACCGTGGCCGTTGAAAGCCAGCCGTTGCGCCAAAAATTTACAAGCCCTGATTTTATTATTCTTTTGAAAGTTGTAAACATATAATTAAGAAAGAATGTAGCGGCCGGGATTTTCGTCCCTGATGACCATGCCTTTATCCAAACTGACCACCCGCTTTTCCAAAGCATTAATAATTTCCTTATCATGGGTGGCTAAAATAACGGTGGTGCCAAGTTCGTTGATTTTTAAAAGCAATCGGATTATATCCCAAGTATTTATCGGGTCAAGATTGCCGGTCGGCTCATCGGCAACGATAACAGACGGCCGGTGGACCAAAGCCCGGGCAATGGCCGTCCTTTGTTTTTCGCCGCCGGAAAGTTCGCGCGGAAAATTATTGGCCTTATCGCCCAAACCGACAAGATCCAAAACTTTGGGAACGTCATTTCTGATTTCTTCCTCGTTTTTTCCGGCAACTTCCATTGCGAAAGCCACGTTTTCAAAAGCGGTCTTGTTTGGCAATAATTTAAAGTCCTGGAAAACCGCGCCAATCTGCCGGCGCAAAAATGGCAACTCTTTCGGCTTCATACTCAAAATACTTTCGCCGTTAAAATAAATATTACCATCGGTCGGTTCTTCTTCAGCTATCAGAAGTTTTAAAAGCGTTGATTTCCCCGCGCCGGAGCGGCCGACAACCGAAACAAATTCATGGAGTTTAACCTGAAAACTTACGTTTTTCAACGCAATCGAATTGCCGTTATAAATTTTGCTAAGATTTTCAAAACGAATCATTGTTTTATATATTGTATTTTACCAAAAATAACTATCAACAAGCAAATTACCAAAAGGTACTTTTTCAAGCGATCGCTTGTATAGATACCTAATTCCAATCACAGACACTTTAAATGCTTAAAACAAAGATATTTAACGAAGTCCAAATCGATTTCTTAAATCTAATTCGACATCAATTTCTTTAACAACAAGAAATCTCACATACCGTCTTAAATTAAATATCTCTATTATAAAATCAACTTCATTTTTACATTCATACGGATGAATAAACACGCTCTTTTGCATCGGGTAAAATCCGAGCTGTTTTAATTTACCAGCCAAAGCATCTCTTCCTTTTTTTTCTTTTTCGGGAATATCAAAAATTACCAATCGCCATAATTTGTCCCAGTGAATAGGTTTCTTAATTTTTAAAGTGTCAATATTGTATTGCAAAGTTTTTTTCTTTCCCTTGTCGGTCAAAACAAGAGAGATTGTCCCGTCCTTGTTTTCTTTAAAATCAACAAGTTGTGATTGATACAATCTCCGGATTGATCTTTGTAGGGTCTTTCTGTTTATATCCTGCCACTCTTTGGAAATTTTCCTCAAAATTCTAAAATAAGCGTCGGGACGTCTCGTAAATCCCAAAACCACTCCGCCTTCTAAAGCGCGGAAGAAATCCGTTGTCTTGGGGAAAGAGTTTCAAAACTACTGTCGTTTGAAGAGGCCTCGACCTGAAGATAAATATCTTTAGCAGCATAAGCGGTGATATGCAGGGACAAAAAAACAATAAAAACCGCAATAAAATAATATTTTGTCATTTTTGTCATGTTTATTGCGAAGTTTAATTTATCACAAACAAATAACAGAACCACAAAAGAAGTTACTTCTTAAATGAGATTATACCACAATAATCCCCCCTTCAACGGGTTTTGTCCATATCATTAAAAATAATTTTTATTATTTAACCGTGCTATCATTTGACCGATCGGTATTTTAATGACACCATAACCCCGCGATCATGTTATGCTACTATATTGATGATTTGCAGTTTATGTTAAAAAACAAAATATTGAACGAGATATCAGACAAAAGAGCCAATAAGGGAGAGGTGGCCAAAAAAATTTTACTAACCGCCGCCGGCATCGCGGCAATTGGAGTCGTGGCCGGAACTTTGATCGTACTGCCTGGTTTTGGCATAGTTCTCAAGCCATTCGCCGATTGGTACAAAAAACAAAACCGGCACAAACAATATCAAATTCGAAAAACCTTTGAACAATTGCGGCGAGAAAGATTAATTGGAACCACCGAAATCAATGGGCAAACCAAAATGGTTTTAAGCGAAAATGGCAAAAAGCGCACGATAAAATATGAATTAGAAAGCATGACAATTCCAAAACCTAACAAATGGGACAAAAAATGGCGACTGGTTATTTTTGACGTTCCGGAAAAATTTCATAAAGCGCGCCGCGCCTTAAGGATAAAATTGAATGAGTTGGGATTTTATCCTCTTCAAAAAAGCGTTTGGTTGTATCCCTATGGATGTCGCAACGAAATTGACTTTATTACCGAGTTTTTTCAAATAAGCCCTTATGTAAGAATAATTGAGGCCGTTAATTTTGATGGCGATAATTTTCTCAAAAAAGAATTTGAGTTAGTATAATTATTTTTGTTTTGAAATTATCGTTTTTTAGAATTAATTTGTTAAAATCGCCTTGTTATTTAGGCGTACTATCATTTGTCCGATCGGTATTATAAGGTTACAAATACCGATAGGTTGACCTCATTACAATTTAATGGTAAATTTGTCAGTTATTAAGGAACGAAACGCCCCCATAGCTCAGTGGTAGAGCAATTGCCTCTTAAGCAATTGATCTAGGTTCGATTCCTAGTGGGGGTATTATGATTTTAACTTTTTTCAAACCAATATAACACCAGCATTGGCAGAATGAGCCAAACAAGGTGGGCTGTATTGGAACCAAAAAGCAACTGGGTCAGCGGCGCTAATTTTATTATTTCGGTATTTAACGCCAAAGCGTAGCCGAAAACAATATTCGCCCAAAGACCGACATTAAGAAAACCTAAAAAAATCATTTGGCCGGTTTTTTTTGCCAATTCTTTTCGCGAAAATCCCGCTTTGGTTAAAATCCAGAAAATAAAAAGAAGAAAGACAAAAAAGACAAAAGAATGAACAAAAAAATTCTGAAGAGTGTTAAGCCGATTTAAAAATTTTTCCGGATATGGCAAAAATTCGTTTATCAAAGCAGCCGGATAAGATGCTAACAGTAACACAATTATTCGATTTCGTCCAACAACTAAACCATAAATAAAAACTGCCGAGAAGAAAAAAATCAAAAGCAAAATATCCCAAGTCGGATTAGATAAAAATAAATTTATTGACTCGCGAATTATACTCAAATAATTCATTTGCTTTATTTCATTATTTCATCCTTAAGCTTTTTCAAAAGTTCTTTGGCTTTTCCCGAAACGTTTTTCGGTGTTTTGACGTTTATAATGAAAATTATATCATTGTTTTTACCATGGTGCACTAAGGCCTCGCCATTTTGAACGCCAGCCGGAATTTCTAATTTTATCTTTTCCCCGCCCGAACGACCGAAGTCATTCGGTCGGGCGGGCCCTCTCACCGAAACCTCAATCTCGCCGCCTAAAATCGCGGTTACAAAATCAAGATTTAAAGTGATTTGAACCGTTGACCAAGCCCGGCTGAAACCACCCCCGAAAAAGTCCCCAAAGCCGCCCCTACGACTTCCGTCTCTGGCGGAAAATCCAAATAATTCTTCTAAAATATCAGATAAGCCACCAAAATCTCCAAATCCGCCGTAAGAAAATCCCCCGCCTGGAGAGCTGTCGAAAGTCCGCCCAAATCTGTCGTATTGCTCGTGTTTTTCCCGATTTCCCAAGACCTGATACGCTTCGTTTATTTCTTTAAATTTTTTGTCGTCGCCCTTGTTTTTATCCGGATGATATTGATGAGCCAGTTTTCTGTAAGCGCGCTTGATTTCATCTTCGGACGCACTTTTAGGAACTCCCAAAATTTCATAATAATCTTTTGACATCTAAGTTATTTTCTCTCTTCCGTCTTTTCTTCGGGCTTGACTTCCGTCGCCGGCTGACTGGCTTGCGGTGAACCCGTCGAACCATACATTGCCTCGCCGATTTTTTGGATTTCGGTTGAAAGTTCCTGCGATGCTTTTTTAATGGCTTCTATGTCGGCCTTCTCGCTTCGCGAGATCTCGCGCAGCGAGGCAATTTTTTCTTCAATGATTTTTTTATCCTCCGACTTCACTTTTTCGCCGGCGTCTTTCAATGCCTTTTCCGACATATAAACCAGAGATTCGGCATTGTTTTTGATTTCGATTTCTTCTTTTTTCTTAGCATCCGCCACCGCATTCATCTCGGCATCTTTTTTCATTTTTTCAATTTCCTCCTTTGACAAACCCGTTGAAGCGGTAATGGTTATCGCTTGTTTTTTATTGGTCGCCTTATCAACCGCTGACACATTTAAAATGCCGTTAGCGTCAATATCAAAAATCACTTCAATTTGGGGCACGCCGCGAGGAGCCGGCGGAATGCCATCTAAAATAAATTTGCCTAGTGTTTTATTATCTTGGGACATCGGCCGCTCGCCTTGCAACACGTGAATTTCAACCTGCGGCTGATTGTCGGAAGCGGTTGAAAATATCTGGGTTTTAGCGGTGGGAATAGTGGTATTTTTCGAAATCATCGGTGTGGCGATGTTGCCTAACGTCTCAATGCCGAGCGTCAGGGGCGTAACATCCAAAAGCAAAATATCGCGAACATCGCCCTGTAGAACTCCGGCCTGCACCGCCGCTCCCAGAGCCACAACTTCATCCGGATTAATACCTTTGTGCGGTTCTTTGCCGAAAAGATTTTTCACCGCCTCAACCATTGCCGGCATCCTGGTTTGGCCGCCAACGAGCACTACCTCGTCAATATCGTTCAAGGAAAAATTTGCTTCTTTTACCGTCTGTTTTACTAATTCAAGCGAAGTAGCGATAAAGTCGTGGACTAATTCTTCAAGTTTTGCCCGCGTCAGTTTGGTAATAAAATGCTTGGGGCCCGAAGCATCAGAGGTGATAAACGGCAGATTAATTTCGGTTTCAAGAACGGTTGAAAGCTCAAGTTTAGCTTTTTCCGCCGCCTCTTTCAGCCGCGCCAAGGCCATAATATCTTTTGACAAATCAATTCCTTGTTCTTTTTTAAATAAATCAACGAGATAATTGGTAATGCGCTGGTCAAAATCATCACCGCCTAAATGAGTATCGCCGCCTGTGGCTTTAACCTCAATGGTATCGTCGCCAATTTCCAAAACCGAAACATCAAATGTGCCGCCGCCAAAATCATAAACAACAATTTGTTCTGATTTCTTTTTGTCCAAACCATAGGCCAAAGCCGCAGCTGTCGGTTCATTGATAATCCTTAAGACCTTAAGTCCGGCAATTTCTCCGGCGTTTTTAGTCGCCTGCCTTTGGGAATCATCAAAGTAAGCCGGAACGGTAATTATGGCCTCGGTGATTTTTTCGCCCAATTTTTCCTCGGCGTCCTGTTTTAATTTTTGCAGAACCATTGCTGAAATTTCTTCCGGCCGGTACCATTTTTCCGCCATTTTCACCTCAACCCCGCCTGTTGAAGAGCGCTGCATTTTATAAGGCAGCCATTTCAAGTCGCGCTGGATTTCCGGGTCTTCCCATCTTCGGCCGATTAAGCGCTTTATGGAAAATAAAGTATTTTCCGGATTAACAACTGCCTGCCTTTTTGCCAAAAGGCCCGTTAAACGTTCGCCATTTTTGGAAACAGCGACAATTGAAGGCGTAGTTCGGTTACCCTCTTTGTTTTCAATTATTTTCGGGTTGCCGCCCTCAACAATCGCCGTTGCCGAATAAGTGGTCCCGAGATCAATTCCTAAAATTTTTGCCATATTTTTTATATTATTATTATTTATATATTTTAACTTTTGCTGGCCGTAAAACTTCGCCGTTAATCAGATATCCTTTTTGGAGTTCTTCTGCAATCATTCCTGACTCGCCTGCCTGCGCAGGCAGGCCCCCTTCCATTGATTCAATTGCTTCATGTTTTAACGGATCAAATTTTTGTCCCTTAGTTTCCATTATCTCGACTCCCTGCAATTTAAAAAAATTATCAAATTGTTTCCTGACAACTTCTATTCCCTTAACCCAGGCCTCCATTTCAGTACCTTTGGGAATCTCAACAAACGCTTTATCAAAATTATCCATAATACCCAAGAGCGGCAATAAAAATATTTTAGACATCCATTCCTTAATCTCCTTGTTTTGCGCTTCCATTTCTTTTTTCAGGTTTAAATAATCCGCTTTAGCGCGTTTCCAGCCATTTAAATATTCCTCATTTTGCTTTCGCAAATTTTCAATTTCTAATTTCAAATTTTCAATTTCATTTTTGGTTTCTTCCATAAATTTCTTTACTACAATACATCGCTGTATTGAAGTGTTTGATTTATTATCTTTTATTGTCGCGAAATAATTTCTCCATTAAAAAGTTTTTAAAAAATTCATCAGAAACCTCGGGAAACATTTTTGAAACGCAATTTCTTATGGCCTGGGACGTATTCAATAAATTAGCCGTCAATTCGTTCAAGTTTAACATTTCATCTTTTGATAAACTATTCGGCCCCCAAACCTCTTCTACAAAATAGTGCCAGCCACGACTGGTGGGAATCCGGCCGCCTGAAGTGTGTGGTTTGGCCAAAAACCCCAGATCTTCAAGAAATGCCAAATCATTTCTGATAGTTGCCGGACTGACCTCTAAATCATAATTTTCAGCCAAAAATTCTGACCCGATCGGCCGAGCAGTCTTTATAAATTCCTCAACAACTATCTCAAAAATATATCCTTGTCTATGGTTTAAATTCATAACAAATGCCATTATATACTCCGGTTAGCACTCTTGTCAAATAACTGCTAAATTAGCCATTGTATGTTTAAAATGCGATCGCATTTTATGCATAATTCTTAATTGTCATTTTAAAATCAACCGATTGTGAACTTGATAATTTAGATAAAAAGAAAACGGCCGAAGGCCGTTTGAAAAGTAAAATCCTATAGGGATTTTATTCTCTTATCGCTTGAACTATTTTTTCAAACTTTTCTTGAAGATTACAGTATTTCTTAGAAAGCTCTTCTGCTCTTTTTAATAGGTATTTTACATCTACTTTCCTAGCATTAAGTTTATATTCCAAATCACCCCTATTGAACATTTTTTCTCCGTCGCTATCTGACCTTGTATAGATAACAATTCCATCCACTTCAGTTCTGACACTGATAACTTCCTCAAAAGTTTCTCGATTTTCATATCGAGTTTTATAACTAATCAAATCTCCAGCTTTAAGCTGTAGTCGTTGCATCTGCTCCTCCTTTTTCAGATTTTTTCGGTTTTCCACTCGCCTGATGGCGCAATGAATTCAATTTCCGAAATACCAACGCTTTTTATAAGCAGAAGACACTTATTTTTGCAAGGACGCGAATAAACAAAATTGCCGCTCCTCTGCCTCGGTTCCAATTTTTGATTTGTTAAAGATTGCAAATACAATACCACAAATTTAATTATATTGCAAGGGTTTTTGTATAATCTTTTTGCTATAGTAAAAAATGTATAATTTTATACACGCGGAGAAAAACAAAAACGGCCGAAGGTCGCTTATTAACTAATTTATTTTTTGTGGTTTTTTATCCCATTTGTGTTAAAATATCTAATGTCATCATTTAAACAATTAAATAAATCAAATGCGCACTATAACAGAAAACAACATAACTTGGGTTGATATTGAAAAGCCGACCCAAAAAGATATTGACCGGCTGAAGCAAAATTTTAATTTCCATCCCATTACGCTCGGCGAGCTTATTCCCTCTTCGGCAAGGGAAAAAGTTGAACAATTTGGCGACTATCTTTTCCTCGTGACCTATGTTCCGGTTTTCAACGCCAAAAAACGCACCACGAGAGCCGTTGAACTTGATGTTCTGCTAACACAAGATCATATGATTACGGTTCACAACGAGCCGATTGAGCCGCTTAATAATTTTATTAAAAAATGCCAAGAAAAATCCGAATTAAAATCTAAATATTTCAACGCGACAAGCGGACATCTCTTTTACTGGCTAAGCCAGGAACTTCTTGCTTTTGCCGAGCGCCAGTTGGTCCATATCTCAAAAAATATCAACGTCTTGGAAGACGGCTTATTTAAAAATATTGAGCGCGATATGATTAAGGAGATATCTTTTGTTAAAAGAGATGTTTTGGATTTTAGAATTGCCATAAAGCCGATGCATCGGATATTTAAATCGCTCTATGAAAAAGGAACTGATTTCTGGCCGGAAAATAAAAGTTTGAAAATCTATTTCAACGATCTTTTGGGCGATTATGAAAGGGTCTGGAGCGAGGCCGATAATTACACCGAGACCATCAATTCGCTCGAAACGACAAATGCCAACCTTTTAAATGACAAAACAAACGCGATTGTAAAAACATTCACGATTCTATCCTTTATCACCTTTCCGGCAATGTTGATTGCCACCGTTCTTCAAATCAACACCGCGTATAATCCGATTTTAGGACTTCCTAATGCTTTTTGGATTATTGTTGGTATTGTCGCCTTGACCGTGTTTGTTATGTGGCTTTATTTTAAAACCAGAAAATGGCTCTAAAGAAACTAAAAACGAAAAGTGAGAAATGCAAAATAACAACCAAAAATTCAAAACTATTTTAAATTTTAATTTGTTGTTTTTCGCTTTACATTTTTAACTTTACGCTTAACTTATGCCTCTTAAAATCTATAACTTTTTAACTCACAAAAAAGAAACCTTTAAACCCCTTCACCCTAAGCGTGTGGGCCTATATACTTGTGGGCCGACGGTCTATAATTACGCGCACGTCGGCAATTTGCGGACTTATATTTTTGAAGACATTTTACGCCGCGCCCTTGAATACGCCGGATATAAAGTAAAGCATGTGATGAACATTACAGATATTGAAGATAAGATAATCCGCGACGCGCAAAAAGCCGGCAAACCAATTTACGAATTTACCGAACCGTATGAAAAAGCGTTTTTTGGCGATTTGAAAAAACTGGATATTAAGCCGGCCTTCAAATACCCGAAGGCCACCGCGCATATTCCCGAAATGGTAAAAATTATTTCCGCGCTTTTAAAAAACGGCTTGGCTTACAAAGCCGGCGGTTCTGTTTATTTTGATATTTCCAAATTTAAAAAATACGGGCGGCTTTCCGGTGTTAAGGCCTGCGAACTTAAAGCCGGTGCCCGCGTTGATAATGACGAATATACTAAAGAAGAAGCCGAAGATTTTGTTTTATGGAAAGCCAAAAAAGTGGGTGAACCTTACTGGCAGGCGCCATTCGGAGAAGGTCGCCCCGGCTGGCACATTGAATGTTCGGCAATGTCTATGAAATATCTGGGCTCGACTTTTGATATTCACGCCGGCGCCGTTGACCTGATATTCCCCCATCACGAAAATGAAATTGCCCAATCGGAAGGCGCTACCGGAAAACCATTTGCGAGATATTTTATTGAAGGCGAACATCTTTTGGTAAATGGCGAAAAAATGTCTAAATCTCTCGGCAATGTCTATAATTTGCGCGATATAGAAAAGAAAAATTTTGACCCATTGGCTTTTCGTTATCTTGTTTTAACTGCCCATTATCTCTCTAAACTGAATTTCACTTGGGAAAGTTTGGGAGCAGCACAAAACGCGCTTGATAAATTGCGTGAGATTGCGGCAAATTTAAAAACAGAAAAACATTCCAATATTCTCAAGAATGTTGGAATATCGGAGAAACATTTTTCGGAAAAATTTAAAAATTATATAAATAATGATTTAGACATGCCACGTGCTTTAGCGCTTCTATGGGAAATCGTGAAATCAGAAAAATTGAACGCTAAAACAAAATATAAATTGATTATTGATTTTGACAAGGTTTTGGGATTAGATATTGCCAAAATAAAAACCGAAAAAATTCCGGCAGAAATTTTAAAACTAATAAAAGATCGTGAAAAATATCGCAAGGAAAAGAATTTTAAAAAATCCGACGAAATCCGCAAAAAAATAGAATTACTCGGCTGGTTGGTTGAAGATACGCCGCAAGGCCCAAAAATCAGAAAACAATAACAAAAAATCCGCTTAAGCGGATTTTTTGTTTAATTCTTCGTCAACCATTTTTATTTCATCAATCAATCCCTCCACCAAATTATAACTTTTTGCTTCTTCATAAGTAACCCAAGTAAAATTTATACTATCTTCATCTAATTTCACTTCCCCATTTTTATACGGCGCGTAAAAACTTAAAATGATAACCGGAATATTGTCCGGCCTAATAAAAGTCATATCGCAAAGATAATTGATTTTGCCGACTTCTATCCCGGCTTCTTCTTTAATTTCCCGCCTTAAAGAATTTTCAACAGCATAATACCAATGTTCGGAAGTGGTTTTCGGCAGATTGATATAATCATCTATACTTAGTCCCCCGCCGGGAACGGTCCATTTTCCCGGAAATGCCTTTTTTTCAAAACTTCTTTGAAGAAGCAAAAATTTATTATCCTTATAGATAATGCAAGTTGATGCTATTCTGTGGAGCTCTTTATCCATTGAAATTAACTTATCATAAGTATTTTAAAAAAACAAAAAAACGGGCAGGTGCCCGTTGATAATGCTTTAAATGTGCCTTAGGGCTTTCAACTCTTCAAACATATCTGGGTTGTCAGAAATTTCTTTGGCAATTTCTTTCGCTTTGGCAAAATATAAATTTA
>Ga0315288_10008884_pt1 | contig 12668 bp, 12 predicted proteins | sample YL17G11_20_MG_FD_203454 | JGI IMG/M metagenome (GOLD analysis project Ga0315288, IMG submission 203454) | Sediment microbial communities from Yellowstone Lake, YNP, Wyoming, USA - YL17G11_20 | ecosystem: Environmental > Aquatic > Freshwater > Lake > Sediment | place: USA: Wyoming | collected...
ACGTCTCCATTGGCTCTGTTGACCCGGTAGACCTGACAGACCTCCTCACCAAGAAGTACATCGGACTTCTGGCTTCCCATCCGCTGTACACAAACATTGCCGTCGAGTCATTCGTTTCGGCCCCCGGCGTGGATCTGGTTAACTCATCGGCCATTGCAGTAGGTGACCGCTGCACCACAACACTTCTCGGTGTCCCAGCCGTCTTTCAGTCCAGCATGGCCACGCTTGCTGCTTCTCCTACGCAGGCCCTCATCATCATCGAGACCTTCTATAATGAGGCTGAGGACCCTATAGGAGACCGAGGTTCCAGGGCTTACACGGAACTGGACCCTTCTGTGGGTACCTGTGATGTCAGTTTCGACAACGGGTCCACCTTCCTGACCACTACGAGCGGGGCACTCCTCAACATTCCCGTCCCGAACCAGGGGAGCCAGTTCATCTTTCGGTTCACCGGAACCTTCGCAAACCTGTCCATGGGATCATGGGCGGTAATCTACTAGGATTCCAACAGATATAGATGGAGACGCTAGACGTGTCGAGCCTGAGAGCTGAAGAGGCCCCGGAAAGCCAGGCGGCGAAGCTCTGTTCTAAGTGCGGGCAGTTGGGGGAGTTCCGCAAGGGGAGCCGCCAGTGCAAGGGGTGCGAGCGAGAGTACAGCCGTGCGTATCAGGCTTCTCTGTCCTCAGAGAAGAAAGCGAGCAAAAAGGCTCGCTACAAGAAACAGGACGCGGAGTACGTGGGGCGTAAGAGGGCTGAACGTCACCTTGAACTAGACAAAATCAAGAGTGCCTCTTGCATGGACTGTGGGAGGTCCTTCCCTCCCCACGTGATGGACTTCGATCACAGAGATCCCACGACCAAGAAGGCGGGCATCAACCGAATCAAGGGGAGTACACTGGCTTGGGGCACGGTCCTGGAGGAGATAGCAAAATGCGACTTGGTTTGTGTCAATTGCCACAGACTCCGGACTTGGCCGAAGCGATCTGAGTTTCCGGACAAAAGGCAGAAAGCAATCATCGCACTGAAGGATGCCCCTTGCATGGACTGCGGTGGAAGATTTGAGCCTTGTCAAATGGATTTTGATCACGTCAGGGGAGTGAAGAAAGCTCCGGTAGCTAAGCTCTACCGGGTTGAGGACATCCTGGAAGAAGTGTCCAAGTGCGAGCTAGTTTGCGCCAACTGTCATAGAGTCCGTTCTCACAACCGACCCCACCCCAAGCAGTCTATCCGAATTGACCCGAATAGCATTGACATGAAGTGGCGTTACAAGACTGCTGACCCCATCCGAGGGGCAGAGAGGATTCCTGTTGTTAGCCGCCCTGGGGTATCTAGACCCTGGCATTCCTTAGCTGGTACCATGACAGATGGCGAATTGGCGGGGCGGTTTGGAATCACCCGAAGTGCTGTAATCACGTACCGCACTAAAACAAGAATCCCCCGATTCAAGGCTTCTAAGCCCTCGCAGGCGGCCCCCAAGATGAAAATGGAGACGGTGAATGTCTAACAACTTCGGCACAGGTGTATCAAGGGTCCTGGACCCCTCCCAGACAGGGTACCAGCTAGTCATTTGGCAACAGGGGAAACCGCCAACTGATGCTGCCCTCAATCTGATCGGTCAAATCTCTGCGGAGTCAACTCGTATTCTTGCCCTCCGTGGTGTCCCGTCAGGCTTCCTGGCGAACGACATCAACCCGGAGAGGGACTACGTCACGGACCCATCATTTTCGAATTGGTTCAGATTTGGTCAGCAGAAGAGCGGCGAAAAGCAGACCCTCTGCTGGGCCGTCTGCAATGGGTGGTTGGTACCTGTCACGGGCACCCAGACAGGCACTCCTCCAGGCTCTCCTAACAACACGGACACATGGAACCGAGTCACTCTCGGTCCCCCTCCGAGCAACTCGGGGGATAACCGCATCGACTTCGTGTTCTTGGAAGTCTGGCTCGCAAGAATTCCCCCCAACCCCTCCACGCTCAACAAGCCCGCAGCAGCTTCAGTATACAGGTATGGGAATGTGGAATCCGGAAATTCCTTTATCCCTGATGACCTGGTCGATCCAGCGATTGGGTTTGAGACCGAGCAGCGCACACAGCTCCAGTACAGGGTCAGAGTAGTCACCGGCCTCATCGGCCTCTCGTCCTACCCAGATGGGTTCGACCCCGCTGTAGTGAAGGGTCAAGGGGCAGCAGCTTCTCCCACGGCTTTCACGTTCACGAACATGCGGCAGGAACTCGGAGATCCGGGGCTCTGGAGGGCCGGAGACGGCACTGCCAATGGCCTTGGGACGGTGGATGGGTACGTCTACGCCATCCCCATGACGGCCGTGTTCAGGCGGAACTCTGCTCCGTGGGATGCGGACCCATCCCAGAACCTCAACGGGGGCTTCAACCGGAACCCTACGGCCATCGACCGGACTGGCTGGAAGACCTTTTCCACAGTCCCCACGCTGGCAGCATCCCTCACTGACGTGGCCATGACGCTGACTCTTTCGGCGTACACGGCTAACACCATTCCCCTCCCGACCAATCCGGCTACGGATGTCTATGTTCAGATCGGGGATGAGGTCATTCGGTACCAGGCCATTTCTGGCACGACCATGACCATCACGGGTCGTGGTCAGCTCGGCACCAAGGCCGAAGCCCACTTCATCGGGGACAAGATCACCGTCCTCTCAGGCCGTCCGGATAGCCTCTACTCAGATCAGATCGCCAAGACGGACATCCTGGATCTCCGTCATGCGGTCAACCCGAATGGGTTTGACTACACGGCTCTCCTCAGGCAGAACTTTGACAAGCTCCTCCGAGGCCAGCTCAGGGCCAACTGGAAGAAGTCCGGTGCGAGTCCTCAGGGTCCGTTCGTCTTCTATCAGGACAAGGTTGGTGCAGCGGCACCTCTTGGAGTCACGAAGCTGGACACAGCGGACAACATCCGCATGGTCTACTCCGATGCTGCGATGGTTCAGCCGGTAGAGGTCATCATCGCTCCCTCTGGAGCGGCTACTCCACCGAACCAGTCCGTTGGTACTTCTTGGGGCCTAGGGCTCACTGCTACGGCCACGACCCAACTAACCCCGAACGTGTTCACCAATGGGGACGTCATCGTCATCCCCATTGCACAGTTCAAGAACTCCGTTGGCAGCGACACGGACCAGGTCCGGTTCATCCTGGACAACATTGCTGGAGCTGTGACGGTTCGTATCGACGGATCCCCTATTCAGCTCGTCCAGGGTGTTCACTTCCAGGCCCTAGGGAACGGCCCTTACGTCACTATGACTCCCCTTGACGACCTCCGGATCCTCATCCTTCCGGCATGGCCGACAGCGGTCGATGGAGCCGCCGTTGGGGGTGTGGGTAGAAACGTCTACGTTACCGTTCACCTACAGTACGGTGGCGGACGAGGACTTTCACGTAGGCCAGACAGCCTGCACAAGGTTTCGTTCCTGAACCCCAACGTGGATGTGATGGCCCAGCTTGCAGCTCAGCCAGCCCTCAACGTTCCTATGCGGGTTTCGTGGACTGCCCTCTGGAGCAAGTTCCAGACTGATACCCTCCGAGGTCTTCTCCCCTCAACCTCAGAAGCCTATGCGGATCTGGGTAGCAAGACTGTTGTCCTGACTCCATTCAGACGTATTGTTCCCCCAGCCGTGCTTCGGTCCTACGATGGGGATCACGTGAACGTGGACTTCAACAACGTCAGGACCAACGGGACGACGGTGGGTTCTGGAACCACGACCTTCACGGATGGTGCTGCAAACTTTCCCTTAGCCGGTGTTACGGTAGGGGATTGCCTGGATATCTACGCTTCGTCAAATCCTCTTACGGAGGGCACATACCGAGTTGTTGGTGCAATTGGAGCCACGTCCTTCACAGTGGACAGGGTGGTACCTGTTGCGGCCAGCTTGAGCTACCAGATCGAGAGCACTCAGGGGGTCATGCCCTCGAATGACATCAGTGGGGTACCTAAGCCATGGGGTCCTCCAGATCCCCTCAACCTGTTCAGCAGCCACCTGGACGGGACGGCCCCAAGAAAGAACATTTTCGCCACACTCCCCAGGCACCTGGTTCCTGGCTGGGGTGAGGTGAAGGTACCGATTTTGTGGAACGACACGGCTACCTTCAGCCGTGGCATCAACTACCTCTTCCGTTCGAACATTGGTGTTCCCGCAAGTACGACGTTCGTGTCCTATGCGAACGGTGGGGTCAGTGGGCTGTTCTCCACTGTTCAGTTGAACACCCTAGGTCTGCTACCAGCTACCTTCAACACGAACACAGGTGCTTTTGGCATCGGTTCTTTCGCTGGGATACGGAAGTACACGGACACCCGTGGGCTAGGTCGCCAAGGCTTGGAGCTACCTCCCTTCTACGGAATTGCCCGGCTTTTTGCGGTGTATGAAGCCGTTGATTACAAGGCACATGGAACTGGAATCAACGCGGCAACTCGTGCTCCGACCGGATCCCTCTCTGCTGCGGTCAATCTGCTAAGGCAGAACTTCGATGGACCTACGTTTTGGATCGAACTGGATGCCGATGGGGACTCTACATTCATCCTGAACGCGGAGGCTATCGACCTCAAGAAATCCACGTTCAATCCACTCGCCAACTTCGCCTCTGGAGACTACGTCATCGAGGCCAGTATCTTCGGCTTCGACCGTGGCTCCTTCGATATTGGCAAGCAATTCAGGGCAGTCCTGACCAGGGAGCGTATACCTGCTGAGGCTAACAACGGCCTCCGCACGAACAACTTCCTGAGAGAATGGAACTCCAGTGCGGCTACCACAGGATCCGCATCTGGCCTTTCTGGCACCAACCAACCTCTGGTTGTTCCTGGTCCGGCTCCTCTAGGTGAGGAATTTGGTATCTCCTTCACCAGGCAGCCCTACCAGGGTGATGCTTGGGGCAGCCAGACGGTCTACCAGGACTCTGGGCAGACGATTGGTCCTCTCACTTCGGCCAACCTGTACCAGCTCGTCAACACGGTCTTGGACCCAACAGCTCTGACTCGGCCGAACCAGAAGCCTCTGGAGGTCTTGGCTGCGATTCAGTTCACGACTACCCTTGGAACGGGTCGCCTCTCGGGAGTTGCCGGGTTTGGGTTGAACGCAGAGGATGTTGGGTATGAGGATGCTCAAGCCTTCCCCCCTGCAAGTCCCGTAGCAACCCGTCCTCGCACCAAGTCGCAAGCCGATATGACCGGTACCCAGATGGGTTCGGACTACCTTGGATGTACGGACCGCCTTCCATTGGGAGCCTCTTTCAGGGACAAGGACTTCCACGGAGAGGTCGCAGGGTCCACGGGAGAAGCCTTCCAGTATCATGGGGAGGTAGCACCTGGCCTATTCCTCAGTGCCCAAGCGGCAAGCAGCCTGGAGCAGACGGAACTCAACGTCAGTACGGCGTATGCTGGGTCCGGATCCCCTGGGGACATTGTGGTTCAGGTTGATGGTGAGCAGGGGAACTACAACCTCCTGACCAACTTCCGGACGAACCGTGGGGGTTCCTTGTTCATGGGCTCTGGACCTCATCCCGGTGGAGACTTCGCCGCCAGCTTCGAGAATTTCACCGCTGGTGCTACCCCCAGGAATCTTCTAGGTGGTGTGGCGATGCTGGTACGCAACCAGGTAACCAACATAGGTGCGTCGGAATCCTCGGCTGGGGACGAGCTGATGATGGTCATCGTGACCACCGGAATACGGTCGCAGGGTACCGCCACTGGTACCTATGTGGCTATCTCTACTGCCGGTACGGGGGAGAGTATCTCCGCCTCGGATCTCTACCGCATCTCTGGGCATCCTTTGCTCAGGGACAACCAGAAGACTGAAATCGACCCCAACACCTTCAGGCTGTCTTTGGGGATCCCCCTCATTCTCGACACATCTGGGAAGGCTAAGGCGTAATGGCCATTCAGCATCTCAACTACCTCGACATCCCCGTAGAGTTGCGGAAGCAAGCGGCAGCCAAGGCCAAGGCTGAGCTGACTTCCCACCTGAGCAATCCGATGTACACGGATGAACAGAGAGCGTTGGTCAGCGTTCGCCTGGCAAGGATTACCCAGTGGGCAGCGGGCACTCTGCCAGTAGCAGGAAAGAAGTAGGACCATGGATCAACTCACGAGTCAACTTTTCACATTCGGGACGCTTCTATTGGCGGTCTCGGTCTTCATCGCAACCTTCTTCACTCGGAGGTTCGTGGAGCTTGCCCGGCCTAACTGGAAGAAGCAGGCTCACGAACTGAGTGCCAAGCCCACCTACTTGGGCCAGGCTGGTCTGTGGTGGAACGACTTCGTTCTGCCCCTGATCCCTGTGATCTACGGGTTCGCTACAGCTCCCACGAATGCGGAGTTCCTGTACGGTCCTCTGACGAAGGAGAAGCTCTTCATCCGGCTCATGTGGGGTGGGGGAGTCGGTTGGTTCTCAGGGGTTCTGTACAAGGGTGTCAGCAAGGCTGTAAAGGCCAAGACGGGCATCGATATCGACCCCTCTACTTCCTCCATCCCCCCGCAACCTCCCGCAGCATGAACTTTCTGAAGACCAAAGCCTGGCCGTGGGTACGGAAGTACCTCTTGGCTCCACTCCCAGCTCTTCTGTTGGTTGGGTTAGCCCTGCTGGCTGTGATCTGTGGGTTTAAGAACGTCCAAATTGGAGGGCTTCTGGGCAAGCTCTTTGGCAAGCCCGAGGGCAAGAAGGCTGTGGACGTAGCCAACTCCATTCCTCCAGACCGTATCGGCAAGGATGGGCAGGTTCTACAACCTGGGAAGCCTGATTCCCAGGGTATCACACAGGCTGTAGTCGTTCCGGTAGAGACGGGTGGCCTCTTCTCAGACCCCACGGTCGTGAAGGTGACACCCCCAGGAGAGACCAAGGCCATCACGATCCACCTCCCGGATGGCGTCAAGGACAAGGACGTGCATCAGGTGGTCATGCTGACACCTGAGATCGTTGCCGTGACGGTCAAGGACACATCCAAGGTGTCCGCCAAGAAGGTAGACGATCTTCTGTCAAAGTACGGAGCATGAAACGACTTCTAGCTATCGGTCTGCTCTTGTGGCCTGCTCTGGTCAAGGCTGAGGAGTGCGCTCAGGGTTCGACCTGTGTTCCTCCTGACGACCTGGCGGCGATGGTGGCGGTCCTCAAGGAGAAGAAGTGTCTCCAGACGGAGAAGCCTGCCTTCACGCTAGACCCCATCACGGTCATCACGGATGAGAAGGGGCGGATCTTCTACACGGGGGCTGACCCCCTGCATCCCTATACACTTCGCATGAAGTGGTGTTCCTACACGGCTGAAGGCACTGGTCACACTCAAGTCATCGCAGCCGTGAAAGAGCCTTCTACCTGGGGATTCCGGTTCAGGCCCAAGGCATACCTCGGCTACCTTCCTGCTGAGCCTCTGTTCCATGACAGTTCGGCTCGTCAGGGGATTGATGCGGGGCTCATGTTGGACTTCTTCCATGTGAAGTTCGCCAACGTGAACGCCGCCGTGGGTTTCAGGTCTACAGGACTCGGGTTCGGGGTGGACGTCACCCAGAACTTCGGTGTGTACGCGGGATATGCTTTGGCCTGGGCGAGTTGGAACCACAACCTCAACTCTGCACTTTGGTTTGCCTTCTAAGGGGAATGGTGCGATGAGTAGGATTATCGAGAGTGCAGGGGTTCACGTAATCGTGGACGCCTTTGTGGAAGACCCAGTGGTGTTCGCACAAGACCACCTTCGGCAGTTTTTCTACAAACTCGTAGCCGCTCTGGATATGAAGATTCTGGTTGGTCCTGATTTCGTAGAGGTTGAGGTAGACCCTGAAGTGCTGAGGAAGTCGCAGGAGACCGGCGAATTTGCTGATGCCGGTGGCACAACTGGGGTGTGTGTAATCAGCAAAAGCCACATCGCGATCCACTGCTGGCCTCTGGAATCCTTCTTCAGCATGGACGTGTTCTCGTGTGGTGACTTCAACCCTGAGATGGCACTGGACTTAATCCGTAGTGAGATGGGGATAGAACGAGAGAATTCCCACATCATTAACAGGAAGAAGCCCATACTCAAGGCCCCCGCCGTCTACCTCATTACGAACACTGTCAACGGCAAGAAGTACGTTGGTAAGTCCACCAACGTTTCCTCTAGATGGGGGTACCATGTGTGGTTGTCAGGTCGCCCCCCGACTACCGCAGGGTACGGGCATCTGCATGCTGCTCTAGGCAAGTACGGTTCGAATAAGTTCACCTTCCAAGTGCTAGAAGTACATGGTTCAGAAGAGAAGGCTTACGAGCGTGAGGCCCATTGGGTCAGCACGCTTGGAACCATGGACCCCTCGAAAGGTTACAACAAGCAGTCCGGGGGTCTTGGTGGATTTCAGTGGTCGGACGAGAAGAAAGCGCAATTCTCGAAAAAGAATACAGGCTCCGGGAATCCTATGTTTGGCAGGAACCACTCCGAAGAAGCCAAGGCTAGAATGTCCGCTGCCAATATGGGTCAGGAGCACCCCCCTCGTTCGGAAAGCCACAAGAGGGCTATCTCCGAAGCTCGTCGAGGGGAGAAGAACAACATGACCAAGTTGACCTCTGAACAAGTTTCTGAAATTCGAAGACTGGCCAAGGAGGGGCTCACCAGAACAGCAATAGCGGGCATGTTTGATACCTCCGTAGCAACCATCAGCCGGATCGTGACCGGAAAGATTTGGGCGCACGTGGCCTAAGGACAGTGACACATGGCTTCCATCCTAGTATCGTCCGAACAGAGGTTGGTGCTTGTGCTCTTTGGGCAACAAGTGGAATGCCTCTGGCCCAACTTCGGTACAGTTTTTGTTCGTTCCTCAGGGGTTGAGATTCCTGAGGGTGCAGAGACGTTACTGATCACTCTGGGTGAGGCCCTCACCTGGATAACGATTGAGAATTCTCCCCCCAGGACTCCCCTGGACTTAGGTCCGCTCTGGGGTCAGATGTTTCGTTTCCAGGATGATGCTGTAGGTCAGCCTGACTACTACGGCATTCATGATGGCGTATTGGGGGTCCGAGAGAACACGAGTCTCCCTGCAATCATACAGGTCTTCAAGGATTGGCTTCAGAACGCTGGGATAGGTGGCTAATGCTCACTCTCACACGGAAGCAACTGACAGACCGGGGTGCCTGCGGAACGGGACTTGATTGGTTCGACTCCCGAGCGGATGAGAATGGGAGCCTCAGCTACCCCAATGGGTTTGATGCTGCTGAGATTCAGAGGCTAGGGACAGCTCAGCCAAAGTTCTTGAAGTGGTTAGCGAAGAACGGCCTCATTCCTGGGATGACTCTGAAGCAAGCCCGAGTGGCTGTCCACGCTATCCTTGGGACTGATCCTGGTACGGGGCCACAGGACAACTGGCGGCTGGACTGATGTAGGTTACTCTCTTACTTGCTTGCATGGTGTGACATTCTCGGTCAGTCTTCCCGGTTGATCCTGGCTACCTCTCGAACGTAGGCCCAGTATGACCAAAATCCGGGTACTGACCATTTCGCTAGCGATCCTCTTCCTAGCGGGCTGTGGCGGGGACCAATTCTCCTCGAACTCCCTTACGGAAGGGGATTCCGGGCCTGAGGCCACGGGAGGCTCTGGGACAGGCGACAGTGGGCCGATGGGCTCAGGTGCCAAGGACGGGACGGGAGGCTCCACGGGGGCAACGGGAGGGGTCGGCGGGGCCTCTATTGGGGGTACAGGAGGCCAGGTTGCCCAAGAGGATGCTGGGCCTACGGACTCGGGTTCCGGGGGTACTAGCACTGGAGGTGTCACGGCTTCCGGGGGTACTCAGCCCAACACGGGGGGCACCCCCAACACTGGTGGTTCAGGATCCGGGGGTACTCAGGCCACAGGTGGTGTCACCGGGTCTGGTGGCGTGACAGGTTCCGGGGGTACTGCGAGCACTGGGGGTGTGACAGGCTCAGGCGGGACTACCTCAACGGGTGGTGCGACGGGTTCCGGGGGTACTGGGTCGGGATGTACTCCGAACCCGGTTCTGACCCAGTGTAGTAATGGAATGGCACAGTTCTGTGCCCCCGATGGTCAGTGGCAGGATGCCCTGAGTGGAGCGTGTTTTGGTACCTGTCACAACGGGATGTGCCTGCCTGTCCTGCTGGATCAGGATCCCAACCAGAAGTGGGCAGGCTCCGTCACAATCGACGACACGTTCGCCTACTTTGCGACCCCGAAGGAGATCAAGAAGGTTCCGCTGAGTGGCGTCGGTGGAAGTACCGTTCTTGTGGGGGCCGTGTCTCCCCTTCAAACGTACTCCAACCTGGCTGTGGACGGGGTGAACGCCTACTGGACTAACGGAGGCGGAAGGGTAATGAGTGTACCCCTTACAGGTGGTATCAACACAACACTCTATACAGGTACGCCCCCATCGCAGCCAACTGGTCTTGTCGTCAGCGGAGGCTTTATCTATGTCGCTGACAGGGGTCTGGGCAGCGTAATGAGTCTCGCTACTACAGGGGGTTCCCCAACGACGCTCACTTCGGGACTAAACCTGGTGGCCTACCTGGCCACGGATGGTCAGAGCGCCTACTTCGGCAACATCACTGAAATCGATAAGCTGCCGCTCACCGGGGGGACTCGTACTTTCCTCGCAGCAACAACCTCCATGGGTAGCATTACCGTAGATGGTGGGTATGTCTATTGGTCGGATGGTTCCGGGATTCATCGTGTCCCGTTTGATGGGGGCCAACCAACCCTGGTATCGAATGACACCAGTCTGAGTCTCATCTACACGAACATTGCCACAGATGGAGTCAATGTCTACTGGGGTACGAGTGGTACTAATCTGGTTATGAAGGCTCCTGTGGTTGGAGGGCCTGCTACGATCCTCGCTTCGAACTTGGGGGCTGGGGCCACCTCCATCGCGGTGGATGCCACGGCGGTCTACTGGACCCAGAGCAACGGCAACGTGATGAAGACGAACAAGTGAGCCGGTTATGGTGTAGGGCCTCATTCGTAATCCTCTTTTGCCATCCCTGAGGGATGGACAGGTACGCCCTTCTGATGATCTCGATGAGCCTGGCGGATGCCAAGGTCACGCTCGGGTTCCCCCCGGATGCCAATCCCTCCCCCGAGGAGATCCAGAAGGCATGGCGGACCATGGCCTTCAAGGTTCATCCTGACCGTGGGGGTACCAACGAGCGGATGGTTGAGGTGAACGTCGCCAAGGACGTTCTGGATGGCAAGCAGCGACCGACCTATGAGCGTCCGGCACCTTCGGACCCCGACCCCTGGGCTGGTTCTGGGGGTCGGCCAAGCACACCTCGGGAGCCTGCAAAGAAGCAGGAAGTCACTTTTGACCAGGCCAAAGCCAAAGCTGGCATCCCCGGGGGCGTAACTTGGAATTTCGTCACTGAACCTGCCAGCGGTGGGTATAGCTCGGATGAACACATGCGGCGGACGGTCGGCTATGTGTTCTACGGGCAGACGGACCAGAAGCATGTCTTCCTGGCAGTCGAGAACCTCTCGAAGGAGGACTACTATATCGGAGCTGGTCCTGGAATCAATGTTTGGTCCATGCGGTCCTTTGAGTACCCCCGGAAAGAGGGCGAGGTGCTCCAGCCTGCATGGCTCTACGGGAACATCGTCAAGGCGTTCAAGAATTTCCAGTACGTCGAGAAGAAGTTCAACTCCAAGGTTATCCCCATCTCCGAGGACTGGTTTTTTCACGAGAAGTTCCCTCACGGGACGGCCATCAGCATCAAGCACTGGCTGGTCAACTCTGGCATCCTATCAGGTGACGACCCCAGTGTGGTGAGCCGGAAGAACGTAGTTGAGCTGACCTACAACGCCAAGGGCTTTGGTGAGGCTGAGGAAGTCAGCTTCACCCTGAGCATCAACGGCAGGGACTATGTGCTTTCCCAGAGCGACTCGAAGAAGTGGGTCACCCCTAATCGGTACAGGGGTCCCGTTGCGTTCGTTTTTGGGGACTACTTCTACGCGGGGTCCTCCAAGACTCTCACTCGCCTGGCTCCTGTGCGGAAGAAGAAAATCTTCACCTGGATGAGCCAGAAGCTCACGGATCTCCCTCCCGAGGCCAAGGCCATCATCGACGCTGAGGCGGCGAAGTAGCTGCCGGTGTAGCTTGGGGCATGGCCAAGAAGCCCCTCAAGCGCAAGAAGCGGAAGTTACCCAAGGCAATTCGTCGCCCCAAGCGGAAGTTACCCAAGGCCAAGCTTCCTGCTGGCTTCTCCGAGGACGAATTTGGGGAACTGAAGCGGAAGCTCCAGCCCAAGCGGTCCAGAAAGCCTTCCACGGCGTTTCTTCGCCAAGCCGAGGCAGAGATTCTGGACAGGATGGTCCAGCAGGCCAAGTTCGAAATCTTCGAGCAGGAGGATGCCCGCGTGTTCGTTGACATGGACTCGGCGTTCATGACAGACGAGGAGCGGCTGCTACTTGAGAAGCTGAAGATCAAGCTCAAAGCTGCGGCTGCGGACCTGCTCAGGCAGTTTGAGACCAGAATCGACCTGGAAGTGGGTTTCGTCATGACAGACTTCTGGGCTCAGAGAAAGACCAAGCGACGGGGCAAGAAGCCCGGTGTAAGGTAAGACCCCCATGGCCGAGGATCCCACGAAGAAGGCTAGAGCAGAAGCTTTAACCAAGGCTCACGAGCAACTCAAGAAGGTCAGGACTTCCAAGACGGTGAGCCTGAAGCCCATCGCTCGACTCAAGGAGACCATCAC
>Ga0315288_10008885_pt1 | contig 12668 bp, 8 predicted proteins | sample YL17G11_20_MG_FD_203454 | JGI IMG/M metagenome (GOLD analysis project Ga0315288, IMG submission 203454) | Sediment microbial communities from Yellowstone Lake, YNP, Wyoming, USA - YL17G11_20 | ecosystem: Environmental > Aquatic > Freshwater > Lake > Sediment | place: USA: Wyoming | collected...
CCTTGCGTAAACTCTTGTGGCAACATCGAATTTCACCCAACTTGAGGTTTTCGGCACGAGTTAGAGAATTAATTGAAACGGTTTCCTATGGGCTTTTCGCCGCATAGCAAATGGCTAAACCGCACAGACAGAAAGATTGTAACTGTTTTGACAGATTTCTCCACTCGCTTCGCTCGGTCGAAATGACAGAATAGTCATAGAACTTATGAAATGCGGTACTAACGCTTCGTTTTATCTTCATTTTTCTGAGAATCTGTGGGCCTTGAGACGAAGGATGTCGGCGGATTAGACGTATTCCCAGTCTTTGAGCCATTGATAGTTGGCCGGCAGGTTGGCCCAGGCGCGATTCATCGCCCTATCCAGCTCCGCCTTTTCCTGGACGTCGAGCTCTCGGCGCTCTTTTACGGCGCGTGCGACGTTGTCCACCTGCTGGATGCTGATGAGGCCTGGAATCGGAGCGGTAATGGCATCGTTGCAGAGTATGTAGCGGATGGCCAGGCGCGCGATGCGGTTGTCCTGCTCGAAGTGCGGGCTATTCGGCGAGCTGTCACCCTCGAAAACGGTGTTGCTCGCAAAGGGTTTGATACCGAACCAGCCGACGTTGTATTTTTTGAGTGTGGCCCAGAGGCCGGCTTCGTCCGCGACGACCTTGGTTTTGGCGGTGTATGGCGTGAGGATGATCTCCATCTGGTCGGGATACTTCTCGATGATCTTTTTGATATGGGGGCGATCGTGAGAGGAGACGCCGATAAAGCGGGCGCGTCCGGTTTTCTTGGCCCAATCGAGGGCCGCGACCGCCTCTTCGACCTCGGAGTCGGTATGTCGGCTGCTTTCGGTGAGCAGGCTTATCCGCCACAGGTCAATATAGTCCAGGCCGGCCTCTTTCATGCCCTGATCGAGACCTTCCTTGAGTTTTTTGGCGGGCCGCCACTCTTCAAAGCGGCTTTCCCAGATGTGCCAGGAGTAGCCGAAGTACATCTTGTCACGGCAGCCTTTTAGGGCATTGCTGTAGGCAAGGATCTCCTCGCGGCAGCAGGCATCGACATAGTTAATGCCCCGTTCGATGCAGCGGGTGACAACATCGCGGCGGTTGTTCTGGAAATCGCTGCGGTCGATTTTGTCAGTCATCCATCCATCGGGCTCCTGCCCTCCTATTACCTGGACGATGCGTTTCCAGTGGCCGCCGAGGCCGATAGCCGAGACCATCAGGCCTGTTCTGCCGCACGGGCGGTATTCCATATCGGGGTTGTAATTCAGAATCTTGCTCGTATCCACTTTGGGTTTTGTGTCGCCGCGGGCGGCGCCGGCCGCCGTCAATCCGGCGCTAACGGCAGCCGCGGCAACGGCGCTATCACGAATGAAGTCACGACGCGTAAGTTTGTCGGCCATCTTGCGGACCTCCAGGGTATAAGTTAGCTGACGTTTACATTCGACGCCTAAAGAATAAGCTCCTGGGCGATTTAACTCAGTCTATGGTATCAGAATTCCCTCGCAACTGCAACAATCACAGCCCGCTCGCACCAAAAAAGGGCGACAATCCGGATTCTATCGACACTCACGGCCCATACAGTCAGCCGGAACGTCATCCCACATCGGCGGCCTGGTCGGCCGGTTGCCGAAACGAATGCGGTTCTCGTTATTGGTTGAAGAATTATTGGGGTGGGATGTCAACACAAGGGTCCGGTAAAGACGCTTCTTGACGGCTGCAGATGGCTGGGGAGATAATAACAGGGCTGAGAATTATGCAATGGGGCAACTATTCTGCATACTTTATATATGGAGAGAGCCTGGTGAGCAATGGATGTTGCATGGCCTTTTCGTTAGTGACAGAGACAAAGTGATCGTGCCGGAGGCATAAAATGTACAAAGCAGTCAGAATAATCGTGATATCATTGGTCGCGGCGCTTCTGGTCGGCTGCTCGGCGACAAGGCCTTGCCCGTCCGCGAGCGTGCAAGCCAACCAGGCAGTCAAGCAGCCGCCCACTGCGTCTGTGCGTCTGAACTACTTATATCTAACGCTCGACGCCGAGACGTTGGAGGCAATCAGCGAATCGGCGTTTATGAGGGACGAGTTCTGCCGTTTCGGCCAGAGCACGGCGACCGTCGTCAGGCGGCAAGGCTGGTCTGCAACGTATCTGTTAGGAGAAAACACGTGCGTTGAGCTGCTTGCGCCGGGCGGCCCGGAAGCCAACGTCGAAGGCAACGGCGGCATCTGTTTTAGCACAGTCAACGCGGGTGACATCAATTTCATATATGACAACCTCCGCAACCGTCTGGGACCGGACGTCCGAAAGGGCATAAGGACCTTCGATACCGGAGAGAAAAATGTGCCGTGGTTCAGCTACGTAAGCTCGCACGGAGGCAGAGAGACGCCGCCTCTACTGACGTGGGTTACAGAACAAGATGCGAGTTTTCGAGATGCTCTCGGCTATAGAAGCAGTCATCGGGCGACCCCGCCGGGAGTCGAGGTAGCCGCACCGCAGGACAAGACAGAATCCGACAAGAGGTTGCTGCGGGACATTACGGGCGTTACGCTTGTTCTGACAGAGGCGGAGCTCGACCGCCTCGCCGCCGAGCTCTCGGCATACGGCTACGTGAACAGACAGTCCGGAGACCTGACAATTTTCTCAGGTCCTGAATTTGAAGTGCGCGTTGCTATAAGCGATAATCCGCAATACCGCATCCGCAGCCTGAGCTGCGCTCTTACAGGGGAGCCGAATGTCCCCAGCCAAATAGAATTCGGCGGCAAAGCGACCCTGACGCTCACCGAGAACGCTGCTGCAATATGGACTTTCGGCCCAAAGCCGCAACAGCTCGCACGCAACTGACCGATCTCGCTGACAGCGCCCAGCCCGGCGCACCTCCCTCCCGCCAACCCCTGCAGCAGGGCAAGCGGCTTTTGCCGCCGTCACTGTCTCCGAGAAGCGCAACCATCAGCCTGTTGGCTATGAGGTTAGTCCATGTCCGTTCCGCCTCTTCAGCAAGGCCAATGTGCCGAGGCCAAGAAATAAGATGGTTGCAGGCTCAGACGGCTCAACGGCACGATAAGAGGCCAGCAGGCTCGCCTGGCTCGGCGTACCCGCAAGGCCGTTGACGTGGTGCGAAACGATTCCTCGCGAAAACGGCGGGAAGCCGAATACGCCGATTTGAAGCAGCGCCAGGTGGGCGAGTGGAAGGAGCTGTCGCCATACCTCACGATGGAAGGACAGACTTTCACCGCCGGTCAGACGATGACTCTGGATGCCAGCCTGGTCAGAACAGACGACGGCAGGTGGTTGATCAACGGTATCTGAGCCTTCTTCGATTTTACGCAGTGCTCCTTGACAATAGATGTCCATTATCTTAGAATGTTCGGTGAAGATACGGTTTATGATACGGTTCATTGGAGACTGCAAGGCAGGAATATGAGCAAAGTATATACAGCGGCAACTAAACAAGACGGGGACTGGTGGATAGGGTGGATCGAAGAGGTCCCCGGGGTCAATTGCCAGGAGCGCACGCATAAAGAATTATTGGAGAGCCTGAAAGTAACGCTCAGAGAAGCCCTGGAATTCAATCGGGAGGATGCCATATCCGCTGTTGGAGCTGACTTTCAGGAAGAGCAGATATCGCTATGAAAAGGAAGGAGTTGCTCAGCTATCTGCGATCTTGCGGCTGCGCATTTATCAGGGAAGGGGGTCGTCATTCGTGGTGGTGTAACCCGGCGCTGAACAAGAGGTCGGCCATTCCGAGACACAATGAAATTAGGGATGTGCTTGCAAGAAAAATATGCAAGGACCTCGGAGTGCCGCCGAAAAAATAGCACTACCCCGGACTGCTATATTCCTCAAATTCTTCGGCTTAGATTGCAGAGGGGGTCGGCCGAAGAGAGTCTGGACGAGCTTGTCGGGTTCGGACGGCAAATGGCTGATTAACGGTACCTGAGCCCTCATACTCGGCTCAGCAGGCCGTAGTCCTTCAGCGTCTGCTCCAACACGGGCATTTTGCCCTGCTCCAGCGGCGTCATCGGCAGCCGCAGCTCAGCCGAGCACATATCGAGAATCGCCATCGCCGCCTTGATCGGGATGGGATTGGTGGCCAGAGTCAGCATGTTCTTGCTCAGCGGAAAGAGCTTGCGGTGCCACTGTCTTGCCGATGCAAAATCACCTTCGAGAATCAAATCGGTCATCGCCTTGACGTCGGCGGGCACAATGTTCGCCACAACGCTGATGACGCCCTTGCCGCCGACCGAAGCCAAAGGAAGCGTGAGCGAATCGTCGCCGGAAATGATTGTCAGGTCACAGCGCATCGCAATCTCGCTGGCCTGGTCCAGGCTGCCGCTCGCCTCTTTGACGGCGACGATATTCTCGATCTCGGCCAGCCGTGCAATGGTCTCCGGCGTCATGCCGGCCCCGCATCGACTGGGAATGTTGTAAAGCACTATCGGCAGATCAACCTCTTCGGCTATCGCCCTGAAATGCTGATAGAAGCCTTCCTGCGTCGGCTTGTTGTAATACGGGCCGACCTGCAGCGTGGCGTCGGCGCCGACCTTTTTGGAGTACTCCGTCAACTCGATTGCCTCAGCCGTGCTGTTTGAGCCGGCCCCCGCAATCACGGGCACCTGGCCGCCGACAGTCTTGACCACCCTTTCGATGACCTGCTTGTGCTCTTCGTGGCTGAGAGTCGGACATTCGCCCGTCGTCCCGACCGGGACAATCGCGTCAATGCCGCTGTCCAATTGAAACTCTATCAGCTCATCAAGCGTCTCAAAGTCAATTGCCCCATCCTGAAACGGCGTAACAAGCGCTACCATTGCTCCTGTAAACATCCTGAACTCCTTTTCTGTCAGTTGAAAGTGAGCTAAAGTGAGCTAAAGTGAGCTAAAGTGAGCTAAAGTGAACTAAAGTTATTGGCGTCTCAGACGCCATCGACTTCGACCACTTTAGGCCACTTTCAACTTTAGGCACTTTAGTTCACTCTTAACTTTAGTCACTTTAGTCACTTTAGTCACTTCTCATGGGACCGAATTTATCTATTAGCATTATCATCTCTGCAGTCGCTTCTTCCATCCCGACGAACAGGGCCCGCGATACGATACTGTGGCCGATGTTGAACTCGCATAGGTCCGTGATGGCGGCGACCGGGCCGATATTTCGATACGTCAGGCCGTGGCCGGCGTGAACAACCAGGCCGTTTTCAATCGCCAGGTTTTTACCTTCCTCCAGCTCGGCCAGCCTTTTCTTCACGGCGCGCGGCGTTTTGGCGTTTGCATACGCGCCGGTATGCAGCTCGACTGCGTCGCAGCCCGCCTGGGCCGAGGCGATTATCTGCTCCGGATCGGGCGTGATAAACGCGCTGACTAAAATACCCTTCTTGTGCATCCGTTTGACAACCTGGGCAAGCCGCTTCTTGTACGCGACGCAATCCAGGCCGCCCTCGGTGGTCAGCTCCTGCCTTTTTTCAGGCACCAGCGTAACCTGGTCGGGCCGGAGCTCCTCTGCGATCTTGACTATCGGCTCGCCCATAGACATCTCAAGGTTAAACTTGCAGGCCACGGTCTCTTTAAGCAGGCGGACGTCACGGTCGTTTATATGGCGTCTATCCTGGCGCAGATGGACGGTAATCCCGTTGGCCCCGGCCAGCTCGCACTGCGCCGCCGCCCAGACAGGGTCCGGCTCATCGGTCCGCCGAGCCTGACGAACCGTCGCAACGTGGTCGATATTCACATTCAGCACTGCCATTTTCCGGGGTCCTCAAATGACTGGCTAATTATAGCACTGCCTCGGTCTCCATCAAGAAAATAAATCCAGTATAATACTTGCATGTGCGCGGCAAAGATTTTCTTGCTTGACAAAAGCGCCGCTTTGATGTACAGTATTTGCACTGTTGGTCGTGCAGACCTCGCAAGTCGATTGATATGTGCAGTCGGAGACTATGAATCCGAGTTATGCAAAATTGCAGGTTAGACCTATATTGTTGAAGAAGTCTTTAACTATAAATCGTTTAGGAGTGCATATCATGAAGAAGATCACGTTTGTGGCTCTCCTTGCGATGGCTCTGTTTTTGGCCAGCGATGCCGTTTTCGCAAAAGCCAAGGGCAAGGGTCCCGCCGGCGGACAGGGCGAGCAGATCAAGGGTGTCCAGGAGAAAGCCAAGGCCCAGAGCAAAGACAAGGCCGAATCGGGGGAGGAGAAGGTCAAGGCAAAAGCTGAGGCTGCAGAAAACCCCAATGCAGGAGAGAAGGGCAAAGGTGATGAAAAGGCCAAGGCAGGGCAGCAAGAGGCCGCCAGGGTCAAAGAACAAGCCAAGGAAAGGGTCAAAGAAGCCGAACAAGCCGCTGGCAAGGCACAGCAAAAGGGCAAGACCGCAGAGCAGGAAATCGCAAAAGAGAAGGGCAAGCCTGCGGCGGCGGACAAAAAAGCGGCTGCCCAGGACAAGGGAAAGGCCGCCGAAAAGGCGCTCGGCAAAGAGCATCAGCAGCAGCTTGCAGCCATGCGCAAGCAGTTTGCACATGAGCAGGCAAAGCATCTTGAGCGCATGGCTCGACTGGAGCGAATAAGACAGTTGGCCGGAAAGGAAGGCGATTCGAAGATCATCGACCGGGTGAACAAGCTGATAGCCGATGAGCAGAAGCTCTACGACCGCAAACATAAAGACATGTTGGCCAGAGAGCAGAAAATCCTGAAGCTCGGCACAGAGGGCTTGACTGAAGAGGCTGTGAAAGCCGCGGGCAAGGGCACTGCCAAAGAGAAAACTCAGAAGACCAAAGACGAAGCCGAGAAAGCCAAAACCGAGGCTGAAAAAGTAAAAGAAAAACCGCAGGGGCAGACCAAGGAGAAAGCCGAGCAGGCCAAGGAGAAGGCCGAAGAAGCCGTTGAGAAGGCCAAAGAAGCGGCTGAGGAACCTAACATCCAATAGCATAGAGGCCGCGCCGCGCAGAAAGTAGAGAATCCAACGGCAATTTTCCCCCGGGCGTCGTGCTGATAGCAGTTTATGACCATCATTTTCCGAAGGGATGGAAAGATGTTGCGAAAGATATTGACCATAGTTGTTCAAGCAATCTTGTGCTTTTCTTTGTTGAGCGGGTGCAAGGGTAGTTCAAGCGATACGCAAAGCGAGCAGGAGGCGGTAAAGACAGAAGCCGAGTACAAGGCCGAGGCCGACAAAGAGATCAACAAAGACAACATGGCCGAAGAGCTTGACAAAATTGAAAAGACGATGGCACAGGAAGCCGCTCAGGAGCAATAGTGGCATGTAGGTCGGCCCGGCGTATAAACGAGCGGTAGCGACGAGGCCCGCGGATGACAGGGCGAGGTTCGCAGCGCAGGAGGCGTTTCGTTCGCTGCCCATATCCCTTCGACAAGCTCAGGGGAGGCTCTTCGGCTTCGCATCAGGCCCCCAGGGCCCCTTGCGGGGATGACAGAGGCGCGGGCGCCAATTGTCAGGGGTATCGCTCGGCAGCTTGTCCGGCGTGAGAATAAGTGACTCAAACTGACCGATTTCATTTCTTAGACGCTGATTAACCCAGCGCGGCTTCGCTTCGCTCAGCCGCAACCAAAAAAGTAATAGAAATGAATTTATAACAAGGTATAATGCTCCCGGTTTTTCAGACCAGTAAATAGGGTAGTATCGCTGTGGTATGGTAGCGAAGAAGCAAAAAGAAAGAACATGCTACTACTCCAGAATAATACCTTATACACCTAAGATTTTGGTCTGGACAACTGGGAGTACCTCAGTGCACAAAAAAGGCCGCAAGCGTGATACTCGCGGCCCTTCTAATCTATCCTATCGCCGAGTGGTTCGGTAACTTCTACCTGCTGCGCTGGTCGTGCGAGACGCTCACATCCACTGTCGCCACCGTCGAATTGCCGCAGGCGTCGGTGGACTCAACGTAGATAGTATAAACGCGCCCTGTTGCTTTGGCCGAGCGCTCCGCCCGCAGGTTCACCGTCAGATCGCCCGTAATCTCCCAGTCCGGCTGGGTATTCCCGTCGCCCTTCCCGTTGATCGGCTCGTTCGCCGTAACGTTGATAATCCTGCAAACAGGCGCCTCGTCACAGACGTCTGCCGTATCGACGCTCACCCTCACCGCCTCCATCTTATGGTTCGGTGCCCACAACACACTCGGATTAGCCGAGAGGCTATTTATCGCCGGCGCTGTCGTATCAACTATCGTAAAGGTCGCAGACGTTGTGCTCGTATTTCCGCAATCATCCACCGCCCTCCACGTCACCAGCACCAGGCCCGTCGCAGCACATTCGTCCGAGAGGCCCGCGAAATCGTGCGTTATCGTCACTTCGCCGCACGTATCCTCAGCCGCCGCGCTCGCCAACCACGCGTTCAGCTCACCGGTGTTACCGGAACCGTCACACTCAACGACCTTGCTGACCGGCTTCACACTGAAGACCGGCGGAGTCGTATCCTGCACCGTAATAACCTGCACACACATCGAGCTGTTTCCACACTCATCTGTCGCTGTCCAGGTCCGGCGCAGCGTTCCTGTATTCCCGCAGCCGGGCGTCCAGACGTCAGTCGAGGTGATCGCCACGCTGCCGCAGGCGTCCGTAGCAGTAGCTCGGCCGGTCGCGCCAACAGAAGTATCCGCAGGGCACTCCAGAGTCACGTCTGGCGGACAGGTAATAGCCGGCGGAGTCGTATCGACTATCGTGAAAGTGGCCGATGTAGTCGTCGAGTTCCCACACTCGTCCGTTGCGGTCCAGGTCACCGTCGCCGAGCCGGTCGCTCCGCAACCGTCCGACAACGCGATACAGTTGTTGGTTATCCTCACGCTGGTGCACGTATCTGTCGCCGCAGCGCTTCCCAGCCACGCCTGCAGTTCCACAACATTACCCGCCCCGTCACATTCAACAACCTTGTTGACTGGCTTCACAGTGAAGACCGGCGGAGTCGTATCCTGTACTGTAATTGTCTGCACACCTGAACTGCTGTTGCCGGTTTCGTCCGTTGCGGTCCAGCGGCGCTCTATTACACGCGGACAAGCGCCCGATATAACATCGCCGTATGTAATCGCAGGATTCTCATCGCAGTTATCCGTGGCTGTAGCAAGTCCTGTTGCAGGCGGACTCGTATCCGCCGGGCACTCCAGAGTCACGTCTCGTGGACAGGTGATAATCGGCGGCGTGCCATCCAAAACCGTTATCTGCACATCATCCGGCTGTGAATCCTCTAAGCCGTCATTGACGATAAGCGTTATTGTGTACGTCCCGCAGGGCAGCGATATGACCGGATTGCACCCGGTCGCTATCTGCTCCCCCTCCAAGTACCACCTGTACGTCAGCTCATCGCCATCCGGGTCACTCGACCCGCACCCATCCAGAGTCACCTCCGCCACCCCTTCAGACCCAGTAGAGACTCCCTGATCCTCACCCGCATCAGCAACCGGCTGAGCATTGCAGATGTTCTCGAAGAGATACGCCGAGCCGGAATTGCTACCCGAGTCGTCATCTTGATTCGCCCCGGCGACGATGGTGGTCCCGCTAATCGCCACCGAGTATCCGAACTGGTCATAGTCTGCACCATCGGACGCAGTCAGTTTGCATAATTGTTCACCCGTTGTCGCGTCGAACAGGTACGCCGAGCCACAGTCAGCAAGACCTTCGTTATCACCCCATACGGCCCCCACAACGGCAGTATCCTCGGTTATCGCCACCGAATGGCCAAAGTACCCGTAGGCCTCAGGGTCGGAGGCTGTCAGTTTACGGACGAGTATGGGATTGTAGATATCGGCTACATCGAACAGGTACGCCGCGCCACAATCCGTAAGACCGTCCCCGTCATGGTAATGCGCTCCCACCACCGCCGCGTTCCCAGCTATCGCGACGGAGAAGCCGAACTCGTCGTTGCCCTGCGGGTCCGAAGCGGTGAGCTTACAGGTCTCGACGGGGTGGTATGGGTCCCTTATATCGAACAAGTATGCTACACCAGGCGGGATGGGACATGAGGGGCAACCTTGGCCACCTTGGCATGCACCTACGATGGCTGTACTCCCGCTTATCGCACAAGAAATACCGAAGTACGCCAGGGGCGCGGCATCCGAGGCAGTCAGCTTGGCGATTTGGCTGCCCGATGTAAGGTCAAACACGTACGCCGAGCCAGACATGAATCCTGCGTCGTCGTGCCCATGCGCCCCAATGATCGCAATGCTGCCGCTTATCGCTATGCCGGTGTAGCCGAACATGTCGGGCGAGGCACGGTCAGAGGCGACCAACTTATGAGTTTGAACGGGGTTGCGCGGGTCGGTCACATCGAATACGTAGGCCGAACCCGTGTAAGCATCGTCGCCGTAGGCACCGACTATGGCCGTATTACCGCTTATTGCAACACCAATGCCAAACTGGTCACGGTTATCGCCATCGGATGCCGTCAGCTTGGATATTTGCTGGCCAGTAGTAGTATCGAATAGGTATGCTGCGCCGATACCGCCCCAGCCACTGGTACCAAACATGTACGCACCTACAATGGCGGTGTTGCCGCTGATCCCTACAGATATGCCGAACCTGTCCTCAGTTTCTCCATCGGAAGCAAGCAGTTTAACCTGCTCTTGCCAGCAAACCGGCTCCGGCGCGCACGCCAACTTGCGAATCTCACATCCCGACAACGCACGGTCATAAATCCGAACCTCATCGATAGAACCTTCAAACTCCCAATTAGCTGGTCCCGCACCTCCGGTTTCGTAAACGCCGCCTATGTAGTAGGGCAGAGACCGGTTGTTGCTGACGATTCCGGACATCGCGTCCGATTCAGCTTCCAAGTTACCATTCAGGAAGATTCTCCCAAGGCTTCCCTCTCGAACAAAAACGGCGTGGTACCATGTGTCATCAGCCAGCGGAGTTGTCCCATAAAGAAAGTTCTCGACGACGAGCAGCTTCAAAACGCTGGTGTTGTTGCTCCAATTTATACCAACATCGAATTGTTGTGCACCCCTCACGTGATTTAGTCCATAGATAGTCCGCCAATTCTGTGTACCACTGAAAGACGTCTTAAACCATGCCGATACAGAGAAAGTCTCGGGCGCAAGCGCGGGATCGGAACCCAAGTCAATGTAGTCATTCTCACCGTCGAAGTAGTAGGCTCGCCCGGATTCCCCAAAGCTGTCTTCAGTGAGAACCGTATCGCCCCGAACATCTCCGTGATGTCCATTACCCGACGCATCATTCGCATTCCCATTGAAGGGATAATACGCCACCAAACCCTCACCGAGTGTGCAGTCGCCACACCTAGAACCACAACCGGCATTCCGGGCGAGACGAAATCCGATGGTGTAGTTGCGCTCCGGCGGCGCGGAGCCGCCCCGGTACGTAACGGAGGAGTGGCTGGCACCGTTGATCCAGGGGCCGCCGCGAATAACACGATGCGAGCCAGTTATCGGACCTGTCGGATTGTTCGTCGGGCTGTAATCGTAGTAGTCCCAATCATACCAGTCGTTGCACCACTCCCAGACGTTGCCAGCCATATCGTAGAGACCATACCCGTTGGCGGCGAAACTACCACCAGGCGATGTATAGGGACGAATCCCATCATTCCAGGTCGGATGATAACCACCCGTCGGATTCAGGTCGTATGTGTCGCACGAGGGGCAAGCATAATAATTCGCCTGACTGTGGGTGATAGTATCGCCCCAGGGAAAGCGCCGGCCGGGAAGACCTCCTCTGGCAGCGTATTCCCACTCCGCCTCGGTAGCAAGCCGATAACCGTTCTTTGAAAAGTCACAGGGCCAGTTGGGGTCGCAAGGGGCGTAGCATGTCCCATATCCTTCCTCTTGGCTTCGCCAGTTGCAGTAAGCCGCCGCCCCGTACCAGCTCACATCAACCATCGGGTCGTTTGACATATCCCGGCCGGATTTCGTCCTCACGGTGAAGACGCTGTCTGAGTAGTCGATCTGACTATGAGTAGAAGAAATGTGCGTATAGCAATACGGATAGCTCGTCCCGCCGGCCTCATAGACCACGCCGTCCGTGACCGTTATCAGGCCCTGTGATTGGGCAGAGTTGAGGTAGTCGCAGTACTGCCGGTTGGTTATCTCGTACTTGCCCATATAAAACGAATCCACCGTTACAGTATGAACAGGCAGCTGATTCAACCATCCGTCACCGAGGTTATCCCCCATCTCAAACGTCCCGCCGGGGATATAGACCATATCTGGACTTGAGGCCTCGGCCACGATTGCCCCATATGCCAACACGAACATTGCAATAGTAACAAGCCATTTCATAACTAATCCTCCTAAAAATCGTTCACAATTCTCAACAAAACTGCGTTTCTTAACGAACTGTCTGCTTGCCCTCCGGGTTGGCTGGTGCTTTGTGGTGAAAAACGTCCGCCACGGCTCCATAGAATCCCATAATAGTGCTATTCTACGGGATTAAACCAGCCGTTGTCAAGCGAAAAGTCCGAAAAAACAACTATTTCCTTCACTCTCTCGGATTTCGCATCTCTTTTCTCGCACATCCAGCCCCCGCCCCCTCCATGTCCCCGCGCCCCTCGGCCACAAGTGGCGGAAGGGATTTGGCTCGGCGGTTACTCAAATATAGTGTGAATCGGCGTTAACCCAACTTTCGCAGTTGGGTGGGCAAATGGCGATTTCAAAATTATTTTTCCCGCATAACGCTTCAATAATGCCCCAAATGGTCTCAAACCCCGCATGGTGAAGACCTATCCTGTTGCGAGCC
>Ga0315288_10008886_pt1 | contig 12667 bp, 15 predicted proteins | sample YL17G11_20_MG_FD_203454 | JGI IMG/M metagenome (GOLD analysis project Ga0315288, IMG submission 203454) | Sediment microbial communities from Yellowstone Lake, YNP, Wyoming, USA - YL17G11_20 | ecosystem: Environmental > Aquatic > Freshwater > Lake > Sediment | place: USA: Wyoming | collected...
AAAAGTCTATGTCTTTACGGGTTTTAAATCACTTCGTATCAATTGTAACCACTCATAAAAGTGTTCTCGGAAAAATGGGTTGTACAGCCCGACCAAGCGACGGATGTTATTTTTAATATCCTCATTTATGTCGTCTGTTTTTTCCAGTCCAAACGGCGAACCAACCTCTACTCTTATTTTTCCTCCTTCTCCACCGGAAGGAAAAACGGGAATTACAGTGGCATCTTCTCTGCGAGCAAGTACCGCCCATCCCGCCTGAAAAACCCCCTCGGCATTTCCAATTTGGCAAAGCACCCCGCGATTATTTTCCCGTATAATATCAAATCCGAACACGACGATATAACCTTTTTTTAGGTATTCAGCCGCCTTGACAAGAGTTTCGCCCTTTTTTACTCGTTCGAAATGAATATTGTCGCCTGCCACTTTCCGCAGATCGGTCGTTACAGTATCAATTATGGGGATATTTTCGGCGGGAATAAAAACCCTTAATGGAAGAGGCGCCAATACTTGCTCCAAATAGCAGGCAAAAAGAAACAGAGCTATATCGTACGGTCCCGTGTGGGGAGAAACGATAATTATTTTTTTACCGCTGCGATAAAGATCTAATGCCCGATCTATTTCTCCGGTTACTTCCAATTTTTCAATCTCTTTTTTAATGTTTAGAGACTTGCTGCCAAATAGGAAGGTGTAATTCTCTGCCATTGTTATTTTTATTTGCTCAATTCCCTGATTTATTTGGCTGTCGTCTAAATCGGAACGAAGCAACCGGATATTTTTTTCAATCTTGCGCAGCCGATTAGTCCAACCAACGGAAATAAATATAATAATAATCTCTCTGCGAACCCCGAAGGGAAGTTTTATAAGTATTTGGTAGCTGACCCAAATCAATAATGCGGATATTATCTCTAAAATCTTCATATTCTTTCTCCTCCAATAATATTGTTAAGTTACAAATAAGAATCGATTTTTTATAATACCCCTATTTTAAAGATTTTTCAAATAAAAAATGGAAGAGCCCGGTTTGTCCAGGCTCTTATAAAAACTATTTTGCACCTCCTTTTCCTACGTTTGTGCTTCGGCTGGTGTTTCGGTCTTTGACTTCGCCTCCGCTGCTTCCGCTGCTTCTGCCTCGGATTTTTTTTCTAACGCATTCTTCTGAGTGTCGCTACCCGGTTCAGCAACATCGGCAATAATACCCCATTCAGAAGAGGTAGTCGCCACTTCCGACATTTTCAGAAGCAAGACTTCTTTTAAGGTGGCGGGAGCCACGTCAAAGGAAGCTTTGAAGGCATCGAAGGTAGCTTTAGCTTTGAAGATGGCGGTTTTCAGGCCCTTTTCAAGCCCTTTGCTTCCCGGAGGCATTCTTTTGACAACCTCCGCTATTCTCGGGAAAGAGTTTGCCAAATCCATGGCCTTCAAAAGAAGCTCCTCGGAGGGTGCCAGGTCATGGAGCTCTACATACTGCTCGGTGCTTCCTGCAGCCTTTGGAAGCTTATTCAGAAGGACTTTCTTCAGGTCTTCCCTATCGGCCGGCGCAGCTAATAGAGCATTCATTAGGGACCTGAAATCAACCAGCATCACCCTCAGTTTCTCGAGGGCGAGCTTATATAGCATCGAACCGGATTCGGCGCCCATGGCGATAAGCAACCACTCTTCGAAGGTTGCCGCCATCTCCTCGATTCGCTCGCCAGCCGCCGGCCTGACACAAGTATAAGATGCGTTATAGGCCTGCAATTCTTTCTGTAGTTTCTGTAGTTTTACCGTATCCATATTCACCCCTTTCTCTTAGTTTTTCCTTATTCAATTGCAAAATTACTACAAATACTACCTCCTTTCGCTATTTATATTGTATAATTTCTAAAAAAAGTCAACAGATCCTGGCCAACGAGGGCAACTCCCCCATTTCCAAAAAAATCAAAAGAAAAAACCAGCCAGTAGGCTGATTTCTTGTCCTAAATAAATATTATCGAATATTCGCTTAGGGGTATGGGTTGACTGAAAGTCTTTAGGAAATCCAGTCAACCCTTGAAAAAGCTGGTGAAAGAGCCGGGTATTGTCACTCCGGAGACTTGTCTGCCCCAATTCTTCGAATTGCGTTATCTATCCCCCGACACGTAAACCTCCATACTAAGGAGATTCCTATGCCAATCGTACCAATGACGGCAACTGCTTCTGCGCCGGAAATCCACGGAAGATCGCCCGGTCTTTTGTCCAAGATCCCCGCGATTTCTAGCGCTCCCACGATTGACAGAGCAAATAAGACAAAAAATGAGAACATCAGAACCAGTTCTTCCAAGAAATCACGAAGCTCTTCGGGTATAGACGGACATTCTGTTATCGGCTGATACATCGCTGATTACCCTCCCTTTCTATGCGACTCGTTCTATTTCCGAAAACATTCGGATATTTTTTTATATCATTGTTAAGAGAGAAAATCAATTCCAAATCAAAACCCCGCGCCAGCGGGCGCGGGGCGAAGTTATTTTCCAATTCAACGGAATCACTTTTTATTAAATAATCCTGTGGAAAAACGGATTAACCCTGAGTTCATCGAACGGGTCATTTTCTTCTTTCAGAATACCCCTAATTTCGGGGAAATTCAACTTAAAAACCACCCGAGAAAGGGATGGTTTTTAGCTTCATTTTACTTTAAATCTACCAAATAATTATTAAGAAAAGTTTCGGTTGCTTGGACGGTTTCTTTTTTTATTTTTGGATTGCTTTCTGCTACCCAAACGGCAAAATTATAAAGCTCCTTATTGTCAACTTTTAGCCATTTTTTATTTTTATAAAGAAAGTAGAATAAGGTCGTAATGGCAATTCTCTTATTGCCATTTTGAAAAGGGTGATTTTTAATCATCAAATAAAAAAGAATTGCTGCCTTACCAACAATTCTTTTATAAAGCGGTTTCCTTCCAAAACTTTGAAACGGTGTTGCAAGGCAGCTTTCTAAAGCATTAGGATAGCGAGTAGTAAAATCTGGGATTGGCTCACTATAAGTCATTAATTCTCTTGCTAAGCTAAAAGCAATGTATTCGACTTCTCCAATAGATAATGATTTTATCATGCAGCTCCAAGCAATCTTAATGTCTCACTATATTCTTTAACTGTTTTTTTAACTGCTTTTTCAATCTCTAATTTTTCTTCTCTCTTTAATCCTTTTTCTAAAATGTTTCCTAAGTTTTTTATATCAATAACAAAATTATGGCCAACTTTTTTGGCCTTAATTTTCCCTGTTTTTATTCTTTTATATACAGCAATTCGACTAATACCTAAAATTTTTGCTAATTCTGTTGTAGATAGAAATTTTTTATTTCCCATAGGTTTTGATTTATATGTTAACCAATAGACCTAGGTTAACATATGTTAACCTTATTGTCAATTTTAGCCTTATATCCCTTTCTTCTTGTCGCTCCCTACCCGGCGGTTGTTGTTATCAAGATTTAAATCCCATTATGTCTAAAAAACTGCACTGGCAGGGGGATTTTTTGCAGTCGTGGCAGTTTTCAGAAAACATCAAGGAAAGTTCCTCTGCCAGGTTTATTCCTGCCGAATTAAAAACGCCCATAAAACAGGAGAATAAATCGGCCGCCTCCAAAGCGATGTTTTCAAAATCTGCGTCCCTGTGCTGGCCGAGATAAGTTAAGATTGCTTCGGAAAACTCTCCCAATTCCTCGGCCAGATGAATGCCGGCGTCTTCCTGGCTCCGGCTTTCCGGCGGATATATTTTCTTGAACATATTCTGGAATTCCTCAAGGGTTTTGGGCCGTTTATTTTCGTCTATAAAAACTTTTTGCCGTTCTTTCAGGTGTTTTTCCTTGCAGCAGCAAGGACAGGAAGCGCAATAAGAACAAAGATAAGGAAATCTTTTCCAGATTTCCTCTTCTATTTTTATATGAAGCTGATTCACCAGAGACATAAACCAACTGAGGGAAATTAAAAGGTTGGTTTTGATTTTGTTCCGGTCGGCTTTTCTGATGCCCTTTAATCCTCTCATGGCAAAACGCTGTATCTGCGTCAGCATGTCGCCGACGCTGAAATACCTGTCGTTATTCAGACCGTAAATTTCCCTGATAAAATCCTGGTATTTATTAATGGTGGTGTCTTTTTGAATTGAAGCCATAAAAATTTTGCGGGCCTTTTTTAATTAATTTTTCGCGAGGACACTCGATACTTCGACGGAGCTCAGTACAAGTTTTTGGCAGGTTTTTAAGTTTCGTTTTCTATCTTTCACTATACCTTCATTTTCGCTAAAATTCAAACCCTATAATAAAACGTCTTACGATCTATGTTGTTCGTATAGCTTGCCTTAAAAAAGCTTATTTTGGATATATTAAAACTATAATAAAAAAACATTCCCAAAAGTGGAATGTCACTGTATGCGTTTTTATTCTTAAATTTTTATAAAGCCTCGATACTAATTCGCTCAGCTCTAAAAATTATTTTGTTTCTTAAGCTAGGAGAAACACGACTTATAGCTACTATATTAAACATCTCTTCTACGTTCTTGTTCGTGCAAACAAAAGAAATCTTCTTTCTGTTTAAAAGTCTTTTTTGTGTCTTTTCTTGTATAAGTAATAATTCGTGAGCAGCAGAACGAGAGATAAAAGCAACATCTGTAAAATCTAACTCAATAATTTTATCCCTACTCTTTAAAATTTCTTTTAAACAATCATTAGCTATATCACGAGAACTTATAATGGGAGCTAAAAAATTAGCCATCTTTATTGTGGTCTTCTTTTTATTTTTAGTTTCCTTTTTCATAATTAACTAGATTACTTTAATGTTTGTTTATTATACCAAGATTAGAAAAACTTGTATATTACTATCTATTAATTTAAATATTGAGTAATGTCAATAGGTTTATCAGGTTTTGGAATCCTATAAGCTATTATTACTCCCTGCCAATAAAAATTTGGCAAAGAAACTATTTTTTCTCCCGAACAAGCCGAAGCTAAAGCGCTAGAACCAGAAAGGTATATCAGTTCACCTTTTAACCCTTTACATACGATATCTTTAGAGGTTCTAACGCCGCATCCTCTTTCGTTACCTGGCTTAGTGGAATTTCCACTCATAACTTGAGCAATGGCATCTTCGTCCGATAATTCTAATCCCTTTTCTTGTTTATAGGTTGTTTTTAATCCTCTTCCTCTATCAATAATACAAATATCTAAATAATTTTTTGTAGGATAAAATTGCCCAAAGATGAAACCTTCCTCTTCTTTACTATGCTCAAATATATTAGTTACTAGCTCACTTATTGGATAGTAAATAGCATTTTCTGCACCACTAATAGAACCTAGCGCTTTGTAAACCATTGTTTGAAAACACGATTCTAGTTTTTCTCTGCCAGTTCCTGAACTAGCTTTTAATATGCTTATTGGTATATAGTTTTTCTCTTTTTGAATTTGTTGCCAAAAAGTAGAAACAGAATCTATGCCATTTGGAAATTTTATAGTATTTAAATAGGAACTAACTCCGTTTGTTTTATCAATTTCAAAATTACCTTTTATGTCAAATAAATAAGCACTAATTGGAAGGATTAATAAAGGATAAAACCAATCTATATTTGATAAATCAAAATTTAACATTTCTCCCGAGGAAACATCTTTAAATGTTGAATACAAAGAAAGCAACTGGGCGTTTAAAGATTCATCCTTGGGACTAGGAACGGTAATAGTCCTCATTTATTTATTCTATCAAAAACTGATTAATATATCCAAAATAAGCTTTTTTAAGGCGAGCTATACGAACAACATTGATTATGAGACTCATCCATTTTTGTCTAAATTAAAATTAAAAGCCGAGCGGATATCCGCTCGGCAAATTGCATCTAATTCGGGGGGAATTAAAAACAAATCGGCGCAGCTCATCTCTTACTTATCTGATTATATACTTCGTCATCAACCCAGTAATAGGGTCCTTTTGGATATCCCGGATAATCCTTGAGATCGGTAATGCCGAATTTAGCAAATAGCTTGCTCATAATCTGACTCTGAGGAAGATTTGATAACTCTTGAATTTCAGCCTTAGTCAGCTCGAGACAACTTATTTCATTTTCCTCGCTATGGTTTTCTCGAGAAAGTGCAATAGTCTTATCAAGGCGCCTTACCCCACTTATCTCACCCTCTGCGCTTTCGTTTTCATACAAATATAATTTCATTTCCTTGTCTCCTTATTATTTTTATTTTTCTCTGAAATATTTTTATGTTAAAGGGTCAAGCTCAACACTTACGCCCGTACTAATTTTTACTGACTATATAATATAATAATTTATATATTTGTCAATCTAAACAGCCTCCTGGCTCCTCATCCATAGATTGTACGAACAACAAATAAAAAACACCGTAATTGCACGGTGCTGGCCATAAAAATTTTGCGGATTTCCTTCTTTTAATCTTGCCACTTTCGGGCGATTTTGTCCACCCCGTAGTAGAATTTTGACAAGGTTTTCTAAAAGAAAACTAAAATCACGAAGTGAGTCAAAATTTCACTACGGGGTCCATCAAAAAAAAGAGAGCTTACTTTGCAATTCGGCTCTCTTTAACTGGCTTATTTGCCAGCCTTTTTGTTATGATTTAGACCCGCCTCTCCTCTTCTTTTTCTTGCCATGATTTTGTTTCTGCTTTGCAGTTTTTTTCCTTTTCAAAGTGCTACCTCCTAATAAAAATTCCTACGATGGTGTAGGATTTCATATTTTACCACAACTTCCCTGAAAATCAACTACCCGAGCCGCAGTGGAAGCAAAGAGAACTTCGTTCTCTTCTTTAAGCTTCGCTGACGCTCGCTTGGGTGAAGAAGAGGATTTATCCTCTTCGCCTACCCGAGCCGCAGTGGAAGCAAAGAGAACTTCGTTCTCTTCTTTAAGCTTCGCTGACGCTCGCTTGGGTGAAGAAGAGGATTTATCCTCTTCGCCTATGAAAGATGAAGAAGAGGATTTATCCTCTTCGCCTACTTTTTTCTTTTGGCTTCGAGCCTCCGAATTTGTTTTTCGTCAAAACCGAAATGATGGGCGACTTCGTGCCAGACGGTATTTTTTACAATCTCCACTATCTCTTCTTCCGCCGCTTCTGGCGAGCCTCGCCCCTGGCGGGAATGGGCGAGGTTTTCAATGGGTTCCCGGAAAATGGTGATTTTGTCGGGCAACCGCATCCCATATCCCCTGCCCCAGGCGGTTTTCGGAGTTCCCTGATAAAGCCCTAAAAGAAAATTGCCGTATCTGATTCCGGTTTGTTTTAAATCATCCTCGGAAGGCCTGTCTTCAATGACAATGGCGACATTTTCCATTTTTTCCCTGATGTTTTCCGGCAGATCCAACAAAGATTCCTTTACTAATTTTTCGAATGCTTCCCGGTTCATTTTTTTATTTCCGCTTTCAGCCAGCGGAATTTTCCGAACTGGTCTTTTTTGAAGATAAACTTAAATTTTTCTTTCTCCAGAATTTCCTTTATTTTCTTTTTCTGGAATGGATCAAACTCCAAAAATATTTTACCATTCGGCTCCAAAAATTCTTTAACTTGGATAAAGAATCTTCTGATGTAATCCATGCCGTCTTTGCCCGCGAATAAAGAAACATGCGGATCTTTTTCCAAAACTTCCTTTTGGACTTCCGAGATCCTGTCCAGGGCAACGTAAGGAGGATTGGCGAAAATCACATCGTATATCGAGTCGCAACGAGATGAAGAAGAGCGTCCGCTCTTCGCCCTCAGTTTCTCGAATAAGTTTGATTTGTAAATTTTGTATCTCTCTTTGCTGATATTGTTCAATTTTAAATTTATTTTAATTTGTTTTATTGCCGCATCTTCAATATCTACAAAATCTACAAAACTATTTTTAATATTCTTTAAAACGGAAATACCAATACAGCCGGTTCCGGAAAAAATATCCAAAACTGACAGAGGCCTGACCTCTGTCAGCTCTTTTAGGGATTTTTTAACCCAGAATTCGGTTTCTACTCTCGGCCGGAAAACCTGATTTCTAAAATCAATTTTACAGTCTAAGAATTTAATCCGTTTCATTTTGCTTAAAACTATTCTAATTTTGCCATTTTTAAGCATTTTGTCAAAACCCCGTAGAAGAATTTTGGCAGTGTTTTCTAAAAAAAACACTATGTCACGAAGTGAGCCAAAATTTCTCTACGGGGTCAAAAAGAAAACCCCGAAATTTCTTTACCTATCAAAGATGGTTGAAATTCCGGGGTTTTTAATTCCCTGATCATTAAAGGCCTCTGGGCCGCTATAAGCGACGGCGGTACCAGAACCTTCAGCGCTTGAGGGATAACGGCGATTTTGAATTCCTTATTTGCAGGAATAATCTCGCCATCCATCTGGGCGATAAGGAGTTCTAAAGAAGAAACGGTAAGCGAATTCAGGCGCGGCAGGGTTCCGTCAGGCAAAGTTTCCACTTCCGGAAGGCAAAGATGGGTTCCGTTTAAAGCCCGGATAATGTTTACCAGTATCCTGAACCTGCTTGTCTTTTTTACCCAGCAAACCTCCAATAGCCCGTCGCTCACGTCGGCTCCGGGATTTATCCTGAATATTCCGCCGCAGGTTGGACCGTTTGCCACCGCGAACAGACTCACCCTTCCTTCCATCGATCTCGCAGGCAATCCCCGTTCTTGAACTTCCAGCTTCAAATATGGATATTTGATTTTGAATCTGAACAGTTCCCGAATCAGGCTAACCAAGTAAAGAAATTTGATTGGCATAAAGCCGCATTTCTTTCTTAGAGTTCCTTCAACGTATTCCACGGCGCGCGCATCAATGCCGCCAAAGCCGAAGACGTTTACGCAAACTCTGCCGTTTACTTCCATCAGATCAACCGACCTGACTTCGCCGTGGAAGATTAAATCGAGAGCTTCCCCTACGTCTTCAGGACTCCCATTTGCCCTGGCGAAATCATTGCCATTCCCGGCACGAACAACTAAAAGCGGGATATTGGAGCCAACCACGCCATTGGCAACCTCGTTGACCGTTCCGTCTCCTCCGACAACTAAAATCAAATCGTATCCTTCTTTGACGGCCCTCTTCGCCAAATTAGTGGCGTTTCTTTCTTCCGACTTATTGGTGAGAAAAATATCCAGTTTTATTCCCGCTTCCTTTGCGGCGCCGTCCCGCCACTTTACCAATTCCTTGTAGCGTTTCATTCCTCCTTTCTTGCCGGAGTGAGGATTGACAATCACCATAGCCTTCTTTGTCTCCATCTTTTATCACCTCCTTCCTCAAGATATTCTATTTTTAAAAAGCTATATTATTTTACTTTTTATAACAAATCGTATCGAATCTCAAACCCCTTAAATTCACCCCGGTAATCCTCCCAAATGACGTCCAGAGCCTCTATTTTAGCCCAAATTGGGCCTTTTCTCGCCCAATTTACCATTTCCTCAACATTTCCCTTGTTCCCCTCAAAAACCGCCTCTACGCGCTTATCCTGAAGGTTTTTAACCCAACCAAAAACGCCAAGCTTCTTCGCTTTTCGCTTGGTGTTTTCCCGAAAAAAGACGCCCTGAACCTTTCCGGAAACAAAAATATGAGCCCTTGTTTTTTCCGTCGTCCCTTCTTTTACGACATTCTTTTTCTTCAAGAAACTGAACATCAAGATAAATTAAAAATTTATCGAAGATCGAAATGAATCAAAAATTCATTGAGCTTCAAAATCTTATCTTAGAAGATTCGGCAGAACCTGTTGCATAACGTAAAAGATAGTAAAAACAAGAAGCACAATGACCGCTATAACTTCGAATTTTAACATATATTTTTGGTGGGCGAAGAAGACTTTGTCTTCTTCTTTCACCTCACTACGGTTCGGTGGACGATGCAGGACTCGGACCTGCGACCTCTACAATGTGAGTGTAGCGCTCTAACCGACTGAGCTAATCGTCCGATATTTATTAATAATATTCTATCATTCCTTATAAAAAAATCAATCATCGAGCGTCAGCGATGAAAACTTCGTTCTCATCTTTACCTTCGCTCCTGTGGAAGCTCGGTCAGCGAAGATCGAAAAGAATCCTCAATATCACATTAGGATTCTTTGAGGGTTTGTTTTTTTCCTAAAAAAACTTTAAAATACATTAAGAATATGCCCCGTAGTGAAATTTCGACTGCTGCGGGGCGGGGCAGCAAAAGAAATAGTAATTTGTCGAAATTCTACTACGGGGTATGCAGATTTTTGAATTTCATTTTAATCCGAAAGCCAAATCTGATCTTGTCTTTGACAGTTTTTGCTATACGCCCGCAAACATTTATGAAAAGAGGCTGGGAGGATTGTATATGATGGGCCTTCTGAAGAGCGTTCTGCCTCAGAATGTCCGATTCCTGGATAATTTGGCCAAAACGATCAAAGAAAGATATTACAAAACCATTTCCGCCTCTGCGGAAAAATCGCTGAAAGACGCTCTTAAAAAAGCGAACGAGTTCCTGGAAAAAATTACGAAAGCGGGAGACGTAAGCTGGCTGGGAAATCTCAGCTTCGCCGTGGTTTCTCTGAAAGATTACGAACTGAATTTTACCAAAGTCGCAGATTTAAAAATTATTTTGCTGAGAAAAGGGCAGATAATCGATATTGACCAGAAATTGAGATTTGAGGACATCGAGCCTTATCCCTTGAAAGTATTCGGGAATATCGTCTCGGGCAAATTAATCGAAGACGACGTAATTTTGATTTTAACCAAGGATGTCGCTGACGCTTTTTTGAAAGAAGGCGTATTAAATGAACTGGCTGAAACGGATACGCCGAAACGCCTTAAGGAAATTTTGAACGGAAAGAGGGAAAAATTATCCGAAATTTCGGGAATTTGTTTATCGCTGTTTCTAACCAAGGAAACGGCCGCAAAAGAAACGAATACGTTTTTGCGGAAAAAAACTTTGAAAATTTTTTCTTTCGGGAAGGTTTTCAGCCCTTTAACAAGACTTTTCAAACTGCCGAAAATTTCCCTGAAACCTAAAATCGCTTTGAACTTAAAACTCCCCCGGATTAAATTCGGATTGCCGAAAATCAATTTCAAAATAAAAATCAAGGCTTTTTCTCCGAATAAAAAAATATTTTCGGTTTTTTCTTTTATTTTATTTTTAGTTCTGGGATTTTTTATATTCCAAATAACGGAGAAAAGACAATTGAAAATTTACCAGGAAAAAGTTGATCAGATTCAGGAAAAAGTAAACCAGGCGGACGGTTTTCTTATTATAAAAGGATCAGAACAGGCCGAGAAAAAAGCGGGAGCTTTGCTAGAAGAGAGCTGGAAAAATATTACTCCCCTGGTCAATATGGCGGCGAATTTCCCGCCGACCTTAAGCAACCAGGTTTTAAATTTAAAGAATACCATTTCGGAAAATCTCTATAAAATAAACAAACTGGTAAAAATCCAGGACCCCGAATTGGTTTTTGAATTCAAGCCCAAAGAGTTCATTCCCCAGAATATAATTTCTTTTAAAGACAGCATTTTTGCTTTCAGCTCTTATTCCGAAAATGCATTTGAAATAGATCAAAAAAACGAAGGAAGGGTTTTGTCCATCAACAAAAAAATCAATTCGGCGATTGCTTCAAACGATTCCGTTTTATTTTTTGCGAAGCCCGACCAGTTAATCAATTTTAAGGACGGGCAATTTCAAGCGCCCGTTGCGCTCAAGCTCCCTTATCAGGAATTTAAGCCCGGCAACCTTTCTTCTTTTCAATTGAATTTATATTTTTTGGATAAAGAAAACGGCAAAATAACAAAGTACCCTTATCTGGAAAATTTCCGGTGGGGAGAGCCCCGGTTATGGATGGAAAATAAAAATATCGCCGATTTCAAATCAATGGCGGTGGACGGTTCGCTTTGGGCGCTGACCAAAGAAAACGCGGTTGAAAGATATTATTCAGGGGTTCTTCAGGAAACTTTGAAATTGGAAATCTTTCCTTTTCCTAAAAGTTTCTTCAAGATTTTTACCTCTTCCCAGCAACCTTACATTTATATTTTAGAGCCCGTCCAAAATAGAATCATTATAATCAACAAATCCGGCGAAATCATCAAGCAATTCCAAAGCGAGAAATTCGACAACCTTCTGGACTTTACGGTCTCGGAAAACGGAAAAACAATCTGGCTTTTAAACGGCCTGAAAGTCTATAAAATAACTAACTAATTGCCTATTAAATAAAAGTAAAGTAAAACCCCCTTCGACGGGGGTTTTACTTTACCGGACTGAGGTTTAGATTTGTTCTTTTTTCTTCTTTCTCTTTTTGAAAATAAAGAATAAAAATATCAGTATTACCGCTAAAATAATCAAGAGAAATCCGATATTTTCCAGATTAAAGAAACTGCCGATTGCCGCCAAAAACGCATTTGTTCCTACTGCAGCTTCCTCGCCTTTTTCTTCTCCGGCAGCTCCGCCCGTTCCAGTCTCTAAGGAAGGTTGTGTTTCTTCTTCGGTTCCGCCCGTTACGCCAGTTTCACCTGCAGTTCCACCGGTTTCGGTCCCTGCTCCCGTCCCACCTTCCGTTCCACCTGTTTCAGCAGCAACGCCACCACCTGTCTCTTCTTCAGGCGGTAAAGGTTGCGATAAAACTATTGTAGTAAAAACTAATTCCTGACCCCAAATCTCGCCTGAACCATGAGAAATCGCTCTCCAGTAATAAGTTATTCCCGGAGTCAAACCGGTAATTACTACCGTGTGAAAAGTAACTTTATTAG
>Ga0315288_10008890_pt1 | contig 12664 bp, 15 predicted proteins | sample YL17G11_20_MG_FD_203454 | JGI IMG/M metagenome (GOLD analysis project Ga0315288, IMG submission 203454) | Sediment microbial communities from Yellowstone Lake, YNP, Wyoming, USA - YL17G11_20 | ecosystem: Environmental > Aquatic > Freshwater > Lake > Sediment | place: USA: Wyoming | collected...
CAAAGCGCTTGAGGATGTAGGAGATGACCTCATCCCTTCGGTTGGAATCAAAGTCAATATCTATATCTGGCAGATCACGCCTGTTAGGGTTTAAAAATCGCTCGAAAAGAAGATCGTTGGCTATCGGATCAACATTGGTTATCCCCAGGAGGTAGCAGACGAGCGAATCGGCCGCAGAGCCTCTACCCGAATAGCGTATTTCTTGTTCTTTTGCGTAGCTGACTATGTCCCATACGATCAAAAAATAGTTAGATAGGTTCATGCTTCGGATTACCGAAAGCTCGTGCTCAAGCCTTTTTGAAACCTCATCGCTTAGGTTGACATATCTGTATTTAACACCGTCGAGGCAGAGCTTTCTTAAGTGATCATCAGGACTTTGCTCGCCCTGCACGGAAAAAGCAGGGAGCCGTATTGACCCAAGTCCAAGGTCCAGGTCACACATCTCAGCAATGTCAACCGCTGTCTCAATGGCCCCGGGGCATGACCTGAAAATTTTAGCCATCTCCAGGGGCGATTTCAGATAGTACTCAGCATTTTCGCGCAACCTGTGTCTTGAGACCGAGGTCCTCTCGCCGACGCACGCAACCACCTCGTGCAGAAAGTAGTCATCAGGCTCTATGTAATGCACGTTATTTGTTGCCACAGCCGAAAGCCCTGCAGCTCTTGCGGTATCGAGCAGTCTGGAAGTTATTTCACTGTCTTCTGGCAGAAGATGATTTTGCAGCTCAATGAAAAAATTATCCTTACTGAATATGTCGGCATACTTGCATGCAGTTCGCAGGGCCTTACCGTGTTTTCTTTCGGATATCAGTGAAGCTACCTCTCCCTTTCTGCAGCCGGAAAGGGCGATGATACCCGGAGAACAGTCTGCAAGCATTTCGATATCAAATGCGGGATGACCATTGCCGCAGAGGTGGGATTCGGTGACGAGCCTGCATAGATTTGAGTATCCATTCATGTCCCTTGCAAGCAAGGTCAGGTGGTATCCCGCCCTGTCCGCTAACTCGCATCCGATTATCGGTTTTATGCCTGCCTCTCTGGCAGTTGAATAAAAATTAATGGCACCGTAGAGACCGTTATGATCCGTAAGTGCGATGGATGGCATATTAAGCCTGACGGCTGTGCTGATGATATCCGATATGCGTGCCGCGCCGTCGCGCATGGAGAAGAAAGAGTGGAGGTGAAGGTGAGCAAAACGGGGCGTCATGTTAGTCCCAGACCCTTTCCAGGCGCCAGATCCTCTTTCGCCTGTCCCAGTAAAGATCGTATGACCCACCGCCGGCTGTCTGCACCCTGAAATATATCCGGTCAACCTCCTTGCCCTCATTCCACAACGCTTGCCTTATCTTCCAGGTGGAAATTATGCTGGAAACGGGATAAGACTTCCTGCGCCACACAAAGGACTTAACTGTGTGCAAGCCGGCATCGTAATCAACCTTTATGGTTTCATCGTAGAGCCTTGTCAAGGCACCTCCTTAAAATACGAACATATGTTCGCATATAAGAAGGAAACTTGTCAATAAGCTTTTAATAATTTTATGGGGTTTTTCTGAGTTTAGCTTCGTCCAAGCCGAAATGATGTCCGATTTCGTGAAGTATTGTGTCGAAGACCTTCCGTCTCACCTCATCATCGGTTCTGCACACGCTTTCGATTGGTCCCTTGAAAATTGATATTTTATCGGGAAGGACAAGATTGTAGTGAGCGCGTCTGGTCTGCGGTATCCCCTGGTATAAGCCAAATAAAAGCACGTTCTTCTTGTGCAGAAGTTTTGCCGCAGCCAACTGTTGGCGACTTGGCCACTCCTCAGCGACGAACTCCACGTTTTCTAACTTATCCAAAAATTCTGAGGGGAGGTTATGCACTGCATTCTGGATAGCCTTTTTAAACTCTTCAGTTTTCATCACGGTTTAAATTTTAGAGGAATATAATATAACTTGAAATACGATATTTCATGGGAAGATAGAAGAAGGACCTGGAGTCATGATCCTTGAAGAATATCAAAGAAAAAGGAAGTTCGGTGAAACGCCGGAGCCGGAGGGTGGACAAAATAGAGGAGGGGAATCCCCGGCGTTTGTGGTGCAGAAACATCTTTCATCTCACCTGCATTACGATTTCAGGCTTGAGGTAAACGGTGTTCTGAAAAGCTGGGCTATTCCAAAAGGGCTATCATTAAATCCGAAGGATAAGCACCTTGCTGTGATGGTTGAGGATCATCCATTAGATTACAGGGATTTCGAAGGTGTGATCCCTGAGGGGAATTACGGTGCGGGTACTGTGATGCTATGGGATAGAGGGACATATCATGTCCCGATGTCATTCAACAAACAGGAGGTTGAAGAGAAAATAAATTCCGGCCTTGCAAGTGGTCACATTACTTTCATCCTGGATGGTCAGAAGCTAAAGGGCGAGTTTGCGCTGCTCAGGCTGAAGAAGAGCAAAGAAGATAACGCCTGGCTGTTGATCAAGAAAAATGATGAGTTCGCATCAGATGTCGATATTACAAGGCCCACCTGATCCTGAAGAGAGACATGCCGATAGTTATTTACAGCAACGATGAGAACTGCCTGGCGAGCGGATCGACATTTTTGATCTGGTGAGCAGGGTTGGCTGGGATATATATCCGGTTGCGCACGATGATGTCGATATCGATTCGGTACATGCACAGTGTTTACCTGCATTTAAAGCAGCGATTGACATCTCTGCATGCAGGCCGACGGGCGTGTTGATGTGGATCGCATCCAGCTCTTTTATGCTCAGCAGGTCGTCAAATCTGGTGAATCTTCGGTTGACGTTGAACTGATCGCCAATCTTGTTGAGTGACCGTTCGTTTCGCTGGCAGATTGCGTAGAGTTCTGCATCGGTATGATATTGATAGATGGGTATGAATTCGGCTCCAAACCCAAGGCCCACTATTGCGACCTGAACTTTTCCGTTCCTGTTCATCTTCATCTCCTCCTGGCATTTGTAATATTTTTATAAATATTATTGACAAATATAATTTATAAATGCAAAAATATACCATTTACCCAGGGAGTAATTTATGCACAGAGTAGGTAAACCAAAACTAATCAGGGAAATAAACAGAAAACTGGTACTGAAATTCTTAAGAGAGGAGCATTCAACAACGAAGTCCAAACTGTCTCACCACACAAGTATTTCAAAGCAAACGATAAACAACATTATTACATCCTTGATAAATGATGGGCTTGTAGTTGAGGCTGGATACGGTAATTCCACCGAAGAAGGTGGGAAGAAACCAGTTATTTTAAAGTTCAATCCTACTTCGAATTATCTTATCGGTTCTATGATAGGACTTAAAAAAACGAGGGCTATTCTTACTGACCTAAGTGCAAATATCGTTGCGGAAAAGAGCATGGATACCATTCCGCAAAGTGGTCACGAGAATATCATCAAGAAGATGCTTGAAATGTTTAATGAGCTTATAGAGGAGACGGGCATCAACAAAAATAAGCTGTATGGCATCGGGATTGGTGTACCTGGAATTGTGGATTTCAAAAAGGGAGTTGTCCGGACACTTCCGCACGTAACCGATTGGGACAATATACCACTTGGCAAGATCATAAAGGACGAAATCGGGGTTGAGGTTTTCATCAATAATGAGAACAGGATGAGGGCATTTGGTGAAAAGTGGTTTGGTCTTGCAAAAAATGTCAGTAATTTCGTGACGATCTGCACAGGACCTGGCATAGGCGCTGGTGTTTTTATTAACGATGATATCATCATGGGAAGCAACCTTCTTGCTGGGGAGATTGGTCATCTGAAACTTGCTGTGGATGGACCTCTGTGTGCGTGCGGGAACAGGGGGTGCTTTGAGGCTTTTGCTGGCACAACACGCATTACCCAGTTGGCACAGGAGAACTACAACAAAAATATATATAAGGACCAGCCATTGGCGAGGAGTCTTAAGGAAGATTTCAGGGAGATATCCGCTGACGAATTTTTTATATTTTTAAGCGAAGGAGATAAATTGGCCAACTTCATCATGAATGAGATCGCGTACTGGTTTGGAATTGGCATTTCGGCTGTTGTATCGATCTGCGATCCTGAGATGGTGATCATACATGGTGAATACGTGAAAGCACCTGAAAGTTTTCTTGGGAGAGTAAAAGAGACTGCTCAAAAAAACTTGTTACCTAATATCTCCAAGAATGTGGTCATCAAATATTCAGATCTTGGCAAAATGGCAGGATTGGTTGGTTCTGTTAGCGCTGTCCTTGAGATGATGCTTTAAGGGAGAGGGGAAGTAATTTCGAGTTGAGTTAAATTTTATTGGTGAAAATCTCCTATTTACTCATTAATGTTATAGCCAATTGACAGATAGGAGCTTTTATGGTAATAATGTTTTTAAAGACTATTGAATAACAAGCCACTAGTCTAGCTTCAGTGGCGGTTGGTTCTTTGAGAAGATGCGAGGACAAACAGAGCCCTAATAAGGAGGTGATAGTCTATTACATCGTTAGTTTTCATGTTGCTTAAGTGTTATAAAAATGAAACTTAAGGAGAGGGAGATGAGAAAAAGTTACGGATTTATTTTGGCGTTAGTTGTTATCTTTATGTCTGGATTGCTTCTATCTTGCCAACCTGCGGCTCCGACTGAGACGGCAGCAGAAACTACTGCTGAGACCACTGCAACAACTGTAGCCGAAACTGTAGCAGGAGAGCAAATCAATATCGGCATAATCGGACCTCAGACCGGATGGGCAACGGTTTACGGTGAACATGTTGTCACAGGAGTAAATATGGCACTAGATGAAGTTGGAAACAGCTTTAATGGGAGGCCAATAAAGTTGTTCATTGAAGACACAAAAGCGGAAGTTGAGGTAATGATTACAAAACTAGACAGTTTGAAGCAGCGTGACAAATGTAAAATAATTATAGGTCCTTCTCTTGGACATGAAGGAGATGCTGCACCCGATTGGGCCAAAAAGAACCTTGATGTGTTAATAATGGTCGGTTATTCTGCTCCCCAGGATATGACAATGAGGGATCGCACACCAAATATAATTAGGGCTGGATGGACTGCAGACCAGGATATATTCAGGTTTGGCGAATTTTGTGCCAAGGATCTTAATTACAAAAAAGTTATTATAGTTGGACAGGATTATGCGTATCCATGGGGACAGACAGCAGGCTTTAAGAGAGGCTTCCTTGAAAATGGAGGAGAAGAAGTCAGCACCATATGGCATCCGGTAGAAATGCTGGATTTCAGTTCAGTAATGGCAGAATTACAGAATCGTGCAAAGGATTACGATGCAGTTATGTACAATGGTGGTGGAGCACAGGTAATAGCCTTCTGGAAAGCATGGGAACAGTATGGAATGGATAAATTTTATCCTCAATTGCTGGGCGGCGCCAATATACCTGATGTCCCTATTCTGCCAGAAGTATCGGACAAGTTTGAAGGTGTTTATTCCTCAATGCATTATTGCGATGGTTTGGATATACCAGCAAATATCAAGTTCAAGGAAACTTGTAAGACAAAGTATGGCTTTGATGCCGATGCCATAGTTTTGCAAGGATATGATACCATGAGGGTCATTCTTAAGGCATTGGAAACTACCGGTGGAAATGTCGACGACACAGAAGCTCTCGAGAAAGCAATTCTTGCAATAAAGATAGATGACTCCCCAAGAGGCCATTTCTCTTTTGACGAGTATGGAGGTGCCATACAGGATATTTATATTAAACAGGTAAAAAAGGTTGATGACAAACTGACCAATGTTGTTATCAAAACTTACAAGGATGAAAGTCAATTTGGTCCTTATGCTGATATGAAAGAACAATATATGTCCATGCCTCCTGATGGCCGTGATTATCCACCTGGCAATAAAGATGAATATATGGCAGATATAGCAAAATATCTTGGACAGGATTATGTAGATAAATTAGTGGAAAATGGTGGATGGCAGGAATAGGGATTAACTAATTATTCCCTGGTGGATGGAAGTAATTTGTATGCAGGATTAGGGATTATCTAATTATTCCCTAATCTTGCAAAAACACCAACAAAGTAATATAGTAAAATCCCTTTGAAGGAGATAAGAACATGAGCAAGGTTAATGTTGCTATAGTAGGTCTTGGTTTTGGCAAAGAATTTATTCCGATTTATCAAAAGTATTCGGACTCTGAAGTAGTGGCGATATGCCAGAGAGACAAGAATAAACTCAATGAGATAGGTGACAAGTTCGGTATTGAAAACCGTTTTACAAACTGGGAGGATTTGCTGAAGGTTGATGAAATTGATGCCATACACATAGTCACACCTATATTGGACCATGCCAAAATGACTATTGCAGTTTTGGAATCAGGGAAGCATTGCGCATGTACAGTACCTATGGGTACAACCATTGACGAGTTAAAGGCCATAATCAGGGCCAAGAAAAAAGCAAAAAAGGTTTACATGATGATGGAAACAGCTGTTTATACAAGAGAATTCCTGTATGCAAAGGAATTGGTAAACAGTGGGAAACTTGGCCGTATTCAATTTGTTAGAGGCTCCCACATGCAGGATATGGGGCTGCAAGGCTGGCCTGATTATTGGCTCGGGTTTCCTCCCATGTGGTATGGTACACATGCAATATCACCGCTCTTGTGTATAACAGGTGCAGAGCCTGAATCAGTTGTTTGCCATGGCTCAGGCTCAATCAATGAAGAACGTACAAAAAAATACGGGTCTCCCTTTGCAGTTGAGACTGCAACATTCCGTATGAAAAATTCAATTATCGCTGCCGAAGCAACCCGTTCTCTTTATGAAATCGTGCGTCAATACCGTGAAAGCTTTGATGTATATGGAGACAAAATGTCCTTTGAATGGGAACAGATAGCTGATGAAGGCCAAGCACTTTTTGAAGGCGGCGAAAGCGCAAGACGTATTCAGGTACCTGATACCGACCCCCTGCTCCCTCAGGAAATAGCAGGATTTACCCGCCGTGAACAGATTTACGATCCGACCCATGTTTCATTTATTCAGGGAGCAGGTCATGGCGGATCACATCCCCACTTGGTAAAGGAATTCATCAGTTCCATAGTTGAGGGTAGAGATTCGGAAGTTGATGCAGTAACAGCAGCGTACTGGACTGGTGCCGGAATTTGTGCCCATGAGTCGGCAATGAAAAACGGTGAAAGGATATACATTCCTGATTTTGATAATGTATAGGAGTAATATTTAAATGGATAAGATTAAAGGTAAAAGGTATGTTTGCGTTGATGATGTTGAAACCCAGGTTTTTCCTTGGGGCAGACTTGCATGGCTTTCAGAACCTAGGGTAACGGGAACTGATAATATGACGGCTGGTGTTGTAACACTTGAACCCGGAAAAGGGCACGATCGTCATAACCATCCGGGGTGCGAAGAATTACTATTTGTAATTGAAGGAGAAGGTGACCAAACTGTAGAAGTTGATGGGGAAATAGAAAAACGAAGAATTAAAAAAGGCGACCTTGTCCATATACCCCCAAGTGCTTTTCACAGTACAATAAATGCTGGTACTACCCCAATGGTTCTGTTTGCAATTTACCAGTTCCCAGGCCCCGAAGCGTTCCTTAGAAGTCTTCCTGAATGCAAAATTGAACCGGCCAAGAATAAATCTTAGTTCAGCATCGTATGACAGTTTATCGATATATTCTCCACCTTCTTGAGGAAAGACTAAATGTTAATATTGACATTTATTAACGGATTAACAATTGCAGCTCTTTTATTCATAATGGCAATTGGTTTGAATTTGTCTTTCGGATTGTTAAGAGTAGTAAACCTGACACATGGTTCCTTTTATTTGCTGGGGGGATATATTGGGCTATCTGTATTTAAAGCAACCGGAAGTTGGGTATTTGGTATGGCTGCGGCAGGAATTGCAGTATCCATAATCGCTTTTATTGAAGAATTTGCCTTGTTGCGTCGTGCTAGAGGAAAGCCAACTTTGGAAACACTTATAACCTTATCAATAGCTATTATTATTTCCGATCTACTAATTGTAATATGGGGCGGGAATCCAAAGGTTATGAAGATACCTGATCTATTGAAAGGTTATATTACTATGTTTGGTGCTAATGTACCTATTTACAATATCTTTATATTTTGCTTTGCATGTTTTATTTGTCTTGTATCGTGGTTGATTCTCCAGAAAACTAAAATTGGCATGATTATTAGAGCCGGTGTGGATAATTTTGAAATTACTTCTACGCTGGGAATAAATATTCAGCTTGTATTTACCCTGGTTTTTATGACCGCAGGTTTTATGGCAGGAATAGCAGGAGTCATTGGAGGATCCTACCTAATGGTTGCTCCAGGAGAGGATTGGAGGATACTCACCTATACCCTGCTTATTATAATTATAGGTGGAATGGGTAGCTTTGGAGGCACTATTGTAGGTTCAATCATAATTGGTATGATTTTTAGCTTTGGAAGTATTTATGTTCCCCAGTTTTCACTTTTTCTTATGTTTGCACCTGTCGCAATTACATTGGTTATAAAGCCTAAAGGCTTATTTGGGAGGATAACATAAAAAAGAAACATTATAAAATTGTTGTTTTAATAGCGGTTGCTTTACTATTAATTATTATTCCAAATTTTGTTGAACGCTTTTTTATTACAATGCTTATCAGAATAATGTACTATGGACTGCTGGCCATCGCTTTTTCATTTTTGGCAGGTCAGCTTGGGTTGTTTTCTTTGATGGTACCTGTTGCATTTGCTATTTCAGCGTATACAATGGCCATTCTTGAAACAAAAAACATACTTTTTTTTCCGTACTCTGCATTGTTGGGTATTATTTTTGCATTGGCCTTATCGGCATTTTTAGGAGTGCTGGTGAACAGGAGCAAGGGCACATATTTTTTAATGCTGACACTGGTTCTCGGACAGCTTGTCTGGGCGCTTGCACTGCAATGGGTTTCTCTAACAAAGGGATCGACCGGGATTTCCGGTGTTAATATACCATACCCATTTAACATGGCAAAAAACGGAAGTAATATTCTATTTTACTATTTTATTCTGGTAGTTTTTCTAATTTGCATTATCTTGCTTTATGCTTTGATAAATTCTTCTTTTGGCATGAAGCTGAGAGGTATAAGGGAAAGTGAATCCAGAATGATAATGTTAGGATATAACGTTTCATTAATTAAATGGGCTGCATTCATGATATCTTCTTTTGTTTCATCAATCGGGGGGATATTCTTTGTCTATTTCTCAGGTGTGATGAATCCTGATTCTATAAGTTTAAATGCATCAGTTCAGGCTATGATAGCCTCTATTTTTGGAGGTATAAGCAGCATTCTGGGTGCGATTCTTGGAACAGGAATTATAAAAACACTGGAAATAGTTCTTAGTGGGATAACACAAAGGTATCTACTAATTATAGGAGTTATGTTCCTTATTGTTATAATATTGGTTCCAAAGGGAATTATGGATATTGCAGAAAGAGTATTAAAGTTTGGAACGAGGTTGTTTAAAAAAAATTCAGGGTAGACGTTTTGATTTAATATTAGAAATATAAAGTAGATTCTGTTGAAATGCTTTAAGGCAAAGTTTAAAAAGAGTAAATAAATTTAATTTTGAGGCATTTTAGGAAATTATACTTTGAATAATATAAGGTTAGTATAATTTTCTGTATAAAATAAATTCTCTTAAAGGAAGGATAATAATATGTACACCTATAAGGAGCATGCACTTGTTGTAAGAAATGTTACTAAATCATTTGGTGGCGTTAAAGCTATAAATAACGTTTCGCTTATGCTTGATCATGGCAGGAGTATGGTTTTAATAGGCCCAAATGGAGCTGGAAAGACCACATTATTCAATTTGATTACCGGTGAGTTACCACTAGATAGTGGTGAAATATATATATTCGGTGTGAATGTCCGCAACAGTTCCGTCCAAAAGCGGAGCGAGCTGGGTTTGGCCAGAACCTATCAGTTATGCAACCTTTTCAAAGGCATGACGGTGGAAGAGAATCTATATCTTGCTTTAAAAAGCAATGAGTGGAACTCAAAAGGAAACAGGTTTTCTTTTTTAACTCCCTGGCAAAAAAACAAAAATAAAATGGATAGAATAAAAGAGGTTTTAAAGAGTGTAGCACTTGAAGACAAGAAGCATACATTGGTAGACAGCTTATCCCACGGGGAACAAAGGCAGCTTGAACTTGGAATGGCTATAGCCACAGACCCGAAGATGATTTTATTCGATGAACCTATGGCAGGTCTCTCCCCTACCGAAAGAATATTTATGGGCAAATTGATATTAAAATTGGCTGTGGAAAAAATTATTCTCGTCATTGAACATGATATTGATTTTGCATTGAGTATAACCAACAATGTTATGGTACTGGATCATGGGGAAGTAATTGCTGAAGGTTCTCCCGAAAGTATTAAGTGCAACATGGAGGTGCAAAAAATATACAAGCTGGAATAATACTTCTTTGTGTTTTTAGTGCTACCCAAACAGCAAAGCAGTAATAGATAATTTTATTCAATCTATGCAAAAAATTATAAAGTTAAGATGGAAAATATGTCAGAATCATTACTGTCAATAAAAAACTTGAATTCCTATTATGGGAAAGCCCATATTCTGCAAGGTGTTTCAATTAATATTAATCCACTTGAAAGAGTAGCAATTCTTGGACGAAATGGTATGGGCAAATCTACGCTTATAAAGTCTATACTGGGATTAAGCGGTATCAGACGTGATGGGAACATCTACTTTAATGGTGAAAACATAATCGAAAAGAAAACATATGAGATTGCACGAAGAAGTATTTCTTATGTACCTCAAGGAAGGCAGCTCTTTTCCTTACTATCCGTTGAGGAGCACCTTACAATGGCTTACAAGCCAGTTAAAGGAGGAGATGGATGGACACCCAAGATGGTTTTTGATATATTTCCTGAAATTAGGGAACGAAAAAAAGTTAGCGGAACAAAGATCAGTGGTGGTGAACAACAGATTCTTGCTATTGGAAGAGCATTAGTTACAAATTCCAGCTTAATCTTAATGGACGAGCCTTCTGAAGGTATTTCAACATTGGTTATTGAAAGAATTTTAGGAATATGCCGTCAGCTAACTGAACAAGGTACATCTCTGCTTTTGGTGGAACAAAATCTTGGTTTGGCATTAAGTGTTGCTCAAAAGGTGTATATATTGGTTAACGGTAGAATTGTGCATGAGACAAGCTCGGAAGAATTTAAGGTTGACAATGAAAGCCAGCATAATTATCTTGGCATATAACTTGTTGTGTTTAAAGCATGTAAAGGAGGTTTAATATGGATATGATTACAGGCCTGGGGGTTATCCAAAATCAAAACCTGATAATAAATACTGAAATGAAGCTTGCCCTAGGAGTCTGTCGGAAAACCCCTAAATATGCTTAATTTAGACTCATAAACATCAATATGTGGTAAAATTTAATTCAATAGTTAGTGCTTAATCCCAAATGAAAGGATTTTGCCATGGAAACTGGCTTCAAGTGCTATGACCCCAATCAGATATTTCTTCTTCCTCCAAGCATGCGGGACTGGCTACCAGAGGATCACCTCGTCTGGTTTGTATCTGAGGTAGTTGATCAGCTTGATATAGGCCAGATTATGAGTAGCTATAACCAGGATAAGGGAGGCCAGCCACCATACAATCCAGCCATGATGGTGAAGCTCCTGCTTTATGCCTACTGTGTTGGCGTCCCAAGTTCGCTCTAGAATAGAGAAGAACACATACGAGAGCGTGCCCTTTAGGGTCATTGCTGCTGATGCTCATGCTCTGCAAGAGAGCAGGCCTTGTTAGGCTTGGACATGTGGCCTTAGATGGAACCAAGCTCAAAGCAAATGCCAGCAAACACAAGGCCATGAGCTATGGGCGGATTGTGGATAAAGAAAAGGAGTTAGCAGAGGGAAAGAAAACAAATTCCAAAGAGGAAAAGCAAAAGGTCAAGCCCCACTTGATATCGTCTGGGAAACCAGATTTGAAGGTACAGTACAATTTTCACCGATCCAGATTCCCGCATCATGAAGGATGCTTCAAGCAAGGCCTTTGAGCAGGGCTACAACTGTCAGACAGCAGTGGACGGGCATTCACAAGTTATAATAGCAGCAGATGTGAGCACTTATGCCAACGACAAAAACCAAATAGAGCCGAGGGTAGATAAGATCGAGGCCAACCTCAATATGCTTCCCATCTTGCTTACCGCAGATAGCAGCTATTTCAGCAGCTCAAACATTGAATACCTCACATCAAAAACCATTGATCCATATATCGCTACAAGATGCATAAAACATAGCGAGCGCCAAGGGCCATCTTTCTGTGGTCCAATTCCAGATGATGTGGGAACAAAAAGAGGATGGAGCTCAAACTGCGCACGCTTAAGGGTCAAAATATCTATTCCAAACGTAAAGAAGTGGTGGAACCGGTGTTTGGTCAGATTAAACATGTGCGTGGATTTCGCCAGTTTCTCTTGCGAGGCAAAGAAAAATTTAAAGGCGAGTGGATATTTATCTGCTTAACCTATAACCTACTCAAACTGTTTGGAGGTGGGCAACTACCTCTTGAAGCCTAAAGAGGCTTCTTTCATAACTTCTCACATCTAAAATGATGAAAAAGTGGCTTTAATTATAAGTGGCGAGATTTTAGGCAAAGTCCCTTTTAAGCTGATTTTTAGCCAAAGT
>Ga0315288_10008891_pt1 | contig 12664 bp, 11 predicted proteins | sample YL17G11_20_MG_FD_203454 | JGI IMG/M metagenome (GOLD analysis project Ga0315288, IMG submission 203454) | Sediment microbial communities from Yellowstone Lake, YNP, Wyoming, USA - YL17G11_20 | ecosystem: Environmental > Aquatic > Freshwater > Lake > Sediment | place: USA: Wyoming | collected...
CTTCAGGTGTCTCCGGAACGTTCGGGTTCGCTTCTTTACCCTGCCATCCACCAGTGATCGCGCAGGTGATAATCAGTGGCGGCATCTCGAATTTCTCATGTATTCGAAGGTATTCTCTTGGGCTTCCGTAATCCCAGGTCAGTTTGTATGGCTTACTCATCTTGATACGCCTTGGAACCCTTTCAACAAGAATAGTCGATATTAAGCTTATTCAAAAAGTAGGAAAAGGTGGCATAGACGTGCAGTATTGGAAAGAGCGTTCACGAAAACGATCGCCTATTAGGCTGTCGCAAAGCGCGCTAATTCGAGCTCTCGGCTATTTCAATCCCGACTTCGTTCCGGCGCATAAAACCGGGCGTCCAAGGTGAGTTGTACCTCATAAGAATGGGCTCGCCTATCGTGGCAATTTCACTCTTTTTCAGTACTGAGAGGAGCCGGGACTTGACCTCACTCACAGATTTCTTCTTGGCGTAGCCCTTGAACCTTATAACCGCCAATTTCCGGGCAGGGACCTTCTGAATTCTTATACGGGAGTCCAATGGTAGCGCGCGCGCTCTATGGCCTGGTGCTTGGATCGCTCTACAAGAAATAGTCTCTCACACACAACAGCTTGCCTAGCGCGCGCTTCTTAATGAACAAAACGCAACGAGGAAAGGCGATGATGTGCGCGGTCAATATAGCTTGAAGACTTAGTCTCACACAGTTCTACGATTTTTCTTGATTGATTCTGTAGTCGTCACTTCTTGATCTTTTTCTATGATCAGTCTTCTATCGCCAGGGGTGAATCGGATCTTCACTTTCACAGATGACGCGACTAGGAATGGGAAGCCGGTATCTTCAACAATGGCTTTTGGTAGATATACGAAATACTTCCCATCAGTCCTCTTGAATATGCTCCCGGAGCCCTCACTTGTCAACTTGTCCCGCCTATCAAGTTGCAGGAATTATGGAAAAAGATGTACATAAATTACGTACGCAGCTTCCTATCTACCTATTTGCGGTATTCGATCGTTTTCATGTGCGTTTATGTCAATCGGTTATAATCGGTCTGCAAGAGCCCAATCTTTTGGGCGCGCGCGAAAAAAAGGTAGGGAAGGGGCTTGTGCCCTCAGTATTTCGTCGGGGTTTTTGAGATACCGAGCATTTCTCTTGCTTCAGATGGGGTGGCGACTGGTCTATTCAGGTCTTTGGCGATCCTGACAGCTCTGGCGACAAGTTCTGCATTGTTTTTTGCCTTGGCGCCTCTTGCATAGTAGACATTGTCCTCCATCCCAACTCTAATGTGCATACCCATGATCATTGCAAAAGTTGTCAGGGGAACCTGATGGACGCCTATGCCTATGATGTTGAACATGGTATTTGGCGTAGCATAAGCAGTCTGACTCATCAGATGCCAAGGAGTTGGTGGTGTGGCACTCTGCATTCCGAGAACCAAACAGACCCAGTAAGGTGGCTTGAGCAGTTGTTTGCTTATCAGATTATCAATCAAATACCAGTTGCCGTCACCGAACGTTTCCATCTCGGGCTTAACGTTGCGATCAAGCATCTCCTTCGCAAATCTCTCAGTGTCAGTGTAGGTGTTCTTGAACACGGACTCCACCGCGACGTCTTGGTCTCTGCCCGTAAGAGGGGGCTTTCGAGCTTTGTAGAGGCCTCTCATAGTAAGTGTGCCCATATTTAGGCTGCACATCTCCGGTTTTGCATAGACGGCTTGGAGCCTTTCCTCAATGCTCATTCCAGGTCCTCCGCCTGTGGTGTTGTTGATTATGATGTCTGGGCAGAGTTCTCTGATTCTCTTGTTTATGTCGTAGTAGATCTCTTTAGAGCCGACTGCATCTGCGTATCCTTTCTTCGGATCTCTTGCGTGGACATGTACGATGGAGGCGCCGGCTTCATAGGCTTCGAGGGTAGATTTGGCTTGCTCTTCAGGTGTCTCCGGAACGTTCGGGTTCGCTTCTTTACCCTGCCATCCACCAGTGATCGCGCAGGTGATAATCAGTGGCGGCATCTCGAATTTCTCATGTATTCGAAGGTATTCTCTTGGGCTTCCATAGTCCCACGTTAGTTTGTTGGGCTTACTCATTCTAATACGCCTTGACGATTCACCTTTAACAGAGGGGAATAGATATTATTTGCGTTCAATTCGCTGAGAAACCGATGCATTTCAGTCTAACCTAAGTTTGGCGCGTGCAGTTTGCAGAAAACGACTTGACAGGTAATTTGTATGCCCTTGATGTGCAGGCAATGTGGATTTGAAAGCCCCATCTCAAGTATTTTCTGTGAAAGATGTCGGTCAAGCCTGCGATATGTTACAAGTCATGATTTGACTGTCAAGGATTTCGTCACAGATGGAGACCGCCAAGCTCTAGCGGCTCTCAAGGCTACTGGGCTGCTTCTCCATTTATTGTACGCAACCGTTGTTGAACCACGACTGAAACACCTTACTACAGGAATATCAAGTAAGTCGCCTAACCCGAATCAGAAGATCGCTTCGCTGGCTGGAGAATGTGCAGATCTGCTTGCATTAGATCGTTTACCGACTGTATGCCTGAACGACACTGGCCAACAAAATGCATTTACAACCGGAAGTGATTCAAACCCCATAATAGTCATCGATCAGTCTCTGTCCACCCGCCTATCAGACGAAGAATTGAGTTCGTTACTTGGTCACGAGATGGGGCACATAAAAAGTCGCCATCTGATGTATCATTCAATCGCAGAAGTCATAGGGCAAGGCATAACATTCTCATCCTCCTACCTTGGCCTTGGTCTAGTTTCAATACCGCTACGGCTAGCTCTATTGTCTTGGCACCGAGAATCCGAATTCAGCGCTGACAGGGCGAGCCTGATAGCATCGGGCGATTTCATTTCGGTGGCCAGAATGTTTGTAAAGCTGGTTGGTGAGCCAGCAATCACAAATTCTAACACGTCTTTGAACTCATTTCTTGAAAATCTTCAGAGCCATCCCACCCACCTGAACAGACTTAAGGCTCTAAGGGACTTTGCTGATTCGGCTCAATATTCAGCAATCACTAAGAAACTGCACCGTCGAAAAATACTCCGTCAGGCTTTTGCTGTAACTTGCAGATTCTGTGGCTCGCCAAAAATGGTGGAAGAAGTCTTCTGTCCAAAATGCGGACGGTCTCTTGCTTGATAACCGTCATAAACCATTAAGGCAGCAGTATCTGTCACTGGTCAATCCATGAGAACTTGCGTTGAAGGGTCTTCGAATAATAGGACTTCCAGTCATATTCTACTTTTCTTCCCCAGTCTCTGTACACTCTGGGATCGATGTAGCTTTTGAGAGATGTCTGCAAGTTGTAGTCCTTAGTGGCTTTCATCTTCTCTAGTTCTATGTTAGTCTTTTCGATGCTCTCGAGGGTCTTTTTGGTTTTCTTCTTTGCTGCCTTCAGTTTACGCAGTCTCTCTCTCTTTTTCTTCAAGGAATTGGCCCAGTTCTTCGGAAGTTTCCTTTTGTGATTGCAGACGATTGCTGCTTGGAGATTGGCCGTGGCAGCCACTTGTTTCTTGACGTAATCTGGATCAGACTTCTGAACTGTCCCCTTGGTCAGGTATTCTTTGACGGCTTTTGTTGCGTGGTATGTTCGAAACACCTTTGCTGTAAGGTTTGGAACGGCGTCGCTCAGGAACTGGCCTACATTCTTTGAACGTATTCCATTGAATATTGATGAATTGCTCCCTTGCATAAACTCTCTAATATTCTGGGCCACGGATTCTGGAAGTTGTATTTCCTTATGCCATCTTACCGCGTCCTTGCCGAGAAAATCGAAGGTCGCAACATTGTTTGAGCCAATCTTGATATGATCTGGTCTGAGGGTTGTGGCTCCAACCGTGTCCGCCTCATCTTTGTCCTTCTCATCGCCCACTCGGAGCTTCAGCGCATCAATGAGGTAGCATACTGTGGCAACTTTTCTGTTCTTCAGGTCTTCAGTCTTGAGGTTCTCCATTATGTGTTGTCGGACTTTCTCAATCGTCTTCTCGAGACCCTTTGCTTGCTCAAACTTTTCTTTGTCCCTATTCTGCTTCACTGTTGATGTGTCTGCAAGCCACAGATACTTCTCCTTTCCTTGAAGCCTGTCATCCCATTTCGCTATCCACATGTCATCTGGACACCAATCTCTCTTCTTCCAATTGCCAGGCGGCGTTGGGGAATCTGGTGATAAGTTGAGAATAATGTCATTCTCGGTGGGACCTTGTTTCCATCGTCCTCTCATCGGGTGTTTTCCGCGGCCCATGAATATGCAAGAGGGTTCTGCCACATAGTTGCCGATCTCGACTTTCTGCCCATCAACTATGGCAAACCCGAATTGCTGCTTGTTTGTCTCTCTGATTGCTTTTCTGGCTTCAGCATCTTTCTTCTTCTCTTCTTTGCTCTTGTTAAGCTTGATTTGTTTCTCGAGCTCAAGGGCCCTTGTTATTTCATCGAAGTTGACTTCTTCTGGGGACAGATTCTCCTCGGTGCCTAATGCCTTGGAGAAATCATTGAAGAAGTTCTTTACAAACACCTTGTCTTCTACATATTCGGTTCCAAACTTCTTAGTGAATGCAACTGCCATTTCTTCTTGTTCTGGGGTCAGCTGAACCTTCTTTTCTCTAATGGTTATGCTGAAGTCTTTTGCCTCGTATTTCTTTGGCATTATTACTCCCCTGTGGATTAGCTGTTTCATTGTCAGTTCGGAGACCTTTGAGGGTGGTTTGTATACTGCCTTGTCTGCTCATTCCAGAAATTCCTAGATTTAAATCTCTTCTTCGAGGTTCAATAGACAGAATGTGGTTATTACCCTTTAAGAAGTCTGGGGCGCGGGATTCCACTTCTCACGTATGAATTTCTGGATTCCTGAGGAGTCGAGAGGACCGACCAGTACTTTCCACCCGGACACCTCCTCTATCTCCCCGCTCAGTCTTGCAGCTCTTCCAGGAATGATCAAGTTCTTGTGGTTCACCTTGTCTTTTGCATTGTGTTGTTCGAGTGCTTGAGAGAACTTCTCCGCCGTGAGTTTTCTTCCTGCGACTGCACTCTCTACTGATAGGCCTTCGCTGTCGACTACCATCAGATAGCAGTCTAATCCAAACGACTCAATGTCTGCTGCCACAGTGTAGTAGGTCAACGCGAAATTCGAAGTGGCCAACAGAGGGGAGTTGACATTGGGCTTGCCAAGCACTCTCATTCCAGGTTCAACTGCAACTGGCTTGCGAGGGTCTGTGTAGAGGTTCTGCCTGAGCACCAAGTTGGGCAGTAGCGCCCATCCATCCAAACTATGAACGATCATGATGTCAGCATATCTTGCAATCAACAACGACGTCAGATAAGCTTCATTCCATTTTGTGATCTCGGGAAGTTCGCCTTCACTCGTCCAAGCTACAAGAGGAATGCCCATTATCGGGTGACCAAACAGTTCGTCATCATGCTTGCACGCTGCGAATCTTATCGTGCTAAAGTTAGCTATTGTGGTTCCCATTCCCTCTCCTGGAAATGTGCCTGGATCTAGCACAATGTCCTGAACTCCATATGCCCCCAAAGTCCTGACAAGAGATCTTAGTTCATCGAGGCCTTCCGGAGCCGATGCAACAAGTGGGCTTTGATACATCAGGGACAATTCGGCCATACTTTTCCAGTTTGAAGTATTGGCGGCATAGAGCAAGGGTCTTTTTCCCGAAGCCGCCGCAAGTCCTGCTTCGGCTGCCTCGGGATTAGTGGTGCAGATTATGATCGGCAGATTAGAATTGGAAACTATGGTCTTGACGGCTTTGGCTAGTGTCTTGGGATCATCTGAGGTGCATCTTACAGCTATCGCATTCAGCTTCAGATCCTGGCCGATATATCGATAAGTGTACTCTTCGACTCTCTTTAGGCGAGACAAGAGTTGATCTTCAGGCATATCATCTGTAACATCGATAGCTATTGCAGTTGGGTTGGCGTAAGTGAACTCGTGTCTGTAAAGGACGTATTTGCCCCCGATCTTAAGTTGGTGTCCTTCTGATCCGATGGTGACTTCCCTCACCGGTGGCTTGAGGATCTCCCAGAGCTTATCGAATGCTGGCCGATGCTTCTCTTGTAGTATAGGTGAGCATTGATTGAGACTCGCTTCTCTGTTGACCAGCTTCGTAGCGAACGCCATACAATTCTCCTCACCGCACTCTTTGCAGTTAGTCATAGGTAGAAGTCGTTGCACATCTAGGGGGCTGATCTTCTTCTTTGCCATTCTAGTCACCAAGCTTTCGGAGGCGCACCCAGTCATACTGGTTCGGAGCCAACTTCTTGCCACTTGCCAGGTTATGTATTGTGTCCTTAACCGTTTTGACAGCTGCAGGGTGCATCATCATGAAATAGTCTACCCCGGCAAGAAGCAGCGTGAGCGCCGTAACGGTCTCCCATATGGGTCCCCTCAGTTCTGTAGGGCCCCATTCCGGAGGCATCTTCATCCAGGCCTCTCGTGCGGCCCAGGCGTTAGTGGTCCCAGAAGCCATTGGTTGGGCCAGTTCAGGGTCGCCCATTAGTCCTGCGAGTCTTGTGCGCTCCATCGTTGTGAATGCATAATCTAGTCCGTATCCCAGAGCTGCGGTTGTCGTATCGATTACTATTTGTTCTCTTGGCAGCAGCTCGAAGAGTTTGCGGTTTAGCTCTCTCGCTTTGTTCATATCCATAGGCGTGAACGCGATGGTGGCATGACCATTGTCTTTCACCGCCTTAGCCATCTTCTTTATGTCCATGTCTAGAGTTACTGAGTTGAAAAGTAGTCTCTCACCTTTGGCCATCTCAGCGACTCTTGTGAATACGTCTAGGTCCTTTTGAGCGTCCCCACAGCCTCCGATTGCTACTGGAACTTTGACTGCCTGAAGTACGTTTTCGACAGTCTTCGATGCTTCCGCGGGTGGCGTGTCTTTAACCATCGGATCTATGCTAACAAGATGCAGGTTAACCATCTCGGCGCCAAACTTCTCTACGGCAAGCTTAGCCCAAGCCGTTGGATCCTCTAGGACCTCTGAGAAATGCATCTTCACAGGCTTTGCCAAAGGTATCTTTGTGTCAAATACGTCCAACGATATGACAGGCATATTCTTGATCGGCTGGCTCACAATCTGGAAGGGTGTGGAGGTCTCTCCTCCAATTGTGAGTGTACGATCCCGACTTCCGCCTTCAGCTTTAGTGGCTCCTAGTTTGACTTCAATTATTTGGGTATTGTATTTTGTCGGAGGAGCTATGAAACTCTCCCGGAGCAATTGCGAGGGCTTTTCAGCAGCGGCCTCTTCGACGAGTTTCGTGACTGAAGTTACCATCTGCGGCAACACAAGCTCAAGTTCGTCAACCTCTAGTTCTACGTCGTGAAGCTCAATCTCCTGAAATCTGCTGAGTGCGTCGAGTAGGTTCGGGTGGGCTTTTGCGAGTGCTTTCTTCAGGCCATCAGTACTGTCGCTCATTACTAGTCATCCCCTCTGGAGGATTTCAGAACGACCTTCTTCGCACTAATCTTTGCCCCTTTCAGTATGATCTTGATCCCGCCGCCGGCGAAAGCTGTCGGTACAGAGACCACTGCCTCTCTGTGAAGCTGTTTTGTTACGGGTTCCGGCGTTTTCTCAGTAGGCATCTCTGTCCATCGCTGCACAACTGGGTGATTTCGCGTTTTGAGAGCATCCTTCAGGTTGTCGAGTGTCTGAGCTTCCTTCTCAGTCAATATCTTCGGTTCGAGCTCGGCTGGAATGAATTCTTTTACTCTTTCCTTGACGGCTGAGGGGACCCATACGACCCTCTTCCATCCACCATCAGCTTGGAGAAATTTTGGTGATCTCATGTATTCGATCGAGATGCCGTGGAAGCCGTCTATCTGTCGTCCACCTGCTGTCGAGTCTGCCATTGTGGAAAATGGCAATCCATTGACAGAAGGTCCCTTGAAGTCACGATGCACGATTCCGAAGCCGTCGACTTCCGGTATATAGAAAGCAACGCCCTCAAAGCATCCGCACGAAGTGTGCGGGTAGCCGAAGGCTGAATACAGCTGCACCCGATCTATATCGCCTAGGGATTTATCCTTGACAACTTGATTAACTCCAGAATACTCACCTTTTTCTGAATCTATAGTCTCTCCTCTCTGGATTGTGAAGACCGGACCTTTCGGATCTACTTTTGCGGCCGCTCTACCATCAAACCAACTGATAGCCCCGCAGTTGGCATATCTTTGTGGAGTTATTACACAGATATGGCTTGGAGCAAAAGATTGGCATAATGTGCAACCGTAGAAAGAGTCAACTTCTTCGTCCTTGAGTCCTCTGGCTTTTGCATCTCGCTCCTCATAAGTCTTCATAGCTTCCTGTTTGTACTGCTTCACCTTCTCAGGGTCTGTTATGAATGTAACCTGAATCTTTTGGATGATGGGAAGTTCACTCTTGAAAAGGCGCATTAGTATCTGTCCAAGATAGGTGAGGCTGTTGAAACCCTTCTCGAACGACTTCTTGTTCAAACGTACCCATATGTCGTATCTTTGATTGAGATGCATGAGACCTTCTATATAGTTGCAGTAGTAATGGATGCGTCTTTCAATAACGCCTTCGAGAGCCTGTTCAACCTGCTCTCCAGCGACTTCAATGATAATACCTAAGGGAGAATTAGAATCAGGTTTCATCTCTTTTATGTCTGGACCTATGATGGTGACCTTTCCGTCTTCAATGCTCTCCGGTTTTCTGACTCTCACTAGCTCGAACTTGTCTTGGACTTCAGTTCCTCCAAACTCAACCTGCATCTCGGCCTTTCTGACTCGTTCGCCCTCATAGATAACTCCGACTTCAACTGGCATATCTTTGAACATTGACAATACCTATTCCTCCACTCTCACCCTGAAAAACAGCCACCCTCCGCCTTGCAGGCGGGTAAGACAAGACGAGGAATCGCCAAACGAACATCGATTGCAGTAACAGTTCAAAAGTCTCCACTATTGTCGGGCTGTTGCTACAAAAGCTCAATGCGTGGTATTTATCATTTCCCAAGTCCCTAAGAATCTCCGAGCTTCGGAAAGGAAACATTAATTCATAGTACGATAATCTCGACCATGGAAGTCAGGGTTTGTGAACGAGAAACTGGTAATATCTGTCTCAGGAAAAGGCGGTTCGGGAAAAACAACAGCTACGGCGCTAATACTAAGATACCTAATTGAGAGGGGGGGAAAGACCATACTTGCAATCGATGCGGATCCCGCAACAAACCTTCCAGACGTTCTTGGTGTAAGCATCGAGAAGACGGTTGGAATGGTTGAGAGCGAGCTTAAAGAGAAGCTCGGGAGAAGCGAGATTCCCGCGTCCGTGACAAAGAAGGAATTCCTAGAGGGACAGATCTATAGGATCTTGGTTGAAACATCGAATTTCGACTTACTAGCGATGGGAAGATCCGAAGGTGAAGGCTGCTACTGTAGCATCAACTATCTCTTAACGTCAATAATTGACTCGATCTCCAAGAACTATGATCTGACAATCATGGACATGGAAGCTGGTCTGGAGCACGTGAGCAGGAGAACTGACAGAGATGTTGATCTAATGTTAGTAGTCACCGACCCGTCAAGAATGGGCCTACAAACTGCGTCTAGAATAAGAGAACTTGCCAAAGAAGTCCACATAGATTTCAAGAAAGCCTATCTGATTGGTAACCAGTTCCCACCAGAATCAGAACAGCAACTTCGGATCAAAGCAGAAGAGATGGGTTATGAACTCGCAGGATTGATCCCGACTGACCCTAGTGTGGCATCTTTCAACGCAACCGGCAGGCCTCTTCTCGAGCTTCCACCAAGCTCTCCAGCACTCATAGCGATAAGTGGAATTACTCAAAGATTAGATTTGGGGAATTAGTGGAGATCAGCCGCGCGCTTGAGGATCATTTTCGCCCAGCATATTCTATGATATGATCTGCTATAAGGTCGGATATTGATCTCTCTGTGATTGTTTGGAGACCCCGCCAGCCGGGTTGAGAATTTATCTCCAGTATGGTTGGCTCGCTCCCTGCGTCCACCAAGTCCACTCCGGCAATTTCGCATCCTATGGCCTTGGCAGTTCTGACCGCCAGCTCCTCCATATCGGACGGCAATGTGATCTTAACTGGCTTTGCACCGAGGCTAACATTTGTTTTCCAGGAGTTGGCGACGCGGCGCATAGCTGCCACAACTTTGTCGCCGATTACAAAAGCACGAATATCTGAGGTCCCGTGCTCAACATACTCTTGGACATATAGAATCTGCTTATTGAATTTCAGAGTCCTAAACACTCTTTCGGCGATATCAGAGTCGGAGATTCTTGCTGCCCCGATGCCTCTGGATCCAAAAACTGGTTTGATGACTGCGTCGCAGCCAAATCTTCTGAAGGCGTCCATTGCTGCCTTAACATTCTCTGTGACAACCGTCTTGGGGACGTTCACACCCTGCTCCGATATTAGCGCCAATGTATTGTATTTGTCTGCAGCTTTCTCTATAGCTGCTGGAGGGTTTATGACCTTAAGTCCAGATCTCAAGAGTCTCTGTAGCACATTAAGTCTGAAAATTATTTGTTCAAGTGAGCCCCTCCCTATAGGGCGCACTAGTATCGCCCTCAGTTCACTGATAAGATCGAGACTGCGGAAGCTTACGGCAGGGTCAGATTGAACTCTGGCAACGAGATCCTCAAAGCCGAAACAGGTGACATCTACCTGTCTTTTCCGGAATGATTTCCTAAGCTGAAGGGAGCACCATGCATTTTCATTTCTTGTTAGGAGGCCTACTTTCATTGATATGGACCGAAGTTTCCTTGGTCAACATGCCTATAAGTCTAATTTCCATCCTCTTTTCAGTTTTCAAATGGGATCCACACGCATCCGCCCCTATGACTACGGAACGCTGAGGCCACTTCGCGCCCTAGCCGTAAAGTCCAGGTATTGGAAACCAGGAATCGATATAGTTGACATGATTTCCGGGCTTGTCTTGGATCTCATAAGAGATCGGGATGTCATTGTCATCTCTGAGAAAGCTATTGCGGTCGCTCTCGGAAGACTATGTGATGAATCGAAAATCATCCCAGGATGTTCCGCCAGATTCCTTGCAAGATTCTGGATGCGCAAGGTATGGGGATATTTTCTGGGGCCGCTTTCCAGAATGAGTAGAATAAACATCGAAAGGCTGAGGAATTACCCAATATGTGAAGGCGCTTCACATAAGCAGGCTGCCATTGTCTATGCCGGCGTTACCCAAGCGCTCAGACACGGTTCCGAGGGAGGAATGGATGTCAGCAATCTGCCGTATTCCTATGTATGCATCCCACTTGTTGGAGCTGTTGAGGTTGCTAAATACATCAAGGAGACTATTGCGAAACGTTCAGGCAAAGACATTGAGGTTATGATAGTTGATTCCGATAAGACCTACAGTTTCCGAAACTTACACATAACGCCGAGGCCAAATTCAGTGCCTGGGATTCACTGTGTAGGCGTTTTCGCCTTCATAATCGGAAGACTACTTAAGCTGAGACCAAGATCGACGCCTATTGCTTTTACCTCATCAAGACATCGTCCCGATGAAGCACTACAGATTGCTGCTGTGTCTAACAGAGCCAGAGGTGACGGCGCCGGCAAGACAATTTGGGACATTGCGGAAAGATTCGGGGTGAAAGTCACTGATGTAAGCTGGGAGATGCTGGAGAACATAGCGCATTACCCAGTAGTGATCGTTAGAAGACGTTGATCCCTCAGCGGGTGCTGATCATGGTAAGTGGCCGTCCAGGATCGCTAAGGCTAGCGATGAGGCTGTAAGGTCCGCGGTGGTTCCAGGATTAAGTTGGTGGCCGTCGTTTCTAAGCCTATTATCGAGAATTGTTAGTTTCTCCCTGCCAAGATCAGTCACCAAGCCGCCCAGTGAGAGCACCTCCCCTGCCGAACTGGATATCTCTTTTGCTTGCCCATTGCCCACTTTTCTAGATATTAGGGTGTCAGGAATCATTGAAAGGATTTTAAGGAAGGTATGTACCGTTGCAGTGTTGTAGTCATTTGTTTCCTGAAGTTGGCTCACGAAGTACGGGTAACCAATATCGAAAGTTATCTTAAAATCGTTTGCCCACTCTGAAGCGATCGAATCATATCCCGAGGACAAACGAAACACCTCCGATAAAGAGGCGCCTGCCTTTTCGATCTCGCTCCTGTAAGTATCCTCAGCAACATCAAACTTCTCAACTGATCCTAGTCCGCCTGCTCCAGAAAGTCTGATGGCTTCGTAAACTTGGATAGCATCTTGGACGGTAGTCGCACGAATCACTTTAGATAGAATGTGCCTTAGACTCTCAATACTGGGTGATGGCTGAGACCAGACATAGCCCCCGGCTACGGACATTGGAATGAGAAGAAGTATGGATCCGAGAATTGTGTTGCCACCGTGTTGCCACTTGATCATCGAGGAGGCGCCGTCTCTTATTATGAAGCCGACTCCCACCTCGTCAAGACGTATCCTTCCTGACGATACTTCAATCCCACGATGTGAGGCATTTCTTAAGGACGAGCCAATGGCTATTGAGGAGGCGAGAAAATGCTCATATCGCGTGTTGTCGAAGTTCGCAGTCCGATGTACATTTCCGGGCTTGGGATATGCGCTAACCTCCAATAGGGTTGCCAGTTGAATACAGCCAGAGATATGTTCCACAATGTCGCTTG
>Ga0315288_10008892_pt1 | contig 12664 bp, 9 predicted proteins | sample YL17G11_20_MG_FD_203454 | JGI IMG/M metagenome (GOLD analysis project Ga0315288, IMG submission 203454) | Sediment microbial communities from Yellowstone Lake, YNP, Wyoming, USA - YL17G11_20 | ecosystem: Environmental > Aquatic > Freshwater > Lake > Sediment | place: USA: Wyoming | collected...
AGCCGCTGGCGTGCATCATTGATGAGGGGTGCTTCTCGGCCGGCGAAACCCTGGCGCGGGACCTGGTGCAGTCTGGCAAGGCGCGGGTATTTGGCACCCGCTCGGCTGGCTCGTCGGCCCGCAAGGAGCCATGGAATTTCCCCAGCGGAATCGGCTCAGTCGTTATACCCAGACGCGGCTTCTCGGGGCTCGGCGGGAAAATCATCGAGTTCAACGGCATTGCCCCGGACGAAGTGGTGGAGGCGGTCCCCGAAGAAGTGCAGCAGGGCCTGAATTCCGTGATCATCCGGGCGGAGAAATACCTGCTTGGGATGCGCCCGGCGGGCAGGTAGCAACCACGCTCACGCCCGCCACGGCCGCTGGCGCCCCTGCGCCGACTCCACCGCCTGCCGCGCCAATTCAACATCCTCCGACACCTGAAAATCAAACATGCCGACACAAATAAAATCCGCCCCGTTGCGATACGCGTACCCAAACCCATCCTTCGGGTGAATCGCCCCCGCACCGAGGATCTTGTACGCGATCCAGGGCCGCTGCACCTTCGCCATGAATGCCCCCGTCGCCTTCGGATCATCATCCCAGACGTTGTCGTGTTCCTCCGGATGCTTGGCCGACCAATACTCCCGGCTGTTGAACGTCTTCATGTAGAAATCCGGGTTAATCCCCGCCTGTTCGCACGCGACCGGCACCGCCAACTTGTGCCCTGCCACGCCCGCGATCACCTTGTTCTGCCGCGCCAGTTCCAGAAACTTCGCCAGCACATCCAGCTTTTTGGCTGCCACCAGCCGGTCCGCCACGCCCCCGTGCGTATACACGCCCACCGCTCCCGTATTGATCGCCAGCTTCACATCCGACAAATCGCGTTCATCCACCGCAATCTGCGCGATCCACTGGATTTTTCCGCCACGCTTCCAGTAATTCGTCAGAATCCGCCGCGTGTCGCCGTCCAACCTGAGAATGGCGGTATTGATCCCCAGCGATTCGCACAGCGCCAGCGTCTCATGCACCTTCTCGTCCGTGAAATACTGCTTGAGGAACCTGGAAACGTAAATCAAATCCCGGCTATGCGCGAACCCCGAGATCAGATTTCCCCCACAAATCAGCCGGCTGATGGTCACATTCCCGATTCTCCCTGTTGGGAACGGCCTGCTGTCACTTTTCGGCGCAATCTGCGCCGGCCGCGCCTGCTGCGCCATCAGCGATTGCTCTTCAAAGCTCAGCCCTGCGATCGCGGCCGACGACGCCGCCAGTGATGACTTGAGAAACCGCCGCCGATTGATATTCGCGGGCGCCTTTGACATGTCTGCCTCCTGCTGTTTTCCCTGGCAGATTGCGAACTGAATGACGTTCAGCTTACCTGCAAACCAGGCAAGAAGACAAACCATGGGCTGGCCTTTGTGCAGATGTTCAGATCACCCGATGGGATTCGCTTCTCCCAATCGCCCTCGGGCGGCGGCCGGGGCAATCCGGCATGGGACTTCCAGTGGTTCATTCCGAATCCCCAGGTGGGGAGACTCTACCGCACGGTGATGCGGGCCAAATACCTGCCGTACGAATCCGCCCAAGCGGTGCAGGAGGTCGTCAGCGAGCATCTGAACGTACTCCAGGCGAGTCCCCAGGACAAGGTCCGCATCAGCGCCGCGGGCCACTACTTCAGCTACAAGGGCAAGACGATGCTCCTGTTGGGCGACAGCGGCACGCAGGTGGTGCCGATGAACCCGAACCTCGACTACAAGGCGTGGATCGACCAGTGCCAGCGCGAGGGACACTCCGCCGTCCACATCTGGAGCTTCACCGGCATCAAGAAGGGCGACTGGCGCCTGGGCTCTGGCACACCCCTCCAGCCCTGGAAAACAGATGGCCAGGAAATGTACCGGCTGCCGGAGTTTGACGAAGGAGACGATCCGGCCCGGCACTACTGGCCAAGACTCCGCGCGATCTGCCAGCACGCCAGGAGCCGGGGCATGCCCGTGGGTATCACGGTCTTTTTTGGCTGGGCCAAGGCGGCGGGGCCTTCGCCGGGCCTCAAGCTGCACCCCTTCCATCAACTCAACGGCGGCTTCTGCCAGTCCGAGTCAGACGTTGTCAGACTGTTCGCTTCGGATCGTGAGATTCACGGGGAGAACTGGGGCGAATCCTGGTCCGTCGCGAAGAAGTCGCAGTGGCTCTGGGAACAGTTCTCGCTGAAACTGATCGATGTCGCTGATCAATACGGCAACGTCTGGTTCGACTACCGCGACGAGTGGTCGTATGCCAACGCGCCGGCCGCCGAGGCCGAATCGCACTGGCGGCAGTTCTTCATGTCGCGCGGCCAGATCTGGGGCGATCGCTCGAGCGAGGCCAGCTTTCGGGTAGCCAACCCCCAGGTTTTGGCCTTCGGTCCGACCCCGGCAATGAAGACAGAAGGCGAGCCTTACGAGCATGATGCCGTCCGTCAGGAGGTCTGGAGCCGGGCCTGCTCGGGCATTCATTACCTGCTGCACAACGATGCTCGCGAGCCAAACATCGCCGCCTGGGATCCTGCCGTTGCCAAGGCCAGGCAGGTTGATCCGGTGCAGGACCGTGGCCGCCGCTACGTCGGACACTGCTCGCGCTTCTTCAGCGAGCATGTTCGCAACCTTGACGGCATGGTCCCGAGTAACGGGCTGGTGAGCGGGAAGGCCAGGTGCCTCGCGGCCGTCGGACTGGAGTATGCCATCTACGTCCCCGCCGGTCAGGAATCAGTCACAGTGGACCTGAGTGGGCTGAAGGTGGATGCCCATGCTCGATTCTATGACGTTCGCGAAGGCAGGCTGCTCTCGCCGCAATGCGTCGGCGGTGGCAGCCAGCCGACCGTGCGCACGCCGAAGACGCCGGCAGAGTTGGGAATTGGCCCGCGATAGGTACAGAGCACCCACCGCACCGGCCATCCGCTCAAGTTCGTGTTAACATAGCTCGTGATCAGCCGGTCACAGGGGCAAGTGACAATGCCTCTCAAGGAGCATTCACGCACAGGAGAAACGCGATGCGCCCACATGACAATGAACCTGAATCCCATCCCTCACGGGCATTGCCGGGATCGCGTTCCCAAGGTGCTGTCAAGTGGGGGCTGGCCGCTTGCCGCCTGTCTATCGCGGCTGCGATCATGGCCTGCGGCATTGCCTGCGCGGGCCAGACAGAGAACGTAACCAACACCGCCGGCCTCGCAGTCGTTTATGCTGAGGGACCCAATCTTCAGAAGGTCATCGACGCCATACCACCCAATTCCACCATTGTGTGTGACCCGAATCAGCAGCTCGTATTCTCCTCACCCCTGCGGATCAACAAACCGCTGACGCTGCGGAAGCTCTGCGCCCGGCTGCCTCAAAAGCTGGGTCAAACGCCGCTGGTCATTGTGACGGCGAAGGGGGTTACGATCAGTGATTTCGAGCTGACCGGCAATGGCGATACGGTGCCCCAGAGCCAACGGGCGCCGTTGCTGGTAATCGGGGCCGGCGACTTCCGGGTTGAGAACGGGCGGCTGAACAACAGCTCGAAGGATGGCATCATGATCGACGGGGATGTCGTAGGCGGCGGGGACCTGGTCGGTGGCGTCGTGCGGGACATCGTCGGCCACAACATCATCCGCGACCTGGTCTCCATCAGTGGCAGCGGGGGCAAAGGTCACAGGATCCGGAACGTCTTGGTCGATAACGTCCGGTGCCATGGCAGCGCCCTGCGAGGGTGCGTTGAAGTCAGCGACGGCACGGACAACATCACCGTCCGCAAGGTCTACGCGGAGCAGTGCGTCTATGCCGTGGGTGTTCAGGACCATGGCCAGCCGGAACAGATCAACCGCAATGTGGTTATCGAGGACGTGTACGCACTGCGATGCAAACATGCGATTCGGACGAGCAACCGGCCGCTGGGACACGCGTATCTTACAGTCCGCGATATCACGGCGAAGCAATGCGCCGCTCCCATTCAGATCTCGAACACCGAGAGTGTCACCCTGAGCAACGTCCGAGTTATCGATCACGACGGCAAGGGCCATCCAGTGCACCTCAGCAATTGCAGTGGTGCGTCGGTGCGGGATGTGACCCTGGAAAACACCGCTCATAAGGGTCCCGGGATGCTCCTGGCGGATTGTGACGCCACACTGGTCGACGGGTTTGGCTTGCGAGGCAGTACGGAAAACCTTACCAGCGCCATCTGCTATCGCATTGCTTCCGACAGGACGTTTTCGGGTCTTCGTATCGGCAACGTCTGGGCACGCGGCGTTAAAGTGGCTGGAATCCTGCTGGAGAATACAAGCAAGAAAGGAACGCTGACGGATTACATCATCTCGGGAAACCTCTGCACGATAGCGGACCACATCCGCGGGCAGCGCTCAGCCGTAACCAACAACTTGCCTTGACTCGGGCACTGGGAGGGGGTTGGTTGGCGCGTAGCCTCATGCGTTGCATGCCTGGTTCCGGTATAATGAGCATGACCAAGTCATTGATTAAAAAGGCCCCATGAGAACGAATCGCATTGGTCAACTACTGGCGACCGTGTTCATGGCCTGCAGCCCTTTCGCTCTATCGCAAACACGTCCGTGCCCGGGTGCCAAGCCATGCCGGGTTCCCGACGGCCGGCGAGGAATTGCGAGTTTTCGCCAACAGTGGGACCGCGTGGTGAGAACTCGGGTCCGAAGCCTGCGCACCTGTCGCCTCAAGCCTCCAGCATCCGGTACCCCCGCACACTCCGTGAGTTCTGCTCCCACACGGCCTCAGTCTCCTGCCACTCGGTTTCCGGTCCTGGGCGGTTGCACTATGATCAGCTTCATGCCCACGATTTCTTTCCGCTTCGCCCGGGTGTATGTGTTGGCCATTCTCCTGAGTACGCCGCCGGCCGCGTTGGCTCAATATGCAATGCCCACGGTCCGGGTGGATGCCAAGCGCGATATCGGCATCGTTCCGCGCCGGCTCTTTGGCACCAACCTGCGCCAGAACATGCAGCAGGATGAGCGGATCCGCGTGTTCTTGAAGGACACCGGCATCACGCTCTTCCGTTATCCCGACAGCATCGACAACGGCTACAACTGGGACTGGGATGCCAGCGGCGTGATGAGCCAGAACGGTAAGCCGCTGATCTCCAAACTCTCGCGTTTCGATGCCGCCGTGGATCTGGCCCGCAGCGCCAAAGCCGAGCTGTTCTTCACGCTAAAGATCCATGGTTCCACTCCGCAGGAGGCCGCCCGATGGGTCGCCGAGGCCAGGAAACGCGGCATGGGAGGCTCATACTGGTGCTTCGGCAACGAGCCCTATTTCAAGGGCGACAAAGACTACATTTCCAGGGAGGCTTACGTGGAGCTGGTCAACACCTACGCTCCGCTGATGAAGCAGGCCGACGCGGACATCCGCCTGGGCATCGCCTGGGGCGGCCCATGGATCGAGGAGAACTCGGACAAAGGCCGCGATAGTTTTGTTCTTCGTGGAACCAAGAAATGGGTGGACTTCATCGACTTCCACTTCTACACCGGCCGATGGGAGAAGGACGCGGGGATCGACGCCAAGAGAATCATGGCCGGTTCGCTGCTGGTCGCCGAGCACACGCGCAAGTTCCGCGACATCATCCAGAGCGTAGCACCCGAGAAGGCCGATCGCATCGAAATCCAGTATTGGGAGTGGAACGGCCCGCCCTGGCCAGCCACTGGCGGCATTCAAACGCTGGCCAGCGCACTGTTCGCGGTTGATGCCTTGGGGGAGATGGCCCGCTGCGGGGTAAAGGCAGCCATTCAGTACAACCTCCAGGAGCATGCCTGCGGGCTGATCCCCGGCTTCGAGCAGGATCGCGCGGATAGCTGGGCGACCGAGAGCTGGAACGGCAAGACGATCCGGCCCATCGCCTATGCCATCCAGATCTGGAGCCGTCACATGGGCCCGGTTCTGGTGGAATCGAGCGTAGCCAATGCAGGCAGCTATCAGACGAAGGACTGGCACACGCTGGTCAACTACCAGGGCCAGGTGCCATTGTTGGCTCTCCACGCCACGCGCGGCGAGGATCACAAGTCGCTTCAACTACTGGTCGTGAATCGCGACGAAGGCAAAGCGATCGAAGCACAGATCGTCGTCCAGGGCTTTACGCCCGTGCCACAGGCTGAGGTCATGATCCTCAGCGGCCCCAGCGCCCTCAGCCACAACGACGTGGTTGATCGCCAGCCGGCATACCATTCGTTCCGCGATGCCCCGGACCTGATCGTCGCGTTGCATCGCGCAGCCCGCGACATTCCTGGCCCAGTGTTCAACCATTCCTTTCCGCCGCACTCGGCGACGGTTATTCTGATGCAGGCGGCAGGGCGCAGCGCTGCGTCGAAATAGATGAGATTCGTTGGCCGGAGGTTTCCATGAGCAGCGGATTCTCGCGACGGGATTTTCTGTGCGGGACAATGGCCTGGGCTGGGGCTGCGGCGCTGGACGTGAGGTGCGCATCGGGAGCCGACCGCGGTGAAGAAGATGCCGTGGTGACGCAGACGGTGGCATTCATCCGCCGCTGCGCCGGCGAAGATGGCGGCTACGCCCCATCGCCCGATCCGAAGTACGCGGGCAATTCCGATACGGGCCTGAGCGATCTGGCCGCCGTCACCTATGCGGCCACACTCGCCAAGACCATGGGCTGGGAACTGCCCAATCCCGACAAGTCCCTCGAGTTCATCCATCGCCATCAGCAGCCGGACGGTTCCTTCGCCAACCAGGCCGGCCGGATGGACCCCAAGGGCGACCTGGCGATTCTCTACAACACGGTCCAGGGGGTGGTGGCGCTGCGGGCGCTGGGGCAGCGCCCGAGGATCGATCCTACGCCGGTGATGGATCGATTCTTCGCCAAGGAGGCGTACAAGAGGCTGCCTTGGTACACGACCAGCTTCTTCCCGCTGTTCTACGCCGCCCTGGATAAGGCTTTCCCCAAACAGCAGGACCTGGCCCTGCGCGAATGGCAGATGGCCAACCAGGCCGAGGATGGATACCTCGGTGATCATGTGGCCGCGACATTCCACCTCGTACACTACATGCGTCTGGTGGGCCAGCCGACGCCCAAGTCTGACAAGATCGTGCAACGTGTGCTGCGCAGCCAGAAGACCGACGGCGGCTTTGATATCAAGGAGCCGGACTGGGATGTACATGCCTGTTTCGACGCGGCGTTCATCCTCAGGCAACTGGGCGGCGATGCCCAGCCGGTTCAAAGGGCGATAGCCAAGGCGGCTGATTGGGCGATTCGATGCCGCAATGCGGATGGGGGCTTCGGGCATTATCCCAACTGGCACAGCGACATGGACGCGGTGTATTTCCAATTCGGCACGTTGATCCAAGCCGGGCGGGTGAAGAACGCGAAACTGGACCTGACCGACGCCCATACGCTGAGCTGGGGGCATGCGATGCGGCCCGGAAAGGTGTATTGAACTGCGCCGCCTCAGAATCTCCGGCCCATCGCGGCCTTCTCCGCTCTCTCCTCGCACTTCAGATCGTCAGCGGATCGGGCTGCTACTGCCTGCAAAACCAGCCCCGCGTGGCCGTGTCGTTCTTGAACAACTGCAGGAGTTGCGAGCCCATCTTCTTGATGCCCTGGGCCGAATGTCGATGAGTCGAAACAGGTCTGCTGACGCCTTCCTCACAGCGTCCAGCCCTGCCGATACTCGCGATGGAGATGCCTGTTGGCTTCCTGATCGTTGGTGATCTTCATGTTGGGGCCGTCCCAAATCAGTGGTTTCTGCGCACGCAGCGCCACGTTGCCCAGAAGGCACATCTCGGTGAGTGAGCCACCATGGTCGACAAAGTTGGAACGGCCGGTGCCCCGCCTCGGCACGCGTCAACCCACTCCTTGTAGTGCCCCGGTGATCGCGGCAACACCTTCGGCGGCTGTTTCACGCTCTTCATCCTTGCCTCAGGTATGAGGCGGTGCCCCATCAGCGTCCCCTTTTCGCCGATGTACAGCACATCGCTCATGCCGCGGCCCGGCTCAAGATCCTTGGGCCACGGTGGTTTCAATCCGCCGTCGTACCAGTTCAACGTCAGGGGGGGCATCTCGACCCGCGCAGGAAACTCATATCGCGCAATCACGCCCAGCGGATAGGTCTCCCCGTTGTCCCGTGTGCAGCACGCATCAACCGACGTCGGATGCTTGAGCTTAAGGGCCTTGAATGGCGTTGAGAGCTTGTGGCAACCCAGATCTCCCAGCAGACCCGTTCCGAAATCCCACCAGTTGCGCCAGTTCCACGGCGTGTAGGCCGGGTGATAAGGACGCTGCGGCGCGGGGCCCAGCCACAGATCCCAATCCAGCCCATCGGGCACCGGAGGCGTCTCTGGGGGCCGCCCATCCCACGTTGCCGGCGCCCAGAATCGCGCCGGCGACCACACCTGCACTTCCCGAACCGCGCCGATCGCTCCATCCCAGATCAACTCGCATATCAGCCGTGCTTCCTCGGTCGCCTGCCCGTGGTTCCCCATCTGCGTGGCAACGCCCGCTTTCCGGGCGGCTTCGGTTACCTGGCGCGCCTCGTAGACCGAATACGCCAGAGGTTTCTCGCAATAGACGTGTTTCTTTCGCTTCAGGGCAGCCATGGTGATTACCGCGTGCAGATGATCCGGTGTGGCGATCATCACGGCATCGACATCCTCCTTCTGCAGAAGCTCGCGGTAATCCGCGTAGGCTCGGCATCCCCGGTACTGGCCCGAAGGCTTCTGGCGAGCGTAGTGCTCGTCAACGGCACGCCGCGCTGGCTCGCGCCCCGCAGGTCTACGCTCTTTGCCCTCGGCCCAGTTCCATGACAGGTACCCGCCGCCTTCGCGGTTGGCATCGCAGACCGCGACAACCTGGATCTCCGGGTATTCCATCAGCGCCGCGATGTTCTGGCAGCCCTGACTTCCCATACCGATGCCCGCCACGGTCGTCTTCTGGCTTGGAGGAATCTGACCTTCACCACCCAGCACATGCCGAGGGACTATGGTCAGCAGCGTCGTGGCCGCGGTCCGCCGCATGACAGAGCGACGAGAGATACCACGTGAGTCCTGGATGTGCCGCGCTGAATCCATCGGTCGAATTGCCATCATTGCCTCCTATTGCCTCTGCCCCACCAATCGATGCCCCCACTTCGTCGCCAGCACCGCTGCCAAGAACATCCGACATGCCATGTCGGCATATTGTACTCGACATCGCACTTTCCAACGCAGCGGAAGTAGCAAGAGGCGCATCCCGGCCGTTCCTCGGCCGGGTTCCTGACCCGTTGCTGGTCGGTGACGACACGCAGCAGGGCCTCGACCGCGTCGTCGCGACCTGCGACGTCGATGGCAGGTACGCGATGGTGTATTTCCCGACGGGCAAGCCGGCCACAATCGCGTTGAACAAGCTCAAGGGGGAGACGATCAGGGCCTGGTGGTTTGACCCGCGTACCGGTGCCGCGAGGTCCGCCGGCGAGTTCGAGCCCAGAGGTGGGATGGAATTCACACCGCCGTCTTGTGGAGCGGCGAATGACTGGGTGCTGGTGCTGGATGATGCATCACGCGGGTTTCTGCCGGCAGGCACCAGCAGGTCGGACCCTGGTTGAGAACTTGCCGAAGAGGAAGAACAGCTTGGCCGTGGCATGGTACTCTTCATAGAAGGCCCGGTTGCGGCGCATTCAGGCTGAAGGGTGGGTCATAGGGAAAGGCACAGGATCATGAACCAGCAAATCACCCGTCGCGCGCTGCTCCACAAGGCCGCACTTGGAGGCAGCGGGCTGCTCATTCTCCGAAACAGCGCCTCGGTCTGGAGCTATCAGGCCAACGAGAGGCTCAATGTCGCGCTGGTTGGCGTTGGCGGGCGCGGTGAATGGTTTGTCGACACCATTCCGCGAATGGAAAACGTCGTCGCGATCTGCGATGTCAATCAGCAGAAGCTGGAGAAGGCATTTGAGTACTGGGCGGGCTACGGCAAGAAATACTCCGCATCGCAGCACGATTGGGAGCGGCGGGCGGGTAAGGAGTTTCTGCGGCTGGCAGATAACCGGCCCAGGACATTCGCCGACTTCCGCGTCATGCTTGACCAGATGGGCAAGTCGATCGACGCCGTGGTCGTGGCGACGCCGGACCATACGCACGCTGTGGTGTCGGCAGCGGCCATCCGCTCTGGCAAGCACGTGTTCTGCGAGAAGCCGCTGACGCGGACGGTGCACGAGGCCCGGGCGCTGCGGGAACTGGCGCGGAAATACAAGGTCGCCACCGCGATGGGCAACCAGGGCACGTATAGCGGCCCGTTCCGGCGCGCGGTAGAACTGATCTGGCGGGGCGAGATCGGCGATATCAAGGAAGTGCATGTGTGGAACACCGGCGGCGGCGCCGATCGCAAGGAGCCGCCGAAGGGGGATGTGCCCGTTCCGGCCTACCTGAACTGGGACCTGTGGCTCGGGCCGGCGGCGCTGCGACCGTATCACCCGCTGTGGATTCAGCGGCACAGCTGGCGCGAGTTCGGGACATGCCAGCTTGGGAACTGGGCACCGCACAGCGCGAACCTGGGGGTCATGGCAATGAACGTGCATGAGCTGTGGCTGAGTGAGCCGAAGGACCCTCGGCCGGTTATTTGCATCGAGGCCAAGACGTCAGGTGTCAACAGGCTGTCGTTCCCGAAATGGGAGCTGGTCAAATGGCACATCCCGAACTGCGGGAATCTGCCGCCGATCGCCATCAACTGGTACAGCGGAGAATTCCCCGAGGCCCGCGAGGTTCGGGAGCGCGCAACGGCCGGCGCGGCGGAGAAGGACAGGGCCGCCTGGCAGTTCGCCGGGACGCTGATCGTCGGAACCAAAGGGAGCATTCATGCGACGGGGCACAACATGTTCTTCCGCCTGCTGCCGGAGGAGCAGTTCAAGGGTGTGCAGTGCGATCGCCCCGAGACGCTGGAGAAATCGCGCGGGCCGGAACAGGACTGGTTCGCGGCGTGCCGCGGCGGGAAGATGCCGTGGTCGAGCATGGATGGCTACGGGTCAGTGCTGAACGAATTCCTGATGCTGGGGAACGTGGCGACGCAGTTCGAGGCGCCGATCGAATACGACCCGCTGGCCGGGAGGATCATCAACAACAAAGAGGCCGATGCATTTCTGACCAGCGAGTACCGGGCCGGCTGGTCGCTGTGAATGGAGCATCACCATGAAGATCGTTGGCATCATCGCCCTTTTCATCGCCTACCTGTTGCCGTCAATCTGCCGGGCCGCGGACGAGATACCCCCGCAGCACGCCAAACTCATTGAGCAGGCCGCGCCGGCAAAGCCTCGGGTTGAGCCGAAGAAGCCCCGGACCGTGCTGGTGTTCATCAGCCCGCCACATCTGATGGAAAAGGACCCGCACAAGGGCTACTGCATACCCTACGGCACGGCCGCGTTTGTCGCCCTGGGCAAGAAGAGCGGAGCCTACACGCCCGTGGTCAGCGACGACCTGGCCATACTGATGCCAGAGCACATCAGGCAGTTCGATGCCATTGTCCTGAATAACACCTCCGGCCCGTGGATCACGCCAACCGATGTGCAGATGCAGACGGAGGGGTTCCGTAGGCTGGGCGCGGACAAGAACGCTGTCGAAGAGAGGCTGCGCAAGGCATTCCTCGATTACGTCGCGAGCGGCGGCGGGCTCGTGGTCATCCATTTTGCCCTGGCGGGCAATCAGCACTGGCCCCAGTTCCGCGAGCTCATGGGCGGCACGTTTACGGGCCACCCGTGGAACGAGGAAGTGGGCGTGACGGTCGAGGATCCGCAGCATCCGCTGGCGGCCGCGTTTGGCGGCAAGGACTTTCGCCTGGCCGACGAGATCTACGAATACGGCCCGCCGTTCGACCGATCGAAGTTGCGAGTGGTGATGTCGCTGGACCCGGCAACGTCGAACATGGGCGTGAAGTGGATCAACCGAAAGGACAACGACTTTGCCCTGACCTGGGTGAAGTCCTACGGCAAAGGCCGGATTTTCAACACCTCCTTCGGCCATCGCGAGGAGCTGTACCACAACCCGCAGGTGATGCGGTTTTTCCTGGACGCGATTCAGTTCGCGACCGGCGACCTGGTGGCGCCGACCGAGCCGCACGGGGGACCGCCCAACCGCGCCGTTCCCGGCACCGATCCTGTGCCCGGACTTCCGGGATTCGTGAGCCTGTTCAACGGCAAGGACCTGGCCGGATGGACGGGCGATCCGCGCATCTGGTCGGTGAAGGACGGCACCATCACCGGCCAGACGACGGCCGAAGCGACGGTGAAGGAGAACAACTTCCTGATCTGGAAGGATGAGATCGAGGATTTCGAGCTGCGGCTGAAGTTCAAGCTGGAGGGCGGCAACTCGGGCGTTTACATCCGCGCCCGCAAACGGCCTGCGTATCAGCAGAAAGGTGAGCCGATGGTGGGCATGCAGGCCGACTTCTCCGCCGACGGCCGCTGGACTGGCGTGATCATGGAATACACCCTGCGCGAGGTGCTGGCCGAGCGCGGGCAGAAGGTTAGCATTGACGAGAAGGGTGGGAAGCAGGTGACCGGCGCCGTGGGTGATCCAGCCAAGTTGCTGGCTGGGATCAAGATCGACGAATGGAACGAATGGGGTATTCAATTGACTCCGGTATCCCCAACCTGTAGTGTCGTGGGGCATGGAGGACTACCCCCGGAATCTGGCGGAGTTTGAGCAACGGTTCTCCAGCGAGCAGGCCTGCCGGGAGTATCTGT
>Ga0315288_10008895_pt1 | contig 12662 bp, 17 predicted proteins | sample YL17G11_20_MG_FD_203454 | JGI IMG/M metagenome (GOLD analysis project Ga0315288, IMG submission 203454) | Sediment microbial communities from Yellowstone Lake, YNP, Wyoming, USA - YL17G11_20 | ecosystem: Environmental > Aquatic > Freshwater > Lake > Sediment | place: USA: Wyoming | collected...
CGCAATCGGTAAGCGCAACCGCCTCATAAGCGGCAAGGTTGTCGGTTCGAACCCGACTTGGCCTACCATGATGAGAGTGTGTCGTACTTGCGGGGCTAACTTCTCCACCAGACTCACGCTTAACGGCGTGTTGCACCATCTTCCTAGTCGAAGACGGTGTTACAGCTGTTTTCCTTTTGGGGCATCCCGTGCTGATACTCCGGAGATTCGGCGCCAAAAGGCTTTGAATAAGCAGCGCGCTTGGGTCAAACGAAGACGCGCTGAAGATGGTATAGACCCATTTAAGGCAAAGGGTCTTGACCGGAAAAGAGTGGTTGTTGGTCTCGTTGGGGGCTGTCAGCTCTGTGGGTACCACAAGTGCCTCAAAGCGATATGCTTTCACCACGTGCATGGTAAAACGAGAAGCCTCACTTTGCGAGAGTTCCAGCACGCCCCGTCATTGTTGCGTGATGAGCTTCGTAAATGTGTAGTTCTCTGCCACAATTGCCATTCTGAGGTACATGCTGGTATGGTAAATCCTGCGAGATTAATGGCGTTGCACAAGCACTTTGCCCAGTTTTTCGAAGGCTCATAACCGGAATGTTCCGGGTTCGAACCCCGGTCGTTCCACAAAACGGTGTAGACTACGGTCATGCGCAATCCGCTCGAGCCTGACCTTATCGAAGACGATCCTTACTACAAGCGGCTTCGCCGTCAGCGTGCTTCGCATTTCAATGGTGACGAGTTCATTCGGATAGGCATCTTCTCACTTTCGCTTCTCGTTGCGCTCTTCTTCGGCTGCTGCCGGGGCTACATGGTGAGCCGTGCGGACGCCATGCAAGCGGCTGACTTCGCAGGGTTCACGGAGGCTGAGATCATCTCAGAGAGCCGGATCTTTCCAAGCCTTGCAGGATGCAGCAACAGCGACGCAGCAGGCTTTCTCTTCCGAGCCAAGAATGCTCAGGCCAAGCGTGTGCAGATCCTGGTCTGCGTGGGCTGGCCTTTCAAGGGTTCGACCGTGAGGATTCCCTGACATGCCGACCTACGAGTACACTTGCGAGGCTTGCGGTCACAAGTGGGAGGCTGACCAGGGCATCAAGGATGAACCCCTCAAGGAGTGCCCTGAGTGCAAGGCGGCGAAGGCCAAGCGGCTCATCAGCGGAGGCGCTTTCATTTTGATGGGCGGCTGCTGGTCCCAGGAGGGATACTCCCGTTGAGACTCGTGGGCTCCTCGTCAGGAAATCCCCGGCTCAAGCGGATCAGCTCAGCCTCGGTTAAGGCTGCCTTGATGTCATTCTCATCGAGGAGGTGCGGAACCTCACGATTTACCAGTTCCACGAGGTCAAGCATCTCTTCCGGCGCTTCGTGACCTAGCTGGATGGCGGCGAGAAGGCATGCGGGATCGAGCTTCGCAAGTGCTGGTCTTTCAGCAAGGAAGTCGGCCAGCTGACGGATGAAGCCTGTCTTCTGCGGCATTACAACTCCAGCCGGTGTATAAGAGAACCATGGCCAGTGCACCTCTCAAGATTCGCGACGTCCGGCGTGGGAACGTCATCATGCTCATCAAGGAGCTTCGCGAGATCTTTCACTGCGGCCTGCGTGAGGCCAAGGTGATGGCTGAAGAGCCCTTTCCGCACTACACGCCTCCTGTCGACGTAGAGGACGTCCCCGACGTCGTCAAGAGGCTCGAAGCCCTCGGCGCCGTCTTCGACGACCTGCCTGACTTCAAGCCCTCCAATCCCAAGAACTTCTGGGATCGCCTGGGCGAAGACGACGACATCATCTAGCTTGCAGGGCATCTCTCCGGGCGGGGAGCACACCGTGACAAGGTGTTGTTGGTGGGTTCGAGTCCCACGTCCTGCACCGTTTGGTGTAGCATCCGGGTATGCAAGCTCTGCCTATCCGGTTCTACGCCCCGGCAGCCCCCTACGGCTGCTTCTCGAACTTCTCGCAGCACCCCGTCACGATCTACGGGCGCGTGTGGCCGACGAGTGAGCATGCCTTCCAGGGCATGAAGTCCCGCAACCATGCAACGCAAGAGGTCGTGCGTGCCAAGGCGTCGCCCGGCAAGGCGGCGCATTATGGGCGGAGTTTGCTTTTGCGGGCTGATTGGAACAACGTCGTCAGCGGCTCGACGCTCAAGCTTCTTCAGGGCGTCCTGGTCAAGGACGAGATCATGTACGAGGTCGTTCTCGCGAAGTTCACGCAGAACGCCAACTGCCGGGTCGAGCTGCTTTCGACCGGCACGGCCACGCTCATCGAGGCGGCGGAGTCTGACCCCTACTGGGGTGAGGGCTGCTCGAAGACGGGCTACAACAAGCTTGGCCAGATCCTCATGCTCGTGCGCGAGGTGCTGGCGAAGAGATAGGCTCTGGTGTAGACCAGAGAGGTAATGAATGGGCCTGATCGGCTTCGACATTGAAGGGAAAGCAGGATCTGCGTGTCGGCACACCCACCCAGTTGCCGCATATCATGGGGTGGAACAATAGACGAGAACGACAACATCGTCCCGCTCGAGCTGCCCCAGGCAGCATGAGCCGTCGATTGGGTTTGATGCTCCAGGTAACCTGATCGGCGTAAACCACGAGGAGCTATGAGGGTCGCAAGGTGCCGTACACCGATCCTCAAGAGAACGGACGACACACTCGGGATGTACCTCGCTCCAGGTAAGGGGCTACGCACGTAGATGATCCTGACAATCTTTGATGGACCGGGGTTCGATTCCCCGCAGGTCCACGAACGAAATCTTCAGGGGGCAACCCCAGAAGTGGTGGAGGCTACGCCCGGATGGTCTGGGCCGCGCCCCTGGTCGGCACCGCGCCGACCACTTATGCCGACGTGGCGGAATTGGCAGACGCCCCAGCTTCAAGTACTGGTGTCCCCCGTGGACGTGAGGGTTCAAGTCCCTCCGTCGGCACTGCTGGTCGTCAGACCAGCGTTACTCTAACCGTCTGAGGTGGCTGTTTGCACACTTGAAGAGTCGTGCGCTTCATTTCGCTTATCGCAAACTATGCCCGTAACGAGTGGTCAGACGAAGAAGTGCTTCGGTTTTGCAAATCAACGGCAGCATATAGAAAGGAGATGGTCCTATGAGCTTCCACACATTGATACTAACACCGTACATGACAGCCCATCGGATCGTCCCTTGGGAGACTGCTGTCTGCCTCATTTACACGGGCAAGGTGGAAGTCCTCGAGGAGTACGACGAGGTCATCCGTAGCCCCTCAATCGAGATGCAGATCCCGTGCATTGCCCGACTCAAGAAGGCGGTCTCCGCCATCAAGAAGGGCGTCAAGTTCAGCCGGGTCAACGTGATGACCCGTGACGGTTTCCGTTGCCAGTACTGCGGCGACAAGAAGCCGATGAGCAAGCTGAACTATGATCACGTGATCCCCCGCTCGCAGGGTGGTCGGACTGTGTGGGAGAACGTGGTCACCTCGTGCTACCCCTGCAATGACAAGAAGGCGGGCAGGACGCCTGCGCAAGCAGGGATGAAGCTTCTCAAGCTGCCGGTACGTCCCAAGACACTGCCGTTGACGGGACCGACGCTGCACTACCCGGATGCGCCTGAAGTTTGGGCGTACTACCTGGGGCAGAGGATCGCAGCGACCGGCTGATTTTGCCCCCTGGAGCCGGGTCTCATCCCCCGTTGGGGCGGCCTTGCAGCCGCAGATCCAGGTGCGTGGCTCCCGGCAATACGGGGGCATCTACCGGGGTGTAGCTTAGTCTGGCAAAAGCGCGTGCTTCGGGAGCACGAGACCGTCAGTTCAAATCTGACTACCCCGACTACATCTGCCTCGAGAGGGTGATGACAGAGGGTAAGCCGTGTCGGCTCGGGCGGGCACGGCGGGCGACCCTAAGCCGCCATTGGGCACGACGGGCTGGTTACCGAGACTGACCCGCCGCGAGCCAAGCCCCACCCTCTCGGGGCAGATGCTAATCTTCTGGTGAGAGTCTCTTGGGCATGACCTACGACCGCCGTGCCTTCAAGCGCCCCACGGACGAGCAGCACAAGCTCATGGTTGCAACCGCCAAGGCTGCCCAACATGCGGCCAAGACCGCCGAGGGCGTACTTGGAGCCGCTCAGGGTATCGAAACCATGCTGGGAGGCGCTACAGCCCCGGACGGCGAGGATCTCGGCAAGCTCGCGGATCTCCTCCAGCACTACAAGCGGGGCGCAGACCTTCTGTACCGCGTCACGACGACTCTTGAAGGCAACATCAAGGCTCTCGCGAAGATCTCCAAGTAATCCCCTGGAAGGCGTTCTCGGGACGGTACCCGAGCCTGTTTGGAAAGCAGGTGCCCGTAAGGGTAGAGGTTCAATTCCTTCGTCTTCCGCTAGCCGGTGTAGTGTGCAGCTTCCAGGCCAGTATGGCCGAATCCTTCAGCGGGGATTCGTCGGGGGGCTCCATCAGCGGGCTTTCCTCGGGCGGGGACGCGCCCTTCGAGATCGATCCGGATATGCTGGTGGTCAACAGCCCCGTGGCGGTCAGCACGCCTGCCGTCATGCCGGTTCCGCCCAAGGAGCAGGCGCCCAAGGCGCGGGTGAGCAAGAAGCGCTCATCGGTTCGCTGGTAAGTCACACCGAGGCTCTCCGGGGCTTCGGCCTCGGAGGGTACGGTCGGTGGCGACACCCTGATTCGAACTCAGGCGCACGGTGAAAGCCGTGGAGGTTCGACTCCTCTATCCTCCTCTACACATGGAAGATGAACCGCGCGTGGGCGTGGCGCTGCCTTGAAAGCAGATGGCACCTGACAAGGGTGTGGGGTTCAACTCCTCCTTCTTCCGCTCACGGAAGCCAAAATCGCGGTGGCGCGATGCTCGGTTGCTACCCGATGCGTGGGTCACACCATGCCGTTCGACTCGGCTGGCTTCCGCTACGTATTGCACCTGCCACATGTGTGGTGTATGGTATGGTCATGGACATCAGAGAGATCAGCGGTCGGCGAGCTGGGTCGCTTTCCGACATCGGGTGTTGGATTGTTCCGCTTGCGGGTGGTGGCTCACGCGTAGTTGTGGGTTTCTACGCGGACGCTCTCAAGCTCGCAGCATCGCATGCGCGATCATCAGGTTGAAGAGCACCGCCCCGCCCGTGACACTAATCAGGATTCCCAGCATGGGATCGTGATGCAGTTGGTGTAGCAGGATCAACCAGTTTCGCGCCCCTTTCGTTCAGCAGGTAGGACCGTCGCCTTGTAAGCGGCAGACGCGAGTTCGATTCTCGCAGGGGGCTCCATGGCTACGCTGGCGGAGATGACCGCTTGGTCTCTTGAGGAGGCTCGCGCGGAGATTGAGCACATTCTCCCACAAGGGTGGGTCTTTTCCCTAAGTCGTGTCGGGTTGTTTCGCGCTGTCATTCGTGATGCTGCGGGTGAGGTGCAATGGAGCGATGACGGCTATGACGAGCGTCTTCTGCTCCTTGCCGCCTATGGCTGGCTCTGGTCTCGCGGCCAGGAGGCTCCAACGGCTGGTCCCTGGGTGCCGCGCCGTGAAGAGCTGACGTCGCGCTCTGTTCGCAATCAAGCCTTGAATTTGCCTGACCCCGAAGATATTGACCCTGACGAGCTGGCGGCGATGTATGCCGTGGCTTCGCCTAAAGGAGGATCGGATGACGATTAAGTACGGATCAGATGCAAGAAAGCGGCTTCTTGCTGGCGTCAACACGCTGGCCGATGCCGTGTCAGTGACCCTCGGACCACGTGGTCGCAACGTCTGCCTCGAGAAGAAGTTTGGCAACCCGCTCATCACCAAAGACGGCGTGAGCGTGGCCAAGGAGATCGAGCTGGAAGACCCCTGGGAAAACATGGGTTGCATGCTCGTGCGCGAAGTCGCCAGCAAGACCAGTGATGACGCCGGGGACGGCACGACGACAGCTACGGTCATTGCCCGAGAGCTTTGCGTTGCGGGCATGAAGCTCGTCGAGGCAGGTATTGCCCCCGTGGCGCTCAAGAGGGGCATGGACAAGGCCGCCGCTTGGGTGGTTGAAGAGATCTACTCCGTCAGCTTGCCCATCAAGAGCCAGATGGACATCGAGAATATCGCAACGATTAGCGCGAATGGGGATCGTGAGATCGGCAAGATCATCGCCGAGGCCGTGGCCAAGGTTGGAAAAGACGGCGTCGTGAACATCGAGGATGGGAAGGGCACGACGACGACCATGGAGGCTACGGACGGCATGCAGATCGACCGGGGCTGGTTCAACCCGATCTTCTGCCTTGACCTTGAGCACCAGGAGTCCTTGCTCGAGAACCCCCTCATCTTCGTGCTGGAGCAACCCCTGACCGCTTGCCGCCCGATGCTCAACCTGCTCAATGCCGTGGTCGAAACTCAGCGACCTATGGTCATCATCGCGCCGGACTTTGGTGGTGAGGCTGTGCCGCTTTTCGCGCAGAACCTCCAGCGCAACGTCCTGAAGGTCGTTCTGATCAAGGCGCCGGGTTTCGGAATTCAGCAGGAGGCGGTCTTGCTGGACATCGCGACCTTGACCGGCGCGACCCTCGTGACGCCCAAGACAGGACTGGCCTTGGGCGAGGTTACCCTGGAGCATCTGGGGAGCGCGCGCCTTGTGCGCCTCACGGCGAGCACGACGACCATTGTAGATGGCGGGGGTACTCAAGAGGCCATTGGCGAGCGCCTCAAGATGATCCGGGGCGAGATCAGCAAGACGGGATCGGAGTACGACACGGACAAACTCCGGGAGCGGCTGGGCAAACTCTTGGGTGGGGTGTGCGTCATCAAGGTCGGCGCGCATAGCGAGATGGCCGTCAAGGAGCTGAAGGCGCGCATGGAGGACGCCTTGTACGCGACTCAGGCCAGCATCGATGAAGGTATCGTGCCCGGTGGTGGCGCGGCCTACATGCGGGCTTCCTGGCGCGTTGGCGGGGCATATCAGGCGGTTCTCAGTGGTGACCTGGAGGATCTCCCTGGTCCCATGCCCGAGGGTCCGGAAGAGACCGCTGGGTTCAAGCTCGTTTTGCGGGCTTGCGAGGCACCCTTCAAGCAGATCCTTCGGAACGCGGGTGCCAATGGGGACGTCTGGCTCGAGCGGCTTGAGGCCATGACGGACGCTGATGACGGTGTGGGTGTGGATGCTCTTGATCTCACGATCAAGAACCTCCTCGAGGTGGGTATCGTTGACCCTACCAAAGTTGCCCGCTGCGCGGTCATGAACGCTGTTTCTGCGGTCGGTACGATCCTCACGACTGAGGCTGTCATCCACAAGGACAAACCCGGCTTGCCCGGCGGCATGGGACTCTGACCCGGTGTAGGGTCAGCCATGAGCAAGAACTTCCTTCACGGCATGTTGGCTGAGAAGGTCAAGATCGCCAACACCCTCATCGCAGAGGTTATGGCCGGGATTCCCGATGACCTCTTGTGGAAGTACCAGCAAGGGCTTCAGGCGGGGTCTACGGCTTGTCACAACATCTACGCTGAACTTCGGGAATCGGACACAGATGACGATCCAGGGTTGATCGCGCGCCCTGACCGGCATCTAGCTTGTGAAGGCGACGACGGCCTAGAAAGGTCGGGTCAGGGCAAGCCAACCGAGGAGGCAAGCCCTGGGGGCTCGAAAGAGCAGCGGCGGTAGGAAAATCCAAGGCACCTGCTGGGGTGACAAACCCAACGGCGACGACAGCCAGAAGGTCGGGTTGCAGGCCGGGTGCTGGGTTGGGCATCCGGCCTGCCTCGTTTCTTTTCATGCCAGCGACAGTGTAATGGATGCTCGACTGGCGCGCATAGCGGGGCACCGGCCTCATCGTCTTCTCAAGAAGGATTTGCCCGAGCTGGCGAAAGCGCTGGTTCTCTTCCCATACGTGCAGGTTGGGCGTGACGTTCGAGGCGGAGTGGAGTACGTCCAGCTGCAAGGCGTCGGGGTCGACATGGTGGTCTTGAGCGAGGACTGGGATCGAATCTTCCCGTTGATTGAGGTGGGGTACTTCAGCGATGCAGTGTACCCTGCTGCGGTGCTGCACTTGCTCCGCGCAGAACCTCAAGATGATCCCAGCCTGGAATCCGCTGCAAGGCACCCGGCGTACTTGAAAGCACTCGCGAAGCTTCAGGAGCTTTTCCCTGCCGACTATCCGATCCCCAGATTGTAGGAGATGTAGATGCCAATCGATCAAAAGGGTACTGAGCCCGGTCTTGTCAATGCGCCAAAAGAGCCGAAGCCTGTCAACCTTCGTTGCCGCAACTCTGGCTGTGACAGCATGACGGCTATCGAGGTCACGCCTCCTGGGACGCCCGGTCACCGCTACCAATGCACGCGGTGCAAAAATACCTGGGGCATCAATACGGGTGGATCGCTCGATCTGCCATGACAGAGAGCTTGATGCTGTGCCTTCGGTGTAGAGGGCACTTGGCGCCTAGCGGGCAAGAGCCCCACCGTTTCGTATGCGAGAAATGCGGCCAAAACTTCCTGGTTGTCATGAGCCTCGTTCCGGTGGACCCTGTTCGCTTGCCCGCGCTACCGGAGGCGGCGGATGCTGAGCGAGGTTCAGGGGCAAGATGAAGCTGTGGCGTATCTCCAGCAGGTTCTGCGCGGGCTCTACACGGCACCGATGTTGCTGCTGGGTGATGACGGTGTAGGCAAGCGCTTCTCTGTTCAATGCCTTGCGCGGCAGATGTTCTGCGACGGGTTGCGTGACACTACATGTGACTGCGTGCATTGCACTCAGCTCAAGCATTCCGCGCACGCGGATTTCGTGACGTTTACTGCGTCGGAGGACAAAGACATTGGAATTGAAGTAGCACGGCAAATAGTTGACCAGTGCCGCTCTTACCCTATGCTCGCGAGCAAGCGGGTTGTCTTGATTGACGGTGCAGAACGTCTCACTGTGCCCGCAGCCAATGCCCTCTTGAAGACGCTCGAGGAGCCCCCGAGCATGGCGCGCTTTTTCTTGACGACGACGTCGCTTGACCGTGTAATTCCGACGATTCGTTCACGGTGCGGGATCGTAAGGTACCGGCGCCTTCCGGAAGCGTTCATCCTATCAATGCTTCAACCATTCGAGTCCAATCCGACGAAAGCTCTTGTCTACGCGCGTCTAGCAGACGGTTCTGCTGGACAGGCCGTCCGCTTCTGGGGTGCCGGACGTTTGCGCCTCCGTGACCGCATGTACAGCATTCTGAAAACGGCCATGACGCGAGATCTCTCTGCGATTTTCTCAGGAATCGACGAGCTTGAAAAAGACCTTGTTCTTGGCCTGCGTTTTCTGACGTCGATAATTCACGATCTTTTGTTGGTGGAATCCTCTCAGGATCGTCTTGTGAGCCTCGACCTACTGGAGGATCTTCTCAAGGTGCGTGGCCGCATGAAATCCGAGACCTTGATGTCCTTGTGGAATGGTCTGCGCGAGCTGCAAAGCCGCCAACGCTCCGCAAGCATCAATCTCCCCTTTCATCTGAAGACGCTGCTGGCACGCACCTTCGTTTAAGGACTCTCATGGCCGAGAAGAAACCATCTCTGTCGCCGTTTACCGTTATCTACGGTGGCGAGAACTTCTTCTTGGATCGTGATCTCGAGAAGGCGCGTGCGTGGCCTGACCGCCACGTCATCCTTCTTGACGGTGAAGACGTAAGCGCGACGGAGATCGTGAACTTCTGCGAGACGCGCACATTCGATGAGCGTGACCGCATCGTCATTCTGGACAACGCTCACAAGGTCAAGGCTGACAAGGCGCTCAAGCAGTACATCGAGGACAAGCTCGCGACTGATACGTCGGTCATTCTCGTGGCCATTTGCCGCGCGGACAAGCTCCCAGACATCTGGGGCTCAGCGGTCAAGAAGGGGCGTCTTGTTGAGCACAAGAAGCTCAAGACCTGGGAAAACAACAACGAGGTCATCAAGTGGATTCCCGGTGAGGCTCAGCGGCTAGGCTTCTCTCTCGACAAGGGCGTCGCCGAGATGCTCTACAAGTTTGTTGGTGCCGACCTGCACAAGATCGCCAATGAGCTTCGCAAGCTAGCCATCCTGGTCGGCAAGGGCGGCAAGGCCACCGTGGTGCAGCTCAAGAGCGTGGCCGTGCCGGTCATGCCTGCTGATCCTTTTCAGGTTGTCGAAGCGGCTCTCCTGAAGAATGAGCAGGGGGCGATGAACGCTCTCTCGTTCTTCTATCGGAACGTGGGCGACGAGGCTTCAATCATCATCAGCACGTCCCTTATGCGGCAAGTCGAAAAGCTCGCTGTGGCTCGGCAGCTGCTCGACAAGGGGACTCCGGAGGACGAGGTGGCCAGCCGCCTCGAGATGCACGCCTTCCGGTTCCGCAACTACTTCCTTCCCATGGTCAAGCGCCACAGCCTGTCAGCGATTCTAGAGACCATGACACGCCTATGTAGATTGGATTCAGATGTGAAGAGCGCCAGCCGGTCGAAGAGAACCCTCGTCGAATTGGCTGTCCTGTCGATCATACGGTGAAGGAGAGCTGGCTTCATGCAGATCGTCCAAGTTCCTAGTACCAAACACTTTCGGATGACTGATGCCTTTCTGGCTCCCTACCACACCCAGGGTGATCCCTTTGGATCTCTTCTGGCTCGTTCGACGTACCTCACAAAGTACTGCCGAAATGACGAGACCTGGACTGATACCATCCGCCGGGTTGTGGAAGGGAATGCTCGATTGGCTTCGGAGGTGTCCCAGGCAGAGATCGAAGCGCTCTTTCATCTGTTCTGGACAGGTCAAGCGCTGCCCCCAGGGCGGAGTCTCTGGGTTGGTGGCATCGACGGCATCCCAGCTGACGCCCGCTACAACTGCTGGTACACGACTTTGCGCGGCATCGAGGATTGGTGCTGGACGGCCAACCAGCTGATGCTCGGCGGCGGCGTGGGCGTGGGGCTCGGGGACATTTCCCAGATGCCTGTGGTGTCAGCCCAGGAGAGTCGCTTTGCCGTTTGGTGTAAGGCGGAGCACTCCAACTACGACGAGGTCAAGCCTGATACCAAGTCCTTCTTGAACGGGCAGACCCCGATTTTCGTCGTGCCTGATTCGCGCGAGGGGTGGGTGGAAGCCCTCCGGATTACCCTGCGCGCTGCTTTCGAAGGTCGTGACCAGATCGTTGACGTCTCGGGCGTACGCGCCAGGGGGCTCCCCATCAAGACCTTTGGGGGTGTGGCGTGCGGTCCCGGTCCCTTGACCCACATGCTCCGGAACGCCTGGAAGCTCGTTCGTGGGGCAATGGGGCGCCGTATGACGAGCGTTGAGTGCCTCGACGTGACCAACCACATCGGCCTTTGCATCAAGAGCGGCAACGTCCGAAGGTCAGCCCTCATTGCCCTCGGTGACGCCAACGACTACGCTTTTCGCGATGCGAAGAAGGACTGGGAGGCAGTGCTTTCGCACCGCCACACGTCCAACAACACCATCGTCTTCCGGTCGTGGGACGACATCGCCAACTTCGACTGGAATGGGCTGGTCAACGATGTCACGCAGTTTGGCGAGCCCGGCATCCTCAACCTGCCCCTGGTGTGGAAGACCGATCCGGATGCCGAGGGGGTCAACCCCTGTGGAGAGCAGGCACTTCACAACCGCGAAGCCTGCAACCTCGCTGAGATCTTCCCGGCCAACTTCGAATGCGCCACTGACCCCGAGACGGCCTTCCAGCTGGTGACGCGCTACACCTTGCGTCAGCGCTTGACGCCTCTCCAAGACCCACAGAGCCATTCCGTCGGTCAGCGCAATATGCGTCTTGGCGTCAGCCTTGGCGGCGTCTGTGACTTCGACTGGACACCTGATCAGTTGGCGCGGTGGTTCGGTGTCACGCGCCTGGAGGCTGACAAGTACGCCAAGGAGCTGGGCGTAGCCCGCCCAATCACGACGACGACCGTCAAGCCGTCGGGGACGATCAGCCTTCTCAACGGTTCGAGCCCCGGCATTCATGCCCCCTTCGCCCCCTACTACATTCGCCGCACCCGCATTGCCAAGAACGACCCCATGGTCACCCCTATGGTCGAGGCTGGTGTGCCCTTCGAAGAGGACGTCTACGACAAGAGCGGCAAGACCTGGGTCTTCTCGTTCCCGATGAAGGCGCGGCACACCAAGGTTACCGTTCAAACCCAGAGCCTTCGTGACCAGCTCGAGCGCCAAGCCACCGTTCAGGAGAACTGGGCTGACAACGCCGTCTCATCGACGATTTCCTTCACCGAGGAAGAGCGCGGGATTCTTGCCCAGAACCTCAAGGAGTTCGTTCCTCGCCTCAAGTCAACCTCCTGCTTGCCCCACAAGCATGGTTACACCCAGGCGCCCTACGAGGTCATTGACGAGGCCAAGTTCAATGCCATGTCACGCCTCATCCAACATGACCACCCCCTGACTCGCGGCGGCGAGATGGACGAGGGCGGTGAGTGCGCTGGTGGTGTATGCCCCGTTAGGTAAAGTGTTTGTGAGACCTGTCCTATAGGATGAGAGATATCTCAGGGCAGGTTTTCGGCGACCTCACTGCGCAGCATCCAACGTCTCAACGGTTTCACGGTAATGTGGTCTGGCATTGCCAGTGCTCCTGCGGGGATGTTGCACTGGTATCCGTGAATCGTCTCCTGTTCGGTGTGACTAAATCGTGTGGCTGTCGGAAGGCCAGGGTCACGGCTGCACGCAATCGGGCAACGATTCGACATGGACACATCCGAGATAATCGAGCAAGCCCAACATATCGTTCCTGGCTCAGTATGTGGGCTCGTTGCACCGATCCTCG
>Ga0315288_10008896_pt1 | contig 12661 bp, 11 predicted proteins | sample YL17G11_20_MG_FD_203454 | JGI IMG/M metagenome (GOLD analysis project Ga0315288, IMG submission 203454) | Sediment microbial communities from Yellowstone Lake, YNP, Wyoming, USA - YL17G11_20 | ecosystem: Environmental > Aquatic > Freshwater > Lake > Sediment | place: USA: Wyoming | collected...
GGTCGATCATGCTTAAGGCATACCCGCTGAGAGGCTGGAGAGATACAACTACGTGGGGCAAAATCATGTTTACTGAGTTGGGAGCCCCTTTTACGGACTGACTATTACCCACATTTAAGGATTGTCATTCTGATTGTAGCCCTGCACCGGACTGGTGTAGGGCGTATCGAAGAATCTCGATTTTACACAGGTTTTGACCAGAGATTCTTCACTTCGCTTCGCTTCGTTCAGAATGGCAAAACCGCCAATACTCTCAATCTTGGGACTTGTGGGTAAAAGTTAGCTTTTACGGGAGGGAAGTTTGTATTCTTCGCAGGTCGGGCATCAACGTCCCAATGCTTTCCTTCACTTTTTCAGAAACCTCTAAAATTTTATTGACAATCCTACCCCGATTCGTATATTGAAAATGCGAATGAGAGCATACGATTCGGTCAAGCGGGAATAGCTCAGTTGGCTAGAGCGTCACCTTGCCAAGGTGAATGTCGCGGGTTCGAATCCCGTTTCCCGCTTTTTTTATTTATCTCCGACATTTTTATCGTTTTTTATCCATTTTCTATATTTTCCAAATTTCCCTTTCTGGTAGAATATTCTGCAAGGGGCACTGGAGTATCAAGCTTTCAGGAGTGATGAAAAACTTAAAATTGGAGTGCCCGTATGGACGGTTTTTCCTAAGATTACTAAAAGGAATCAGTTTACATCTTATTATTGATTTTTCCTCACACCTATTTTTGACTTGACTTGAAGTCCCCCTTTGGCAAAGGGGGACTTAGGGGGATTTTTCAAGTTTCAAATTCGTATGAATGCATACGCATCCCCCCTTCCCCCCCATTTCTTTAGGGGGGATGTAAACAATTATATGCTCTCGCTAATAAGTATTTGAAACATAAAGACATTTATTACCCAGAGCATATAATAGTTTGCTTTGGGGACTCGAGTGATTTGATTAAGCATATTGGGATAATATATTCACCCGGTCGGGGACAACAGGTTTCTAGTTAAAACACCTCGCTAAAAAAGCTTGACGAAATCAAAACCATGTATATCTTTCTTGTAATCTTATTTATGGTCTCGAAGCAGAAAATGAACTACCGAGAGTAAAAAAGAAAGATGACATCCTGCTCGCTTTGAGCCATGCGCAACACTAAACATCTTAATGGGTTGAGAAGTGACTTCCCATTAGGTTTAACCAAGAAAGGAGAGCTTCATGAAATCAAAATTGATCTTCATCGGCTTGCTATGTTTTGCTCTCATAGCTATGTCGGCTCCGGTCAATGCACAGTTTAAAAAGCTCAAGGACAAGGCAAAAGAAAAAGCGGAGAAGAAGGTGGAGGAGACGGTCGAGGGGAAGGAAGAAGAAGCTCCAGACACGTCCAAAGCCAGCCAAAAGTCGACAGAAAAGCCCGCATCCGATACTACAAAAGCACAATCGGCCACTTCCGGAGCATCGGAAGATATGGCGCTTTATACTAAGTTCGACTTTGTCCCCGGAGACAAGGTCATCTTCTATGACGATTTCTCCAGTGAGGAAATCGGCGAGTTCCCTTCGCGGTGGAGGCTCGATTCGGGAGTTTTCGAGATTGCCAAGCAGGGTGACAAGAAATACATCCTATGCACGGACGAGGGTTTCATCCGCCCCAAGATCGCAACCGGAGCACTTCCGCCCAAGTACACGATCGAAATGGAGTTCTACGTCAAGAGTGGTGAAGCGAAAAGCCACTGGTTTTTCATCAAGTGGTATAACGACCAGGGTCAAGAGATCGGCAACTTCAGAATACAAGACAAGAGACACACCAACCTGAGGCTTTTGGATAAAGACCTTGCCAGCAAGGATCTGAGTGCTCCCCTTTCCGGGGGGATTCACACCATGCGTGTCATGGCAACGCAGAGCACCATGAAGTGTTACATCGACAACGAGCGGGTGGCTAACGTACCGGCGGTCGAGGGCTTCAAGCCGGCGGATTTCGGGGTATATATGGATCCCTGGCTGGATGAGCCTAACAATCCGATGTTGGTCGGCACATTCCGCTACGCCGAGGGAGGGAAAACCCTGAAGCAGCAGTTGGATGAAGCGGGCAAGATCGTCACCCACGGCATTCTCTTCGATTCAGGCTCGGATAAGATCAAAGGAGAATCATACAAGACGCTGGCAGATATCGGCGCGCTTTTGACCGAAAATCCTACACTCCGTTTGTCCATCGAGGGGCATACCGATTCCGACGGAGCGGACGACTACAACCTGAATTTGTCGCAAAGACGTGCCGAGTCCGTGCGAACCTATCTGATCGACAATTTCAAAGTGGATAAAACTCGCTTAGAATCCAAGGGCTGGGGCGAATCGAAGCCGATTGACAAGAACGATACCCCCGAGGGAAAGGCAAACAATCGCCGGGTGGAACTGGTGAAGTTATAACCAAACGGTAAGTCAGATACCCTGCGTGCTGACACCCAGACGGATTCACCGTGAAAGGAGATGCTTGACCTATGAAACTGGTATTTCTGACCTTACTGACCTTACTGGTGGTGGCTTAATTTTTATCAAGTGGTCCTACGGTAAGAGCTATACCGTTCATACCAAAGGATATAGCAGACTTGCGATACTGGTGTTTCTGACCTTTCTGGTGTTACTGGTGGTTGTTTTTCAATTTTTTTCATCTTTAGTGTTTTGAAAACTGTGTATGCAAAATATACTCGTCTCCTATAAACACCGGAACTGTCCGATTCACCACAAAAGTTGTGGTGAATCTGCTCTTTGTGGTAAGAGAGACAACAGGTTAGTTTGAAAGTCAGGTACTCTGCACCCAAATTGGCTCGTCTGAAAACCTGTCAAATAAAAGTGTCTGAGGTTCAGCATTGGATGGAAGAAGATATGAGATTCGAACTGGCACGACTCACCCAGTATGATGACGATAGCCTGATAGCTGAGATTAGACGCGTTGCAGGATTACTACCTCCGGATATCAAGCTCACTCAGGTCCAGTTTGACCGGTTTGCCAAGGTATCCGTGAGTGCTATTCGACGCCGCTTTGGTGGCTGGTATAATGCACTTAGATCTGCTGGTCTTGTCCATAGGTACTCGGGGCGTACCGTGTCGTCCAAAATGAGGACTCAGACTGCACGAAACCTGACAAATGAACAATTGATTAGCGAACTGCAAAGAGTTGCTTCTGAGATCAAATCCGACACTTTAACTGTTTCTCAGTTCAATGCCCATTCTGAAATAGCCGCTTCCGTCATCTCGCGTCGGCTTGGGTCTTGGAATAAGGCATTGCAAGTTGCAGGGTTAAGATCGGTCAAATTGGGGCGTCGATACACGGAGGACGACTACTTCGAGAACCTTCTCACTGTCTGGACATACATAGGGCGACAGCCGAAGTACGGCGAGATGAATGCTACCCCTTCCGTCATTTCGGCGGGAGCCTACGTAAACCGGTGGGGTGGTTGGAGAAAGGCGCTACTTGCCTTTGTTCAACGCGTAAATGCGGATACGGAACAGACAAAGAATGCACAACTACTCAAGGACACGCCTGAACTTAAAGTTGCCCCGCAAAAGATGAGTGTCGAACCCGAAAACCAGCGCAAGATTCCCCTCGGGCTCCGGTACAATGTGCTCGTCCGTGATCACTTCAAGTGTGTGCTTTGTGGTAGCAGTCCTGCAAAAGATCCGGGCTGTAAACTGCACGTAGATCACATCTTGCCTTTCTCAAAGAACGGCAAGACTGTTCAAGAGAATCTGCGGACACTTTGTGGCGATTGTAATATTGGGAAAGGCAATAGGATAGAAACCATCTAACAAGGTGTTCCACCGGATGCGCCAGAATCGTCGTCCCAGTGTGCTTTGACGTTAGAACATCCCGACTGTAAAGTCGGGAAGGTCGTCCCGCAGTTTTAAAGCGGTTGGTTGTTAGTGGTTTGTAGTTTGTAGATCAGGTGTCCTGCGCCCATACGGGCTCGTCCGAGCACCTGACAAATAAAAGTGTCAGGAGCACTGAGTTCGTGACCTACTATCTAGTTATTCTAAGATAGGCAAGTTTGGCATGGAGAAAAAGGATGACAAAGCACCGGATGTATGTAGATGAAGTGGGGAATCCTGACTTGGAAAGCTCAGACAATCCAAATCATAGATTCCTTAGTCTTACCGGTGTCATCATAAAATTGGATCATGTTAAAGATGTGCTTCACCCTGAAATGGAAGCACTAAAAACTAAACACTTCGGTTCTCATCCGGATGACCCCGTAATTCTTCACCGTAAGGAGTTGGTGAACGCCAAACCCCCATTCCATTCATTGAAGGACGACCAAAAAAGAAATGCCTTTGACCATGACCTCTTGAAACTCTTGCAAGAATGGGAATACACCGTGATCACGGTTTGCCTGGACAAGAAAAGACACTGGGAAACATACACCACTTGGCGTTACGATCCTTACCACTATTGCCTGGCAGTCCTATTGGAGCGTTTCAATTTCTGGTTAAACCGGCAGAAGACTAAAGGCGATGTTATGGCGGAATCTCGCGGTGGCAAGGAAGACTTAAGGCTCAAAGATTCGTTTCACCGCCTTTGGGAAAAGGGAACAGAGTATGTTGAGCCTTCGCAATTTCAAGAATCCTTGACCAGTAGCCAGCTAAAGGTTAAACCGAAATCGGCTAACGTAAGCGGTCTTCAGCTGGCTGACTTAATCGCCCATCCCAGCCGCTCGGAAATATTGGATGAACATGGACAGCTTGGACGTTCGCTGGCGACATTCTCGAAAAAGGTTAAAGATATTCTGAATAACAAGTACGATAGAAGGGGCGAGTTTATCTATGGCAGGAAATTCATTTAGCCAAAAAGAAAGGCCCTTTCGGGCCCGATGGCTTTCGCCATCCACCTCCGGAAAACCGGATTGTTATATATATAATCATATATAACGCATGTGTCAAGAAAAAATTGAATAAAATTAGGTCGGAACGGTAATTATATTAAGAAGGTGGTTACTAAACGAAACAGGTAAAAGACAACAACCTGTGTGCCGAATATGATTTTATGGGTGGAGTGCGTGGCAAGCATTACCGAGCCATGCAAGCTGGTTATAAGATCACTATTCATCAGGCAGATGGCACAACTGTTGTTAAGGATATGATGTCCAAAAAAGGCGTCATTGTTCTGGAACCGGATATTAGAGCATATTTCCGAGACTCGGAATCTGTGAATAGGGCTTTGCGTTGTTTAATTCCGCTATTGTCCAAAAAGCATAGAACAAAGCCGAAGCAAGTTCAACGGCTTAATTTGTCGGATGCGCTATAGTGTGTAACTCAGGTGCCCTGCGCACCTGACAAATAAAAGTGTCAGGAGCACGGGGCTGCTGACCTACCAGCTAGCTGTAGTCCGGTTTATACAGACTGTATAAGCCGGAAGCGGTTGATAGGAAAGAAGCCGGTAAATGGTTGATATGAATGACATTACGCGAAAAGGCAAGAAGAGACGGGAACTTCTTATACAGAAAGAAACAGTCTGCGTTTCCCATTATATATAGACTGTATAATCATTATTAGCGGAATAGGAGATATAAATGGAAATTGCCTATTCGGTCAATGGTGTGCTGATAAGATTAACCTATGAGAGATGGTACCATATTGTTGAGAACCACGATGAGTTAGCCAGCTACTTCCATGAAGTGCTTGATACTATAGGGAAACCAGAACTTATAGTTCGGGGAAACAAGGGAGCTTTGAAAGCCGCGAGGAACATCGGAAGGAGGAAGTGGCTGGTGGTGGTCTACAAGGAGTTGTCAAAACATGATGGATTTGTAATTACTTCCTATATGCTCGTTACTAAACCAAAAGGAGAGATACTATGGCGACAGTAACAACCAAGAGAACGGCGGATTTTATCAGTAAGTGTGTTACAGTAGCAACCGACATGCTGAAATTACCAACCCAGCATGTGTGGCTGGACTATGACAAAGAAGCGGACGTGCTATATATGAGTTTCCGCAAACCCCAACGAGCTACTACGACGATTGAAATGGATGACGATATATTAATACGGAAAGACGGGAAGAATATCGTCGGTTTGACAATATTGAACGCGAGTAGCAGACAATAATAAGAGTTCCGCTAACAGGTCGCTGAACCTGACGAATAGAAGTATCAGGAGGACGGGGCTACTGACCTACTAACTAAAATGAAACAGGTAAAAGACACCGACATGCGTCCCGAATATGATTTTACGGGTGGAGTGCGTGGCAAGCATTACGGAGCCATGCAAGCTGGCTATACGATCACTATTCATAAGGCGGATGGTACAACTGTTGTTAAGGACGTGATGCCAAAAAAGGGCGCCATTGTTCTGGAACCGGATATTCGAGCATATTTCCGAGACTCAGAATCTGTGAATAGGGCTTTGCGCTGTTTAATTCCGCTACTCTCCAAAAAGCATAGAACAAAGTCGAAGAAAGTCTAACGACTTGCTCCACCAGATGCACTCTAGTTTGTAGCTCAGGTCCCCTGCGCACCCGACAAATAAAAGTGTCAGGAGCACGGGGTCCCTGACCTACAAGCTGGAATAGATCAAATAAAGAGAATCATTTGCAGTTCACTTTAGTGAACTGATAAAAGAAAATATGAACTGATTGGCTTTAGCCCCATAAAAACCAAGCATCCGGTTTCAATAGTTATACAAAAATGATGCGGCTAAAGCCGGATAGATATAAAGACTTGTTTTATCAGTTGCTTGGAAGCAACTGGAATAGATAGAATCAAAGTTAATCAAGAGCACGGTGTCATTCACCTATCAACTCAGGAGGAAAAAATGGCCGATGGAAACAATTTAACCTCGCATGATCACAAAAAGAGCAGAGGAATGAATTACAACGGTATTTCAGGCGGTATCTACGGTATGGCTTTCCTCGGTGCGTTGATCTATTACCTCCAACACGCTACCTCGTTCTGGTCTGTGGTGCTGGGTATCTTCAAAGCCATTTTTTGGCCCGCAGTACTGATGTACAAGGTGCTCGAGCTACTGAAAATTTAGTTTGTAAGTTTTGTCAGTTGCTTGAAAGCAACTGGAATAGATGGAATCAAAGTCGGTTACTTGAAAGCTACTATAGATCAAATCAACTAAAATGGATAAAATCAAGAGAATCATTTGCAGTTCACTTTAGTGAACTGATAAAAGAAAATATGAACTGATTGGCTTTAGCCACATAAAAACTTGGTTAAAACCAATGACCAGTTTTGAAGTATTTATCAGTTTGCTAAAGCAAACTGGAATAATATAAGTAAATACATTGCTTTTGGAATGCTCGCACATGGACCCATTCTTAACCGTTGCCTAAAATATCCAGTTACAACATACTGCTTGTTAACGTTTTCGGTAACCTGGGGATTAGAGTATTTCTATACATTGGTAAAAGCGAGCAATGATCTGCCGCCCTTTAACTTCAGTCTTTAAGCTCAATATGGTCCATCACTCTCCGCGGTATTCCTCATCACTCTTACCGAAGGGAGAGAAGGGCTTGGTCGCACTGTTAAAAGCATGCTCAATTGGTGCGTCGGTCCGTGGTGGATGCTGCTGGCATTTGTTTTCGAGCCGACATTGTTTCTCACCTTTACATTATTCTATTGGGTCAGGTATAACCAGCTCCCGGTAGCGAGTGGATTTACTCTGGCGTCAAGCATTGCTTCCTTATAAATCTACTCAATCCTCGAAATAAGCGCACTACATTTTGTGAAATTAAAAATCAAATCCTTATTTTATGCGGGTCCAAGACCATGCACTCCGCTCCAACGGTTTAAAATGAGCTTAATCCCCTCCTTGAACAAGGAGGGGACAGAGGGGTGGTTGATTAATGATGAAGAGGTTTCAATAAAAAAGATTGACACCGTGTAAGCATGTATTATTATGTTAGAAGAAAAGATTGACTTAAGTTTTATTACTGATCTTGACGGAAGGAATTGAAAAAGGCTGTTTTTCTTTAATTCCCAGCAAATTATAAACGAAGAACATATTTTATAATGAAACATTCTCAATATCAGTTTATCATTCGTATAAATCATGACAGGTTTTGTCTTGTTTCAGAAAGCAAAGAAATACATTTATCGACCGATTAACTTTAAAGGAGGTTCAATATCATGAGGATTAAAGTATTACATGGGGCAAAAGGATTTATTCTTTTGATGGGGATAAGCTTATTGTTTTTTGGCTTTTCATCCTTCACGTATGCAGGGAAAGACCCCAGTTGGACTCCTTTGTCCTTCAGTGTGAACAAAACCCCACAGATAAATCTTATGGAATCGAATTTAACTCAAGTTACATTTGGGATTAAAATCCCGGGGATATGGTCAGAGGAGATAGCTACTAAAGGGGGAAATTACTCTTTGTTGTCAATTCCGGATGGCGGGATAACTACCAACATCGGCGAGCCGAATTTGCCGGTGATAACCAAAATGGTAGAGATTCCTTTTGGGGCAGAGGTGAACGTAAATGTGGAAAGCTTCGGAGTTACGGAAAAGAGTCTTTTGGAATTGGGACTTACCCACCCCATTGTTCCGGTTCAGCCGTCTATTCCAAAGATACAAGGTGCTTTGGAGCAAGCAAAGTTTATGATCAATGAGAGATATTATCAACAGAATGCATTTCTACCCGAAGAGCTGGTCAAGTTGGGGGATATCGGAATCATTCGGGGTCATCGATTTGTTGTCGTTTTGATCTATCCGGTCAGCTACAATCCACAAACGGGACGAGTAAAGATATATTCGGACATGAAGGTGAAGCTGACCCTCTCCGGTGCGGATTTGCTCACCACGCAAAACCAGCTTCATCGTTACGCCTCAGCTCCATTTGAGGAGCTATCCCAGAAGTTGTTCATAAACTACCAAACTTATGCGGAAATGGTCAAAACCGCTCCGGAATTGCCTATAGGATATCTGATCATCACCCATCAAAACTTCACCTCTAGCCTAAACAGTCTTACAGATTGGAAAACTAAAAAAGGCTTTCACGTTACCGTAGCAGAGGTTCCAACCATCGGTTCTACCAAAGAGGCAATCAAAAGTTACATTCAGAATGCTTACGATACCTGGACTATCCCTCCCACCTATGTTTTATTCGTCGGGGATGTAGAATATATTCCCACCTGGACCGGCACATCCAGTGGCACTGCCACTGATCTTTATTACGTCAAGATGGATGCAGATTTCTTTGCCGACATTTTCCGGGGAAGACTCCCGGCAAAGACTCTGGCAGAGGCGAATGACATGGTGAATAAGATACTATATTATGAAGACCCCACTTTACCGGATCTTGACTGGATGAGAAAAGCTTGTTTTATTGCCGCTTCTGATTTGAGCAATTTTGCAGTGAAGACTCACGATTATGTAATGGTAAATTATTGTATTCCCAACGGAATGATCTGTGACTCCATCTGGCAAAGTTTGGGTGGAACCACTGCCATGATCACCAATAGCGTCAACAACGGGCGAACCATTCTTTGCTATTCCGGGCATGGTTCTGAATACGGTTGGTCGAGCGTCGCTTATGGACAAAGTGACATTCGAAATCTGACCAATCCCAACCTGTATCCTTTCGTCCTCTCTCACGCCTGTTTAACGGGAAGCTTCAGCGTGGCGGAATCGTTTGGTGAAACCTGGGCAAAGGTAGCTAATAAAGGTGGCATCGCTTTCTGGGGAGCTTCGAACTACACTTACTGGGATGAGGATGATATCTTAGAGAAGCGAATGTTTCAGGCGGCTTTTGCCGAAACCTGTTATTCCATTGGAAGCATGACCGATAAAGCTTTATGGTATGTTTACCTATATTATAGCGGTGGAGGCTATAGTCGATATTACTTGGATGCATACAATGTCATGGGTGATCCATCCATCGACATGTGGACGAAAGTAGCTGAGTCTCTGTATGTGGATTTTCCAACATCCATTTCCGCTGGAGCAAATACTGTAACCATCACCGTGCAAAAATCTGGCTTGGTCCCGGTTAATGGAGCTTTGGTATGCATATACAAGGCAGGTGAAGTGTTCGAGACTGGCTACACCGACGCTTTAGGTCAGGTTACCCTATATCCTTCTCCGGTCACTTTAGGCACTGTAGATGTAACCGTCTCTAATCACAACTTCTTGCCTTTTGCGGATTCCATGCAGGTGTCATCTAAGAACGGAGACGTGACGAATGATGGTTATATTACCCTTGCAGACGTGGTCTTTCTGGTGAACTATCTATATAAGAGCGGTCCTCCCCCTGATCCTTTAACCCGGGGTGACGTTAACTGCGATGGGGAGATTGAGCTGGGAGACGTAGTTTACCTGATCAATTATCTATTCCAAGGAGGCTCTGCTCCTTGCCCTTAAGAAATTAACAGCTTCTGGTTCGGGCGGGGGTTCCCAGACGAGCAGACGCTCCCGTCTGGGGGCACGTCCGTGCAACCCCCACCCGAACAGCAATAGAAACTAACAGTTAAGGTTTACTGAGAAGAGAATAATTACTTGTGAAAACGGCGGGTGTTGTTCACCCGCCGTTTTCTTTCCCATTGATGAAGCCTGCCAGTCATGGGCGGACGCCCCCGTCTGGGGAACACCAACAAGAAGCAGTGGTTTGGTAAGTTATTGTTTAACAACAAAATACGAATAAATATATAATATACGCATAAAAATGTTAGAAAAAAGTCTTGACAAATCCTATATTTCGTTTAAATTACATTTGTGAGAGAGCTTAGTTAGGGCGTCAGACCCTACAAGCAAAGAAGACAACAATATACTGAAAACAAGGAGGATATCATGAGCAGTAAGCCAACCTTAGAAAAGAAGGCGGTTGGTTCCTTTCTTAGAGAGTGTCGAAAAGAACATAGAATGAAACAGGATGATGTTGCTAAAGAAGCTGGAATAACACAACCTCAACTTTCTCGGATCGAAAAAGGATTTCACTCACCGCAACTATCGACTTTGAAAAGATTAGCTACTGTTTTATCTAGAACACCGGAGGAAGAGATGGCTATAATGCAGGAAACACTTTATAAGTCTGCGGTTTCTATGGAGACTCTGAAAGACCTATCGGGGTTTACTTTCGAGGAGGCTAAAGAAAGAGCAAAAAATTGTTTAGACAGGGGTCGCTATTTTGAGGCAAGAAAATATATACGCGCTATGGAACAGTTAGCAGGAAATTCAAGCAGTCATTTGGCGAGGACGGAACTCTATTTAGCTTGCAGAGCTAAAGACCTTGGTGAATACGAATTGTCTGAGCAGTTGTTTATGGCAGTTCCAAAGAAACTTAGAGGTGAAAAGAAAGACGGTTACAATTGGTCGATGTACTTTCTGAATTTCGCAGATCTATACTGCGAGTTTAACCTCCCAGAACTAGCTGAAATGCTGGTGAAAGAACTGATGACTCAGCATAGGGAAGAGGATTTTTTTCATTGCTGGGGACTGTTTGTGGAGGGACGCATTTCTATGTTGAATGGCGATGTTCAGAGAGCAATCGAACTCTTTCAGACGACCATTGACAAATTTGAAAAACTAGAAGATGAACCTCCAAATTACGTTGGTTGGTTTAAACTTTTCCTTGCGAAAGCTTTGATTAAGTCAGAACGAAGAGAACAAGAAGGACTTGAACTGTTGGAAGAACTAATGAAGCGTTGGGGACCAGAAGACGACCCCGAGAATTCGGAAATTTACGCCTGGTGCGCTTTTGAGTATGGACTTGCTCCGAAGGGTGATAAGATGTTTTTAGAGAGGGCACAACGGGTTGCAAGACGTAAAGGATATAATGCTATTCTACGACATATTCAAAAGGAGAAGACTGAAACTGAAAAAAAGAAGATTCAAGGTGAAAAATGTTACACGACTGTTCCCAAAACAGTTATTGGGGTCGCTACCACAGTCATAATTTGTCTGACATTGTTCTTAATTCTTTCTATTGCATCCCCATGTGCTTCGGTCGCGATGAGTGGTATTAAGCATAATGTAGAAATAACAATGGAAAGTTGCCAGAAAAGTCTAAACTTCTTTATGAACTAAGAATAATCAGAACGTATTTGGTTTGCCTCCAAATATTCGATCTGGAGTTCAATGCTCAATTAAGTCATTGCAGTATAATAGAGTGCTAAATAATATTTAAAATACGCATAAAAATATAATTAATATTAATATTGCTAACGAATTATCATTTTGCTTAAATCATATTTGTCATATTGCTTAGAAAGCATCGAGTACTTTAAGCTAAGTAGAAAGGAGTCAATAGGTAACTTATAAAACCTTCAAAAAAAGCAGAGGCTCACCCGGAAGTGAGCCAGTGCCCGAATCCCTAGCTGGTTTGAAACCAAATACGATTGCAACACCGTAGAATTTGGTTCAATCCTTAGTCACTGGGACTCTCATTTAATAATATAACAGCTGGCTCAACCAAAAGCAAGAACTTTTCGGGTGACATATTCTCTGTGTAGGGAGGAGGAGTAACATGATCACCCGCAAAAAGGAGTTTGGTGCACATTTATCTATTTTCTGTGACGCATCCGATATTATTACAGGATGGGCATTAGTAGCAGTAGTTGTTGCTTTAGTGTGGTTATTTTTTTGAATTGCCCTACGAATATAACTGAAGCAGCAGTTTTATCAAGCAATCTTCACTATGCTTGACTTACTCTTGTTTTTGTGCTAACGGCGGGTGTTGCTCAC
>Ga0315288_10008898_pt1 | contig 12660 bp, 10 predicted proteins | sample YL17G11_20_MG_FD_203454 | JGI IMG/M metagenome (GOLD analysis project Ga0315288, IMG submission 203454) | Sediment microbial communities from Yellowstone Lake, YNP, Wyoming, USA - YL17G11_20 | ecosystem: Environmental > Aquatic > Freshwater > Lake > Sediment | place: USA: Wyoming | collected...
GGAGAGGACCCTGCCCTTCTCGCGGATGGCGACGTACTTCGGCTCAAAGCCGTGCTCGACGTCGATGCCGAGTTCGCGCTTCGGCAAATCGCGCACGTGCCCCGCGGAGGCCTGAACCGTGTAGGCCGGGCCGAGATACTTGTTTATCGTCCGCGCCTTCGCGGGCGATTCAACTATGACAAGAGATTTCGCCATCGTCTCAATACTCGTGAAATAATTCGCGAAAAGGGCGGCATGTTAGCAGACGAGTATACGGATGTCAACACAACGAAGAATAATGCAGAGCCGCCGCAGTACGTAATCTGATTTCTGCAATCGGGATATGAGGCATGAAAATTTAGAAAATAAAAAGGGCGGCGCTTTGTGCCGCCGTCCTATTGCATACATTGCTCCGACGGTTGGCTGTCCCTAATCCTCTTTCAGGTGATCATTAACCAGCCTCTTCACATAGACAGGCATTTCTTGGCCTTGCGCTTGCGAGCGCCGGCGCAGTTGCTCAAATGCCTTTACCTCGTCGCTGGTCCACACAACATCCAATCGTCGAATTTCTCTCAGGGCTATGTGTTTGTATGATAGAGGGCTTGCCCAGTAGCATGTTTTGCAGACCAGGGGATTCTTACCGGTTGTCCAATTTGCGCAGTGCTCACATGACCAGGACTTGGCGCGATTGCATGACGAGCATAACAACATATAATCAGCGACGTCGCGTTTTCCCGATTCTGGATCACCACCGACTTCATACGGAACTCGATGGTCAATTTGAAGGTATCTGCTGTCGTACTCCGTGATGCAAATTGCGCATTTGGATTTGAAATCGCCGAGCAGTGCCTCCTTGAATTCCTTGGAAAAAGTCTTTCGTCCTCCAAGTCTGTCAGTTTTCCAGTCAGACCACTTTCCGAATTTATAGGCTCCGATAGTCTTGCCACTGGAGTCTTTGACTTTGATGGTTTCCAGTGGAACGCCGGCTTCTCTGACATCCCGCGCGGCACGCGGGGGGTGCTCGTATCCGTACCGTTTCGTAAGGTCTTCAGTAGTCACAAAACCGTGTCGGATTATGTGTTCGATTACGACCTTGGCGCGCTTTCCCGTAACAGAGTGAAGCGCCTTGAGAATGGCCGGGGGGATCGTTTCTCTAGGCATATAGTTTCATTCAATGAATCTCGCTGAAGAGACACCGTTGGGCGGAATTGTGGATTTTCGGTTTGTCTTTCGCGAGGTTAATCGTTTTCGGAGGCGGAACAGTCATCGTATCCAAAAGAGCTGGCGAAATGTATATGGATTCATAAGTCACGTCGGACCGGCCGAGCAGGGTAGCCTGCGACGAGCGGCCAACTGCAACTTCGACGCGCCTTAAGGCGAGCAACTCCGGCAATACTGTGCCATGCTGCTTGTTTCCGGTGCGCCCATCGTAACTCAAGATGAAGGGTATTGAGCGTTTGTTAAGGTCATGGAGCGCTTCCACAAACTCGGCGCTGTTGATTCCTGACGAATATCGACGGTCCCGTGTTTCACATACCCCTTGATAAGGCGGATCCATATACACGAGGTCGCCATCATGTGCAGCACGAAGTACGTCGACATAGTTCTCATGCTTCAACAATGCTTTGTTGCGAAGAAGGCGGGAAACGGCCATGATGTTCTGCCGCATTGTTACCGGGCTAGCGCCTTTTCGCCTATTGTCAGGGCTTTGGTTGAATTTTCCTTGTGTGTTGTAGCGCACCGAGGCCTTGACGCATCTTGCGAGTAAGAATAGCAGATACGCGGGGTCGTGGGTTTTGTTGAACGTGTTCCTTACTTTGTCGTAAAACTCTCGTTCTTTACCAAGTTGCGAGTGCCATAAAGTCTCATAGGCATCCGATATGCGGCGCGGGTAATATAGTATTTCGCGCCAAAGATCCATGAGGGGTCGGTTGTGGTCATTCAGCAAAAACGAATTGACGCGCCTATGATAGGCCGCTGCGATGGAGACGGCGGCGGAACCCGCAAAGGGCTCGATAAGCCTTTCCACCTTACTGGGGAAAAAAGATATTATGGCGAACGCCAGCGTCCTCTTGCTGCCCTGATAAGGAATAGGATGAGGTATAGCCATTTCAGCCTGCTCGAGAATAAAGCGGTCGCGTGAAACCCTTACACAAGCCCCGCACATCCAAGGACGGCGTTAAACGATTGATAAGATTATCACTTCGTCTCATCACTGTCAACACGCAGGAGCGGGTATTTCTTGAAGCATCCAGCCTCTTTCCATATAATCACGAACAATCCATTAGGATTATGCCGGGTGGAACCAGATGCATCCAAGAGTTCTGGAAAGGATAAAGCATGCCGCCGAAAAAAATCCTTGTAATCGGAGGAGTGGCCGCAGGCACGAAGGCCGCGGCGAAATGCCGCCGCGAGTCGCCGGACGCGGAAATCAGGATTGTTACCGATGAGCCTTACGTTTCCTACGCCGGCTGCGGCCTGCCGTACTACCTGGGCGGGCACGTCAGGCGCGAACAACTGGTAGTGAAAACCGTCGCTGATTTCAAGATTGAGAGCAACATAGAAATTTTCACGCAGCACCGCGCGCTGGGCATCGACCCCGCAAGAAAAGCCGTAACGGTGAAAGACCTCCGCACGGGAAGCACGAAGGAGTTCGGCTACGACGTGCTCATTATCGCAACCGGCGCCGCCCCTTTAATGCCGCTGATTCCGGGGTATGACCGCAAAAATGTGTTCACGCTGCGCACGATTGACGACGTGATGCGGATCGGCGCTCTCGCCACCGGCGGTCACGCGAAAAACGCGCTCATCGTCGGCGGGGGCTACATCGGGCTGGAGGTCGCGGAGAACCTTGTGCAGCGTGGGATAAAGGTCACGCTCGTCGAAGCCATGCCGCACATCCTGCCGCGATTCGACGAGGAAATCGCGCTCCTCGCCCAGAACCACATGCGGCAGAAGGGCGTTCGCCTGATCGTCGGGCAGAAGGTCGCAAGGATCGAAGGCAACAAGTCCGGCGAGGTCTCAGGCGCGCTCACGGACGCGGGCGAGAGAATCGACGCCGATTTTATTCTCTGGGCCGCGGGCGTTCGGCCCGAAGTGGAACTCGCACGCACCGCGGGGATTGAAATCGGTCCGACGGGCGCGATAAAGACCGACGAGCGCATGCGCACGAATCTACCGGACATTTACGCCGTGGGCGACTGCGCGGAGACGAAGCACCTCGTCACGGGCAAGCCTGCATGGGTGCCGCTCGGCTCGACCGCGAACAAGATGGGCCGCGTCGCCGCGATAAACGCATGCGGCGGGCATGACGCTTTCCCCGGCGTCCTCGGCAGCACGGTGGTGAAAGTCTTCGACATCAACGTGGCCATGACCGGCCTCACGGAGAAAGAGGCGCGGGCGGAAGCCTACGACATCGAGACGGTCCTCGTACCGTGCCGCGACAAGGCGCACTATTATCCCGGCAACGAGTTCGTGACGACCAAACTCGTCGTTGACAAAAAGACGCGGCGAATCCTCGGCGGCCAGATTATCGGCAGGGGAGTGGTGGACAAGCCGATTGACATTCTCGTCACGGCGATAACGCTCAACGGCACGATAGACCAGTTGGCCAAGATGGATTTCGCCTACGCGCCGCCGTTCTCCGGCGCGCTAAGCCCTCTCATCAACGCCGCCAACGTGATGCTCAACAAACTCAACGGCAGGTTCCGGGGAATTTCTTCGCTGGAACTGAAGAAGATTGTGGAAAGCAAGGGAGAAATTCAGCTTGTGGATACGCGCAACGAAGAACAGTACGCGGCGGGGCACGTGCCCGGCGCGCGGCGGATGGCGCTGGGCGAGTTGCGCGAGAAAAGCAAAGAGTTGGCGAAGGACAAGCCCACAGTTTGCATCTGCAACATCGGCAAGACGGCGTTCACGGGGCACCTCATGTTGCGAAATGCGGGCTTCAAGGACGTGAGAACGCTGGAGGGCGGCGTTACCGCATACCCATTTGGACTGGAGACCGGCGCGAAAAAGTAAATTGCCGCGACAAAAAGAAGAAAAGGGCGCGATAATCGCGCCTTTTTTGTTTCAGAAAAGCGCGCGCGGCAGGATTCGAACCTGCAACCCCCGGCTTCGTAGTCCGATACTCTATCCAGTTGTGTTACAGGCGCTTCGGTGAGCCAACCTTCGAAACGGGTGATCTGCGTGTCGACTTGGCCAACCGCCAGATTTTTGTGAACGGCAAAGAAGTGCGTCTGACGCCGATTGAGTACAAACTGCTGACCGAGTTCGTCAAACATGCGGGCAAGGTGCTCACGCATCGCCACCTGTTGAAAGAGGTCTGGAACATCCATGACGATAGCCAACTGCACTACGTTCGAATATTCGTTCACCAACTTCGCCAGAAAATCGAGGAAGACTCGGCCCGCCCGCGCCACCTGCTAAGTGAACCCGGCGTCGGCTACCGCCTCAAGTGCCAGTGATGCCCGTCCCACGATGACCGGGGCAAGTCGGATTGATGCCATGCCACCCCGCCAAAGGGCGAGGTCTCGCCAAAGGCGGAGGTGTTGCTACTGATTCGGGAGGGCCTTTTACTTCTTGACTCCGCAATGCTCCACCCATAGAATTGCACCAGAAGACGAGAGTATTCCCCCAAAACGGGTAGTTATGCCTGAAAAGAAATTACATCCAATCGGCGTTGACACGGGCGGGACTTTCACGGACTTTGCATATTTTGAAGGCAATGAGATTCGAAGCCTGAAAGTCCCTTCCACGCGCGTAAATCCGGCCGCAGCCGTGCTCGCCGGTCTCCACGAACACGGCCTTCCGGTCAAGCCGCTCTCGCACGGTTCCACTATCGCCACCAACGCGCTGCTCGAACGGCGCGGCGCGAAAACGGCGCTTGTGACCACCGCGGGCTTTGAGGATCTCATCGAAATCGGCCGCCAGCAAAGACCGGAACTTTACAACCTTGTGGTGAAAAAGCCCATGCCGCTTGTGCCGCGAAACCTGCGCTTCGGCGTAAGTGACAGGGTTCTGCCTGATGGCGCAGTTCAAGCCGCGCCTGGCGAGAGAGAACTCGATGCGCTCGTCGCAACGCTCAATAAGAACAAAGTCGAATCCGTTGCGCTCTGCCTGCTTTTCTCGTTTCTGAATCCCGCCAACGAAAAGAAAATCGCTGCGCATCTCAGGAAAAAGGGCTTCAACGTTTCGGCCTCCTATGAACTTCTGCCCGAATTCCGCGAGTACGAGCGCCTCTCGACGACCGTGATAAACGCCTACACGTCGCCCGTTCTTGAACGCCACATCGACGCGCTTCTCTCCGACAAGGACATTCCCGCGCTGCGAATCATGATATCCAACGGCGGCTCTCTGCCCGCTGACGAGGCAAAGTCCGGGGCTGTTCACACCGTGCTCTCAGGCCCGGCGGGAGGAGTCATCGCCTCACGCCGGATCGCGGATATCGCAGGCTACAAGCGGTTTATCTCCTGCGACATCGGCGGCACATCGACCGACGTTTGCCTATCGACAGGTGAGATTCCCTTCACCTCGCGCTACTCGTGCGACGGCCTGCCCATCAGCGTGCCCGTGATAGACATTCACACAATCGGCGCGGGCGGCGGTTCGATTGCGCACTTCGACGCGGGCGGCGCGCTGCGTGTCGGGCCGCAGAGCGTCGGCAGCGACCCAGGCCCCGCTTGCTACGGCAGGGGCAACGTCGCTTCGCTTACGGACGCGAACCTGCTGATTGGCAGGCTTCCGGCGTCAGGCCTGCTCGGCGGCACAATGCCGCTGTACATGGATGCTTCGCGCCGCGCGCTCGGAAACTTGGCCGGGCAACTGAAAATGAGCCTCGAGGAATTTGCGGAAGGAATCGTTTCCGTCGCTGATGCAAACGTTGAACAGGCCATCAGGCTCATCTCCGTGGAGTGCGGTCACAATCCGAGAGAGTTCGTACTTGTGGCCTTTGGCGGAGGCGGTCCGATGCACGCGGCGAGCCTCATGGCGCGCCTGGACATTGCGGCGGTGCTTGTGCCGCCGAACCCCGGCGTTTTCTCCGCGTGCGGCCTGTTGTTCGCGGACGCCGTGCGCGATTATTCGCAGACGGTTTTCCAACCGACCGCAGGGCGAAACGGCAAGGAATTTGTGAAACTGCTTAATCCACTTAAGCGGCGAGCGGAGCGCGACCTCGCGCGCGCCGGCGTGCCAAAGGGCGAGGCCGTATGCGTGATGAGCGCGGACATGCGCTACGTCGGCCAGTCGTTTGAGTTGAATGTCAAAATGCAGGACGGTCTCGAAGATGCATTCCACCGCGCGCACGAACGCGAATACGGCTACCGCGACCGCAATCGGCCCGTCGAAATCGTTACCGTCCGGCTGCGCGTCGCAGTCAAAGGCCACGCGCCGCGTATAAGCCGTAAGCCCGAACGCGCCGACAAGATTAACAAGAACGCCGTCGCCGGCTCCCAGAGAATGCGGTGGAACGGCAAATGGCACGATGCAGCGCTCTATGAGCGCAACCTTCTCGCGCCCGGCAACAAGTTCAGAGGACCGGCGATAGTCATGGAATACTCAGCGACAACGGTTGTCCCGCCCGGCTTCAAGTGCAGGGTTGACAGCTTCGAAAACCTGATTCTGGAGACGCTGCGGTGAAAACGGACGCGGTAAAACTGCAGATATTCAAGAGCCTGCTCCAGGAAGCGGCCGACGAAATGGGCGTCGCGCTGAGGCGAAGCGCCTTCTCGCCGAACATCAAGGAGCGCTGCGACTTCTCTTGCGCGGTTTTCGACGCGAACGCGGACTCCATTGCCCAGGCCGCGCACATACCGGTGCATCTCGGCTCGATGCCGCTCTCCGTCAAGAGCGCCGTTGCGCACCACGAATTCAAAAAGGGCGACGTGGTAATCCTCAACGATCCTTTCCAGGGCGGAACGCACCTGCCGGACATCACGCTTGTCGAAGGCGTTTTTCTCGGCGGGACGAGGCCCGCGTTCTACGTGGCCAACCGCGCGCACCACGCGGACATCGGCGGCCTCGCGCCCGGCTCCATGAGCCTCGCGAGCAGGATCAGCCAGGAAGGGCTTATCATCCCGCCGGTTCTTCTGTGCAAAGGCGGCAGGCTCGTGGCCGACGTGATGGACATGATCCTCGCGAATGTCCGCACTCCCGCGGAGCGCAAGGGCGACATCATGGCGCAACTCGCGGCAAACAACCGCGGCGTCCAGCGGCTTAAGGAACTTGCGCGGCGGCTCGGCGTGAAGGAACTCGTGCTTCACAGCCGCAGTTTGATGAATTACTCAGAGCGCATGATGCGTACGGCCATCTCGCGCATGCCCGAGGGGACGTACAGGTTCGAGGATTTTCTCGACGACGACGGGCTTGGCAGCGGGCCGCTGAAAATTGCGGTCCGTGTCGAAATCAAGGGCAAAAGTGCAACGCTGGACTTTGACGGCACCGCACCGCAGACGCGCGGGCCGGTGAATTGTCCTTTGGCGGTAACCGTCTCGGCGGTATTCTACTGCTTCATGGGCGTTGCGAGGACTTTCGGTGACATTCCCGATTTGCCGCCGAATGCGGGCGCATTGCGGCCGCTGAAGATTCGCGCGAAGCCCGGCTCGCTGGTCAACGCAGTCCATCCGGCGGCGGTGTCCGCCGGAAACGTGGAGACTTCGCAGAGGATAGTTGACGTGGTTCTTGGCGCGCTGGCGAAAGCATTGCCCGGCGCAATCCCGGCCGCGAGCGCGGGGACCATGAGCAACCTGTCAATCGGCGGCGTGAACCCCGAAACCAGGCGCGACTTCACATACTACGAGACCATCGCCGGCGGCGCGGGCGCGTCCCGCAATTCGCACGGCGAGAGCGGCGTGCAGACGCACATGACGAACACGCTCAACACGCCGATAGAAGCGATTGAACTCTCTTACCCGCTGCGCGTGCGTTCATATCGCATCAGGCGCAATTCCGGCGGCAGCGGCCGCAACCGCGGCGGCGACGGGTTAATCAGGGAAATCGAAGTGCTGGCCGACAGCCACGTGAGCATCCTGTCCGACCGGCGCAGCGCCGGCCCCTACGGCGTGCAAGGCGGTTCCCCCGGCAAGCCCGGCAAGAACACTCTTATCACACGCGGCGGAAAAAAGAAGGCGATCCCGGGCAAGGCCAGTTTCGACGCGCCGCGCGGCTCGGTCATCCGCATCGAAACGCCCGGCGGCGGGGGACACGGATAATAAAAAAGGGCACTCATGCCGCAAGCGCCCTTTTTCATTTTAATATGCGCGCCCGGCAGGACTCGAACCTGCAACCCTCGGCTTCGTAGGCCGATACTCTATCCAATTGAGCTACGGGCGCTTCTGCGGCGCATTTATATCACACCCGCGCCAAAAATCAAGCCTTTCATTTTCGAATGTCATGTCCTTGCGCATTTCCCATCACGCGCGGAAATCGTTTATGCACGGTCATCGAAAAGTGCGATGTGCTCGTATGTGCATGCGAAAGGGCGCGCAATCCCGGATGCCTATTTTTACATTTCATAAGTTATGAGAGGACGGAGAACGGAGCCGTAAGCCCTTAAGCCAAGCGGTGAAACGTTCGGCCCGTCAACCACCGCTCCCAGCGCGCCGTTGCGCCATGTTTTTGCCGAAGTGATCCTGCTGTAAACATCGTAGTAATACGTCTCCATCACCGTGCCAACGGCCAACTAATGCGCGGGGTCGGTCTTGCCGCCAGACTCCGCGTTTTGACCGTCCCAGAAGTCGCCGCTCGCAGGCGTCACGGCAACTACATTTCCTTGTGCGTTGGCATGATATATATGTTATCCAAGCGTGTCAAACGTTCGTTTGGAAGACCGGCGCGGATAATATATGTAAATCTCTCAGGGCATATATATAATGTAATGATGGCGGGAGTCAAATGTTGTTTTTTTGCGCGGTCTCGGTTAAAGTAACGCGCGGGGAATTTCCAGAACGCCGCAAGGGGCGCTACGCCGTTTTTTCTTTTTGACGCGCTAAATGGCAAAACGCATCGCACGACTGATACTTAACCCTATCTCCGGAGCGGGAAGGGGGAAAAAACTTCTGCCCGACGTGGTCGAGCGGCTGGAGAGCCTGGATTACCACACGGATGTTGTGCAGACCGACAAGCCCGGCCATGCGCGCGAGTCCGCCGCCAGGGCCGAAGCGGACAATGTATCGCTCTTTGTGATATTGGGCGGCGACGGCACGATAAATGAGGTCGTCAACGGACTGGCGGGGCGGCCCGTCCCGATATGCGTCGCATCCGTCGGCACGGCGAACTGCCTCGCAAAGGAACTGAACCAGGGCGCGCACCTTGACGAACTCATGCGGCGAATCGAGGCGATGCAGACGCGGCTCCTCGACAGTTTCCTGGTCAACAACGGCCGCGCGCTCCTTTTCGTTGGCGCGGGGTTCGACGGCGAGGTCGGGCGGAAGATGTGCCAGGACAGGAGCGGGCACATAACGGAACTATCGTATTTTCTGCCCGTCCTCAGGACGCTGCTGACTTATCACTTCCCGCGGTTCCGCGTGGAAGTTGACGGGAAGGAAGTTGAGAGGGGGGCAACCTTTGTCGAAGTGGCCAACGTGAGCACGTACGGCGGGCCGATTGTCCTGGTGCCTGATGCGAAGCCCGACGACGGCCTGCTCGATATACTCATCGCGGACTCGTGGCGGCGGGGCACCATGGTGGAGTACCTCGCGCAGGCCTGCCTTGCGAAAAGGGTGAGCGGCCACAATATCCGCCACCTGCGCGGCCGCGAGGTCGCGCTTACCGCCGCGGAACATGTGCCCATGCAGATTGACGGCGATTTCGCCGGGCATCTGCCGGCGCGAATCAAGATACTGCCGAAAAGCGTTTGTGTGGTGGTTGACCCTAAATGAAAGGGGGAACCGACATGAAAAGCGAAGTCAGACAAGTCCGTGTCTCCAAAAACGTCGTCATCGGCGACGGGGGGCTGGCGGCGATTTGCGGCCCGTGCGTAATAGAGGACAGGAAGAAATGCCTCGACGTAGCGGGCGAAATCGCGGAAATCTGCCGGGCCGTCGGAATGCCCGTGATATTCAAATCATCGTTCGACAAGGCCAACCGCTCCTCGGTCAAATCATTCCGCGGCGTCGGGCTGGCGCGCGGCCTGGAGATACTTGCGGAAGTGCGCGAGAAATACGGCCTGCCCGTCCTGAGCGACATACATCTGCCCGAGCAGGCAAAGGCCGCGGGCGAAGTTCTTGATGTTCTGCAAATCCCCGCGTTCCTCTGCCGCCAGACGGATCTCCTCGTCGCGGCGGGCGAGACCGGCAAGCCCGTCAACGTGAAAAAGGGGCAGTTCATGTCGCCCCGGGAAATGGCAAACGCCATCGGCAAGATAGAAAGCACGGGCAATAAAAGAATCATGCTCACGGAGCGCGGCACGACGTTCGGATACAACAATCTCGTGGTTGATTTCATGTCGTTGCCGATAATGCGTTCGCTCGGCTGCCCGGTCGTGTTTGACGGGACTCACAGCGTGCAGACGCCCGGCGGCAGGGGAAGCCGCAGCGGCGGGCGGAGCGAGTTCGCGCCGGCGCTCATCCGCGCGGCCGTGGCGGTCGGCTGCGACGCGATTTTCATAGAAACGCATCCCGCGCCAAAGACCGCGCTTTCAGATGGCGATAACATGATACCGCTGAAAAATCTGAGGAAGGTGCTCTCGGACGCGCTGGCGATCCACCGCCTGAGGCAGAAACAATGAAAAGACGCGGAGCCGTTGCGCTGGCCGCGGCGCTGCTTTGCGCGCTGGGCGCCTGCATGGTGAGCGGCGAGACCGCCGGCCAGGGCGACGAGCGCGTGCGGCTGCGGGCGGCGGCCTTTTACAGCGCATGGGCGCACGGAAAAGCGGATACCATCCGAAAACTGGTGTCGCAGAATTTCCGCGATAACGATCCTGACCTGGCGTCCTTCAGGGCATTGATGGATAAAACGAAAATCAAATCTTTCCAGATGGGCGATATACAAGACGAACTGAAGTTGAAGCGCGTCACCGTGAATGTAACCAAAGTCAACGGTGAGGCGACAAGCCAGGTCTCATACTGGAAATTTGAACGCGGCGACTGGTACCTAGAGGTGATTGACTAGTGCGCGGCCGACGAACACTATTCACAATACTGCGGGTCTCCGTGAGCGTGGGGCTCCTGGTATGGGTCTACACCATTATCGAGTTCCGCGACACCGTAAACCTGCAGAACGGCACAGAGCGTCACGGCAGCGTCACTAACTGGCGCGAGATTGACAAGAGCGATACCTGCCCGATTATCCTCGCAAGCGGCGGCCAGTCCCGTGAGATAACACGCGAGGAAATTGCGCCGGAAGCCACCGTGCATCTTGCTGATGGTTCGGTTAAGAGGGGGAAACTTATCGGGCAAACTCCCGAAAGCGTGACAATTCAAGGCGCGCCCCCCATTGCGAAAAGCCAAATTGTACCCGGCAAGCCCGGCGAGCCCGGTTTTACGCTTACATATTACCGCCGCGGCTTGCTCTCAATACTGCGCAACGTAAGCCTCGGCCTCATCATTATTGGCATCATATATTACGGGCTTGTGAACATACTGGGCAGCGTGCGTTGGTGGGTGCTGCTCAAGTCGCAGAAGATACCGATCTCGCTGTGGAACGCAAACCGCCTCACCTTTCTCGGCTATTTCTTCAACAACATCATGCCGGGCCTCACGGGCGGAGACATCGTGAAATCATATTACGTCGCGCAGGAGACGCACCAGAAGACCGGCGCGATAACGACGGTGTTTCTGGACCGCCTTATCGGCCTTGTCTGCCTTGCGATCATGGCCGGAGTGATGATTCTCGTAAACGCGGGCGACCCGAAGTTCCGCGGGCCGGCGATGGTAATCCTCATATTTCTGGGGGCAACGGCGGTATTGAGCGTTGCGTTCTTCAGCCGTCGCGTAAGGCGCGCGCTGCGCATCAACGTTATGGTAAAGAAACTGCCTTTCGAAGGGTTAAAACGCGTCCTGTGGGAGATCGACCATGCGGTATTCCTGTTCCGCAATCACAAGACGGCCATCCTGATTACGGTGCTGCTTTCGTTCGTTTCGCAGTCAATATCGGTAAGCACCAACATGTTCTTCGGCGCGGCGATGGGGCTGGAGCAGATACAGACGCGGGACTACTTTGTTTTTCTGCCGATAGTGTTTATGATAATGTCAATCCCGATATCGCTGTCGGGGTGGGGGGTTGGGGAACGGTCGTTTCAAGGCCTGCTGGCGACCGTCGGCGTTCCAATGAACCAGGCCGCCGTGATGGGCGTGCTGTTCAACGTGACGCGCACGATATGGAGCCTGCCCGGAGCAGCGTTCCTGGCTATCGCGGGCAAGAAGCCAAGCACCGAGGAGATGAAAGAGGAACTGAAAAAGGAAGAGGACAAACAACTTGAGGATCTCGGCGAGAGGAATTAGATGCCACCCTTCCGAACATACAAAGGCGCTATTCACATACACTCAAGATTCTCAGATGGCAGCGGGCGTGTGAAAGACATCGTAAAGGCCGCTCAGGACGCGGGACTCGACTACATCATCATTTCCGATCACGATGAACTCCCGCCGGAACAGTTGAAATTCCAGGGCTGGCACAAAAATCTGCTGGTTGTCTGTGGAGTCGAACTGGCCGCGTGCAGGCTGGGCGCGCGGCATTTTCTCGCCT
>Ga0315288_10008899_pt1 | contig 12660 bp, 8 predicted proteins | sample YL17G11_20_MG_FD_203454 | JGI IMG/M metagenome (GOLD analysis project Ga0315288, IMG submission 203454) | Sediment microbial communities from Yellowstone Lake, YNP, Wyoming, USA - YL17G11_20 | ecosystem: Environmental > Aquatic > Freshwater > Lake > Sediment | place: USA: Wyoming | collected...
ACGAGCGAGGATCGCCCGCCGCGGGTCCTGTCGCCGATTATCCCGCCCGTGCTCGCAGGCTGCGCGCGGCGCGGGGGCCACATCGACGCCACCCGCACGCGCAGTGACCATCGCCCGCGGCGGGAAACCGAGCGAAGCGGAGCGCTGGGCCTGTGGCCGCCCTCCAACCCGCAAGGTTCTCCACCGCGGGGATTCTCTTCTTGCGGCCGTCACGGAAACCCTCTACCATTCCCCTCATAACTTCCTTTGAAATCGCGTGATAGCTCTCGCGTGGGCAGGGCGCACCCGGGCGTCTCGGCTACGGCGAATCGATCAGGCACACGCGTGAAGGAGCGTTCGTGGGCAAACGATCTCGCTCGACTCCATCATCCAAAACGGCGAAGGCCGTCCGCACCGGTCAGCGACACACCTCCGCCGCGATTCGTTATCTCACGATCGTTGGGATCCTCCTTGTCGTTCTCTACGCGTTCGTCCGGCCCCTGTACGTGGTCCCGGATAGCGCCGCCTACCTCGCGTATGCGCGGTCGATGCTTTGGGACCGCGACGTCGATTTTGATAATGACTATGCGCGGCTCGGGATGGTCGAGATCGGGGTCGGCGGCTCGGAGCTCGCCGCGCGGACGGACACGGGGAAACGGGGAAACCCCTTCGGGATCGGCAGCGCGATCCTCTGGCTCCCCTTCATGGTCGTAGTCGCGCTGGTGGTGAAGATCGCCGCCCTCTTAGGAGCCGATGTCGCGACGGACGGTTTTGGTATGGCGACGCTATGGGCGGCTCACCTGGGGACGTGGAGCTATCTTCTCGTGTCGCTTGGACTCGTGCTTCGAACGGCGAAGGAGTTTTTTAGCGGAGCCGGCGCGGGAGCGCAAAAGGCGGCGGTTATCGGCGCGTTCCTCGGGACTCCGCTCGTTTACTACGTGATCCAAGCGGCGAGCTACTCGCACGCATGTTCGGTGTTCGCGGCATCGCTCGTCTTCTACCTCGCAATGCGCTGGCGGGAAGCGTGGACCCGCCGCCGCGCGATGATCCTCGGCGCCGCGGTGGGGCTCATGGCTCTCGTTCGAACGCAGGGCATCGTGTTTTGGATCCTCCCGCTGATCCTCGGCTGGGGTGGGTTGAGGAGGAAGCCCCCGGCAACGTACCTGGCGCTCGTGGGTTTTTACACGGGGAGCGCCGTTGTCGTGTTCGCCCCTCAGCTCATCGCGTGGACGGTGATCTACGGGTCGCCGTGGCATCTCCCGCAAGGCGAGGGTTTTCTCCAATTCAGCGTCGAACGCCTGATGTCGGTCGCCTTCTCCGCGCGTCACGGGCTTTTCACGTGGTCGCCGATTTTTCTCTTGGCCGTTGCGGGGTGGATGATGGGGCTTCGCCAGCGCGAGTGGCGCGTACCGGCCGCGGCTTTTCTTGTCGCGCTCGCTCTTCAGTGGTTCGTCAACACGCTTCCCAACGACTGGTGGGCCGGGTGGTCCTTCGGCGCGAGGCGGTTCATCGACTTCGTTCCCTTCGTCGCCGTGGGGCTTCTCGGTTTTTGCTCGCTGGGTTTTGCCGCTCGCGTCGTCGTTTACGTCGTTACGGCGTTGAATCTCGTCCAGTGGCTGCGAATTTCGACGGGCGGGATTTCGGGCGAGACGGACCCCGGGTGGAACGCGCTCTGGGGGGGCGGCCTTCTCGAGTCGCTTCCCAAGGTGCCCGCCGCCCTCTGGGCCGTTCTGAAGGCATCTCCCACAGAGCTACAGATTCTCCGCCGGCCGAGCGCGGTGCCTCCCACGTTGTACTCCGATCCCGCCGGGCTCTTCGACGCGCTCTTTGTCGTGTGGGCCGCGCTCGTCCTATTTGTTGCCTACCGAACCTACAAATGGTGGGGCGAGTTCGCGGGCACGCCGGACGCCTAGTTTTTCCCCGCGGCGCAAAACAAACGGGACGCCTAGTCTTCCTTTCCGGCGGGAAAGCGGGCCCAGTACTTCGGTGCGCGGTACCCCGGTGGTGTTTCCACGGAAGTGTAATAAGGCGGGACGGACTGGGCCTGGTACCAATCGAGCCGCGCCTTGAGACCGTCGAGGATCTTTGGATATCTCGTGGAGAGATTTTGCCGCTCGCCCGGGTCCGCCTCGAGGTTGAAAAGCTCGTACGTGTCGCGTCCCCGCTTCGTTGCCTCGAGCCCGTTGATCTGTCCGTTGTAGACGAGCTTCCACTCGCCGGCGCGTATTGCGCCGCGTACCGGCGATATCTCGAGAAGGATTTCTTTCCTGGGGAGCGCGGTCCCTTGCGAGACCGCCGGCCATACATCGACGCCGTCGAGCGGCGGATCGGCTTGAGACGGAGCCCCGGCGAGCGCGAGTAGAGTCGGATAGAGATCGGCGACATGGAGGGGCTCGCTCACGGTACGCGCTGAGAGCACTCCCGGCCAGTTCACCAGCGCGGGGACGCGTATCCCCCCCTCGTAGAGTTCCCCTTTGCCACCCCGGAGCGGCCGGTTGTTCCCGATGTGTGTTTCCGCGCCGTTGTCGCTCAAGAAGAGGACGAGGGTCTGCTTCTCCATCCCTCGCTTTTCCAGGGCCCGGAGGATATCCGCGATCGCGTCGTCCATACAACTCACCATGGCGGCGTAGCGTCTCCGGGGCCCGTTCTCGATGTTCTTGTACCGCTCGAGATACTCCGCTGGGGCCTGGAGGGGTTGATGCGGGGCGCTGAAAGCCACGTAGAGAAAGAGCGGTTTTGCGGGGTCGTGACTTTCGATGACACGGATCGCCTCGCGGGCGATCAAGGTCGTCGCATAGCCGTCCTCCTCGAGAGGGCTATCGTTACGGTGCCAGTCGAGGCCCTCGTCGCGCATGTGGGTGAAATAATCGATGGCCCCGTTGTAGAACCCGTACGCGTGGTCGAACCCGCGCCGCGTGGGAAGATAACCCGCCTGGTTGTGTCCGAGGTGCCACTTGCCGCAGATCGCCGTGTAGTACCCCGCGGCCTTTAGCGCCTCGGGGAGCGTCCGTTCGGTCGTGGGTAGACCGTACTCCGACCACGGCAAGACGACGCCGGTTTGAAACCCGTACCGCATTGTGTGCCGGCCGGTCATGAGACACGCGCGGGTGGGACTGCAGATCGACGCCGTGTAGAACTGCTCGAGCCGCACACCCGTCTTCGCCAGCCGGTCGATCGCCGGTGTCTTGATCTCGCTCCCGTGGTACCCGACGTCTGTCCAACCCATGTCGTCGGCGAGAATGAGGACGATATGCGGTTTTACGGGTGCGTTTTTCGTTGTCCCGTCGGATGCGGAACATCCCGCGAAGAACATGAGAACGGCGGAGAACATCGCCGCGGCGGCGGCGGAGAAGAGCGTGGCGGCGGCAAGACGCATCGAATTCGCCTCATTTCATCATGTGCGGTCGTCGGCAACACGCGGCCGTGGACGGCCGGTCCTCGATCATTATAATGGGTCCCATGCGGGTTGACTATCGCCGGGACGCCGCAAGACCCGCAAAAATCTCTTCCGCGCGGTCGATCATTCTTTCAAGACCGTGTCTCGCGAATGCGTCGCGCCGGGCCGCGGCGCCCATCCTCTCTCTGAGCGCCGCATCCTCGATCAGGCGCCGCAGATGCGCCGCAAACTCGATGTCGTTCCCTTTGTCCGCGAGGAGCGCGGTTTCGCCGTCGATAACGACCTCGGGGACGCTGCTCGCGCGATAGGCGACGCATGGTTTTCCCGCGGCGGCGGCCTCGGCGAGGACGTAACCGAATCCCTCGATAAACGAGGGAAGGGCGAAAACGTCGATCGCCGCCATCCAATCGTGGATCCCTTCCACGAACCCGCAGAAATCGACCCGATCGCCGATGTGAAGGTCTTCCGCTTCGGCTCTGAGCTTGTCGGCGTCGGGCCCCGTGCCGGCGAGCGCGAGACGCCACGGCAGATCGATGAGCTCCGGCGACGCGAGCGAGCGCATGAGCGCGCGGATTCGCTTTCTCCCGATGAGCTGTCCGGCGTATCCCACGACGACCCGCGTGCCGTCGGGGTCGAATCGCGTGCGCCACCAGCGGGGGTCGAGCGATTCGTAATCCCGGAGGTCGATACCTTTATAGAGCACGCTCACTCGACTCGTATCGAGCCACGGCGCAGAGCGGAGCGTGGTGTCGAGGGTAGACCGGCTGTTGACGACGATGTGGTCGGCGACATTTGTATAGAACCACCGGTAACGGGTCTTGTCCTTCACCGGGTCGTCGCACTCACGCGTGTGGATCACGACGGAACCTGTCCGAGAAAGGCGCGCCGCAAGCCCCGTCGTGCGAAGGTCCTTGTCGAATGTGGTGATGACGAAGTCGTACGGCCGCCGTCTCATGTCGATCGCCAGGGGAAGCACCGTCCACGGCGCCGAGTCCATCCGGGTCCATACCTCGCGGACCGTGAGCCCCTTCTGCCGGGCGCGTACGGCGAGGGGAGAGCGGGGGAGGGTCTGGATCACGGTGTCATGGCCCCTCCGCGCAAGCCCCTCGGAGAGCTCGAGGATGAACCGCTGGGCGCCGCCCCAGATCCGGATCGAGTCCGATATGAGAATCCGATAGGTGCGAGATGTCTTCATGGCTTCAAATCGCTTCGCGGCGCCTCGGGCAATAGCCGGCGACACCCGGTGCCTCCGGCCGCGGTTCGAGTCGACGACGCCCGGGCGCCCGTCGTTCGACGGACGCCCGTCATTATAGAACGCGAACCGCGCAAAAGAAACGGGCGATCCGCGTACGGTATCGCCCGGCCCAGCCGAGAGCGGCGTGGCGGGACGCGCCGGATCGTTGGCCGGGACGCCGGCGTTGACACGCCCCGGCCGCCTCGGACATACTGGTCCCGTTTCCTAGGAGGACAGTATGGGCAGCGACACGCGGCGGAAAGAAAGGGGAGCGGAGTACGTTCTCTTCGCCGCGGTATTGTTCTGCGTCGGGTGTTCATTCTTCATGATGGACTACATTCCCGACGACTCCTACATCTCCTTTCGCTACGCCGAAAATCTCGCGAGCGGACACGGGCTTCGATTCAACCCGACGGAACAACCGGTGGAGGGTTACAGCAACCTCCTGTGGATCCTCTTCTGCGCGTTTCTCCACAAGCTCGGGTTCCATCTACCCGACGTCGTCCCCACCGCGGGCGTTCTGTTGAGCATTTTCAATGTGGTGCTTCTCTGGGCGCTCTACCGTAGAAGGGATCTTCCCGCGCTCCAGATGCTCCTGCCGCTTGTTGTGCTCGCCGGGTCGGGCCCCGTCGTGATGTACGCGGTCTCCGGGATGGAGACGCCGCTCTACGCGTTCTTCCTCCTATTCATGCTCTATCTTCTCGATCTCGCTCTCTCAGGGGGAAGGACCGTTCATTACGCGCTTCTCGCGGCGTCGGGGTTTCTTCTGTCGCTTTGCCGCCCCGAGGGTGCGGCCGCTTTTCCCGTGGCCGTTCTCGCCGTCCTCTGGTTGAAGCGCCGCGGCGCCGAAGACGGCGCGGCCACGCGCTGGAAACGGAGCCTCCTCCTCTCCTTTGTGGGGTTCGCCGTCTTTTCGATCGCTTACCACGCCTGGCGGATCGATTATTTCGGCGAGTGGTGGCCCACTCCTCTTCTCTCCAAAGGCGGTGGAGGCGTTTCTCTCGTCTCGGCCTGGATCGAAAATCTCAAATACTACTTCGTCAAGCACATGTATTACATGCCCCCCGTGGGGTACTACTACGCGGCGCTCGCGATCGTGTCGTTCGTGGGTCTCGGGATGTCGCCGTCGGCCGGGGAGAAGAGACGGACCGAGATCGTCGCGCTCGCGCTCTTCGTCGTGTACGCGGTGATCTACTTCAACTTCAACGATTGGATGCCGGGGATGAGGTACTACTCCCCGTACGTGGCGATCCTGATGCTTCCCGCCGTCCACGTCCAGACGCCGTTCTTCGCCGCTCATAAACCGGGTCGCCGGGCGTCTCTTTTCTGGCTCTCGGGCCTGGCCGTCGTCGTCCTTAATTTCGGCGTTCTCGCCGAGCTTCGAGTCATCGCGCACATCACGCAGGAGAGCAGCGAGAAGTGCTCGATCGCTCTGGGCAAGTGGCTGCAGAAGAACGTGCCGCCGGACCAGCTTCTCGCCGTGAGCGATGTGGGAGCGATCCCGTACTACTCCGGGTTGGAGACCCTCGACATCAACCCGCAATCGCTTACCGACATCCACATCGCGAAGAACGGGTTCTCCATCGATTACATCGCCAAACGCGCTCCCGACGTGATCATCCTCCCGTCGCGGAGCTTCGCCGTCGCGCGTTTCTATCCGGAGCACTTCGAGATGGCAAGCGACATCAGGTTCGACGCGTACCGGCTGATCGGCGTATCCAGGTACGACTGGTACGAGGACCGCTGTTACTGGGTCTACGTGAGAAAGGATTTTCCCTTCCTGACCGACGAGCAGGTGACTAGCTTCCCCCACGGTTTGGGGGACGTGCAAAGGAAATACAAGTAAGAGGGGAATCGCTCGTCCGGGGTGGACATCGTGCCGGTCCTCCCGCTTCCGCCCCCACCGGTCCGTATGGCGCGGACGTTTCCCCGCCAGCCCCCGTCCCGTTTGTTTCTCAAACCCCTTGCATCCGCCGTCCGGCGGAGTACAATCGTTACCATGTTGCGTCGTCTTTTCCACCTGGAAGAGCAGGGAACGGACGTACGTACCGAGGTGCTCGGCGGGGTAACGACGTTCATGACGATGGCGTATATCGTCTTCGTCAACCCGGCCGTGCTCTCCGGCACGGGGATGGATTTCGGCGCCGTGATGACGGCGACGTGTCTATCCGCGGCGGTCGCCACCTTCGCGATGGGCCTTCTCGCCAACTACCCCATCGCTCTCGCCCCCGGGATGGGCGAGAACTTCTTCTTCCTCACCGTCTGCGTGACGATGGGCGTCGCCTGGCAGACGGCGCTCGGCGCGGTGTTCATCGCCGGCGTCGTCTTTATCCTCCTCACCTTCTTCCGCATCCGCGAGATGATCATCGATGCGATCCCCCAAAGTCTCAAACACGCCATCGCCGTGGGGATCGGGCTTTTCATCGCCTATATCGGTCTCGTGGGAGCGGGGATCGCGGAGAAATCGGACACCGGAATGCTCATGCGGTTGGGTGACCTCTCGCGTCCGCCGACGCTCGTTGCGTGCATCGGCCTCGTCGTCACCATCGCGCTCATGGCCCGCCGCGTCAAAGGGGCGATCCTCGCGGGGATCCTCTTCAGCACGGTCCTCGCGTGGATCATGAACCTCATCGAGTGGCAAGGGCTCGTCGCGGCGCCGCCGTCGATGGCCCCTACTTTCTTGAAGCTCGATGTGAAGGGGCTCTTCGACACGGCGATGATTCCCGTGATCGTGATCTTCCTCTTCATGGCGGTCTTCGACGCGATCGGCACCCTCATCGGCGTGAGCGAACGGGCGGGGTACCTCAAGGACGGCAAGCTCCCGCGAGCCACGAGGGCGCTTCTCGCCGATTCATCGGGGACCGTGGTCGGGTCGCTCTGCGGGACGTCGACGGTGACCGCCTACATCGAGAGCGCGACCGGTGTCGAGGCTGGCGCGCGGACGGGGCTCGCCAACATGGTAACGGGGCTTCTCTTCATCCTCGTGCTGTTTTTCTCGCCGCTCGTCAAGATGGTCGGCGGGGGGGTCGCGCTCGAGGGCGGGGGGGCGCTCCAGCCGATGACGGCGCCGGCCCTCATCGTGGTCGGCTGTCTCATGGTGGAGAGCATACGGAAGATCGAGTGGAAGGACTTCACCGAGGCGTTTCCCGCGTTTCTCGTGATGATCGGGATCCCATTCGCCTGGTCGATCGCCGACGGGATCGCCTTCGGGTTCATCAGCTATCCGGCGCTGAAGCTACTCACGGGCCGGAGACGCGAGGCTTCCAGGCTCGTGTACGTTCTTGGGTTGTTGTTCGTCGCTCGGTACGTGTTTCTGTGACGGCCTTTCGGGTCGTGGATATTGCCTGCACGGCTCTCGATTGAACTCGGCTCCGTCCGTCGGCTGTTGATCCGCGCATTGCCGAGAGCGACATTCAGCGGGGATCGATTACCCGTCTCCGTGCTGGTGTAATATTTTTGCCCGCCCAGGAGGAGCCACGCTTCCCATCGCACAGTGTATCCGCGGGGAAAAACCGACATCACAACGTCAAACCAGCGGCCGCCGCTTCTTTCAGAAGTGGACACCGGCGAAAATGATGAATCCATCGTTATTGTCGGCGAAGATCCATTTGGCCATCACGTACGGGTTGAACAACACGTTGATCCCCACACCCGCGACCACATTGAGCAGAGGGTCCGTGGACGAATCCCCCTGATCGGTGTCGAAGTACATCAATCCGACGCCGCCTCCCAGCCAACCCGAGACTACGGGGAGATGGATCACGTCCACGAGAGCGTCCAAGTTGAAGGTCATGAGCGTCCCGTTGTCGACGAATACGTACTCGATCGACGGATCGGCGTTGAACCTCAACACGTTGAACTTCGCATCGACGCCGAGAAAGAAATCGCCGCTGTCGGTGTACGACCCCAGCCGGATCCCCGGTTCGAATCCGCCCAGCATTCCCGCGAAACTGGCGGTCGAGCCGAGTAAGAAAAAGCATGCCAAAACGATCGATTGGGTCGATCGAGTCATGGATCGCGCTCCTTTCGTGTGTCAACCGGATCTCGAGAACCGCGATGCCGCGCGGAACGAGGTGATTGTATGCTGTCCGAAAAGGAACTTCAACGGCAAGAGTGGCTCCGGCGTTCGTGTATTGGGCGTGTATTGGGCGGGACACTCCCGGGGACCGCGCAAAGGTGGTATACTTACGTTCGAAACGGCATTCAGACGCCAAGCAAGCGGGCATCCGAATCCTCTAAGGAGAACATCATGCCAGTCGTGCGTAAGTCAATCCTGGCGATCGTCTGCGTCCTCCTCGTTTCCGGTGGGGCCGCGGGGGCACCGGGACGGAACACGGCGCCGGAGCTTCTCCAGAAAGCGCTCGGCGGCATCGACCGGCGGGAGATCCCGACGGGGATTCTATACGACCGCGTCGTCCCGCTCTCCCGGGTGAGCGAATGCGATGGTGGAAAGGAAGCTGCCGCCGTGGGGCCCCGCGAGTGGCGACAGATGTGCTTCGAGATGGCGAATGCCTCCCTCAAGAAACCGGCATGGTCCACGCTCTCCGAGATCGACGCATGGGCGGAGGAGTTGACCCCCGTCGGAATCGTGCCGGTCGCCTTCCTCAACATTCGATACGATCGGATCCGCCCGGAAGCGTTCGAGGACGGAAACCTCGCCGTTCGCGACGGCCGCGTGGTTTTCTCAAAAGGGGATCTCATCGCCGCGCGAAGGCTCTTCGCGGTGTCGGCGCTCGCCGGTTACACCCACCGCGGGGAACGGGTCGTGTTTTCCTTCGACCGCCGCTTCTATCTGACGAACGACGAAGACGCGCCGGCCGGGCTCGAAGTCGATTTCGACGACGGTCTTGGACCGCGCCCCGTCGCCTTCGGCGGTGATGAAGTGGTCCGCTATTCGCGGCCCGGCTCGAAGACCGTCCGATCCCGTATGACGCTCGAGAGCGGTCGGGTCCTTCTCGGAGGGTTCGAATTCAGCGTCGAGCACCTCCAGACCCCCAGCCCCGACGACACGCTCGGTATCACGGCGGCGATTCCGTACGGAGGCGGGTACGGGACCGGCGAGGCCTACGTCTATCTCGGCGCCGGCCACACCGCCATCGTGAACCCCGTCATCGTCGTCGAGGGGTTCGATCTCGACAACACGATGAACTGGGACGAGCTCTATCAGCTCCTGAACCAGGAGAATCTGCTCGAGAATCTTCGAAGCCGAGGGTTCGACGCAGTCGTTCTCAATTTCGCTGACGCGACGGACTACGTGCAGAAAAACAGCTTTGTCGTGGTCGAGCTCATCGAGCAGATCCGCGCGCTCCTCGCTCCTCACCACGACATCGCGCTCATCGGCGGGAGCATGGGCGCGCTCTGCGCTCGGTACGCGCTCGCGTACATGGAAGACCAGGCGCTGGAGCACGACGTGAGGACCTACATCTCCTTCGACGGTCCGCAAGCGGGGGCCAACATCCCGCTCGGGGTCCAGTACTGGCTCGACTTTTTTTCCGATCTGTCGGCCGACGCCGCGTCTCTCTTGAGCCGTCTCGACACGCCGGCCGCGCGGCAGCTGCTCGTCTATCACCACACGACGCCGCCGGGGACGACGGGCGAGAGCGATCCTTTGAGAGCGGCGATGCTCGCCGATTTCGCGGCGGCAGGGGGTTATCCCACGCAGCCGCGAAAGGTCGCCGTGGCGAACGGAAGCGGCGCGCAGGCGGGCCAGGGGTTTTCTGCCGGGGACCAGATCATCCGCTACGAGTACAGCACCTTCCTCATCAGCATCAGGGGCAACGTGTGGGCGGTGCCCGACGCGGCAAGCCACACCATCTTCGACGGGCGGATTGTCTTCTTCATCCCGACCGATCAGCTGTCCGTAACCGTCTCGGGGACGCGCCCCTACGACAACGCCCCAGGCGGGCGGCGCGACTCGATGGCGCAGATGGACGCGACACCGGCGCCGTACGGCGATGTAGTCGCGCTCTACACACACCACTGTTTCATCCCCGCGGTGAGTGCACTCGACCTCGCGACAAGCGATCTTTTCTACGACATCGCGGGCGACCCGAACCTCGCGCTCCTCACGCCGTTCGACGCCGTCTATTTTCCCGCTGAGAATCAGGACCACATGACGATCACATCGCAAACGGCCGCGTGGCTCATCGCGGAGCTCGAATCCGATGTGACATCGGTCGAAGAAGGTGCCCCGCCCCTGTTGGATTTGTCTTCGCCTCTTCCCAATCCGGCTTCCTCCTCGGTATCGGTCCGGTACGCGACCGGCCGGCCGGGTCCGGTCGAGATTGCCGTCTATGACGTAACCGGGCGCCTCGTCGCCACGGTGCTCGACGCCGAAGTCAGGGCCCCCGGACGGCGTGTCGCGGAAATCAACGTGGGAGAGCTTTCCTCCGGCGTGTATTTCGTGCGGCTTCGTGCCGAGGGCCGGTCGCTCGCGCGAAAGCTCGTCGTACTCCGCTGACGAGAGGGCTGCGGCGGAAGCCGCGCGGCGCGAGGCGAGTGTGCGCGGCGCCGATCGCGGGACGAGACCGCGGCGGCGGAAACCGCCCGTCGGACTTTACCCATCCCCATTTATCGCTTAGTATCCCGGTGGCCAGAAACCACCTTATCCGGAGGACATCGATGATTCCCGAACCCCGTGTGATCCGACTGGACGACATTCCGGGTATAATCGCCGAACGATTCAAAGACCGGGATTCGATCACCTGCTACGTCGGTTCGAACGCCGCCACTCCGACGGCCTCTCTCGACGCCCTCACCGCGGGGATCGAAGCGGGACAGCCGCGGCTTCCCTTCATGAGAATGGTCCACCTTCTACTCCAGGGTACCGTTCCATACGTCAAAAAGGGTCTTCAGGATCGCGTGATGGCGTACTCGATCTTTTCAGCGGAGAGTCTGAGAAAAGCGGCGAACGAGGGGCGCGCCTACTATCTCCCCTGCACACTCGCGAACCTTGGGAGCTTGATCGACGAGGGCCGGCCCTACAAGCCCGACCTCGTGATCATGAAAGTAAGCCGTCTCGAACACACCGGCGAGTTCAGTCTCGGGCTCACCGTGGAAGGTCTCCATATCGCCACCGATCGCGCGGATCTCGTCATCGCCGAGTTGGACCAGAGCATGCCGTTCACGTCGGGACAGAGCGTCGTGGATTCGCAGTTCATCCACTACCTCGTCGTCGACGACCGGGTGAAACCGGTCTACCATTTCCCCGCCCCGGACTTCGAGCACGTCCCGCCGCGGGAGAAGCGGATCGGCGAGCTCATCACGGAGCATTTCATCCATGACGGGGTGACGCTGCAAGTGGGGATCGGCAAGATCACCGATGCCGTGGTGAGCATGATCAAGAAGGCGGACTACAAGGACCTCGGTGTGCACACCGAGCTCTACAGCGACGGTCTCATGCACCTCCAGAGAATGGGGATCGTCACCAACCGGCAGAAGAAGCTCGATTTCGGGTACAGCACGACGAGCCTCGTGATGGGGTCGAAGGAGCTCTACGAATACGTCCACATGCGGGCGGGTGTACACATGCGGCCCTGCTCCTACACCAACTCGGCGGAGGCCATACGGCAGAACGCGCCGTTCGTGTCGATCAACACGGCGATCGGCGTCGATCTCTTCGGTAACGTGTGGGCGGACTTCATCGACGCGCGGAAATACTACAGCGGCGTCGGGGGTCAACCGGATTTCCTCCGCGCGTTGAACGACCCCATGTCCGGCGCGCCGATCATCGCCGTCAAGAGCGTCACCGATCGGGGGGATTCGAAAATCGCCCGGGTCCATCCGCCCGGCGTGAGCCTGACCGCCTCCGCCTACGACGGGGTTGTCATCGTCACCGAGTACGGTATCGCTGATCTTCGCGGTCTCACCGCGGGGGCGAAAGCCCTCGCGATCGCGAGCATCGCGCATCCGAGCTACCGCGAGGGCTTTCTTCGTTTCGTCTACGACGATCCGCTCTTCACCAAACCGAGGGACTTCACGCTGGGAGATACACCGCAAGGCGTGACGCTCTACCACGGGGGAACGAAGCTCCCCGGCGAATAGCGAGGTT
>Ga0315288_10008903_pt1 | contig 12657 bp, 20 predicted proteins | sample YL17G11_20_MG_FD_203454 | JGI IMG/M metagenome (GOLD analysis project Ga0315288, IMG submission 203454) | Sediment microbial communities from Yellowstone Lake, YNP, Wyoming, USA - YL17G11_20 | ecosystem: Environmental > Aquatic > Freshwater > Lake > Sediment | place: USA: Wyoming | collected...
AAAATGTAGTGGCCCACGAGCCTCAATCATTATTGTGAATTTTAAAATTAAATTCTTCATATGTGCTATTCATTCCTATTCATTCACAATAAGATAAAGAAAAAGAGAGAGGACCGAGAGTAAAGACTCTCGGTACTCTATTTTGTCACTCGTTCTTCAACTTCGTTCGCTAAATGACAGATTGCTATGAAGAGAATACTTCTATCAGACATCAGAGCATAGTCTTTAGATTTTCGGATCTTGGCAAAGAGTTCTCTGTCAATATCGAGTTTGCAGTATTCGATTATTTCCAGTTTGGTTGTCATTTGAGTCACCTCTTGTATCGCTACTCATATCTTATATATAAAGGTTGTGTGTGAGTAAAAAGAGTAAGGACTGAGAACAAATCTCAGTCCTAAATTAGGTTTATGCCAATCCAGCAGACGGTAAAGAGTATTCCGGCCATTATTCCAAGCAGGAAATATTCAATCGCCTTTGCTGTTGTCATGTCCATTGTATCCATTTGTTATTTGCTCCCTATTCAAAACAGATCACTTGTCTTCGTTCTATCTTGTCAAGTTGCTCTATGAAAGAGTCAATCAAATCTTTGAAGTCCTTTAATACTTTTCTGATGTTTTCCATCTGTGTCTTTGTTATGTAGTAACTTAACATTTTTATTTGCTCCTTTTATAGTGTGTATTTGTCAACTGGTTCTTCAATGTCGAAGTACCAGATGGAACCAGACGACGGGTTTTTTGTCCAACGCTTAGCACCAATACTTTTTAGTATCAGGCCAACTTTTTGCGGTGACAGTCCAAACTGTCTTCCAAGTCGGCGCGCGTTCCAGTATTTTCTAGTGTCCTTCATGTCTATCATCTTTCTCCTCTTTTGGTATCATGTCTAATATTTCTTTCATCTGTGTAAAGAATGAGGATTTTGCTTTGATGAAAAGATTACAGCGTTCTTGAAGTGCTTGTGGACATTCGTGTAAGTGATAATAGGATATTGATGAATGATATACGTTCAAACATAGTTGGCCTTTTTGAAGTTGATGGCTACATATTGGACATCTTTTTTGTAAGACATCTAATATATCAAAAATTCGCTTTCTCTCAATTTGATGAAGTTCACTCAGCGACATCTATATCTCTCCTTTTCTTTTCAAGTGTTGCTTTCTAGTTTTTCATCATCATGGGCACCTTTAGTACGTAACTCTTCGATATGAGTGACCAGTTTTCCGGCCTCAGAGTTAGCAATCAATTTCTGTGTTTCCTTTGTATCTCTTATCGCGCCAGCGTTCTTCTTACCAAACTTTATCACGTAACCTCTGACCAATTTTTTGAAGTCCGTGAAACAAGAAGGACAGAACAAGAAGCCGTGTATTGAATAATAGTTTTCTTGTCTAGTGTTACAGATGCAACAATGAAGATATGTTTCATCAAGAAATTGTTTTGACAATCTGACCATTTCCTATTTTGCCCGAAATCGGGCTGTAAAGTAGTCCTATTGGTCCTTTATAAACTCAGGTTGTACGGACATATAATGAATAGTAGATATTATAAGATGTGCGAAAGTGTGAGTTGATAGGTTAAAACCATGTTCGGAACACTCTTGGCCGTGAACTTCGCACCGCTACTTCTACTGGTGATTGGGGTATTCCCGATTGTCATTCTGATCGCGGTGCTAAAGAAGTTCAGAAAGATATAGGGTGTGATTGCGTGAAGTCGCGTGATCTCGCTCTAGTCTTTGCCGTGATACTCACATTGAGTTGTGTTGCTGCTCAAGCGTCGGCTGCAAAACTGACACCTAAGAACCCTGAAGTCATGACGGGGATGCCTACTCCGTTTGTCGCGTCTGGATTGGTGGCTGGTGGTTCGTACGACATTCTAGTAGATGGCGTACATGAGTACGACGCAGAAGTAGCGACGACCGAAGGAGAGTTGGCATTCTCTGTGACTGTTGACGAAAGCGGTTCGTTCACAGTCGCGGTTGTCAATGCAACTACTCATGTAGTGATAGTCAGCACAACTCTTCACGCAACCGATATTCTGGAAATACTGATGCCAGTTATTGTGTTGTTTGTGAGTGTCACAATTGTTCTTGGTGTTGTCGCCGAGTTGAAGTTTGGTAAGAACTAGGAGAGATTCTAGTTTGACAACACATAAGAAGTATAGAGGGAGTCGGAGCGGGCCGACTCTCTCACTATTTTTTCTTTTATTGATTCTCATTCCTTCTTTTGTTGCTGCTCTTGACTCCCAAGAGTCATTGTTCACAGCAACACCTATTCCATTCTGGCAGACATCAGGTTCGGCGAATGTTGAATTTGATACTGATGGTTATGTCAACATAAGTAGCGTTGCTGGTTCTTGGTTGACTGGATGGACATATCGTAAGAGTCACACTATGATTGGTGCTGCTAATGCTAACAGTAATTATCAGATAAAAGTAAATGTCACACGTTCGACTGGCACAGACTCAGGCGAAAAAGTATTTGTCGGTACTAAATGTCAGACTGATTTCGACGATATACGATTCACAGACAATGATGGTATAACATTGTTAGACTATTGGCGTGAAACATATTCAGCCAATTATGCTATCTTCTGGATTGAAGTGAAAGACTCATTAACATCTAATGCAATAATATACATCTATTACGGTAATGCCGGAGTGTCAACTACTTCAAGTGGCACTAACACTTTCATATTCTTTGATGATTTTGAGAGTTATCCTTTCACAAGTTGGACTCATGTTGGTTCTTATTGGACAATAAGTACTCAACATAAGATGGGTTCATTTGCTGCATATGGTGACTCTGGTGCAGTAACGGCTAATCGCCAATTGAACAAGTCATTAGCAAATATCAACTATGGTATAATGATTCATTCTTGGGCGCGCTATCAGTCTTTATCAGCCGGAGTTTCCTATACACATTTCATATCGCTAAAAGGTGCATTAGGTTACTTGGTCGCCAAGACATTAAATGATGTTGGTACTTATGCTTCTGCTACTTGGTACTATTACGAATTGAACACTATCGCAATAGATACTTGGTACGAGATAGAAACGGCTTGGGACAAAGGTAACAACTCGTTCAAGTTTAGACGCGATGGTGGCTCTTGGGGCACGGAGTATCCGGCTAAATGGGACAATGGTACAACTGTCACCAATTTTAATATAGTCAGTAGTTGGGTCAGTGATACAGCAAATCGTGACAACTGGATGGATGACTATTACATCAGAAAATATGTTGATGCCGAACCATCACATTCAACTTGGGGAAGTGAATCTACATATAGTTTGATAGTCTGTGATGCTGAGATAAAGATTCCAGTCCCAAAGAACAAAGACTTGAGTTTTGATATTGCTTATGACTTCAATCAGACATTCAATGCTGTTCAAAATGCGACCTCTGTAATATCGCTTCTAAAAGGTACTACAACATTTGGTAACTTGACACTTGAACTTGATACACTCATCGCATCAACTGCTTCACAGTCTGGAACTTTTGCGCCAACAAGTCATATAAAGATTGAAGTAAAATATTCTCTAGGTCAATTGCGATTTATTACTTATGCTGCACGTTACGATACAACACTGAAAGCGTTCTCTGCTCCAATGAACACCAAAAATTTTGAATATTTTGTGTTCGCAGTTGATGGTCTTATTGGGAGTTGTCAGATAGTGGCATTGAAAGGCGACATAAACTATATGCCAATTCAGACGTCAGCATTAACAGTCAGTCCTTATGGTTCACATTCGTTTGGACATGATTATATAGAGGCTGGTGCTGTGAGTGTGACACAAAAATGTAATCAAACAATGTTTGTCCCAGCATTTCAATTTATACGTTCAGAAATGCTATTAGATGTTTCAATTACTGGTTTAGGTGCTGGTGATACTATCGAGTTTACTCAAGCATTGAGTATTGATTTCTTTTATATAAATGGAACTAAGTTATTGACTATGTATGGTTACTTTCATATTCACGATACTAACAACGGAGATACACTTATACAAGTATGGGGAGAAATAGGTTGTAAGTTTTCAAATGGAACTTATGCCTATTATTCAAATATCTATATACCTATACTTGATATTGGCGATGTTGATATTAGATTAAATGGTAAGTTAGCAATATGGCGAACACAAGAAAATCATATTGGACTAGGATATTTCTCTGTGCCATATTGGAATGATTGGCCTAGTACATATGAAGGTAACTTAAGTACATATATAACTGATTTTGAGATTGAGAACTATCAAGCAAATATGACTTGGTATTCAAATATTGCTACAACTGGACTTAACACTCAAGTTATTGAAATTATCTTTAGTGCTAACGAATACTCATATAGTAATCTTGCTGGTGTTTCGCAACCGCACTTTTCCACAAACTGGTGGGACTCAATTCCAATTGTTGGCTGGATTATAAACGGCTTTCTGTTCGTTGCTGGTATAATAATTAATGGATTGGCAATTGCCTTTGGTGCGATAATATCAGGACTGTCAATAATACTCGGTCCCATCATAAGCGCAGTTGGTGCTATCATTGTTGCTGCTCTAAGTGGACTAAGTGCTATATTGAGCGGAATACTTGGTGCTATATTGACTGCGGTTGGTGCATTGGCGGGCGCGGTGTGGGCATTGTTCACAGGCGCGATTGACCTCATAATCGCTGGTATTACGGGACTGGCGGTTGCTATTGGTGATTACATAAGTGTTGTAATAGTTCCAGCACTTGTAGCGGGACTATTGACTCTCGTCACTGCATTAATAGGTCTTGTGATATGGATAGTTGACGCGCTAGGTGCATTGTTCGGAATAACTGACCTATCAGGCACGTTGATAAATTTAGGAATTGCCTTTGTATCGGCTGCTCAGTCTGCAATCAGGATGGCGGGAATTGTGATAAATACGATTGTTACTGTGTTGGCATCTATACTTGATTTCTTATCGACCTATGGCCTGATGTTTCTTGGTATTGCCGGACTAATATTTGTGTTTGATTTTGTTTCTGCGTTTCTAACGACAATGAAACAGGGCGAAGTATCATATCTTGAAGATTTTGCTTCTCGATGGGGTGGTGCATTGAAAAAGATATTTGACATAATGTGGTCTGTCGTTGGGACAGTGATAAACTTCATTGGAGGAATAATCCCGTGATGCAATTTGACCCGATACTAGAATTTCTGTTTCAATACTGGTTAGTTATATTTATCTCGCTCTTCATGTTCTTAGTAGTGAGCGTGATAATGATAACATATATCCTTCATTCAAAGATTAGGACTTGGGTATTTGTACTAAAAGTAAGTACAGCAACGGTTGAAATAGGTAAAGAGATCCCAGACGGCACACAGATAATAACCTCAAAGCGAAAGATAGCAAAACTGGCCGAGCCGTTTGTCTGGAAACATGGTTGGCGTATTGAGCGTGTGTTTTTTGTCAACGACAAAGAGAATGAAACTCTAGACCTCAAGATGGCTGCTTTCATGTTGAAACAGTTGAAAGAGGGTAAGAAAGTATCTGGTACTGAATCAACACAACCAATCGTGACGGCTGATTGGTCAACTATCTTTGAGAGCGAAGCAATACGACAAGCCGTTGCGGTACTCGCTGCGGACAACAGACAACGAATAATAAACCTGATAATTGGCTTACTGATTGGACTGCCCTTCGGCGCATTATTGACAATCATATTTACATGAGGTGCTTATAAAATGCCTAAGTCAATGGATAAACAATCTTTGGCAAAGGAGATTGATTCAACAAGACAGACAATGGCCGATATGCTCAAGAACGATAAGGCTGCGTCTGACGTTGCTAAAGTTGCTATTGTAGAACATCTCACAAAAGAGGACTTGGCAACAGACGTTGACGATAGAAAGGCTATGGCATTAGCAATACTTGGTGCTATCAACTCTAGGATACATTCTAAGTTTCTATACGCGCTGATGGAACATTATACGCGTATCAGAAAAAGCGTTGGTCGAAAGGACAGAAAAGAGTTGGTCGAAATGTTTAAGGCTATGGCTGAAGAACCAAAGAAGTTTGACGAACGCGTGAGAGATCTGCTTGGAGTACGTACATGATGATTCAGATTCAGACTTCTTATCATATCTCAAAAGAGATAGTCTTAGCAGATATGAGATTAAACATCTAAAAGGAGAAAACAAGAATGGACAAAGAGATACAAGAACAAGTGATACGCGGCGTAAAAGGAGTATTCTTATACTCATTGAAGAGCGGACAACTTGACAGAGAGAGCGAACTTCTGTTAGCAAATCTTGTTCGTACGTGCGACACCATATTAGACAAGATATGCAATCAACGAGAGAACATCATAAAATTCAGGAGTACAAAGACATGATAGAAGCATATATTCAGACAATATTGCTAATCATTGCTGTTGGAATAGTGATTGCTATCAGTGGTTACTGGTTGATAAAACAAGTGTGGCATATGATATGATAGCAACAACACCAACACTCTATATTCCCCCAATAGAGATAATTCCAACCCTATTAGTATTGGCCATAATAGTTACTATAAATTATGTGGCTCTTATATGGTTGATACTAAGACACAAGAAAAACGAAAAGGAGCGAAAAGAAAATTAGCGCTAGTGAGAACGCAATAATCGGATTCGTGATGCTGATAGTTGGCTGGATGCTAGGTCGCGCGCATGAGAGGCAACGCATGATTGAAAAAGCCATAGACTTCGCTGGTATCCAACGCTGGCTCAAGAAGCGTAAGCATGATGAAAAGTCTGATGGTGACAATATAGCAGAGTGATAATATTATGCTAGTTGGCATAATTGGAAACTTAGGCTCAGGTAAGACGTTGTTCTGCGCTTTTCTTCTATCACTTCGCAAAGCAGAAGGATTCACCATATACAGTAACTTTCATAATGCATATGCAGACGTGTTAGAGTGTGGTGAACTAATGTTATTACATATGGACACTCTAAAACAAGAAAAAGGTGTGCGATATATCTTTGCCATTGACGAACTAGGACAGATACTAGCAGCGCGTGACTTTATGACCTCAGCAAACAAGATGTTGTCAGTTGTGTTTCGACGTTCACGAAAGAGAAAATGTGACGTCTATTATACAAGTCAGTCTGCTATGATGGTTGACCCAAACGTACGGCGCATCACTGATATTGTGATTGAAACCGAATATGCACGAAGGGCACAGAGAGTCCGCGCAAAGATATACGGTGCTTGTTCGTTGTGGGGCGCAACTCTTGATAGAGAAAAATCAATTGATGCAACATTATTCTTTGATAAGTTCGACACTGACGAAGTGATAGAAGTAAATCGTGATGCTATCTTTGACGAACTACTCAAGATGTTGTTGAACAAACCAAAACTACTTCGTAAACTTGAGATAGCAAAAAACCGCGTACATCAACTTCGTCTGTTGAACGCCTATATGGGAATAACTCAAGTGTACGGAACCGTATTACTTGATTTATTTGAAGAACACAACGAGAACATAGAAACATTGAGTGATAAAGACCTACTCATTCTCGAAGAACAAGACACTTAGTAGTCTTGTTCTTGTTCACCTTTCGTTTGTCATATGACAGTCGATAAGTCTTTTTCTGTTCTATGATTCGTGGTAAGGGACTGTTATCTCGTCTGACTGTTTCCGTAAGTTTAGTGAATCTCTCAAACTCAAAATGTAACTCTTTGTTGTCCTCATCTATCAATGCATCAATTGGTGACGTCACACCTTTCACCTTAAACACTTCGTCGGCACGATACATCTTGTTACCCAATGCCTGAAAGTTGTGATACACCTTTTCAAGTTTCAGACCACCTAGTTCTTTTGATAGTTCAAGATCGTCAGTCGTGAACAACGAGTCAGTATCACAATATACAAGATTGTTCAACATGATAGCGCGATTATAGAGATATGTCCGTGCATAACTTGTTACAAATGAAGAGATAGAAACGGCTGCAAACTTATTCATTATCTCTATTGTGCGCGAATAGGCGACACCGCCAAACCACCGAATCAACTTACCGTCAACATCTGCGGTTGCATATTGAAAATGATTGTCATATTGTGGTGTGCGTTCAAAGATGAATTTACGCTGTGCGAACTTTCCATAGAGTGAGTTTAGAAACAGTTTGTACATCTGTTGCTCGCTCTCGCGTTTCTCGTTCTTTGCCGTCATTCGTAAGTTATACATTGTATCAACATAGCCAGAAAAAATATCGACAGCATGATAGACAGCCAATTCGGTTATGCTCGTGATGAATGGTTCAACTATCCGTAACTCCGGTGAACACAATACGGTTTCATATTCACCAACTGGAAACATGAGTTTGGTCTTATGCACCTTTGGTATTGGCCCGATATGACACTTGGGAATATTCACTCGGACCCTAGCGATAACGCAACTCTCATTGATGATAATATCTCTTAACTCTTGAAGAGAAAAGTCCGCGCATGATGCGGTTGTATAGTATTGCCTCAGTCTGACCGGATATAGATTCTCTTTCATCACGAAGGGATAGAGTGAATTGACATCATAACAGTTTAGCGAAGCATAGACGCGCATATCAAATGCTTCGACTCGCCCCCCGTGATAAGATTCACGTTCTAATCTCATAACTCGCGGTTCCTCAGTGGCGAACACATCGCACGGCATAAAGTGTTTGCGAAACACCCGATAAGAAAATTGTGGAAACGTGATTGAGAAAGGCACATCATATTCTTGATGAAACTCTGAAACAAACTGCATGAAGTAATAACATATGTCCACATCGCGCGTACAATATTCTATCCATTCGTCTTTTGTCGCATCTTTATAAAAATCTGTTAACTCTTCTTTTGAGTCAGAATGTAATTTTGGTAAGCCTATCATCACTCCAACCTCTTTCAGGCTGACGCGCATGTAATTCATTGAGTCAAGAAACAATAATGATTTACGTCTATGTTTATCCCTACTCTTGAAATTGATAAAGAAGGGTTGCATTGACATCTTGGATAACCGATACTGTCTGTTAAACATTGAATGTTTGATAAATGCATAGTCAAACTGTGCGCTGTGTGCGACAATTGCATTAGTACCATTCACAACAAAAGACAGTATCCCACTTGTCAACTCTTCTTGTGACTCACATATTAGATAGTCCATATTATGTCTTACAATAGCAAACCTAAAACGTAAGTCATCAAATGTTTCCACATCATATACGATTAAGTTTATTGAATGAAACTTACTCGTTATACGCGAAATCTTCATGCTCGCATTTCCGCCGTCTGTAACCATTGAATGTTTAAAAGTAGATGTTCGGGATAATGATGGTTGTGATGTTTGACAGCCATTGAAAGGGTTGGTGTCTTTACTCCGGTTGCTTGTCCAACAACGTGTGAATATATCGCTGGTCTTGATTTTGGTGAATGAGTCTTACAACGACAAGCGTAATAGTGAACGTATCGACGCGACAGCATCTTACCTTCGCGTTCGGTAAAATCATCTGCTTGTCGAAGGCCACCCTTCTGTTTCTTCGGCTCTTTCTGTTGGATTGCGCTGCGCGACTCTTTACTCTCAATGTTGCTGGCAAACTGGCCGTTCGGTCTGTGCAACCGATTATTCTTATCTATTGTGAACCTCACGATCTCAGGGGGTGACGGCTTGAGTCTGACCATGACAGACAGGTGTCGGTCGGCCGTTAAGAGCGTTACCGTTCACGGCCAACCGGACAGAAAGAGGAGCGGTAACGGTTGGTCAGACGGACTCAGGCTCGCGTCTGGTCCTTAAGAAGAGATTGGTTGGTTGATGATAGACACAATCAAAAAGAAGAGTGAGTGTGATAGTTGCATATCACACTCGAAATTATTCTATGCGACTGATGGGTTCTCGGTTCCAGCATCAATCACTGATGTAACATCATCGGTTGGTTGATTGGTCTTCCAACTAAGGTGCTTGAGTGTTGCTGGTACCTTCTTGGAAATCAGCATGAAGCGTACGCCGTGAATCAACACCGCAACATGAAAACCTTCAACGTCACCGATAAGGCGATAGAGTGTTGTCGAGTTGAGCGATGTGGTTGTCTTGGACTTCTTGTTAGTGTGAAACTCAAGTTTGCACACTGCTCCACTTTTCATCTGCTCAAGCACTTGAGCGACAGAAACGAGAGGCTCCTTTCTCCCGCGCGGTGCGACTTCGACAATCGAGTATTCGTCTTTTCCGAGTGAACCAATGTTTATCTTTGGCATTTGTGTTTTCCTCTTGGCCCATTGTTTGATATAGGCCGTATAGTCAGACGCACACTCATCATATAAGCATTGTGTTGATGAGTAAAAAATAAGAATGATACTCGTTGTTACAGACGAGTATCAATTTAGACTATAGCGCTTTACGATAATCAATATCATGTTCAATGATTCTTCGTTCTTGAGCGATAGCGTTATCCGATGCGTCAGGATATGCCTTCATGTATTCAGCCAGACGAGTTTCAATCGTCTTTCTCCTTTCCTCTGTGCGTTCCTTCAGTTGAGATTTGTAGATTTCTTCAGCCTGAAGGCCAAGCCAACCGAACATAACACCAAGACAACCTAAGAAGATTGCTAGATTGAAGTAAGGGTCAAATGGCAATCTCGCAATCAACAACCATAGCAACATCATTAGGGCAATTATCAGGGGTTGTATCCCTATTGCTGACATTGAGTATTTTAGTTTATGTTCTTCGGTCCAATTCCAGAACATGAAGAACGCAAAGAAGCACGAAGAGATAAAGGCGACCATCGCAACAACGATAAATGTTGAATAGGCATCTATCGGTATTGGCTGCAATCAATCACCGCTTCGGGCGCACTGCTCCGGTTGGAGCAGCGACTTTTGTTTCAGGTGGCACATCAGGCTTGGGTCCAAGTTTCGTCTGTTCAAGTGGCTCGTGAACCTCAAGAATCCTAGTGCCGAACTTGAAAGTACCGGAACCACCAGTATCGTAACTCTCAAGTAAGAGTGTGCAACCGACAAGTAACTCTGTGTCGATCTGTTCGACCGGAATATTTCGCACATTGAGCAGATGGTTCCCAAGTGTCCTTTGATTTGTAGCGTTCAAGACGAACAAAAAGTCCTGATTGTCCTTCTGACACTTGACGAGCAACGCTGGTTTCATCTTCTTGACACCGCCACTTGTGGACTCAAACTCTCTTGAGGTCACAACGACGAAGTTCTCTTTACCGCCGTAAGTCATGCCCAGAATCTGAGCAGACAATAACGGTTGACCCATTGATATGTCAATCTTTGGCATATTGTTTTCACTTTTTCCTTTATCGCTCAGATCTCAGTAGCGTTAATCGCTGGTGTTCTCCCGTGTTGTGAATCTGAGAGAACAATCAATTTGATACACAACAAAGCACCAGCAACACCTTTACTGTCTGAGCGACAAAGACTTAGACCAAAGCATATGTTATAAGCCTGATGATTTATTGATGAAAAGAAAAATCTTGATTATACTTATTCTTCATCATCATCTTTTTCAAATTGCTGACCTTCAGGAAAACGAAAATATTTTCCTTTGAGATCTCTAATATGTGAACTTGAAGGATTTACTAATTTCGCTGTGTCAATCACTTCAATCTTATAGGGACTAGCATTATCAAGAACTAATGATATTGCTCCTATCACTCCATTTTTGGTCTTACAGAACTTACCATAATAACCGATCTCGCGCCCTCTCTCTGTTTCTCTCTCGATAAAACCCACCCATAGAAGGTATCTGCTTTTCTCGTTCTGTATGACTGCATTAATCAACTCAATCCGTCTTGTTATCATCTATACATCACTTCACAGACTGCGACCATATCACTATCATAGAAGGAAAAGGCGGTGATGCTTGAGGAATTCCATTGATACAGAATTTTACTCTCCCTCTCAAAAATCTGATCTCGGCAATATGATATATGAAACTATGAAACCAAATTGTGTCTGTACGTGCGGGTAATAGTCCAACGACTAAAGCACATTGATTATCTTTTGTTTCAAGATATGCCTTCTTTACCCAACAACTTATCTCTGTCCCATAAGGGGGATTCATAAAACAACGCTCATGTTTCCAACTCTGAATGAGTCCATTATCTGTTTTTGAAAAGAACCGAATACATTTTGTATTCTCAGGAGTAGCACAGACATCAATAGTGAAAGAAAACACTGAGTCTAACTGTTGAAAAATAGATTTAGGTGTTTCCCATTCAATAGAACGAGAACCGGAATAATAACTAGGTTCGACCATAGATAGAGTTTATCGGGCGATCCTATAAACCTGAGCATTGATTGATGAAAAGAAAAAGAATAGAGTGAGGCCGAAGCCTTACTCCATATCGATACAAGAATCATCCAAGTCCAACATCCGTTTGAACTTGGCCCGTTCGTGCGTACAGATGTTGTCGTGATTGTACAAGCATCTTGTGACGCGACAAGAAATGACCAACTTGTCGTTGACTATTTGCATCTTTGTAGGCATCTTTATTTTTCACCGATATAGCGTATACATCATCTACATATAAAGATACTGTTAATAATATTTACTCCTGAGATTTACAAATGACCAAGAATCGAATATCAATGAATATCTATGAATAGGAGATAATGAAATTCACACTTGCAAATTGATAATAATGATTGAGGCTCGTGGGCCACTACATTTTTT
>Ga0315288_10008906_pt1 | contig 12655 bp, 9 predicted proteins | sample YL17G11_20_MG_FD_203454 | JGI IMG/M metagenome (GOLD analysis project Ga0315288, IMG submission 203454) | Sediment microbial communities from Yellowstone Lake, YNP, Wyoming, USA - YL17G11_20 | ecosystem: Environmental > Aquatic > Freshwater > Lake > Sediment | place: USA: Wyoming | collected...
TGCTCGACGGAGGCGGCGGGTTTGCCGTACCGGCTGTTTGTGCCGAACTCGAATCCGCGCGCGTGTTTCCCGCGCCACTCGGGGTGGTTGTCGAAGGCCCAGCGATCGTGGATGAGGCTGGCGTAGAGCACGACGGCGATGTGGCGGCGGTGGCAGCGTTCGATCATCTCGGCCGCGACGCCCGCCGAAGCGGTTCGGATGAAATCACGGCGTGTCCAGAGGTCCCTCGTCATTTCAGTCGGCGGTGCCATTTTCATCGAGGCTCTGGAGGTTTCCCCTTCCGGGCGCAGGTTCAGTTGCATTGGTACAGTTTCTGTGTCACGTCGACCGGTCCACCCACGGTTGCCGAACGCGGCGGCAAGCCCGAGCGTGGGTCGGTCGAGAAATTGACGGTGAGGGTGACATCGCCGGCGGGGTGACGAAACGTCGTGCGTTGGACCAGCCGGTCTTTGGTTAGACATTCGAAGCGCGTCAGGGGCGCCGTCGCGAGCTGCCGGTGCAGCGGGCTCCAGAATGAAAAGTGGCGCGTGATGCGGTTCTTTCGCTGGGGCCAGGTTTCCCGGTTGAGGTGGTACAAGGGCGGAACCAGGTAGAGGATTTCCATGAGCTCCCGATCCGCCGCGAGGTCGCTGAACTTGAACGAGTCGAAGCTCCAGTGATGCGACACCACCACCTGGTCGCCCAACGCGGCCTGGTAGAGCGGAAGCCGCGCGCGTGGATCGAAGTACGGCCACCGGAGCGAGGGCGGAACGGGCACGGGCTTGAACGATTGTTCGGGTGAGTCGGGCGGCCAGCGGCGGCCCAGGAAGTGAGGGCTGTCCTGGTCGCGAAAGGCGGGATCGAGGTGGCCGAGGTAAGGCGTCTGCACCCCGTGCCCGAGGTGAATGACATCGGCGAACAGGACCGAGCCATCTTCGCTGCCGACCACGAGCCGCTTTTCCGTTTCGAGCCAGCGCAACCGTCGTCGCCGGGCATTGATGTCGTCCACGCGCGTCGCCGGGTGCAGCGGATGGTAATCGTCAAAACATTCCGCGGTGGCGTCGCAATCCACGAACCAGGCCGAGTAGGGGTTCAGGCGCAGCACGGAGTCAACCCGCCGTTCCACGTACGGCCAGGCGGCCGACGGGGCCAGGTGATACCCCCGGCCACGAAAACCGCCATGGCCCTGGCCATCGATTCTCAACACCCGGCCATCCGTGGAGGCGGTTTCATCAAACTGCGCCGTCTCCCAGGTCTGATCCTCGGGGGCGCCGGGTGAGTGGACGGAATGATAGGAATCGTATGGCCCGAGCAGGTAGCCCAGTTCCCCGGCCCGGGCAGCGACGTCCGGCCGGACGGCCTTGGCATAGAGATCACTCAGCAGCAGCAGCGCGCGGTCGATGCCCGCATCGTGAAGGTTGTTCAACAAAGTGATCGACAGCCCGTCACCCCATGTCTCCGGGGGATTGGCGAAGGGGGCCAAGGCTCTGACGATGAGCGCGCGGTTCCGGCCCGTGACTTCCGGGAGCGCGGTGGTTTCCTTAAGACCGAGCAGACCGCGACTGGCCATCGCGGCGTCAATCGCCTGAGCCACGTCAAGGACCAGGTAGTTCATCGGCCACTCCGCGCCGGCCAGTTCCCCGCGGCTGCGTCGCTGGTCCGAGGAAAAACTCGCGCGCAGGCGGGCGGCCTCGCTGTCGTCCGGAGCGTCCCGGAGGGCTTTGGCCAGCGGAACCCACTTGTTTCGCGGGACGTCGTGACGACTGAACATCGCCGGTCCCCAGAGATAGATATGCGGCGCGCCAAACAGCCGCGAGACAGATGGCAACTCCGCGGCCTTTTGTGCCAGCGACCGCGCTGGCGGCACCGCGCCGGTATCCTTCGCCCGCTCACGCCACTCGCGGAAGACCCGGGCGATCTCGAGCGGCTCCGGCCCCGCCCATTGCGCGACGAGCTCACACGGCGTCGTGTTGTTGCGCTTTTCCGGAAAGGCAAACCGGACCCCGACCCGATCCTGCGTCACGAGCCCGGCGTAATGCGGCCATGGCACAATCACCACGAGCATTCGCTCACCGTACCGTGCGCCGAAGGCAGGCAACTGGCTGAAGCTCCACGGCGAGCCCTGGCGCAGCCAGGCCATTTGCTCGGGGTTGCCCGCCTGCACGATCATGCCCGCTGAGATGGGCAGGACGTATTCCTCCGCGCCGGACGGCAACCACCACGTGAATTCACGCTCGTCACCTGCTCGCGCGCTGAAGGATGCGGGCTTGGAGCTGACCTCCGAGGGCCGAAGCGAACGCTCCGTTTCCGTTTGGGAGTCCCTCGCGGCGGCTTGCGCCAAGCCGGCGACCCCCACAAGTCCGAAGCAGGCGATGAAGCCAAGGCTGAACAAGCCGAGGCAGACGCTCCGGAATAGCTGCTGATGGGTCATAAGAGCCGGCCCGCACTTGCCCGGTTCCACTGTAATGTGTCCACGGAGCTTCATGCCGCGATGTTGCCCTTGTTCCGTGTCTGAAATCAACCGAGTGGTCCCATGACCCCGGCAGGTCCGTGCATCCGGGTTGTGGGCACCGCCACGGGCAACCCCCGGAGATGCACCGCCGGAAGGTTCAATGCTCAACTGCCCCGATAACGGACCAGCCACGTTTCCTTGTCCTCGAACGCATGGGCAAAGCGCGTCACGCGGCGGGCGAGGCGCTTTTCCGTAAACGGGTCGAACAGGTCCACGAGTCTGGGGAAACGCAGCGTGCGCGCCCCCGGACCGTCGGCGTTCAGGCAGAGATAGCTGCGGCTGGCGTAGAAGGTGTCGTCGCGGCCGTTGTAGAGATGAACGCCGGCCGAGCGGGCCAGCGCGCGGAGAAAGGCGGCCGGCAAGACCGGGTTCAGTGTATAAACCGAGGTCCAGTCTTTCAGGCGCTTCAGCGCCAGAACGACGCCCGACCGGCCTTCCAGGTGGCCGAGCGCGATGGCCTGCGGGTCTTCGACGGAGAAGAGTTGTGCCCAGACGTGCTCGTGGCCTATGACTGTTTTCTCCGGAGTGCGGACTTCAGTCCGTTTCGGCACCGTCAGGGAAGCCAATGAAGCGACGGGACCACCCTTCAAGAACGCTTCGCCCGCCTTGCTTAAGGCAATCCTCGCCCGTACCCGGTCCGCCTTCGCGGCCCGCACCAATCGGAGGCCGGTCAACTCGCGCATGGCTTCGATGGAAGTGGCAGCACCGTTGAACAGCCCGGGCGCGTAACACCACAACACGGTGCGATCCCGACTCAGCACCTGGCGCCGGATGCGTTCCCGCTGGGCGTCGGTGAGCTGAAAACAGTTCGGGAAGATGACCAGCTTGTAACGCTTCAGGTCGAGCCGCCCCAGGTCGTCCACCAAGATCGAATCGTGGGGCGCGCCAAGCGTGGCCAACTGTACCTGCGCGGGCTGGAGAGTCTGCTGGAGGAAACCGCTCTCGAACGTCGCGTAACTGCACGAGGGTTCATCTGAGACCACCAGAATTTCTGCGACCGAAGAGCAGTCGTGGTTTTTCGCGTCGGCCAGCAACGTGTTGAGCCGCTTGACCTCGGCCATGAGTTGCGGGTCATCGAAGTAGCCACCATGCAGGTCGAAGAAGCTCTGGTAGATCCCGTGGCCCAGGACAAACCCGGCGCCACGCCGGTATTGCCAAATGGTTTCCTGCGGGGTCTCGGTGACGCCCAATTCGCGGCGATACCGTGCCACGGTAGCCCGATCTGGATTCCCCGCATTCATCGCGTCGTACCGGAACGACACGGTGTCATTGTCGTGGTACCAGAGTTTGCCGTGCAGCCCCAGCGAGGTAATCGGCGCCCGGGCGTAGTCCGCCCCCGTGCTGGCTTCCCGGTTGCCATAGCTGGCGGTGACCGCCACGAAATCCAGATGCTTCGACTGCACCAGCCGGGTCATCGCGTTGTGACCAAACTCCGGGTCGCCGCCGAATTCGAACAGGCAGCAGTAGAACGTGCCGACCACTTTGCGGCCCGCGCACGCTTCCTTGGCGGCGCGGGCGAACCCGTCGATGGTATCCGGGATGAGGTCGTTGTTGAAAAGATACCAGTCAATGACCGCCAGCTCGGTTCCGGGATCCCGGAACGTACGCTGCCGGTCCCGCTGCCGAGCTGCCTGGGTGGGGACGGACGCGATGTCGAAATCCACCTGTGGGTCGTTCCACGCGGCGCGCAGGGCTCCCGTCGTGCGATACTTCGCCCGCAGCCAGTCGCGAAATGCGCGCACCGCATGCGGGCTGTAGTCGCTCAACTGGTTCGTGTGGATGCTCCAGTGGTACCACTCCTCGCTCATCAGCCCCGTAACGAAGTAGCCGAACATCCGATCGCCGTAATCGGACTGTTGCATGTGCCGGATCACCCGCCGGAGCGCTCCGGCAGTGTCGGACCGCCATTTCAGAGAGGCAAGCGAAGGAAAGGCGTTGCCGCTCCGCCCCATGCTGATGCCGGCCGAGTAATGGCGCGAGCCGTTGGCCAACACCTGGCACTCGCCGGGATTTTCCGTCACCCACCAGTCGGGCGTGTTCAGCAGGATCCGGGGCATGATCAGGCCGCGGGGATTGGCCGCCAGCACGCGATGGGCAAGTTCATCCAGTTGCGTGAAATCCCAGCGGCCCTCGCCCAGCCACGTCGGTGCGGCGAAGCCGTTTCCCAGGTTCGTGGAGAAGCAGAAGACGTCGGTTCCGGCCTCCGCGAACTGCCGGAAGAACTTCGCCTGGGGCGCATAGGTCTCAAACACCGGCTTTGTGTATGGCTTGCCGTCCAGGAAGAAGGCCGGCTGGCCGCGATGGCGGCGAACCTGGGTCACCGGGCCGGGCACGTGGGGCCGGTTGGCGGCGGTGAGCAGAGGGGCGGCGGCCAGAGCGGCGCCCCCCGCGGCGGCTCGCGCCAGAAAACCTCTGCGTGTCAGGAGGGTCGGTGTCATGCTCAGGCTCAGTTGTCTAACTTGGTTCAGCGTTTCGGCGGGGCTGCGGGCTCGTCCAGCCATTGCCTGTCGTTCGCCCGAAACCGGCGTTCTGACAGGGCCGCTTACTACTTCACGAGTCTGGTACGTCATGACCAGTCCGCCGCCACGGCGAACGAATCGTTCGATGGCCTCGGCCGTCGGCTCGTCCAGGGAACGCGCGTTGGCGAGGAAGAGAACGTTGCAGGCCGTCGTGGGGACCTGTGCCGACGTGACGAGCGTGACGGGCACATGGGCTTCGCGCATGGCCTTGTAGGCACCGCGCAGTGAGCCGTCGAGGAAGTCCGCCGGCCGGTCCAGCGAAGCCCAGTCGAGAAGCCCGACGTGCGCGAGCGGTTCGCTGTCAGCGAGCCAGGGCAACAGCTTGCCGGCCGCGGCATAGAGCCGGCCCAGGGTCGGGAGATGAGTCGCATCCACTTCGAGGGCGTTTTGGGTATGGACCTGGGGAATGGCGCCTCGGGCGAGGATCTCCATGAAGTTGAGCGTCACGTTGGCAGGGGTGCGCGGCGCGTAATTCTGGTCCACGTGCTTGGCGATCCAGACGGTGCCCAGCACGGGCTTTCCTCCCGCGGAACGGAGCTGTTGCATCATCAGGCCGACCTCGGGCAACGTGGGCGCCCAACCCGGATCATAGCCTTGGGGCAAGTCGTAGTTCCACTGCGCTTCGAGGCAAACCACGTCCACCAGGGGCGCGACGCGGCGCACGTCATCGCCTTGTTTGCCGAAGTAGTAGGTGTAACCCATGCCGCCGAAAAAGGCCGTGCTGGGTGACGCGTTGTTAATGGCCCGGCGCAGGACTTGGAAGGGCCGAGCGAAGCTGTCCTGACGATAGCGCTGGTAGTCGCGGTCGTCATCGAGTCGTTCCTTCGGCAACTCACGGCGGTAAGTCTGACGAAATGAATCGAGGCAGTATTGGCACCGGCAGAAACCACTGCTCACGTAGATACCCTCCAAATACAGCGCGTCCACGCGGTAGCGCCGGAGGAGTTCGGCGGCCACGTCGTGGAGGTAGTTCGTGTAGGGCGAGTTGGGGCACAGGGAACGGAAGTTGTACCCGTGCCATTGGCCGACCGGTTGGTCGTTTCGGTCGCGCATGACCCAGTCTGGCTTGACGGACGGGAGGTAGGTGTTGCCGCTCTGGCCCAGCAGGCAGACACCAAAGCGCAGCCCGGCCGCATGCGCTTTGCGCTCGAGGGTGCCGATCAGATCACGACCGCGCAGGTGTTCGTAGGGCGGCGCCAGTTCGGTCGGATACAACGCGTAGCCGCCGGACTCCCAGGGATAGACCGGCAGGTCGGAGTTCATTTGCCGGGCGCGAGCCACCAGCGTGTCCGCGTAGCGTTCGACGTCGAGATCTGGATCCCAGTTGACCCACTCGAGGTGTGGGCGGCAGGTTTGGAACCAGGCAGGTGCTGTATGGGGCGATTCCACCGCGGCGTGACCCGCTGCCGGCAGGTCCGGGGCAACGGCCAGGCCCAGCACCACGGTTAGCCACAGCGTCCCGGTTGCGGATAAACCGGGCCATGGCGGATTGGAGGTTTGGGGTGGTTGAAGATTCATTCGGCGTGAGAGATTCAGGGGAGAGGCTGGTTCACTCATGTTAAGGGCGTTGCTCCTTCTCCGATCAGTCGCGTCCAGCGTTGTTATCTCTATTGGCCAGACATGACCTCAATCACTTTCTCCGCCCGGGCGCCGCGCCCGGCGGCATCCCAGACAATGAGCGTCACCCGGTACTTGCCCGGTTGCTCAAAGGTATGCTTGGGATTGGCTACGACCTCGGCGATGCCGTGGCCAAAGTCCCACAGCCGCTCGGCAATTTCCCCGCTGGCCGGCTTCGACTTGCATTCAAACTGGGCCGCGGCTCCGGCTTGAACGACTTGCGGTATTCCGAAATCAGCCACGGGTGCTGGTCCGGAAAAAGCCTTGGTCGCCGGCAATTGACCGGCTTTGTCCCCAGCCCCCTTGCAGTCTTTGAAATCCACGGTCATTTCCGGAGAGAGCCCGGTCACCAACCCCTGGCGGTTGTTCGTGAATACGCAGCGCAGGAAGGGAACAGCGTCCACCTTCGGACCGCCGAACTGAACCCCGTAGCCGCCATTGTTGCGGAACGCACATTCTTCGAAGACCAGCTCCCGGCTGGAACCGTTAAAACGAAATCCATGGCCGCTGGCCTGGGGATACCGCACGCGGGCGTCACCCTGGACGGTCTGCTCAAAGTCGCACCGATAGAAATAATGGTGAGCGATCCCGCCGGTCTCGCCTTGAAACTGCGCACCCCATTGGGCGCAGTCGCCGATCGTGTTGTAGCCCCAGAAAACGTTGTTCTTGATCTCCTGGTTGGAAACCGACAGCCCAATCGCGGCGCCCCGCTTGATGACGTTGTCCGTGACGACGATGTTCCGCGCGATGATCTCGATCCCGATGAACTTGAGGGTGCCGTCGTCGGTGCCGACCACATTGCGGCGCACGGCCGTTTGGTCGCCCTTGTCCACGCTGAGCCAATGGTCCACCACGTTGTCTTCGATCAACGATCTGGGGCAGCCGCCCCAAAGCTCGATGCCCAATCCCTCGCCGCCAGAGCCGCTCACGCGGTTGCCGCGAATGACGAGTTCTGCCGAATGGTCGCCAAAGATGCCGCCCCGGCCCGTGTCGCGGATCACATTTCGCTCCACCCGGTTGCGCACACTTCCCCAAGCCAACCGGATTCCACTCCCGAACTCAGCCTTCAGGCCGATTCTTTCGAAGCGGCAATCGCTGATGATGCTGTCGGTGACGCCACGCTCCATCGTCGGATTATGACCGGAAAAGATGATGCCATGTGAAAAGGACGAACTGCCCTTGCCCAGGTTGCAGAACGTTACATGATGGATGAGCAAACGGCGCGAGTGGCCGCCAGTAATCCCGTCCTGGACCAGCGGATTGTCCTGGCCATCGAGGGTGAGGTGCGCCAATTCAACGTCCTGGCAGTCGGCGATGCGCATGATGGATATCGGCTTGGTTCCTCCATATACAATGCGGGTCTTGTCCTGGCCCGCACCAATCAGCTTCACGCCAGACTTAGGCTGGATCGTTTCGGTGATGTCAAACGTTCCGGCTGGCAATCGAATGGTATCGGCTGGAGCAGCCTGCTGAAGGGCGGCCGCGAGGCTGGCGGAATCAAAGCCCTTGGGCCGGATGTCCCCGGCCGCACCATTCTGGGCCAGGGCAGGGAAAAGCAGCACCAGCGCGGCCAGCGGCCGAGTGGCAAGGGTGATGACTGCAGTGAGGTTGATCGAGTGCATCTTCAGATTTCAGGAATGTTAGTCTGCGTCTCACTTTTCCATGCCGGCAACGGTGAACTCGGCGGCACATAAGCCCTCACGCCGCTGACGAACATGGAGTATGGTTTCTGCCTCCCGTGGCTCTGGGCGCCGATGATCAGATAAAAATTCTGCCTGGCCCCGACCTCCGGCACGTGGGGAGAGCCGGCGCTCATCTGTTTCACGCCATCGACCCACCACGTCACGGTTTTGTTCTGGGGATCATAGAAACCATCACGACCCGGCAACCCGCGTCGCCGCGTTTTAGGGCCACGATGCGCGCGCCGCGCCGAAGCAGACTCTGGCAGGCGGCCTCGTCGGTCGGGAGCCCCGTCAGCAAACAGGCCTCTTCGCCGCTGGGCAGGAGCAGGTCCGCCAGGTCCAGCAGGGGGTCGAGCCGGCGGCGGGCCTCGCCCACGCCCAGCAACTCGGGCCGCAGATTGGGATCGAAGCTGACCGTGCCGCCCCCATCCTTCACCGTGCGCGCCACGGCCAGGCAGGTCTGGCGCACGGGCTCGCTGACCGTCAGCGAACATCCCATCAGGTGGCAGTGGCGGAAACGGGCGGCATAGGCGCGCAGCTCGGGCGTGTCGAACACTTGGCCGCTGGCCGTCTGGCCGATGTGGAAAATGAACTTGCGAGTGCCGTCGGAACGGTAGGCAACAAACGCGCAGCCGGTGGCCATCCCGGGGACGCGGCGCACGAGCGACAGGTCCACGCCGTCGGCGCGCAGCCGGTTCAGCAGGCAGTCGCCGAATTCGTCCGCGCCCACCGCGCCGATGAAACCCGTCCCCAGCCCGGCTTGAGCCGCGGCGCTGATCATGATAGCCGGCGCGCCACTGGGGAACGGCCCTTCGAACGGCGCCGGCTTCTCGAGCGGTTGGTCCAGCCCGGTGCGCATGATCTCGACGATCAACTCCCCGGCCGAGAGGACATCCAGCTTCGTTGAATTCGGGAGAGACATGGTCAAAGCGTAAGGTTCACGTCGTCCAGCAGCCCTGTGAGGTTGAACGCCCGGCAGTATTTCGCGATGCGGTCCGTGATGCGGCGCACGACGAACATCTCGCTGTCCACGCCGTCGCGCCGCAGGTTCGCACAAAGCCGCGCTCGCGCCTCCCGCACCTCCGGCTGGGTCCAAATGTAGCGGCAGCCCGTCCGCACCAGCCAACCGCGCCGCTCCGGCGTCTAGGCGTGGAAATCCCGGCCCACCTCCCCGGACTGCAGCCACTTCTTCCAACGCTCTGACCCAAACACGGCGGCCTCCAGCGCGCGCCCGATGCCGCTGGCTTGCGCGAGCGCCTGTTTGCCGAGCACCGTCTGTTCCCGCGCTTCCAACTCCACCAGCGCGTCATGCTTGATCTCGGTGAATCCCGGCCCGACATTCGCGCCCCCCATGAAACTGGCGGGATAAGCGGCGGGGTTCTCGACGTTGTCGGTGTAGTGGCCTTTGATGACCGAGCCGCACGACTGCACTTCGCGGTAGAGGCCGAGCGCCACGTCGGCGTCGAAGGTCGTGGTGTGCAGGTCCGTGCCGACTTTGCCGACGACGAAACAAGGCCAGACGTCATCCAGGCCGGCCCGCGACAGCCCCGACTGCAAGCCCCGCAAGAACGTGCGAAAGGCGGCCAGATCCGCCAGCCCGACATGGACCTCCTCCGTCCCGACTTCGTAGGCGATGGGCGGCAGGCGGCGGTTGCGGCGGTGGGCTTCGACGTGTCGGATCAGCGTGAGCGTACGTTCGACCACCACTTCGATGCGGATGCTCTCGCCGGGCGGCAGGGTGCGGTCCACGGTGGGATCGACGTGCAGCAGATCATAGCCGGCTTCGAGGGCGGCGATGAGCGACCGCTTCACCCCATCCATCGAAGCGTCGAGCGCCCATTGCTCGAGCGTGTGCTTGTCCTTGAGCCAGGGGCCGCCGTGATCGACGCAGGCGAGCACCCGGCTCGGGTAACACCGTAGGTCTGCGCGAACTCACGGCACAACCTCACCAGATCCTCGGGCGTCCAACCGGTGTAACCGCGATCCAGATCCACCTGGTTGAGCGTGGTGGCGAGCAACAGGGGCGCACGGGCCTGGACGGCGGCCAGCACCGCAGCCCGCAGGACCGCTTCGGAGTTGGGACAGATGGCCAGCAGCGTGGCCCAGGGGCGTCCGGCGGCATGGAGGCGGCGCACTTCCGCGAGCAACCGGTCCATCACCGGACGGTTGGCCGGGGCGATGGGATGGGGCTGGTTCATCGCGCGGGCACCCCCTCCGGGACAATGGACTCAATGCCGAGCACCCGGCAGAGATGGACGAGTTCGTTGCGCCAGTCGCCATACATCGTATGGATGTGGTTGGACCGAAGATGCGCTACGAACGTCTTCCCCGGCACATCGGGCCGGATGAAGGTGTGGGGCGAGAACTCCCAGTAAGTCGTCTTAAGCGCTTCGCGCGGTTTGTCCAACGCCTCACCGCCGGTGATCAGCATGACATAACGACCGGCGATGCGGCTCAGGCGGGCCAGGGTGAGGCGGCCCGGGCGGCTCACGCACTGCGGGCACATCGCCCCATGCTTCCAAGGCAACTCCTGCAGGCCGTGCTTGACCCAGATGACCTCCTTGCGGGAGCGAGCCAGTTCGGTCGCGGACGACCCGCAATTCGAGATGCGCAGCGTGTTGGTATCGAGATCGAGGTTGCGGACGTCGGCGAAGTTGATGGCCTGATCGTTCACGTTCTTCATCATCTGCATGGTGAGGGCCCCGTTGGAATCGGACTCGCAGGCACAGACCATCCTTTCCTTCGGGCCTTCCGCGTCGCTGGCGTCGCCGAGCAGCGCGTGGGGCAGGCAGAAGCTGGTGTAAACCTTCGCCATCGTCGGCAGGCACTTCACGCTGATGAAGTCGAAACGCTTTTCGGCGATCACCTGCTTCAGCGCGAGGTAGAGCCGCGCCGACATATCCACAATGGCGTCGCTCACCTGCACGCCTCCGAACTCGCGGGCCAGCCAGGCGCGGTAGAGCTCGACCTTGGCGGGGTCCACGTCGTGGGTCCTTTCGACGACGTCAATCTCGTCGAAGCCGTCCACATCCACCCCGAACTGGGTCAGCCAGGCGTTGGGGTCAATCGAAGCGGTGAGCACTTCGAGCGACCGCGTTCCGCCCAGGCCGTAGCGGGTGTTGCGCAGGCGCGCCGCGGCCGCGGCCCCGGTGCACAGCGTCTTCACCTCGGCAAGCGTCGGCACGTCGTCGAAGTCGCCATAAACCAACGGCGCGGCCAGACCGACTTCATCGAGCCCTCCCTTGGTGATGGCGGCGCCGATCAATCCGTGGCAATCGGGCTGGTCGTTGGTCCAGAGCACAATCGGCAAGCGCAGGCTTCGCAGCGCACCGATGGCGGCAATCGTCGAGCAGGACCAGTCCGCCACACACATGAGGAGGCATTCGACATGCGCTTCCTCCAATTGGCGGATGTGGGCGATGGCTTCCTGAGAGGTTCGCGTTGGCGTCGGCGGGCGAAAGACCTGGAAGCCCATGCCTGCGAGCCCCTCAAACGCCGCTTGCTGGTAGCGACGCGCCTTGCCGGCCATGGAGGGCACGGTGTCGCAGTCGGCGGAGATCAGCGTGAGCAGCCCGATGCGGTGGGCGGGGGCCCGCCCCGGCACAGGTTGGGCCGGCGAAGCGACGAGGGTCGCTGAATTCACAAGAGTTGGATTCGAAGCAGACATGGTCTTCGGCTTGGGCGGGTTCGGTTGGGAATCGCGGTCATGGTTGGATTCATCGAGGCCTCACAGTTCCTGGATCGCCTCATACAGGGCGCACATGTTTTGCATCGGCACGTCGGGCAGGATCTCGTTGCTCGTGAACAGCACGAGGGAAGCCTTCCCGTCGCACGCCTGCACCGCGTGTCTCACGGCCTGCTTCACGCCGTCCGGCGTCTCTTCCACGAGCGTGCGCACCACGGAGATCGGGCCAAAGATGAGCAGCTTCTCGCCGTCCAGCGTGCAGCGCTCGACGATGTCTTCCAGCCGCACCCCGCATTCCTGCTGGAAACCCTGCAGACCGCCCACACCCAAAGCCAGGATGTCGTCGAGAATCGGGCGCACATCACCGTCGCAGTGCCAGACGAGCTTGGCACCGGCCTCGCGCAACGGGCGGATGGCTTCCTTGACCAGCGGAAAGTAATGCTCGCGCAGGAACGCGGGGGAAACCATGGGGCCTTTGTTCGAGCAGATGTCCTGTCCACACTGCATCGCCCGGGGATGGAGCCCCTCGCGAACCATGCAAGCCACCACGCGAGCCCGGCAGCCGGCGAGGGCGGCGCTGTGGCGGTAGAGACGCACGACGTGCTTCTCATACAGGGCGATCGCCAGCAGGTAATTCTCGTAACCGTAAATGCGGTACCAT
>Ga0315288_10008907_pt1 | contig 12654 bp, 6 predicted proteins | sample YL17G11_20_MG_FD_203454 | JGI IMG/M metagenome (GOLD analysis project Ga0315288, IMG submission 203454) | Sediment microbial communities from Yellowstone Lake, YNP, Wyoming, USA - YL17G11_20 | ecosystem: Environmental > Aquatic > Freshwater > Lake > Sediment | place: USA: Wyoming | collected...
AGCAAGCTCCCGAAACGCCAACGCGGCAAAGGGGCAGGAGACACGCTCCTGCCCTACCCAGAAGGTGCAGCAGAGGTTGAAGCATGAGCTGGGCATCATCCGCGACCTCGGCCTCTGCGAGTATTTCCTGGTGGTCTGGGACATTGTGGAGGAGGCGCGGGCGCGCGGGATTCGGTGCTCGGGAAGGGGGTCGGCGGCGGATTCGCTGGTCGCCTACCTGCTGGGGATCACGCAGGTTGATCCGATCAGGGCGCGGCTCTTGTTCGAGCGATTCCTCAATCCCGAGCGGCGGGGGATGCCGGACATAGATATTGATTTCGATTCACGCCGGCGGGATGAGATGATCGAGTATGTGGCGCGGCGGTATGGGCCGGATCATACGGCGATGGTGGCGACGATCAACACGTTCAACGCGCGCTCGGCGATCAGGGAGGTGGGGAAGGCGCTGGGGATGCCGGAGGAGCTGATAGATCGGATAAGCAAGTCCATGCCTTACATTTCCGCGGGAAAGATAAGGGAGGCTATCGCCACTTTGCCGGAGCTGCGCGGCTCGGGCTTCGAGGCCGCGGCGCTGAAGGAGCTGCTCGATATCTGTGAGGCGATAGACGGGTTCCCGCGGCACTTGAGCGTGCACCTGGGAGGGGTGGTGATTGCGCGCGATACCATCACCGATTTCACGCCGCTGGAGGTGTCGGCCAAGGGAGTGATCGTTTGCCAGTTTGACAAGGATGATGTCGAGGCGCTGGGGCTGGTGAAGATGGATATGCTGGGGCTGCGGAACCTGGCGGCGATCGAGGAGGCGCGGCATATCATCAAGGAAACGCGGGGGAAGGAAGTTGACCTGGGGCGGATACCGCTGGATGATGAGAAGACATACGAGCTGCTTCGTTCGACGAGGACGGTGGGGGTGTTTCAACTCGAGAGCCCGGGGATGAGGGGGCTGCTGGCAGGGCTTCAGCCGACGCGGTTCGACGATATCGTTGCGAACATCTCGCTCTTCCGGCCGGGGCCGATGCAGGCCGATATGATCGGGCCATTTCTGGCGCGGCGACATGGTAAGGAACCGATCACTTATATCCATCCTGATGTGCGGCCGGCGCTGGAGGAGACGTATGGGGTGATCCTCTATCAGGAGCAGGTGCTGGAGGTGGCGACCGCGCTGGCGGGCTTCACGTTGGGGCAGTCGGACTCGCTGCGCAGGGCGATGACGCACGACCGGTCGGCGGAGGAGATGGAGAAGATCAGAGAGGCTTTCCTGGAGGGGTGCCGGCGGCGGGGAATCGAGGAGGAGGTGGCGCAGGAGGCTTTTCGCAGGCTGTCGGCATTTGCGGCCTATGGGTTCTGCAAGGCACATGCGGCCTCGTTTGCAATCATCGCTTACGAGACCGCTTATCTCAAGGCGCACTATCCGGCCGAGTTCTTAGCGGGAGTTTTATCGAATCAGCCGATGGGGTTCTACCCGCCGGAGGTGATCGTCAACGAGGCCAAGCACTTCGGGATCGCGGTGCGGCCGGTGGACATAAACAGGAGCAAAGATCGCTATTGGGTGGAGGGGGGCGCGATCAGGATGGGCCTGGCGCAGATTTACGGGCTGAGCGGGGCGGGGATCAGGGCGATTATGGGGGCGAGAGAGAGCGGGCCATTTCAGTCGCTGCGCGATTTCTGCGCGCGGACGGGGCTGGCGCGGCCGATGGTCGAGAACCTGGTGAAGGCGGGGGCCTTCGACAGTATGGGTTCGCGGCGGGAGCAGCTGTGGGAGCTGAGCGAGATCAGCAACACGGGGGCGCGGCAGCGTGACCGGAGCCAGAGGAACAAGGGGCAGGTCGCTTTGCTGGAGGAGGGAGAGGTGGAGGCGGAGGGGATGGCGCTGCCGGCGGCGAGCGAGAGGGACAGGGCGGCGGGGGAGCTGGCGATGATGGGGGTAAGCGTGAAACGCCATCCCTTATACTTCGCGCGGGAGAAGCTGAGGGTAATGGGGGTGATGGAGGGGGCAAGGCTGGGGTCACTGCCGGAGGGGAAGTGGGTGAGGGTGGCGGGGGTAGTGATTGCGAGGCAGCGGCCGCCCACGAAGAGCGGGCAGACCGTGGTTTTCGTGACGCTGGAGGATGAGACAGGGCTGATCGAGGTGACGGTGTTCGCGCGGATCTATCAGAGATGGGGGAAAGTGATTTTTTCGAACAACGCGCTGGTGGTGGACGGGGTATTGCAGAAAAAAGGTAGATATGGGACGGTGGTATTGGGTAAAAGCTTCAGGGGGTTGAGGTTGTGAGCAAGACACGGAGGTATGGAGCCCGTCAGCATTGACTGCTGACCTTGATTCTGATACATTGCCGTTGGACCAAATGCCACGCTAGCTGAGCCAGGATGCACTGCAAGGAAGGCGTGGCCTAAAAGCACCTCAGCCGAGGAGGAACGAAGATGTCCGTTCCCAGGCCGCTTCTGCTCTGTCTCACCCTTACAGTAGCCCTAGCTATGCTGTCTTCCCCTCTGCTTGCTGCGTCGCTCGTGATGCCAGTGGCGGGAGAGGTGGCCTACGGGGTTCCGCATGATGTGGCAATAAGCGGGGACTACGCGTATGTGGCGGCGCAGGGCGCACTCTCGGTGTTCGACATATCGAATCCGGCACGTCCGGTCATGGTTGCGATCGTTGACACGCCCGGCTCGGCGGAGGGGGTGGCGGTATCGGGCAGCTATGTGTACGTGGCGGACTGGGACACGGGGCTGCGGGTGGTGAATATCACCGACCCGACGGCGCCGGTGGAGGTGGGGCACTACGACACGCCTGGCTATGCCTACGGGGTCGCGGTGTCGGGCAGCTATGCCTATGTGGCCGATCATGCCGCCGGGCTGAGGATTGTCAACGTCTCCACTCCGGCCTCGCCGACGAGCGCGGGGTCGTATGACACCCCCGGATATGCCTGGGGTGTGGCCGTCTCCGGGAACTATGCCTATGTTGCCGACGGGTTCGCGGGGATGGTTGTGCTGAATGTGACGAACCCGGCCGCGGTTACGGAGGTGGATACCTTTGACGCGCTGGACAAGGTCATGGACGTGGCGGTGTCGGCCGATGGGGATTACGTCTTCTACACCGACGGGACCGCCATCGGGGTGGTTGACATCACCACTCCAGCGTCGCCCGTGTCGCTGGGGACCAAGCTCGGAGCGGAGCTGAGCGGAAGCGGGATGGGGCTGTTCGTGGATGGAAACACGCTGTTCCTGGCGGCGGGGACCGGCGGGCTCTACGCGATTGACGTGACTGACCCCAGTGCCCCCAGCGTGCTGGAGTCGTTGGACACACCCGGGAACGCGTACGCAGTTGCCGCTTCCGGAACGGCGGCCGTGGTGGCGGATGACGCCGGCGGTGTGCGAGTGGTGGACGTGTCCACGGTGCCGGCTCCGACGGTCGTTAGCCAGGCGCAGACCAGTGGGAATGCCGAGGCCGTGGCGGTGGACGGCGACTACGCCTATGTGGGGGACGCGGATGGTGGGCTTGTGGCCTTCGATGTGTCGAACCCCCGGGCGCCGGATGAGCTGTGGGCCTGCACGGAGGGCGGGCTGAAAGCGATGGATGTGTCGGTGAGGGGTGACTACGCCTATGTCGCGAACTGGAGCGGGGAGCTGCGGATTGTGGATGTGGCCGATCCGTCGGGGCCGGTTTGCACCTATGGGTCTTGCGCGACGAGCGGACATCCGACCGGGCTCTACCTTGCCGAAGCAGGGGGCCGGGCTTACCTCGCGGCGGGCGATGTGGGGGTGGTGATAGTTGATGCGAGCGACCCGGCGGTGCCGGCGGTATTGGATACGGTTGACACCACCGGGACGGCGAACGATGTCGTGGTTGACGGGAACTACGCCTATGTCGCAGATGGCGCGTCTGGGCTTGCGATACTCGATGCGTTCGCGGCTACGGGAGTGGTTGGGACGGCGAGCACGGCCGGCTACGCCTGGGGCGTGGACTACGCCGATGGTTACGCGTACCTGGCAAGCGGGGACGTGGGGCTGGAGGTGTACGATGTCTCCACTCCGGCCAGCCCCGTGAGGGTGGCGACGCTGGGACCGGCGCAAGGTCTGGCTGGTTCGGCGCACAGCGTCGTGATTGGGGGTCAGTTTGCCTACGTGAGCGCGGGCGGCCGCGGGGTAACGGTCGTTGACATCAGGGATCCGCTCGACCCGGCGGTCGTCAGCACGTGCGGAACGCCATCGGTGCCCGGCCCATCTGACCTGACGGTTGCGGGTGGCTACGCGTACGTGGCCGACGCCGAGGCGGGGCTGGTGATCGTGGATGTGATGCAGCCGTATTCAGAACTGGCGAAGTGCGAGAGCCCGGCTTATGGGGAGAAGCTGGCCGTGGTCGGGCAGACGGACGGCACGGGAGTGGCCTACATCGCTAGCGGGACGGCCGGTCTGCAGATGGTGCAGGTGACGGACTCGGAGGAGCCGGACGACCCGGCGCTGGTGAGGACCAACCGAACACTTGGTGATGTAACCGATGTGGCCGTGCAAGGGACCTATGGCTACGTGACGGACGCGAGCGGCCAGCTGACAGTGATGAACCTGTCGAACTCGACGAGCCCGCTTACGGTCGGCCAGGTGGATACGCCCGGGTCTGCGCTCGGGGTTGGGGCCACAACCATAGGCGCGGCGAACTACGCTTTGGTGGCCGATGGGTATGAGGGCGTGTCCGTGATATCCACGGTGAACCCGAACAAGCCGGCCAGAAGGGCTGCGTTGGACACCCCGGGCTGGTGCTCGGAGGCGGTGGGGGCAACGCTGGCCGGCGACCCGTTTGCGGTTGTTGCGGATGGGCAATCAGGACTGAGGCTCATAAGTATCTCGGCGGCCGGGACTACCCAACTGGCAACGATCTTCTCGGACGACTTCGAGGCCGGGCTCGCCGCGGAGTGGAACCCATCCAATGCTGAGTGGTATAACAGCTCACCCAGGCGAGGCCTCTACAGCGTTCGCCTGAGCGGAGGTGGGAGCATCGAACGGACGATCTCGACCGAGCTTCACACAGGGATCACCGTGTCATTCTACCTTGGCGCGTCCGAGCTGGAAGCGGGTGAGTACGTGATGGCGAAGTGGTCTCCCGACGGTGGCACCACGTGGACGTCGCTCAAGGAGATCGCGCACGTGGAGGATCCCGACGCGCCCACGGAGGAAGACGGAAGGCTCCGCTTGTACTCGTTCGCCCTGCCCAGCGATGCGGACGACGCGACGGATTTCCGGCTGCGTTTCGAGCTAAGTGGCGATGCGGCCGATGATTATGGGTTCGTTGACGACGTGGTAATGAAGGGCAGCACCTCAGAGCAGCCGTTTGAGGTCGGATTCTATAACACCCCCGGGCAGGCGCGAGGTGTGGCGCTGGCGGGCAGCTACGCCTGTGTGGCCGATGGAACGGCAGGGCTGCGGGTGATTGACGTGACGACGCCCGGGGCGCCGACGCAGACCGGTTACCTGGATACGAGCGGGTATGCAGAGGCGGTGACGCTGGCCACCTACGACCGTGTGGTTGCGGTGGCGGACGGCAGCAACGGCCTGGTGTTGGTGGACATCTCGAAGCCGACCGCGCCGGCCGAGGTGGCGCATTACGACACGCCCGGCTGGGCCAGTGACGTGAAGGTGCTTGATGATCACGCCTACGTGATTGATTCCGGCTGGGGCCTCACGGTGCTGCAACTGTGGTACAGCTTCCGGGATGTCCTGTTCGGCAACTGGGCCTTCTTCCAGATCGAAGCGGCGGTGGAGCATGAGATCACGGTCGGGTATCAGGATGGCAAGTACCATCCGGAGTACAGCTGCACGCGGGATCAGATGTGCGTGTTCATCGCGCGGGCGCAGGGTTGGGTCACGATAGACGAGCCGATGAACACCGCGCCGGCCCTATATGATGACGTCCCGGAAGGCTTCTGGGCAGGACTGGCGATACAGGAGTGCGGAGACCACGAGGTGGTGAAAGGGTACACTGACAAGTATTTCCGCCCGACGGCACCCGTCAAGCGAGATGACATGGCGGTGTTCATGGCGCGAGTGAGGGGGTGGGTCGGCATCAACGACCCGATGGACACCGAAGACGAGTTGTTTACGGATGTGCCGGCTTCGTACTGGTGCGGCAAGGCGATCAAGGTGTGCATAGATAACGGCGTGGTAAAGGGATATGGGGATGGCACCTATCGCCCGAGCGTCCCGGTGACGCGGGACCAGATGGCGGTTTACATCTACCGGACCTTTGGGCTATCTTCGCCCTAGGTAAGGCTGGAGAGGCTGAACCTGCGAGGGCAGGCCGAAAGGCCTGCCCTCGGTCTTTTCGTGGGGCCAAGCCGCGCATGCACGAGCCGATGCAGTAAGCAGGCGCTTGCGCCTGCCTCTGACGTGTCCGGGAGGCCGGTTTCGAGGAGACGCTGCGAACACTTATTCGCAGCGTCTATTTGTTTGACTGCCAAGCGCAAGATTTTCTCGCAAACAGCCTGTCTGGGGCTTGACAAGGCGCGGGGGAATTGTGGTAAGATACCGCACCTTGAGCCCTAAACTGGGGGAAAGCGGGGGCAAGGCGCCCCCGAAGTGGGGTAGAGGCGAGCGAGAGGTTGGACCTCTGATGCTGACGGGCGAGGTCGAGCATCAACTGGACGACCGAGGTCGGGTAGCAGTCCCCCGAGCCTTCCGTGACATGATGGAACACGGCGGGTTCGTCACACGTGGGTGGTACGGCTGCCTGTTCCTGTTCCCGTGGGAGGAATGGCGGAAGATCGAGGACCGGCTGAACCAGGTCCGGATCACCGACATGAATGGGGATGTGGTGAAGCAGTTCTTCAGCGGGGGCGCGAAGGTATTCCTGGACGGGCAAGGGCGGATCAATCTCCCTGCGGCGCTGCGCGAGTACGCGGGCATTGCGGGTGATGTGGTGGTGAGGGGGGTGATCAACCGCATCGAGATCTGGGGGAAGGAACGGTGGGTGGCGTATCAGCAGGAGCAGTTCTCCCCAGAGCGGATCGTGGAGAAGGCCGCTGCGCTCGGAATCTGAGATAGGCGAGGCCGGCGCGGAGCCGGTGGAGCATCAGCCGGTGATGGTGAGGGAGGTGCTGGAGTATCTGGCGCCGGAGCCGGGCGAGGTGATGGTAGATGCGACGGTGGGGTCTGGGGGACATGCGGCGGCGATCCTGGAGAGGATCAAGCCGGGGGGGAGGTTGCTCGGGATTGACCGGGATCCCGAGGCGGTTGAGAGAGTGAGGAAACGGCTCGCAGGCGAGCCGGTAACGCTGGTAAACGATAACTACGCGCGATTGGAGGTGATACTGGACGAACTGGGGATCGAAGCGGTGGACGGGGTCCTGATTGACTGCGGCGTTTCGTTGGAGCAGTTGAAGACAGCGGAAAGAGGTTTCAGCTTCATGCTGGAGGGACCGCTGGACATGAGGATGGACCCCAGGCAGGAGACCACCGCGGCGGACCTGGTGAACGGACTGCCGGAGGAGGAGCTGGCGCAAATCCTCTGGGAGTACGGAGGGGAACGGCGGGCACGGAGGATTGCACAAGCGATAGCAACAGTCAGGCGGCAACAACCTATCAACACAACAGCACAGCTCGCAACAGTAATCACAGCAGCAATACCACCACGGGCGCGACCGAGACGCCTTCACGCAGCCACGAAGTCCTTCATGGCGCTGAGGATCGCGGTGAATGATGAGCTCGGGGCGCTTCGCAAAGCACTGGAGGCAGCAATCCACCGAACCAGGGTACATGGCAGAATCGTAGCACTGACATACCAGAGTCTAGAAGGCGGTGAAACCAAGGGGGCTTTCCGCCAAGCCAGTGAACGAAGCCAGTGCCCGCCGTTCCCGTCCGGAGAGGGGCCGGCCGTGAGGCTCCTGACGAAGAAGGCAGTGAAGCCGACGCTGGAGGAGATGAAGAGGAATCCCCGCTCGCGATCCGCGATATTGAGGGCGGTGGAGAAGATCGGTTAAAGAGCAGTCGAGGGCAACCAGCAAGGGCCGCCTTGGGGCGGCGCAAAGAGAATAGGGCGGTGAGCACAATGAAATCGCAGCAAGTGATGTGGCAAGGCCGGGCGCAGGAACTGCCCATATCCTCCAAACAACAGCCAGGCAGTCTACCGCTGACGAGGCCGGTAGGAATCGAAGCAGGAGTGGCAGCAGTGTTGCTAGCCGCCCTTTTCTTTTCTCTGGTGCTGGGGTATGCGGCGACGCGGGCGACGATCACGCGGAACGGCTACGTGGAGATGCGACTGCGGCAGGACATCGAGGAGCTGAGGGCGCAGACCGCGCTCATCAGGTATCAGATCCATATGGCCGAGTCGAGCGACCGGATTCACGAGGCGGCGGCGCGGCTCGGGATGGCGCCGAGCGATGCGGTGGACGGGGTTGACTATGTGGTCCTCCCCTATTCGGCGCCTGGAGAGGACACGCGGCTGGCAGCGGCCGATCCCGCGGACGGGCAGACGGGCCTGGCGTCGGCGCTGGCGCACTTTGCGGCAGGAGCGGTTACGGCCGGGGGACGGGCAGAGGCGAGCACTACCTCGGGCCACCGCCCGTAGGCGGTGGCCTTTTATATGGCCGGTTCGGGTCAGCAGATGAAGCACATTGCATGCAGGCAGATAGCGCGAAGGGGGCGCGGGTGGGCGGTCGCGGCAATGCTCGGGTTCGCGATGCTGGCGGCGAAGCTGTTCGCCATCCAGGTGGTCGAGCACGGGAGATATAGCGGCGAGGCGGAGAAGATACAGGGCAGGCGGTGGCCGATTCAGGCGCCGCGGGGCAACATCTACGACCGCAATGGTAACCCGCTGGCGCTGAACCTGAAGCTGTTCTCGGTGGCGGCGGATCCGGGGCTGGTGGATCGCCCGGCGGAGGTGGCGGGGAAGCTGCAGCCGCTGCTGAGGATGGGGCAGGGGGAACTGAGGGAGAGGCTGACGGCGAAGGAGGGCGTGAGGTACGTGCGTCTGCAGGAGGGGGTTGACCGGCCCATCGCGAGCGCCATCAGAAAGCTCGACTATCCTGGGATCATCGTTGACACCGAGTGGAAGAGGGCCTATCCGCAGCAGCACGTAGCGGCCTCGCTGTTGGGGTTTGTGGGGCAGGACAGAAACGCGCTCGGGGGGATCGAGAGGGCGCTCGACAAGCGGCTGGCTGGCCAAGACGGAGAGATGCTGGTGGTGCTGGACGGACGTCTGCCGCGCTCGCGGGCGCAGATCCCGGAGCGGAGTGTAGTGGCGAAGCAGATGGTGCCGGGCAGCAGCGTGGTGCTGACCATTGACCTGGACATCCAGGCGATTGCGGAGGAGGAACTGGCGAAGGCGGTTGAGAGCGCGCGTGCGGTGGGGGGAGCGGCGGTGGTGATGGACCCGAAGACGGGCGAGGTGCTGGCGCTGGCGAGCCAGCCGGGGTTCGACCCGAACGAGTTCCAGCGCTACCCGCAGAAGAGCTGGGTGAGCCATGTGATCGTGAGCCCGTACGAGCCGGGGTCAACGTTCAAGATCATCACGGCCTGCGCGGCCATCGAAGAAGGCGTGATGAGCCACGGCGAGACATACACCTGCACAGGGACCCGGGCAGTCGGCCGGCGCACCATTGGCTGCGCGCGCCACGCAGGGAGCAGGGCGCACGGGACGCTCGACCTGGACGGAATTGTCGTGCATTCGTGCAACGTGGGCGCGGCGACGGTGGCGATGAAGCTGGGCGCCGGCCGCATGTACAAGTGGGTGAAGAAGTTCGGGTTCGGGGAGAAGACGGGCATCGAGGTATCCGGGGAATCGCGGGGCATTCTCGCGCCGGCGAGCAAGTGGTCGCAGATGCAATTGGCAAACATGGGCTTCGGCCAGGGAATCGGGGTGACGCCGCTGCAGTTGCTGTCGGCCTACGCGGCGGTGGCGAATGGGGGCTATCGGGTCAGGCCGAGGGTGGTGAAGGCGATCACCGCGCCGACGGGTGAGATGGAGTATCCTCCCCTACCCCAGCCAGAGCGGATACTCTCGGAGGCGACCAGTGAGCGAATGCGGGGGATAATGAGGCGAGTCGTCGAGGAGGGAACGGGGAAGGCGGCGCGGATCCCGGGGCGCTCCGTGGCGGGGAAGACGGGGACGGCGCAGAAGCCGACCCCGGAGGCGGGGTTCAAGTCGGGGAAGTACATCGGGTCGTTTGCGGGGTTTGCGCCGGCGGAGGACCCGCGCATTGCCGTGATCGTGGTGGTGGATGAGCCGCGGAATGGCTACTACGGCGCCGTGGTGGCGGCGCCGGCCTTCAAAGCGATCTGCGAGCGGGCGCTGACCTATCTGCGGGTGCCGCCGGATGCGCCGGGGCCGCGGGTCACGGTGGCGAAGGCCGAGAGCGACGACTGAGGCGCGGGGCCGGCCGGTGTTGCGCCTCCGTGGTGATATAATCGCAGATGAGAGAGGACCCGGTTTGCGGTGAGCAGTCAGAACCGCCCCCGACGGGGTGCGAAGGCGTTTGGATCGCTGCTGACTTCGGTGGCCGGCGCGCGTGTCGCCGGCAATCAGTTAGTAGAGGTGGCCGGCCTGGCCTATGATTCTCGCAGGGTGGAGCCGGGGTGGGTGTTCGTGGCGGTTCGGGGGGAGCGCAATGATGGTCACGACTTCGTCGCGGAGGCAGTGAAGAGGGGGGCCGTGGGGCTGGTTGTCGAGGCGGGCCGAGAGGCCGGCATGTCCCCTCCCCCGGGTGGGGCGATGGCAGTGGTGGCGAATTCCCGCGAGGCAATGGCGGCGATCGCGCGCGCCTTCTACGATGACCCGAGCAGCAAGCTGACGCTGGCCGGCGTCACCGGGACGAACGGGAAGACGACGACGGCGCTGCTGATAGATGCGATCTTCCGGGCGGCCGGACATGAGAGTGGCGTGATCGGCACGCTGGAGTATCGAATCGGCGCGCGGCAGATGAGGGCGCCGCACACGACGCCGGAGGCGATTGACTTGCAAGGGCTGCTGGCGGAGATGGTGGGGGAGGGGGTCACTCATGCGGCGATGGAGGTGTCCTCACACGCGCTGTCGCTGCGTCGGGTGGATGGGTGCCAGTTCGCGGCCGCGGTCTTCACCAACCTGACGCCCGAGCACCTCGATTTCCACGAGACTATGGAGCACTACTTCCAGGCGAAGGTGCGGCTGTTCGATGATCCGCAGTATCTGCCGGCGGGGGGCAAACGGGTGAACGCAGTCAACGTGGATGATGAGGCGGGCAAACTGATCGCGGCGCGAGCGATGGGTCAGACGCTCACGTTTGGACTGTCGCAGAAGGCGCACTGCCGGGCGGAGCAGATCGAGCTGGGGCCGGAGGGAACCAGGTTCCTGGCGGTGCATCCGAGCGGACGCGTGCCGGTCAGGATGAAGCTGATCGGGGAGTTCAATGTCTACAATGTGATGGGGGCGCTGGCGGCGTGCATCGGGATGGGGGTTGAGCCGGAGGTGGCTTGCTCGGCGATCGAGGAGATGCCGCCCGTGAGGGGGCGATTCGAGCGAGTGCCCTCGAGCAAGCGGACGGTGCTGGTGGACTACGCGCACTCCCCGGACGGGCTGCGGCGGGCGCTGGAGACAGCGCGGAGGGTGACGCGCGGGCGGGTGATCGTGGTGTTCGGGTGCGGGGGTGACCGGGATCGGACGAAGCGGCCGGTGATGGGCGAGCTCGCGAGCCGGCTGGCCGATCGGTGTGTCATCACCTCGGACAACCCGCGCCGCGAGCGGCCGGAGGCGATCATCGGCGAGATACTGGCTGGCATCCCGAAGAAAACGAGAGTGGGATGCTCGGTGGAGCCAGACCGGGCGAAGGCGATCCGGGCGGCGATAGAGGAGGCGAAGCCGGAGGACCTGGTGCTGATCGCGGGCAAGGGACACGAGGACTACCAGATCTTCGCTGACGAGACGATCCACTTCGATGACCGAGAGGTGGCCTCGGAAGTGCTGCGCGAGATCGAAGGGCCTGCCCCGAGCGAAGTCGAAGGGTGGGAAGATGGCTGACCTGCCATTGGAGATGGTGCTGGCTGCGACGGGAGGGCGCTTGGTTGGGGAGAAGGTGTCGCCCGTCTTGCGCGGGGTTTCAACTGACACGCGAACGCTGGAGGTGGGATCGCTGTTTGTCGCGCTGAGGGGCGAGAGGTTCGACGCGCACGACTTCGTTGGGGAGGCGTTCAAGCGCGGGGCGGCGGCGGCGCTGGTGTCGCGCGAAGTGCAGGCGCAGCCGCTGATCGTGGTGGACGACACGCTGGAGGCGCTCGGGGCGCTGGCCGCGGCGCACAGGAGGACAGTGTCGCCGAAGGTGATCTCGATCACAGGCAGCACCGGGAAGACGACGACGAAAGAGATGGTGGCCGGCATTCTGTCGCAGGGATGGAAGACGGCGCGGACGCCGGGGAACTACAACAACGAGGTTGGGGTGCCGCTGGCGCTGCTGGAGCTGGACGAGGGTTACGAGGCGGTGGTGGTGGAGCTGGCGATGCGGGGGGCCGGGCAGATCGGCTACCTGGCGCGGATGGCGCAGCCGCAGGTGGGGGTGATCACAAACATCGGGATTTCACACTTGGAGCTGCTGGGAAGCAAAGAGGCGATTGCTGAGGCGAAGGCGGAGCTGTTGGCAAACCTGCCGGAGTCGGGGACGGCGGTGCTGAACGGCGATGACGAGTTCCTCGGGTATCTGAGCGAAC
>Ga0315288_10008908_pt1 | contig 12654 bp, 9 predicted proteins | sample YL17G11_20_MG_FD_203454 | JGI IMG/M metagenome (GOLD analysis project Ga0315288, IMG submission 203454) | Sediment microbial communities from Yellowstone Lake, YNP, Wyoming, USA - YL17G11_20 | ecosystem: Environmental > Aquatic > Freshwater > Lake > Sediment | place: USA: Wyoming | collected...
CATGTTTGGTACCTCCATCCCCATTAACATGCTCAAGACCTATGCACCCATCTATTACGTGGGTACATTGGGGATGACTACCGTTCAATTATCGCTCCTGCTGCTGATTTATACCTTCATCGATGCGATTGATAATCCCGTGTACGGTTTTCTCTCCGACCGCACGCGCTCACGCTGGGGACGCAGGCGACCCTGGCTGACCATTGGCACGCCGTTGTTGATCCTGTGTTTTATTGTTTTCTATAGTCCTCCCGCCTTTCTGGCCGGGACTTCCCTGTTTGCCTACTGTATGCTCTTCTATATACTCACCGGTACGCTGGACTCGGTGATCAACGCCAATTATGCCGCTCTTTTCCCGGAACTTTTCCGGGATGACGCCAGCCGGGCGACTACAAACGCCCTGCGGCAGGCGTTTCAGCTTGTGGCCATGATCATCAGCATCGCCCTGACCCCGATGGTGACCCATGCGCTCGGATACAGCCTCACTGCGATCCTGTACGGTCTGCTGGGCGGCGGGGTTATTTTGTACATGACCTTCTCTTGCCAGGAAACGGACATCCAGCCCGAGGAAGAAAAACCCCAGTTCTGGGACAGCCTTAAAAATCTGATCACAAACCGGAAATTCTGGGTGGCGGGTTTTGCCAATGCCTTTTACAGCGCGGCCATGTCGCTCGTCCTGGCGTCCATGCCCTTCTTTGCCAAATATACGCTGGGGATCTCCGACAGCCAAACCACGTTCCTTTTTGCTGCCGTTCTGCTCATCGCCATCGGATGCGTTGCCATTTGGGCAAGACTGGTCAAGAAGTTCTCGTTGATGCCCGTCTGGCGGGCTTCGCTGGTTACGTTAACTGTGACTTTTATCCCGCTCTATTTTGCAAATTCCCTCATCTCTGGAATTATTTGCGCTGCCCTGGTGGGATTCGGCTTTGCAGGGGTCATCACGACCATGGATTTGATCGGTGCGAAGATTATGGACGAGGACACTCAAAAGCACAACTTGCGGCGGGAGGGCATCATCTCGAATGCGCTGGGATTCATGAACCGGCTGAACGGCTTGTTCACCAGCTTCGCTTTCTATCTGATCTTCGTTATTTTTGGCTTTGAGAGCGGTTTAAATCCCGGACCTCAGCCTGATCAGGCAGCCCGGTTCCTGCTGACTGTATTTCCCCCCATCCTGATGGTCATCAGTTTCGCCTTCTCATTCTTTATCAATTTCGACAAGACTACCGAGGTTCTGGTTGATCCCACGACTGGATAGATAAGCTTTACGCACTCTGCGAGCCACCCGAAAGGATTTTAAAAGAAGGACACGGAAAAACTATGAAAACTCCGATAGAAACCATCGGGCAGAAAATGCGGATTGAAACACAAGAACCTGCTTTTTTCGATTTTCCGTGTCCGCTTTTTTGAATCAGTAATATCCGTGAAATCCGTGAGCTTTTTATCGATCAAATAAGGTAGGAACGTCATGGCACTCCTTCGTATCGACCATACCCCCGAAACCGTCAAAGTCAACCTGCCCCTGAACATCATCCTGCCTGATCCTGGGAATATGGCCGGAGTGCCTGTCTCCAGGCGCAAGGTCCTTTACCTGCTGCACGGGCTCAGCGAAGACGCCAGCGCCTGGCAGCGCTATACATCCATTGAAGCCCTTGCCGATGTGTATGGGCTGGTGGTGGTCATGCCTTCGGTGGGGCGCAGCTTCTACATCGATCAGCCCAACGGGCAGAAATATTTTTCCTATTTGACCGAGGAGTTGCCGCTCTACCTGGCAGATGTCTTCGGATTGGCGCCCCGCCGGGAGGATACCTTCATCGCTGGCTCCTCCATGGGCGGCTACGGCGCTTTCAAGGCCGCCTTGCTGCGCCCCGAGCTTTATTCTGCGGCAGCCAGCTTTTCGGGCGTGCTTTCCCTGGATATCCTCAGGATCAACCCGAACGACTCTCGCCAGGAGGAGTTCACCTTGCTGTTCGGCGACCTGGATAAACTGCCCTCCAGCGAGCATGATCCGGCAGCCTGGCTGCAGCACGCCTCGAAAAACCCCTCCGCGCTGCCCCGCTTGTTCATCGCCTGTGGGCGGCAGGAAGATCTGTATCCGCTGAGCGTCCAGTATTATGCTGCCTGCCAGGCTCTGGGTGTGCAGGCCGAATACCACGAGGAAGACGGCGGCCATGATTGGTTCAATTGGGACAGGCAGATCAGGCGGTTCCTGGCGTCTGTGCTGGCTCCGATTTCTACATAATCTTGACATAACATGAGGGGGGAGGTCTCAGCTTTCTATCCGTAGTTTCAACAAAGCCAAGGTTTCTTCCCGAAGTTTGGCCTTTGCCCAATCTTTTTGGCTGGTGGTTAAGAGTTCACCCATGCCTGTTAAAATGTGGCGATTGTCCATTTTTTCAATCTGACTTATACATTTTTTTACTAGCTGATCAAAAGGCATCCTGGCTCGATTTTCAACAATTTCCTTATTGATCGGAGAACGGGATTTAAGGAAAAACCACACATCGTAGATATCCCGGCTGGTCTTTTCGATACGCTCAACCATTGCCATCAGTTTATGAGCGAACATATCCTCGACAACCATGACCTGCATGGATATGCCCAGGTAAGTCTTGATCTCATAACTGGATCCATATTGCCTACGGTTTATTTCCACCTTCACGTTACGGGCTTTATCTTCGTATGAAAGAAGTATGAATAAATTAAACCGTTTTCTATGCGCCTCTTTAAGGGTGCCATATTTCTTTGCGATCCTGACAACCCGGTCAAAAACATGTTCTTCTTGGTTTTCATCCAACAAGTCAAAATCCAGGTCAACCGAAAACCGATCCAGACCGTAGAACATCAAAGCTGCCGTGCCGCCTTTAAATCCCAAAAAAGGGGAGATAGAGGTATCCGAGCAAATATCTTTTAAGATTTGAAACAATATGGTTTTGTGGGTGGCTATATCCAGGGTCATAAGGATTAGTGGGGGATGGTTTTATAAAGGCTATTTACTTTTTTCGCCATGCGCTGATTACTGTAAATCGATAAAATTTCAAAAACCTTCTCCCAATTTAAAGCCCGGAGATTGTCAAACTGGTAATCGGCATTCACGTACAGGGCATCTAAGAAAGCCCGCTCTTTGGTGGCGATCGAGGTTTCCCTGACGTGCTCTACCCCGATAGGGTAAACCAACACCTTGGTTTTCATTTTTCGGTAGGAATAGGTTTGTCCGTCGACGGTAATTTCTCGGTCTAAATAAGACGCGACAAAAATTCTGTCGTAATATTGAAATATCAGGCCTTCTTTAGCTAACACCGTCTCAAAACTTACATAAGAGGGGGTAAATACCCGAGTGGCCAACTCCAGCCGGTTGTAGTCCCGACTTTTGGCATATAAGCCTTTCCGGATGCGATACAATTCGCCTTTTTCGATGAAGTAATGTAACCGAACCCTGGTCGCCGATGTACCCGGATCATGCCACAACAAAGCGATGTCTTTGGAAGAAAAGACCGTTTTGTTGGATCGCAATATGGCGGTGAGGTAGTTTCCCTTTTGCATATTTGAACCAATTGTTAGGTTTAACCTAACAATTGGTTCAAATGTTACAGGTAAACCTCATAAATGTCAAGTGTTGGGCTTTGAAGATTGGGGAGAAAAAAGGTGGTGAAGAACTGCGGGCGGAAAGTCCAGAAAAAAGATTTTCCTTTGGTTCCTTCCACTGCTTTTCCCGCTCAGGATCGGCACACCCAAGAAGTTGATCTTGACGGTTAATACCTATCTGTGATAAATTAAGATAAAATTTCTCTAGTTTATCTCGAAAGGATGCGCACCCACATGTCAGCTTACTTTTCTGTATCTTTTACCCATTCTCACGAGGTGCGCCTCCTGGCCTAAGTTTAATTCCCTTGATAATTTCTACCTGAACTTGGCTACGGGCCCCTCAGTCCCTGGCTTATTTTAATTAAGCCACAGGTTTTACCGTGGCTTTTTTTATTCATATGTAGACAGTAAAATATTGGAGTCTATGTTTACCTCTACACTTGAAACCCCTGTACAAAAACCGCCCACATCCTTCTTTGGCAGGTACGGGCAGCTTCTCGCCCGTTACCTTCTGCCCCAAAGAGGGCGGGTCACCTGGATGGCAGCCCTGCTCCTGGGTGGCATCGGCCTGCAGCTCCTCAACCCGCAGGTCATCCGCTACTTTCTCGACACCGCCAGCGCCGCTGCCCAGTCCGGCGGTTCCACCCGGCCTTTGCTGCTGGCCGCGATTGCCTTTATTGCGTTTGCCCTGCTCCAGCAGGCTGCGCGCCTGGCAGCCAGCCTGGTCAGCCAGCGGGTGAGCTGGACGGCTACCAACCGTCTGCGCGCCGACCTGGTGCTGCACTGCCTGCGCCTGGACATGTCTTTTCATAAGGAGCACACCCCCGGCGAGCTGATCGAGCGCATCGACGGCGATGCTGACCAGTTGGCCAATTTTTTCTCTCAGTTCGTCGTCCGCCTCCTGGGCAATGGCCTGCTCCTCCTGGGTATCCTGCTGCTGCTCTTCCGTGAGAACTTGCTGGTGGGGATCGGCTTGACGCTCTACACTGGCCTGACCCTGTCCGTGCTGGGTTTGATCCAGCGCCCGGCGGCGAAGCGCTGGGCTGAGGCCCGCCAGGCCAGCGCCGAACAGTTCGGTTATATCGAAGAGCGCATCTCCGGTGCAGAGGAGATCCGCGCCGCTGGTGCAGAAGGTTATGCCCTGCAGCGGCTGTACCTGCTGATGCGCCTCTTTCTGGAGAAATCTCGGGCAGCCTTTGTCGTCAGCACCCTGACCTTCAACCTGACCAACCTGATTTACGTGGTCGGCTACGCAGCCGGCCTGGCGCTGGGGGTCTATCTGTACCTCCGGGGCCAGACCACGCTCGGCACGGCTTACCTGATCGTCTATTATGTTGGCATGCTGGCTGAGCCGCTGCAGAGTATCCGTGAGCAGGTTCAGGACCTCCAGCAGGCTTCGGCCAGCCTGGGGCGCGTTCAGGAGCTGCTCGACCTGCAGCCGTTGGTGCGCGAGCCGGCGCAGGGTGCTTCTCACCTGCCGGGTGGTGCGCTGGAGGTAGAGTTTCAAGATGTTTCCTTCAGCTATGACCAGGACGAAAATGTCCTCAAGAGCGTTTCCTTCACCCTGCAGCCGGGTCAGATTTTGGGCATCCTGGGGCGTACAGGCAGCGGGAAGTCGACGCTCACCCGCCTGCTCTTCCGGCTGTATGACCCTTCGCAGGGTACCGTCCGCCTGGGCGGCGTGGACATCCGCACGCTGCCGCTGGCTGATCTGCGCAGCAAGGTTGGCATGGTCACCCAGGATGTGCAGCTCTTCGAGGCCAGTGTGCGCGACAACCTGGCTTTCTTCGATGTTTCCATCGGTGAAGAGCAGATCAAGGAGGTCTTGCAGGCGCTGCGCCTGTGGGAATGGGTCCAGTCCCTGCCCATGGGTCTGGAGGCGAAGCTCTCGGCGGGCAGCCTGGCTCTTTCGGCAGGCGAGGCCCAGCTATTGGCTTTTGCCCGCGTCTTCCTCAAGGATCCCGGGCTGGTCATCCTGGATGAAGCCTCCTCCCGCCTCGACCCGGTGACGGAAGCGCTCATGGAGCAGGCGGTTGACCGCTTGTTCGCCGGGCGCACGGCAGTCCTCATCGCCCACCGCTTGAAGACCGTGCAGCGCGCCGACCTGATCTTGATCCTGGAGAACGGCAGTGTGATTGAGTTTGGCCCACGCCAGGCCCTGGCGGCTGACCCGCAGTCGCGTTTTTACAGCCTGTTGCAGACCGGGCTCGAGGAGGCGCTGGCATGACCGCCTCAGCTTCTCAAAAATCCATTGCTCCTGGCTCGATGTACCCGATGTACCCATCGCCAACGCCATCGCTGAAGACCTGGGCTTTGAACCTGCGGATTGTGCGCTTCGAAGCCTGGAATTTCATCCTGCATTCTTTCTTTACCCTGCTGGTGTTCGGCCTGCAGGTGGTGCCTGGGCTGGTCGTCAGGCATGTCTTTGATACGGTCAGCGGCGGTCATCCGCAGGACGAGGCCTCTCTTTGGCTGTGGGTCGCCCTGTATGTGTTGGCTGAGGTGGCGCGCCTCTTCTTTTCGGTGGGCTCCGATTGGTTTGGCTGGACTTTCCGCTTTTCTGTCAGTGCTCTGCTGCGCAGCAATTTGTTTTCCAGCATCCTGCGCCGCCCGGGTGATAAGCCCTTGCCGGTCTCTTCGGGCGAGGCGATCAACCGTTTCGACGACGATGTGGGTGAAGTCACCGACTTCCCCACCTGGATACCCGACCAGGTCGGCAAGTGGATCGCCGCGTTGATTGCGGTGATCATCATGGCCAGCATCAACCTGACCATCACCTTGATCATCTTCCTGCCGCTGATCGGCGTTGTTATCCTGACTCGCCTGGCCTGGGGGCGCATCCTGTACTATTACCAGGCCATCGGGCGGGCTACCGATGCCGTTAAGGGCTTCCTGGGCGAGGCGTTCAACACCGTCCAGGCGGTCAAAATTGCCAGCGCCGAGCAAAACATCACAGCCCATCTCGAGAGGCTGAACGAGACCCGCGCCCATACCGTAGTGCGCCTCCAAATGTACCGCGGCCTGCTCGATGCCTTGAATTCCAGCATGGTCACCTTTGGCATCGGCGTGATGCTGCTCCTGTCTGGTCAGGCCATCGCAGCGGGTGCGTTCACCATTGGTGATTTTGCCTTGTTCGTTAGCTACCTGTGGTTCACCACCCAGGTGCCCTCCGAACTGGGCACCTTCTATGGCGATTACAAGACTCAGGAGGTCTCCATCGAACGTATGCTCGAGCTGATCCGGCCTGAGCCAGCGGACGCGCTGGTCGAGCTGCATCCGGTTTATATGCGCGGCTCCCTGCCGTCTCTCTCTTTTACACCCAAAAAGCAACAAGATCGCCTGGATGTCCTGGAAGTGCGCGGGCTTACCTTCCTGCATGTTCCTGAAGTCAATGGACCGCCTCAAGCGGGAGAAAAAGATGGTGTGAGGGATATGCCCGATGAGGAACCGCTGGCTGCCCCTGTCCTACGTGGCATCGAGGAGATCAGCTTCAGCTTGCAGCGAGGAGACTTCGTGGCTATCACCGGGCGGATTGGCTCGGGCAAATCCACGCTGGTGCGCGTTCTGACCGGCCTGCTGCCGCGCGAGGCGGGTGAGATCTTCTGGAATGGCGAACTCGTACAAAACCCGGCGGACTTCTTCCGACCGCCGCTCTGCGCCATGATCTCCCAGGTGCCGCGCCTGTTCAGCGACACGCTGCGCGACAATATCCTCATGGGCCTGCCCGAAGAACAGGTGGATCTGCCGGGGGCGATCTACCGCAGCGTGCTCGAGCAGGATGTGGCCGCCCTGGAAAAGGGATTGGATACCCTGGTTGGGCCGCGCGGCATCCGCCTCTCCGGCGGGCAGGTGCAGCGCGCCGCCGCAGCGCGCATGTTTGTGCGCAACCCCGATCTGTTTGTGATCGACGACCTCTCCAGCGCCCTGGATGTGGAGACGGAACAGGCGCTCTGGGAGCGCATCGACCAACAGCGCAAGCAGGCGGCTGGTGGCAGTTCAGCAGCCTACCTGGTCATCACCCACCGCAGGGCGGCCCTGAGGCGCGCCGACCACATCATCGTCTTGAAAGATGGCAAGGTCGAAGCGCAAGGTAAGCTGGATGATCTCCTGGCGAACAGCTCAGAGATGCAGCAGCTCTGGAAAGGCATTCCCGAATAATGGACTCGCGTTGGATGCAGCTTGCCGATTTACTCGTGAAATACTCTGCCGGGGTTCAACCCGGGGAAAGGGTGATGATCTCCTTCGGCGAGCTGGATTCATATCCTCTCCTCTTGTCGCTATATCAATCTTGCATCCAGGCAGGGGCGTTTCCTCAGGTTCAATTCCTTTCTGAAGAGCTTAACCGGCAGATTCTCCGGTACGGCTCACCCGAACTAGTCGCCTGGGTACCTGAGATCGAAGCATACGGCATGGAATGGGCGGATGTCTACTTTGGTCTACGCGGCGCATATAACCTGAATACACTATGGGATATCCCGGCAGATACCCTGGCACTTTTCCGCAAAGCCATGGGGCAAATATCCACCCTGCGCTGGGAAAAAACGCGCTGGTGCATCCTGCGTGTGCCCAACCCATCCCTGGCACAGCAAGCCTGCGTCGATGAAGTAACCATCACGGATATGTTTTTTCGAGCGTGTCTTCTGGATTGGCCGACGCTAAGTCGGACCTGGAAACGCTGGGCGGAGAGATTAAGCCTGGGGAAGAACGTTCGGGTGGTAGGAAAAGGCACGGATCTGTCTTTTTCTACTGCGGGGCGCAAGTGGGATGTAGGAGACGGGCACATTAACATGCCAGATGGAGAAATCGCTACCGCCCCCGTCGAAAGCACTGTCAATGGTTACATATCTTTTGAAGTTCCCGGGGTCTTAGGAGGCCGCCTGGTGGAAAATATTCGCCTGAGCTGGAGGGATAGGGAATTAATTGAAGCAACCTCGACGACCAACCAGGATTTCTTACACGCCATCCTTCAGACCGATGAGGGCGCGAGCAAAATCGGCGAGTTTGCCATCGGGACCAATCCCGAGCTGACTCTGTTCAGCAACGATATCTTGCTGGATGAGAAAATCGGCGGGACGATTCACATTGCCATCGGCCGAGCTTATCCAGGTGTGGGAGGTGTCAACCGATCCGCGATCCACTGGGATATCGTCAAAGACATGCGCCGGGAAGGTCAAATCTACCTGGATGGGGGCTTGATTTTCGAGAATGGCAGGATGCTAATATAAATTTTCGAGAGAAAACATGAGCGAAACATACCTCTTGGGAGTCGATACAGGCACATATTCTTCAAAAGGCGTGCTGGTGCGAGCTGATGGCAGCATCGCCGCCAATCATGTCGTCCCCCATGCTCTGCAAATGCCACATCCCGGTCACTTTGAGCACGATGCAGATCTGGTGTGGTGGCATGATTTTGTTCTGATCACCCGCGCTTTGCTTGAAAAGGCGCTTGTTGACCCTGGCTTGATTCGTGGGGTGGGTATCAGCGGCATCGGCCCCTGTGTCCTGCCTGTGGATGAGCAGGGGGTGCCCCTTCGACCAGGGATCTTGTATGGCATCGACACACGCGCAGGAGCGGAGATTGACTACCTGGAAAATGTGTTGGGGCGGGAAGAAATCTTCCGTCGATCTGCCATGCACTTAAGCTCCCAGGCCTCCGGACCAAAAGTATTATGGATCCGCAAGCATGAGCCGGAGATCTTTCGGCAAACACGCTGGTTCCTCACCAGCCAGGCATACCTGGTCTATAAACTGACAGGCTTGGCCTCGATCGATGTGTACACGGCTGGATATTATCTTCCACTGTATGATGTGTTCCAGCGAGCCTGGATTCCGGAGGCAGCGGCGGTAATCGTGCCTGTGGAACGCCTGCCGCGGGTGTATTGGAGCTCCGATGTGGTGGGAACCGTGACGGCAGCCGCAGCAAGGGAAACAGGTTTGGCTGAGGGAACACCGGTAGTTGCCGGCACTGCCGATGCTGCTGCCGAGGCGCTCAGCGCCGGCATGGTGAACTTCGGGGATATGCTGTTGATGTTTGGCAGCAGCATCTTTTTTATCCTGAAAACAAAAAAGTTGCAGCGAACGCAGCGTTTCTGGAGCTCGAACTTCCTGCAAGATGGCGAGTATGCCTTTGCTGGTGGGATGTCCACCTCCGGCAGCCTGACCACCTGGTTCAGAGAGCAGTTTGCCCAAACAGAAGTAGCCGCTGAAATGACGGGAGGCCAGAATGCCTATGCTGCTCTGGCTGAGGCTGCCTCTGGCTCACCGGTCGGTGCGCATGGTTTAATTGCCCTGCCATACTTCGAGGGGGAGCGTACTCCGCTGCACGATCCCAAGGCACGCGGCTTATGGTTTGGGTTGAATCTGAAACATACCCGCGCCGACATTTACCGCGCCATCTTAGAAGGTGTAGCCTTTGGCATCCGGCACAATCTGGAAGCGATGGCAGAAGAAGGGATGCACCCGAAAAGAATTCTAGTCAGTGGAGGCGGTGTCCAAAACCGCCTGTGGCTGCAAATTGTCGCAGACATTTGTGGGGTTGATTTGGCTGTACCAAACCAGCTTGCCGGAGCGAGCTTCGGTGATGCATTCCTGGCGTCGGTCGGGAGCGGAATGCACAAGAACCTTTATGAAATAGAGCGTTGGGCTTATCCGAAGGAACTGATTTCCTATAATCCCAAAAATCATGCCTTATATCATGCTTTTTACCAGATTTATCGGGAGCTTTATACCCAAACGCAAGCGCTCATGCACCAGCTTGCCGATATCGTAGGAGGAGAAAATGATCACGAATCATTGGATAGTTGACTTGTTTGGCGTTTCGAAGCCGATTATTGCCATGTGCCATTTCAATGCTTTACCGGGCGATCCGGGATACAACCGGCAGGGCGGCATGCAGGAGGTGATCGACTGGGCGCACAAAGATTTACTGGCTCTGCAGAAGGGTGGGGTCAATGCCGTCATGTTTTCGAATGAGTTCAGTATGCCTTACCTTACCAGGGTTCACACAGTCACCGTAGCCTCGATGGCGAGGGTCATCGGGGAATTGCTACCTGATATTCGAATCCCTTTTGGTGTCAATGTATTATGGGATCCGATCGCCTCCTTGGATCTGGCTGCTGCTACGGGAGCAAGGTTTGTGCGTGAAGTATTTTCCGGAGTCTACGCCAGCGATTTTGGCCTGTGGAGCCCCAATTGCGGTGAGATCATCCGGCATCAGCACGCCATAGGCGCCGCGGGCGTCCGGCTGTTCTTCAACATCGTCCCTGAAGCAGCCCAATACCTGGCCAATCGGGATGTGGTTGAGATCGCGCGGTCGACCGTATTTAACCATCGTCCAGATGCCCTATGTGTTTCGGGCCTGGTGGCTGGTTCGCAAACCGATCCGAAGATTCTAAGGCGTGTAAAGGAGACAGTGCCCGGTACCCCAGTGTTTACCAATACCGGAGTGCGGCTGGAAAATGTTGCAGAGCAGCTCGAGATCGCAGATGGAGCCGTGGTCGGCACAACCTTCAAGTTTGAGGGGAAATTTGAAAACCACGTGGATGAGAGGCGCGTTAAGGAATTTATGGCGAAGGTACATCCACAAACATGATGCACCCCTGATTCAATTTGTCAGGGGTATCTTGTATGTTGCTTACTCGGTTTTCTCTTCGCCAGGACCGATCCCCAGCGGCACCCACTTCTTGGCATCTTTCAAACGGTGCTGGATGCCATGCCGGTCGTGGGTCTCATCAAACCCCTCGGGCTTGATGAACATCTGATCGCCTTCCAGCAGGCCATGTATGCCCGTTTGTCCAGGCTCAGGGCGCTTGATACGCGCTTTGGCGGCTTTTTCAGGAAGGTAATCTAATGGTTCTTCATAGGTGGTGATATAGCCCTCAAAATTGCGCAGGATGATCTTATGGTCTGACATGCTGATCATGTATTGAGGAGAGACCGGGATCTTCCCGCCGCCGCCCGGGGCGTCGATCATGTACTGGTGCACGGCGTAGCCTGAGGTGTGCCCGCGCAGCCCTTCCATGATCTCGATGCCCTTTGCCATCGGCGTGCGGAAGTGACCCGCGCCTTCCACCAGGTCGCACTGGTAGAGATAATACGGTCTGACGCGAATGCGCACCAGCTTCTGCACCAGCTCGCGCTGGATGTGGACGTTGTCGTTCACCCCCGCCAGCAGCACGGCCTGGTTGCCCAGCGGGATGCCCGCTCGGGTCAGTTTATCGCAGGCAGCTTCCAGCTCGGCGCTGATCTCGTTTGGATGGTTGACATGAATGTTCATCCACAGCGGGTGATACTTTTGCAGCATATCGGTCAGCTCGTCTGTCACACGCATGGGCATAAAAACCGGCACACGCGAGCCGATGCGCACAATTTCAATGTGCGGGATCTCGCGCAGGCGGATGAGGATTTCTTCCAAGACCTTCGGCGCCAAGACCAGCGGGTCGCCGCCCGAAAGCAGCACATCCCGCACCTGCGGCGTCCGTTTCAGATAATCTAGCTGCATCTCAAACTCCGCCCGCGAGAAGGTCGCCGCAGGGTCGCCCACGATGCGCGAGCGCGTGCAGTAGCGGCAGTACGAGGCGCACTGCGTTGTCACCAGCATCAGCACCCGGTCAGGGTAGCGGTGAACCAGCCCTGGCACCGGCGAATGGCGGTCTTCTGCCAGTGAGTCTTCCATCATCGCCCGGAAGGGCACCAGCTCACCTGCGGTTGGTACTACCTGTTGGCGCACGGGGTCATCCGGGTCGTCGGGGTCGATCAACGAGATGAAATAAGGGGTGATATCCACCCGGAACAGCCCCGGCGCCGAAAGAGCTTTTTGTTCGCTCTCCGTCAGGGAGATCACTTTCTCGAACTCGTCAACCGTGTTGATCCGGTTGCTCAACTGCCAGCGCCAGTTATTCCATTTTTCATCGGGTACATCGGCAAAAAAAGGTGCTCGCTTCGATGGGAACTGCGATTTCGCCATGAGTTGTTTCTCCTTTCAAGCAAATTCACCACTAATCCTGACAGCCTATCCTGTTTGTGCTGAAATTTTATTTGAAATCACCCTCTAGGTCAACCTTTCACTTA
>Ga0315288_10008911_pt1 | contig 12650 bp, 11 predicted proteins | sample YL17G11_20_MG_FD_203454 | JGI IMG/M metagenome (GOLD analysis project Ga0315288, IMG submission 203454) | Sediment microbial communities from Yellowstone Lake, YNP, Wyoming, USA - YL17G11_20 | ecosystem: Environmental > Aquatic > Freshwater > Lake > Sediment | place: USA: Wyoming | collected...
AAGAAGGAGCACACGGAGAAAGCGATGCAATTGTTTTATGGAGAACGCAGATTTCGCAGAGGTGCGCAGATGTACGCAGATATGAAAAACGGTTATGCGTTCCGGTAATAAATCTGCGTTTATCTGCGTCAATCTGCGTCCAACATCGCCTTGTAAACGCTTTATCCGCGCGTATCCGCGTTCATCCGCGGCGAAATCTTAAATGGGCGGTTATAAAAAGTGCGTCTGTGGTTCACCCCACCATAACTGAGGCATTACGCGGCGAGGAAAAATCATATTGACCCTGAAAAACCAGCGTGGTAAAGTGGGGGCTGTGCGGAACTAAAACTGCGGGAGGCGGTTTTAACACGAGCCGCTCTCGATTCGCTCGCCCCCTGTGAACCATGGCCGCCCGTGTGAAGCGTATCGGAGGCATCATTGATTGATCCCCTCCTTGAAGAAGAGATCGAGTGTATCAACGCGCTCATCGGTTTGTGGGATAGCCTCATCACGCGGGTGGTGGCAACACGGGGGGAAGGGGGCGTAAAAGAAGATCATGCGAAGGCCTTTATCGTCGCGCGCGATGAGATTGCCAGGCGATACACGGCGATAATGGCTCAGCTTGAGGTTGCGCTGGACGAGCAGGACGAGCTGCTGCAATTGCTCGGACGCATGAGCTCATTGGGTGCGGTTGCCCTGCTCCCGGATATCCAGTGGAAGAAGCTGGAAGAGGCGAGGGGGCGCGTGGGAGTGGGTCTGCAGAGCCTCCTGGGGGCGTTACAGAATCGGCAGCGCGCCATTGCGGGAGTGAATGGGAATCTCATCCTCGTGCGTCGGGTGGTCGAGTCCTGGCCGTGCAGGCTGCTGTACCTTGCGATCGGGATTGTAATTATCTTTCTTGTGCTCAGCAAGATTATGGTGTAAACTGAGGAGCGCCCGGATGTTCCAGGGTGCGACATATTCTGGAAACAGAATCTGTGATGCGCCTCGGAGTTCTTGTAGAGAGCGCAGGTGCCCGCGGGCGGCGAGGCGATGCGGCGCGAGTCCATTACGTAAGGAGGGTTCACAATGACAAAGCGAGAGCTGGCGGTCAGAATTGCGGGTGAAACGGAATTGCCGCAGCAGGTGGTCAAGGAGGTCATTCAGAAGACGCTCGATTATATCATCGAGAGCATGGCTGCCGGCGAGAGCATTGAACTCAGAAATTTCGGTGTGTTCAAGGTTCGCACGAGGAAAGCCCGTCTGGGGCGGAATCCAAATAAACCGGAGCAGGAAGTCCGTATCCCTGCCAAGCGGGTCCCCGATTTTAAGCCGGGGAGGATTATGAGGGCTAAAGTGGAGAGGCCGTTATAAACGGGGCGATCGGATCGCGGCGAATAGTGTCCCTGATTCAGGGGAATTATAAATGTAAGATGGATACACGAAGGCCCTGACCCGCCACGGGTTGGGGCCTATCTTTATAGAGGCAGGATTAAGGACTAAGCGCTAAGGAGTAAGCAATAAGTGATGAGCTTACTGCTTAGTGCTTAATCCTTAGGGCTTTTCCCTCGCATCTGTTTGGGATTTGGATATTGGGATTTGGGATTTTATGAAGATACAGCGACCACGGGGTACGGCGGACATCCTCCCCGATGAGGCGAGGCGATGGCATTTCCTTGAGCGCACCGCCCGGCGCGTGGCCGCCCTCTACGGGTACGGTGAGGTCAGGACCCCTATTTTCGAGAGCACCGATCTCTTCGTCAAGAGCGAGGGGGAATCAACAGACATTGTGAGCAAACAGATGTACACATTCAAAGATCGGGCAGGTCGCAGCCTTACTCTTCGCCCGGAGATGACGCCGAACGTAATCAGGGCATATCTGGAAAACTCTCTCAATCAGAAAGACACGTTTATCAAGCTCTACTACGTGGGACCGATATTCCGCTACGAAAAGCCTCAGGCCGGACGTTATCGCCAACACCACCAGTTTGGCGTCGAGGCGATCGGGAGCGCAGCGCCGGCGCTGGACGCTGAGATTGTTGAAATGATGATGCACCTTTACGGGGAGCTGGGGCTCACCGGATTAAAGGCAATCGTCAATAGCGTGGGCTGTAGAAAATGCCGGCCCGACTACACTACCGTCTTGAGGAGCTACCTGGAGCTGAGGCTGAAAGCGCTGTGCCCTGATTGTCACCGGCGCGCCGAAATAAACCCTTTGCGGGTCTTTGATTGCACGCAGCCCCTCTGCTCCGCAACCATTGCCCGGGCGCCCAGGGTAAGCGATAACCTCTGCGATGGATGCCGCGAGCATTTCCATACGTTCTGTGCGCTTCTGGAAGAGTCAGGGATTGAATACACGGTAAAGCCGGAACTCGTTCGAGGGCTCGACTACTATACGCGCACGGCGTTTGAAATAATTTCAGAAGATCTTGGCGCGCAGGACGCGGTCGGCGGCGGGGGTCGCTATGATGATCTCATCGAATCGCTCGGCGGGCCCCCCACACCGGCGATCGGCTTCGGCACAGGCCTGGAGCGGATACTCATGGTGATGGAAGGTCGCGGGGTGGCGGTCGCCGATGAGGGAGCGCTCAGCGTGTACCTCGTCGCCTGGGAAAAGGAGGGGATGGGCGCCGGCAGGAAGATCCTGCGATCGCTGCGGATGAGGGGCGTGGCGGCCGAGATGGACCATCGCATGAGCAGCCTCAAGTCGCAGCTCCGGCGCGCAGACCGACTGGGGGTTCCCTTTGTGCTTCTCCTCGGGAAAGACGAGCGCGCGCGCGGAACGGCCACGCTCAGGAATATGAAGACGGGAGAAGAACGCGAGGTTGCGCTGGACAGCGCGGCAGAAGCGATCAGGCAGCTGGCAGGCAGCTAAAACATTCATGTCCACCTACGAGGTGGAAGAGGTATCGATAAATCAGCAGTAAAGGGTAACATGCAGAACTATACACGAACACACCGGTGCGGTGAGCTGAGGGGTACTCACGTCGGATCACGGGTGACGCTCTGCGGGTGGGTTCACCGCCGCAGGGATCATGGCGGCCTCGTCTTCATTGATCTTCGCGACCGTGAGGGAATCACACAGCTTGTCTTCAATCCTGAGATTGCATCTGATCCGCACGCGAGCGCCGAGGAGTTGAGGAGCGAGTGCGTCATCGCGGTCACGGGCGTGGTGCGCCGCCGTCCCCCCGGCACCGAAAACGCCAGGCTCGCCACCGGCGAGGTGGAGGTGGTCGCGGATGGGCTCCTCCTGCTCGCCCAGGCTCAGACGCCCCCCTTCAGCATCGAGGGCGAGGAGGAGGTGAGCGAGGAATTGCGGCTCACGTACCGCTACCTCGATCTGCGGCGCCCCGAGCTTCAGCGCGCGCTCACGCTCCGGCACCGCGTCATGCTCGAGACGAGGAATTACTTTGATTCGAAGGGATTCCTGGAGATTGAGACGCCCATCCTCACCAAGAGCACACCCGAAGGGGCGCGAGATTATCTCGTCCCGAGCAGGACGCAGCCCGGCTCGTTCTTCGCCCTTCCCCAGTCGCCCCAGCTCATGAAGCAGCTGCTGATGATTGCCGGGATGGACCGGTACTTCCAGATCTGCAAGTGTTTCCGGGACGAGGACCTGAGGGCCGATCGCCAGCCCGAGTTTACGCAGATAGATCTGGAGATGAGCTTCGCGCGGGAAGAGGATATATTCTCCGTGGTCGAGGGTCTCATGGCGCGGCTCTTCAAAATTGCGCGGGGGGTGGAGATTCCCGTTCCCTTCACGCGCGTGGCCCACGCGGACGCCCTGGATCGTTTCGGGAGCGATAAGCCGGACCTCCGCTTCGGGATGGAACTCAAGGATGTGACAGAAATTGTGAGGGGGTCACGTTTCAAGGCGTTCGAAGCCGTGCTCGACCAGGGGGGACGTGCAAAGGGCGTCATGGTGCCGGGAGGGGCATCATACTCGAGATCCGCGCTCGATGAGCTCACGGGCTTCGCGGGGGAGCACGGCGCGAAGGGGCTCGCGTGGTTTAAGGTGCAGTCGGACAGAGTTGAATCACCTCTGGTAAAATTCTTTCGGGAGGAGCAGCTGCTCCGCCTCCGCGAGGAGCTCGGTTCCTCGACGGGCGACCTCATCCTCCTCGTCGCGGATACCCTCCCCGCGGTGTATGCGCCGCTCTCCGCCCTCCGGAACCGGCTGGGGCGGGAGCGCGCGCTCATCGAGCACACGGCATTCCGTTTTGCATGGATCGTTGATTTCCCTCTTTTCACGTACAACGAGGAGGAGAAGAGGCTGGAGAGCGAGCATCATCCGTTCACCTCGCCGAAGCCCGAGGACATCTCCCTCCTGGACCAGGAGCCGCATAAGGTTCGCGCCGCGTCGTACGACCTGGTGTTGAACGGCTATGAGTTAGGCAGCGGGAGCGTGAGGATTCACGAGGAAAAGCTCCAGCATAAAATCTTTGAGCTCCTCGCACTGGACGAACGGGTCATCAAGGAGCGTTTCGGATTTTTCCTCGAGGCGTTCCGCTACGGCGCGCCGCCCCACGCCGGATTCGCCATCGGCCTCGACAGGCTCGTGATGATCATGGCGGGGAAGGAGACCATCAGGGACGTGATTGGTTTCCCCAAGACGCAGAAGGCATCGTGCCTCATGACCGGCTCTCCCTCACCGGTCAGCCCCGAGCAGCTCAGAGAACTCCACATCCGCGTCGAACAGTCGAGCGGGTAGCGGAGGGGGATGGGATACCAATGGCAGAGATTCGTCTGGATTTTGATGCCCCGCAGCAGATGAGCGCCCTCTATGGCAACTCAGAGGAGAACCTGAGGATCATTGAAAAAGCCTTCGGCGTGACCATCGTCCCCCGCGCCAACTTCCTCAAGATAACAGGGGATGAGTCGGGCCTGGAAAAGAGCAGGACGCTCTTCGGCGAGCTGGCAGCGGTGGCGCGCGAGGGACGGGTGATACGCGGCCACGAGCTCAAGTACGCGGTGAGGGCCATCGTGCAGCACAGAGAGAAGGAGATGCGATCCTTTCTGGCGGAGCGCATCAGGGTTTCCTCAAAGAAGATGTTCGTGACGCCCAAGACCGAGGGGCAGAAGGTGTACGTTGACGCGATCAGGAAGCACGATATCGTGTTTGGCATAGGCCCTGCCGGCACGGGAAAGACCTATCTCGCCATGGCGATGGCGGTGGAGACGCTGCTCGAGGAGCGGGTGAGCCGGATCATCCTCACGCGGCCCGCGGTGGAGGCGGGCGAGTCGCTGGGATTCCTGCCGGGAGACCTCTACGAGAAGATAACCCCCTACCTCAGGCCGCTCTACGACGCGCTCTACGACATGATGGAGGTGAGCCAGGTGCAGCGGCATATCGAACGAGGGGTTATCGAGGTTGCGCCGCTCGCCTACATGAGGGGAAGGACGCTCAACGACGCGTTCATCATCCTTGATGAGGCGCAGAACAGCACGAGCGAGCAGATGAAGATGTTTCTCACGCGGCTGGGGTTCGATTCAAAAACGGTGATCACCGGTGATATCACCCAGGTCGATCTTCCCGTGCACCGGCAATCAGGCCTCGTGCAGGTGCAGTCCGTGCTGGAGGAGATCACGGGTATCAAGTTTGTGTATTTCACCGAGCGGGATGTCGTGCGCCACGAGCTCGTGCAGGAGATCATCAAGGCGTATGAGAGAATTCCTAAAAGCGGTGAAACACGGCCGTGAGACGCGGCCGATCGTGGAGCGGGTGCGTATGGTGATGAGATTCTTGACTCGATACAGACTGCGGAAACCGGGGCTGACCGGCAAAAAGCTCAGGAAGGAACGCCCTGAGGGGTGGATGCACAACATTATGGAGAGGAGTCATTTCGTCAAGGGGCTCATCGCGGTCAGCAGCTGTGCCGGGGTTGTGGTGATTATTCTCCTGGGGAGGGAATTGCACCGGGAGGCGCTCGACCTGTACGTGGGTCAGCCGGCCCCCCGGGACGTGTTCGCGGATATCGGTTTCTCGTATAGAAACGAGGAGGCGACGGGAAGATTGAGGATGGAGGCCTCCCAGAAGGTATCCCCGCAGTACAATTTTTCTCCGGAGAAACTTAAGGAGTGCGCGCGCCAGTTCAGGGAGTCGCTCGGGGCGATGGGTGAGGAGCACGCGGTGCAACGGGCGAAGAGAACCACGGTCGAGAAGAACGGCAAGGGCGGATATGGACAGGCGTCCCCCCTGAAACCCCGTGAACTGGAGCCGCTCAAGCAGGCGCCTGATCCCGCGGGGCTCACGGTCAAGATGGAATCTTTTCTCGCGTCGCTGGGCGGCCATGACGCACAGGTTCTTCGCGAGGCCGCGCGCGGCGGCGAGTGGACGGGGGGATCCCAGGACGGTGAACGCCAGCGGAGTGCGCTGCTCAAGACCGCGCGCGAGGGAATAGAAAAGTGGGCGGCCGGCGTGTTTCCACAAGACAGGCGGATGAGGACGGCGGCAGGGAATGTGCTGAGCCTCGCGTGCGAGCGGAGCATCGAGTACGATGAGGTGCTTACCCAGCGCGTGAAAGACAGGGTTGCAGCCCGGATAACGCCTGTCATCACCTTCGTGCAGCCGGGGAAAAAGATCATCGAAAAGGGGTACGAGGTGACGCCGCAACAGATGGCTGTATATTCGGCGTATCTCGCGCGGCGCGAGCAGGTTGAGCCCGTCGCGATGAGGATGAGGGGGCAGCTCTACTACGCCCTCGGCCTGACGCTCCTCATGGTGATGTTTCTCATCGTGTCGCGGAGGTACCTGAGGTACTACCAGGGGCAGATTTACCAGAGCAATTCAGCGCTCTTCATGCTTGAGCTCATTGTGGTGGGCGCGCTCCTGCTCTCCCGTGGCATATCGCTGATTCCGTTCGGGATGATTCAATCGAGCTGGAACAATATCTTTTACTATCTTGTGGTAGTTTCTGTCCCGGCCTCGGCGATCCTCATGACCTTCCTGCTCAACCGCTCTCTCGCCCTTTTCTTCACGGTGCTCATCGGCGTCTGTGTCGGCATGGAGAAGGGCTTCAGCCTCTCCTGTGCGATCGTGGGCATCGTGGGCGGGATTGTGGCCGTGTATTCCACCGTCGGCGTCCGCCGACGCAGCCAGCTCATCGAGGGCGGGGCCACGATTGCCCTGGCAAACATCATCACCATCGGCGCCCTCGACGCCATCGGCAACCTGAACATTGTCTCCGCCACGGTGGGGTATCGCGCGGCAGGGGGTTTTCTCTCGGGGATGCTCGCGTCCTTTATCGCGGCGAGTTTCCTCCCGCTCTTCGAACACGCATTCAATGTGGTCACAGATATCCGGCTCCTCGAACTCTCCGATCTCAACCACCCGCTGCTCAAAAGAATGTTCATCGAGGCGCCGGGCACCTACTATCACAGCATCATGGTGGGGAATCTCGCTGAGTCAGCCGCGGAGGCAGTGGGGGCGAACCCGCTCCAGGTAAGGGTCTGCGCCTACTTCCATGACATTGGCAAGATGGACAAACCGGAGTATTTTACGGAAAATGAGTTGTATGGCAAGAGCATGCACATCGAGCTCAATCCCCGCATGAGCAGCCTGATCATACTTGCCCATGTGAAGGATGGAGTCAATATGGCGGTGACCTACAAACTCAACCGCACGATCGTTGATGCCATACGGGAGCACCATGGGGACAGCCTGGTGTATTTCTTCTACCGGCGCGCTGAGGAGACCAAGGCGGAAGGGGAAGAGGTCGCGCAGGAGGACTTCCGCTACGCGGGGCCAAAGCCGCAGAGCAAGGAAACCGCGATCCTCCTCCTCGCGGACGCCGTGGAGGCCGCCTCGCGCAGCCTGAGCCGGCCGACGCCGTCCCGCATCAAGAATCTTGTGCAGGAAATCATCAACCAGCGCATCATCGACGGACAGCTCGACGAGTGCGATCTCACGTTCAACGAACTGCGGCTCATCGCGGAGAGATTCGAACACATACTCAACAGCACTTTTCACGCGCGCATCAAGTATCCCGAGAGAGACGACGATGCTGAGGGGCTGGAGCTGCGAAATGAGCGTTCTGGTAAGGAGCCAGCTCAAGAAAGCAAGGATTGATTCGGCGGAGGCTTCCCGTTTCGCGCGATTCATCATGGAGCGGCTGGGCTGCGGGAGGGGCGCGGAATTGAGCGTGCTCTTTGCAGGGAGCGGCGCCGTGCGGCGGCTGAACCGGGAATACAGGGGGGTGGATCGAGCGACCGACGTCCTGGCATTTCCCCTGAGCCGCCGGCAGGGCGCGGCCCCGCGCGCAGGCGCGCTGGGTGACGTGGTCATCTCGGTTGACCGCGCGCGCCGGTGCGCCCGGCAACTCCGGACCACGGCCAATGCCGAGATACTGCTGTATCTTACCCACGGCATTCTCCACCTGTGCGGTTTTGATGACCGCACCGCGCGGGGGCGGAGGAGAATGGCGCGGCGGCAGGAGGCGCTCATCAATCAGGCGCTGAAGAGGAGATCATGGAACGTCATAAGCTAGTCGAGAGCTTCAATTGCGCCATCGAGGGCATTATCTACGTGCTCAGGACGCAGGGCAGCATGCGCGTTCACTTTGTTGCCGGCGCGGGGGTGATCGTCGCAGCGCTCGTCTTCAGCATCCCCCGCGTGGACTTCCTGTTGATCTGCATCGCCATTTTCTTTGTGCTCTTCTCCGAGATGGTCAACACCGCGGCAGAACTCACCATCGATCTGATCAGCGAAACCTATCATCCGCTCGCGAGGCTCGTGAAGGACATCGGAGCGGGGGCGGTGATGCTCGCCTCGATCAATGCGATCATCATCGGGTACCTCGTCTTCATGAGGCAGCTTGAGCAGCGGGCGATCATCGGAGCTGATTTCATCAAGAGCCTTCCCGCCTATGTGAGTTTTCTCGCGCTCCTGGTGGTGATTGTCATCACGGTGATCCTGAAGATCGTCGTCCGCCGCGGCACCCCGATGATGGGGGGGATGCCGAGCGTGCACAGCGCGGTCGCGTTTTCGGCGGCCACCATCGTTTCGCTCCTCGTCCGCGCCTCGTTGCCGGTGATCCTGTTGTCGTATTTCCTCGCGCTCATGGTGGTGCAGGGGAGAATCACGGCGGGGATCCACACGTTTCCCGAGGTGATCATGGGCGCGCTGCTCGGGTTCTTGATCACGCTCGCGCTCTATCATCTGTATCGGTATGCAACTGTCGGGTGCTAGGTAATGGACGGGGGGATAACGCGGAGGTTCCGGGCGGCGCGTGATGAGTGGTGAGTCGTTTTGAAGCATCGATACGTTAGTGGAGATACGCCACAATGCTCATCTGGCTTCTCGTCATCATATTCCTTTCCATCATTTTCTTCTGCACGCTCAGCAGCGTCGCGCTGAATGCGATTCCGCTCGATCGCCTGTGGCGGTTGCGAGAAGGCGGCGGGAGGAGCGCGGCGGGTGTGGAGTACTGGGTCACACATTCACAGCAGATCACCTGGGCGTGCCGCGTGGCGAGCCGGATTTCCTGCGTTGCCCTTGCGCTCGTCCTCACGACGCTCATCGAGGGGAAACCCCTGCCGCTGTATGCCTTCATCATCGCCCTCCTGGTGACCACCATCCTCGTCGCCTTCCCCGGGAGCCTCCTCCCCTCTGCGTGGGCGCAGATCGCGGGGGAGAAGATAGGCTTGAGCCTGCTCCCGTTGATCAGGATACTCGGGGTAATCCTCACCCCCCTTGCCGTGGGGTGCTACGCGATCCTGAGCGTGATCCTGAAACCGTTCGGCATCGCCACGCTCATTTTCAAGCCGCTCCACCTCAGGAGTGAGCTCGAGCAGTGCGTGGGAGGGCTTGAGACATCGGCTAAGCTCTCCGACGAGGAGAAGAAGATGGTCAGGCGCATCTTCAGCTTCGGCGAGCTGGAGGCGAGTGAGATCATGACGCCGCGGGTGTCCATGCGGTGCATCTCGGAGCATGAGACTGTTGCGCGCGCCCTTGAGCTGATCAGGGCTGAACACCTTTCGCGCATCCCCGTCTTCAGGGGGAGCCCCGACAGTGTGGTCGGGGTCCTCTATGCAAAAGATCTGTTGAGCCGGTGGGGTGAGCCGGGGCTGGAAACACGCAGGGTCGGGGAGCTCGCGCGGGAGCCGCTTTTTGTCCCCGGGACGAGCAAGCTCGTGGCCGTTTTTTTGGAAATGCGCACGAGGGGAGTCCACATGGCGATCGTTGTAGATGAATACGGGGGCACGATCGGCCTGGTGACGATGGAGAACGTCGTTGAGGAGATTGTGGGGGAAATACGGGATGAGCATGATTCCGCGGGGGACACGCCCTGCGAGAAGGTCGGCGAGGGAGTGTATCGGGTGGATGCCCGCCTCTCCGTGAACGACGCCCGGCGGGAGCTCGGGCTCGCGATTCCGGAGAGGGGTGAATACGATACGCTCGCCGGCTTCGTCTATACGCTCTGCGGTGGGGTGCCGGTGACGGGAGAGGTGATCAACTGGGGAGGGCACTCGTTCAAGGTGCTGGAGGCCACAAAGAGGGGAGTGGCCAGGCTGGAGATCCGCAAGATTAAATCCCAAATCCAAAATCCCAAATCCCAATAAAGGCAGCTCTAAGAATTAAGTGGTAAGCAGTAAGCTTAGTACAGCTTTTCATAAATACGGTTACATAATTTTTACAGCGAGCAAAAACTTTATAACGTGTCATTGCGAGGAGTCCCGCTCAGCGGGGCTCGCAATGACATGCTATGGCTGAAAGCGATCGCTGTTGCCCGGTTATAATACGCTACCGAATTTATGAAATAGACCACTAAGCACTAAGAATTAAGCGGTAAGGATTAAGCACTACGCAATATGTTAAAGGGATGTAAACATTCAGTAAACCCGTGTAAAGGAGTTCACCTCTCCTCCCCAAAATTTGGGAGGAGAGGTGAACTCCTTTACACGGGTTTACTGAAACATTACAAAGGGCTTAATTCTTAGTGCGTAATCCTTACCGCTTATTTGTTGGGATTTGATAGATGATCCGCACCGTTCAGGGAATCATTCTCCACCGCCGCGAGGTGACCGAGTCGAGCCTCATCCTCACGGTGTTCAGCGACGGCGCCGGGAAGCTCGATCTCCTCGCGAAGGGCGCGCGCCGGAGCACCAGCCGCTTTCTCGGCCACCTCGAGCTCTTCTCTCGCTGCCACCTCACCTATTATGAAAACCCCCGCAGGGGCACCAATATTCTCAGCGAGTGCGAAGTGATCGATCCTCTCCTCCACCTGAGGTCCAATTTTTCCTCGTTTGTGACCGCCTGCTATTTCGCCGAGCTGGTGGAGATGGGCACGGGCCTCGCATCGAGCGCGCGAGCCGTTTTCGATCTCCTCAGGGAAGCGCTCAGCCACCTCGCGTCCCTCCCCGCCCCCGCATTATTGGAGCGGTATTTCGAGCTCCACCTCCTCTCTCTCCTCGGCTACGCCCTCCAGATGAGTGTGTGCGTCTGCTGCCGGAAAAAAGAGAGGAGGCCGCGCTTTTTTTCTGCGCGCGCGGGGGGAATGGTCTGCGACGCCTGTCGCGGGAGGCACTCCGGCGCACTGCCCATCTCACCGGGCACACTCTCCACCATGCGCTACCTCAAGGCCACGCCGATACAGTCGCTCGCGCGCATCGCGCTCACCGCGCACCAGTCATCTGAAATGGAAGGAATCCTTCGACGGGCGATCATCTTTTATCTCGAATGCGAGCCGCACTCACTCCGCACGGCATCGGTTCAGTAATCCCTCAGTCATACAGGGGATACCGCTCAGTATTAACCACGGAGGCACGGAGCACACAGAGTGGAGGTACACTGCTTCAATGCATTCAGTGGCTTCAGCGGTAAAAACAGTTAACCACTGAAGACACTGAAACCACTGAGAATCCATTATGTCTCTCCGTGCTACAAACGTGCAAAACTTTGTTTTTTTTAGAAAGTTTTTCGCTCTATATTCGTAATCTTCTGTACCGTAGGATGTTGTCTTCAGTGAATTCAGTGTCTTCAGTGGTCAAATTTGGTTGAGGCCGAAGGCCGCGCTGTGCTCTCCGTGTCTCCGTGGTGAAGATTAATTTTAGTTCTATGTCATCCGTTTCCCATAACTGAGTCAGTAGTACGCGGCTCCTCTGTTTTCGCTTGCCTGAGCACTATTTTTTGTGTATCGTTGTGCGTTGCAACTTTTTCCCGACCACACTGAATGGAGGCGAATAGGTGCGTAAGTATGTTTTTTACTTTGGCTCCGGCAAAGCCGAAGGGAATGCGCAGATGAAGGAGCTCCTCGGCGGCAAGGGGGCCAACCTCGCTGAGATGACCAATCTGAAGATTCCCGTGCCCGCGGGATTCACCATCACGACCGAGGTCTGCACCTATTACGATACACACAAGGGGAAATACCCGTCGGGCGTTGAGCGCGAGGTTGACAGGGCGCTCTCGCGCGTCGAGAAGGCGATGGGGGCGCGTTTCGGCAACAGTGAAAACCCCCTCCTGCTCTCCGTGCGCTCCGGGGCGCGGGCGTCGATGCCGGGGATGATGGACACGGTGCTCAATCTGGGATTGAACGACGATACGGTGCAGGGCCTCGCCCGCCAGACCGGGAACGGACGCTTCGCGTACGATTGCTACCGGCGCTTCGTGCAGATGTTCGGCGACGTGGTGCTGGGCATGAAGCCGCAGCGCAAAGACGACGTGGACCCGTTCGAGGAGATCATCGAGAACAAAA
>Ga0315288_10008912_pt1 | contig 12650 bp, 5 predicted proteins | sample YL17G11_20_MG_FD_203454 | JGI IMG/M metagenome (GOLD analysis project Ga0315288, IMG submission 203454) | Sediment microbial communities from Yellowstone Lake, YNP, Wyoming, USA - YL17G11_20 | ecosystem: Environmental > Aquatic > Freshwater > Lake > Sediment | place: USA: Wyoming | collected...
CAACCAGACCTTCTCCTTCAAGCATCTTTCGCACCTCTTTTGCCTTTTTGATTATCTGCTGGGGACTTAGCTTATTCATCCCAGGCACCGCATCGTCATCGTGGAACTGCACACCATCAAAACCCAGTTTCTTATACATCTTAAGTTTTTTGCCAAATGTGATGCTATGCCTGACCGGCGGACCAAACGGGTCCGCACCTTCGTGGATATTCCACGGCCCAAACGAAAACCTATATTCTCCTGCCATCTTATTTCTCCTTATCTTAAATCACACCAAACTTTTGCTTCCACCTCTCACCTACCAACGATGTCATTATACAAAGTCAGATTCAATGAGCCAACTTTATATCCAGTTAACGCCGGTCTTTTCCGCTTCTGCCTGCTTTTTCTTTTAGCACCGCCTGGGCGTGGCGGGCGTAATGGGCACGGAGGTCACGGGAGTATTCCTTCAGGATTTTCCCACCGAGACCTTCATAATCTCCACAGCGATATAACGCTTCCGCCAGAACCAGCTCTCGCAGCGAGCAGTTTCGCTCCATCGTATCAGAATCACTCGCTGGCGTCCTGCGCCTGGCTTGTTCAATATCAGTAAAGGAGTGCCCCATCATACCCGGCTTTTTCAAGAGCGTAGCCACAGACCTCGCCGCAGTAGCACCACCAATTTTCTCAAGGGCCATCGCCACCGCCCTGCAATGAGAGAACTCACTATTGGGGTCAAGCTGCTCGACCTTCTCAATAATAATTTTTACCGCCCGCTTATCGCCTGTGCGCCCCAGAGCAATGATAATACTATCAAGCGGACTTACACTCGCTCCATATTGTCCCATACCTGTGAAATTCCAGCCTTTGTCCCACGGCTGCGATTTGACAGTCTCCAGCAATGTATCAACTCCCGTTGCATCACCAAGCATCCCTAATATATGGGCATAAGCAAGTTTTTGCTTTTCATCTGTCGCTGCTTTATATGCCTCTCGAAGAAGCGGCATCGCATCCTCTGGCTGGGCAAGAACTACCTCCAGCCCCTCATACTCATTTGCAACTCGCTCCACCGCATCTTTAACCTTTTCTTTAGACAGCGGAAACGAATCTTTATCCGTTAGAACGTTTTCCGGTAGATTGCCTTTTTCTACAAGATGTTTCTGAAGCGCCCTAATATCGATGTCACGCACACTCTTACCTGCCTTAGCCGCCATCGCCGCCGCCACACCCGCCGCGTAGCCCTGATTTTGAATATCCGCCTGCATACGAATAACGGGCATCGCATCGCGGTGTGCGCTGGCACCAAGTCCCGTAACCAGAATACCGTCAAGCCCTTTCGGTAAAAGACAGCGATAAGGCACGCTAACAAGAATCTCTTTTCTGTCCGGTGGCCTGAGCAAAAACAGTGGATGTATCGTAAAGCCGTGCGAATCAAAATTGCTTCTGGCTATTGCAATTGTGTCCGGATAGGTGCGATGATTTAAGATATCAAGTGGTGACATCACAAAGTCACCCACGACGCGCCTGCGCTCACGCGTATCAACCAACTGGCCCAGGTCATAAGCACTTTTGAACTTATCTTTAGCGATGACAAATGCTCGCCAGACATCAATAACATCTGAGTCGTCAATAAAGGTCCAATCGGTATTGGTGTATCTGGCGCCGAACTGCCGGGGCGGAAGCCCCGCCCCCTGAACGGCAATGCCGGAGCCGTCCGTATAAACACACGCAGCGCCAGCCGCAGCAGCGATGTCCGCATTACCAGTCGAGTCAATAACCACCCTGGCAAGTACCACGCCCCGCCCTTGGGGTGTGGCGACAACAACGCCCTTAACGCGCCCGTTTTCAACGAACGCACCGCAGCCGAGCGCACCGAGCCATATATCCGCACCCGCCTTGCGAAGCTCCCGCCGATACCACTCCATCTTCCACTGGATATTCCACGCCCCACCCTTGTTCTCCGCGATGTCTGCGAAACCAGCCACACCCTCATCGACCTCCTTAGTGAATCCATTGATGTAGCCGTAATAGTATTTGCCGATAAGGCCCATTGTTCCCACCCCACCGAGGCCGTAAAGATACTCGACAACAAGAGTCCTGGCCTCCTGCCTTGCTGCCGCGATGCCCGCCGGCGCCCCGCCGGTCCCTCCTCCAACAACGACAACATCATACTCTCCAATCACAGGCACCGCTCGCTGAGAAGCAACAATAGTAGCAGGTCCGGCTTGCATCATACGTATTCCGCTCAAATTCTCTCCAACATCCCCGGAAGCGACAGCCAACACCGGCTTAGCATGTAATCCCACATTCTGCGGCGTGGTTATACCCTTCGCCTCCAGAGCGGCCGCCTCGCCGATGCGGCTGCCTACTCCCATCAGCTCTAATGGACGGAGTAACTTCTCCGCAGCATCACGGGACATATCCGCACAACCACCGAGCACAAACAGGCGATTTACTCCCATAGGTCGGAACACATCTAAGTCAACCTTTGCCGCACCGGGCCAGGGACCAGCCAGACTTTTCTTACCCTTCATCGGGTCAGGCGGTATCTGGAAAAGTGTCTCTGACGCGTCCTCCTGTCCCCGATGCCACGTCTTGTCACGCGCAATTTGTTCGGCCTGGGCAAAAGACGCAAAAGAGCCGTCTTTCATAGGTATTTTAAGCACATATTCCACAGCACCACACGCAGGACCATCCTTGACCGGCGGAATCGCGGGCATCTTTCGCACCTCAATACCGTTGCCGCTTTGCGCCTCCCCACCGACCACGACACGCTTAAACGTTTGCAGCCCGGATGGATACGGCATAAAGACAGCGCCTGCCATTCTCGCTACACTGGCCCTGGTCGTGGCGTCGATGATAACCTTGGCCCTGACTGCTTGTCGCCCGGAACGATTCGCGATAACAACGCCTGCGATGTCCCCACCACCATCTCGAAGCACATCAGTCGCGTAACAACCATACAGAAATGGCACGCCCGCCTCCAGTAATGCTTCGTCCAGCGTCCGCTTCACCTGCATCGGAGTTGCAGGTGACTGCGCAAAAACCTTTTTAGCCAGTTCTGTTGTCGGCACCTCGCCTTCTTCCAGCCACAACCGATATGTGCCGCACAAGTCCTCACCCAGATATGGACGCTGGGCCGCAAGAAAAACTTTCGCACCCTTTTGCGCAGCCCCCACAGCCGCCGCCACACCGCCCGATGTCCCGCCGACAACCACCACATCCACATCGTAAGAGGCCGGAATATCCCTGACAGATTCATTAACCGCCTCTCGATTTATCGGGACTGCCTTCGTAGAAGAAATCTTATGGACACCGTCCTCCAACGGCCTCTTACAGCCCTCCTGCGTAAAAGGCAAAAAAGACAATGCCGCGACCACAATAAACCGAACGAACTTATCCATTTTTCAGCTTCTCCCCAAGCGGGCAATCCGCGATTTATTTCTGTTCGTCTGACTTCTCGGCCTGCGCGGTTTTCTGAATAATGGGCTTGGCGTTGACCGAGTCGGCGGGGCTGACACCGAGGTAGTAGCCGGTCACCGGCGATTGCTCATACCCCATAGACCTGTGCGCTACTTCCGCGCGATAGACCGGGTCCTGCATCAGGCAGACCCGCCGGTCTTTCGCCGGGATGGTCGTCGTATATATCCGCAGCTCGCCCGGCAGGACAGTGATGAGTTCCTCTCGCCAGTCACCGAGGATGTCGGCCACCATCTGAACTCTCCCCTCGATGCCGGAAGTGAGGGTCGGGCCCTTGTACTTAACGATGGAGGATTGGCCTCGCCCAAATCCGCCGGGACCGAATCCACCGCCCCCGAATCGGCCCCCGAACGTTTCCCGCAGCAGGTTGCCATCCCAGAATAACCATATATCGAAGCCGGGGACATCCTCGTACTGGCCAAGTGGCTTGCCGCCAGCGGAGAAAAGCCAGCGTGGCGGTCTGCCGCCATAGCTCCGCCTGTTTGGGTCGCCCTTGGCGCTTTCGCTAGCCCAGCATTCCAGGCCGGGGAGCGATGGGTCGATGTCGGCGACCATAGCGTCACCCACATGATTGGTGCGCTGACCGATGCTCCAGATTGTTTTTCCTGTCCTGGCCTCCACCAGGCAAACGCCTTTCCCATCGTCGTGCCACGGCTCGATGGCGTAGAATATCTCCAGGCCGGGTCGGGTCGGGTCCACATCAGTCACGAAGCATCTGTCGGGGTGGCCCAGGCCGACCGACCACAGGCACGTGCCATTGTCATCCAACACGCAGGAACCCAGGACAATCTCGTCGCGGCCGTCATCGTCGAGGTCGGCTGAGTGCATGCTGTGCGCACCCTGGCTGCGGATGATGGGGGTCTCGTCATCGCCTTCCCAGTGCCACAGCCGCTCCAGCTTCCGGTTGTGATACTGGTAAGCATCGACCATCATCAGCTTGTAAGTACCGCGGGCCACCAGCAAACACGGCGTCTTGCCATCCAAATAGGCCACCCCCATCTGGTTGCGGTTGGTCCGGTTGTAATCGCCCAGGCGCGGGTCTCGCGGCGGCCAGTCCACGCGAGTAATCTCCTGGCCGGTCATCCCATCCAGTATCGAAAACCACTCCGGGCCCTTTCGGACGCGTCCATCGGGTTCGCGCGCGTCATCGGGGCCGGTCTTGACGGCCACCTCGGCCTTGCCGTCGCCTTCAAAATCGTAAACTACGTAAGGCGAATACCATATACCCGGCTCGATGCCCGAACCAAGGTCCTTGCGCCACAGGAACGTGCCATCGCTTAGATATGCCTCCAGCTTGTAGGTAAGGCCGGTAGTATTGGGGCGGCCACCCGGGTCGATGCCCTGGCTCGGCTGTTTGATGACGAAGTCATACGTGCCGTCTCCGTTGAGGTCGGCAACGGCGATTCTCTGGGTCGTGTATTCCCCCTGAAACTTGATGGATGTGTAATATGGCTTATCATTGGCGTCCGCCCTCAGAAGCACCTTCTCCGAGGGCTCAAGCTCTTTGCCCTCCAGGACCGGCCTGACCCAGTAGGCGCTCTGGCGTCCTGGGGCCGGCTGCTCATCAATGAAATCGGTAGTGGCGGCCACAGGCGCCTTGTTCAACTTCGCCGGCGCCTCGTCTCCGACCGAGCGATAGACGTTGAAGGCGGTTCCCTGGGCATCCCTCTTGAGCAGCCGCCAGCCCAGATAGACTCTGCTGTCTTTGGTGCGCATGGCCGCCACTCCGCGATTGAGTTTTTCCTCAATGCGTTTTTCGGCCCAGCCCGTCACCTTTGGCTTGTCCTTGTGCTTCGGATTGAGCGCAGGAACATTGTAAGCCCGCTCTGCAGGGTCTTGTGCGGCTGCCGTAGAAGCAACAGCGCAAAACAACAACACAATAAACGCGATTTTTCTGCTCATAGCTGGCTTCATCCTACGAGATTATTCCACTGCTATCAACCATATTTTCGGTGGTAAATTGTCGGTGGTGAGTGGTTAAGTGGCCAGTGGTACATTTACCAATTAACTAATTAACCAACACTGAAGGGGCAACTCGTTTCGGCTCAGGGTGGACGCTTGAGTCCTTCCCATCGCACATTCCATTTCCCATTGTCCGGAAAACCAGGCGATGAACGGTCGGGACAGCCGTCCCAGCCGGCGGCCATCATCGCAACCGCCGAGAGCAAGCCGCCATTTCCGGGCAGGTAAAGCGGCAAGCGGGATGACTGGAAATTGTGTCCGTTAGCCAGAAAGCGGTTCTTTTCCGACACGATAAACAGAGCGTCAATCGCCTTCTCCGGCTCGCCCAGACGGGCCGCTGTCATTGCCAGCATTGGGTAATCCCAGCCCCATGTGTCCGGCCATTGCCAGGTCTGTATTATCTGAGCGAATGTCTGCCTCATTGTGTTCGGGTCGATTAGTGGAGTCGGAGGAACGAATCCAAACGCGGCCAACATCGAAGGATGGTCACGGGGGATAGTGTAAGGCGGCGTCTCGATTGCCGTGTAAACCCCTTCACGAATGGTCGGGTGGGAAAGCAACCGCATCACCCGGTCCCATTGCGGGTGGCGTCCGAGGCCGAGCCGCTCCCGCCATTTCTGTGCGGTTTCCAGCCCCCAGTACCAGTAGGCCAGCTCGAAGGTCGGATTGAGGTTACTCGCCCGGTCCCGTCCGTAACTTTCCTGGGCCGGGACCAACGCCGGCCCCAAAACGTAACGTTGGCTCATCTCATCCCACACCGGATACGAAGCCATAAACTCGGCCGTCTCAAAGACAATCTGCCGGTATCGTTCCAGGGTTTCCCTATCCTTATGAGCACGATAACACAACTCGGCGTAGTAAATCGGATGCGGCTGCTGCCATATCAAAAACACGCCGACCTGGCTGGGGCTATCCCGTCCATCCGGGCAGACCATCTTCGGCCAGCGAACGCCTCGATAGCCCTGGCGTTCGGCAGTGCCTTTCGCTGAAGAGAGAATCGACTGGTACCACGGCAGACTGCGCTCCAGCAGCGGCAGCCGGTCCCACAGGGCGAAATGCACCGCATGCCACCAGTGCATCTCCAGGTGGAATTTGCCAAACCAACTGTTACAGACCAGACCGGTCTCTTGCGGCGGAAGCGACCCCGAACACTGAATGTCCGTCAGGTATTGCGAGAGCACGACCCTCCGTTCCAGTTCCGCTGCGCGCGGGTCGGTGCATTCGGAAAAATCAATTGCCCCCCCACTGCTCCAGAACTGCTGCCAGTGCTGGGCTGCTGCAGTACGAACTGCCTGAAAATTGGGCAGCGGCTCTGTGATGTCCGTCGGAGAAAAGGCAAACACAATTTCCAACCCCGACAAGTCGGTGTCCTGCCCCCCATCAAGTTGGGGGTAAACCCCGTTAGAAAACTCGGCTGGGGGGGCTTTCTTTCCAACGGGGTAAATCTCATATTCGTGCTGGGACCTGGTTCGGATTCCGCCTGCCGCAGACCAGGCGATGCGGACATAATAACTATCAGCATCGAGTATCCGGGTCAAATCGGCCTGGTTGCTGCTGATATGTTGCTGCGTCGTATGGCGCTCCGGATGATTCCAATCCGCTGCGTTCCTCCAATCCGTACTCCCGTAAGGAAACGCCAGCGAGACCAGCAACCGGTTCTGGCGCAGCAACGGGGATTCGATGCGGGTCGCCAACAAGTCACGCCTCGGATGACAAACGGTCAGGACTTCGACCGGCTGGGCGTCTATTTCAAACCGACTGCTCAGCAGTCCGGTCCACAGGTCCAGGATTTGGGAGACATTGGCCAAATCCTTGATGCCCGCGGGCGAGCCGTCTGATTTGGTAATACGAAATCCGATTTGTCCGAGGTGCAGACGATGCGGATTGGCGCGCAGCCAGGATGCAGCGGGCGAATAGTCGCCAGAGTATTCTCTATCCGAAGCATACGGCACTTTGCGCCCCCCCACCACATAGTCCTGCAGGACATTCGCCAACCGGTAACCATCAGGGTTCGGCAAGGTATGCCAGCCCCATTGAGATTGTGTGCCCAGCGGGATACCCTGCTGATGATACTCAGGAAATGTCTGCAGGCCCGTGATGTCGGCGGTAAAAGCGAACTCGCCATTGCCAACACTGAGCGGGGTCAGCGGGTCGGGCTTGTTGATGGTGACATTATGCCGTGTTACCAGTGCGCGGCGATCTATCTGATGGCCGGCCGCCCAGGCACTGCCAACCAGAAACATAGTTGCAGCACAAGACCACCATTTTGCTCTGACATTCATATTCCTCTATTCTCTCAAATCACGGTCACTGATATCCCCATTACTCTTACGAGACTTTCTTTCGAGAAAAAGTCGAACCTTTGGGAACCACGGTAATGGTTTCACCCCGCGATGTTGGGAACCTCAGCAGCCCCGACGAGTCGGCGGAGAGGTCCTCGGCTTTCCTGCCGTCGCGATACAGCGTCAGCGCCGTATCCGGCCAGGGATTGTGCAGGCGGCACTCGCCGCCGACCTGGGAGTGGATTTCCACAAACTCGATTCGCCCTTTCTCCATCGAAGAACTGACCAGGAACGCCCCACGCGCCAGCAGCGTGAAACTTGCATCCCAATCTTTGGGCCAGGACGAAAAGACCTGAATCACCGGCTCACCGCCCTCCATCTGGGGGGAACTTTGCAGCAGCGACGAATGCACACCTCCAGCCAACGCGCCGATGTGCTCGCAGTCGATTGCACCGGGTCCTTCTCGCAAGCGCATCCGATTACGAAAGATTTTTGCCCCGCCACTGCCGGCAGTATCGATGAAGCTGCCTAACCGTGTGAAGTTCAAGAAACGGCTCTTGAGTTCACGCTCGGTTCCCTGAGGTGCGATGGCCCCCTCGCCTCCGTAAACGAATCCTCCAAAACCACCGGAACTACGAGACCGAGTCGGCGCCGGCACAAGGTTGTCCTTGATTTCCTGCCAGGCCGCCCGCAGGTTGGGGTCGATGTTCAGTATCTCCGAGGCGCGAATCGCCAGAGGAAAGACGGTGTGCATAGCTGAAATTTCATAGGATGTGTCCGACGAGTTCCATTGCGACTCGCTGTTATTCACGTGATGGATGTGGTACTTGCCATCATCACCTTTTTGGAAGTTGGGAAAGTTGCGATAGAACTCCGCTGCGCCCTTGAGCATAGGATAAGCACGCTCGCGCAGCCACGTTTTATCCAGGGTGTATTCGTATCGCTGCCAGTACAAAGCAGCAATCCTGGCGCCGGCCCCGAGAATGTGCAAGGTGTGCCCGAACGGTCCGGCTCCTTTGTCCTTGTAGAGCCACCGGCCGTTCACCCACTGCCCTTTGCCTATCCAGCTCCATCGCGAGTTATGCGGCTGCTTGGTCCGGGCATACTCGAGGAACTCAGCCGATGCCTGCTTCCAGGGTTTACGCACCAGATACAGGTCGCACATCTCGGATGCGATGTTGTCAGGCAGCTTTTCCAGACCATCGAACCAGCCCGTTTCAGGAATCCAGATGCCCTGGCTGCCCCACTGCTGGACCGCCGCCTGGGCGCAGGAGTCATACATCCTGGTGTACACCGAGAATAATGGGTCCATCAGCTCCAGGCGGTTTGACGGCATCAGGTTGCTGTAATAGGCGCTGGTGTTGGCCCACCAATGCTCCGAGCCCCAGGCGCGCATATCGCCGGTTGTGTACCATATCATCCCGCCAAAACGCGGCGGATAATCGCCCCGCGAGCTGGAACCCATAACGTAGAGGAAATACGTGTAGTTCTGGCCCACGAAATCGGCCTGACCGTCGGCACTGTGCATATAAACGAAGCCCTTGGCCCAGAAGTCGTGCCACCAGGCGGCGGTCTCGGTCCGCAGCGTGTTAAACCCCTTTGCCGCAGCCGCATCCAGTTCTTTCAGGGCCTGTCCCGCCACATCCTGCTTCTCATCGAAGCTGGCGGCGCTGCCTATCAGGACAGTAAATTTGCCGCGACCGGGTGCCGCCGTCAGCCGCACCATGCAGTCGTTCTGGTATTTCGCCTGGGAATTGCGTCCAAGAACACCGACGACGACCGCCGAGGCACCGTAGAAATCACCCTCGCGGAACTGTTGCGTCAGGGCAATCCGGCCATCGCGAATGTCCAGCCCGGAGGTGGCCGTGTGGCTGGCTGTCCGCACCATCACCTGATGGTGCTTGGTCAGCTCCCAGTTGAGCCGTTCGTGATACTGCATAATGTACCGTAACATTCGCAGGTCAATGCTGATGGGCGTGGGCCGTTGCCGGGTGTCTTCGACTTCTACGGCCATAACGTCGTGATGGGGCCATGCCAGCACGCGTGCGGTGATGCCCCTGCCCTGCGCTGTCATCAGCCCATCGTACACCGCCAGGTGCTGCTTGAATGAGCCGGTCGTGAACACATCATCGCCGTAGTCCACGAATGTGATATCAAGATAGCCGCAAGTGCTTGCATAATCAGTATGGCGGATGGGGAAACTGTTGGTTTCACAATTGATACCATATACATTCACGTGGTTGATCTGGAATTTAAGCTCGGTCGGCGTTGTCCAAACCAGACTACCCATACGCCCATTGCCGACAGGCATACCTTCTTCGCTCCTGCTTGCCGGCTCATTGTAATCAAGGTCAGCCCGCGAGACCAGATTTTTGTAATCCACCACCATCAGGCTGCCGGCCCTGTCAGCGGTCGCCCACGGCAACAATGAGGCAAACGCAAGCATCACGCCTGCGAACAAATGTCTTTTCATGGCAATTCCCCTTCTATGCCGTTTTTTCCCATTAACCATCTCACCAGTCCCTAATTTTTGGACAACCGGGATCCTTTGTAAAATGTTAGTGTGCCCCAGGATAAATGTTCACCTCCCCCGCTCTCCGGACGGATTTTGTCTATGACCATTTTCGTATAGGGCATATTCAGACCCTTCTCATAAACGTAGTGCTGACAGACGACCTCATATATCGGTTGAAACCTTCCGCGTGCCTGAGCGGAGATATTTCCCTCGCATGGCACATCGTAGCCGAGGTTGTATTTGGCGGTGTATTCGTATCCCACGGCCAGGCGATTGTCGGCGGCACCATACAGGTCCACGCCTTGCTTCCAGGCGACCTCGCATGCCGCAGCCAGCATCCCAAGACCCAACTGCGTGTGTGCCTGGTCGCGAGTGCTCTCCTGGCACTGGCCCGTCGGGAAGACGTAGTGAGTGATTGCACCATTGCTCTCCCCGTGCAGAAAGTGATTCACCGCACGATTGAAGATTTCCCGATTGTCGCAGAATACCCCTATGCACAGCATAGTGTTAATCATCGCCGCGTCCCAATTGCCGTTGGCTTTCGGAAAGAAATCCTTGATAAGCGGATAATAAACCGTCATCAGCATAGTTTTGAACTGCTCGGTGTCTTCCGCCGGCCAGCCCGACTCCGTGTAGCGAAGTATTTCCGCAGCATTACAGAATTTATGGCCCGTGAACCCTGCGAGCAGCTTCTGGTCGTGGCCCTGGATGGATTTGAGCGTGGAGGACCACGCCTTGATAATCTCCATAGCTTTTTTCGCATGGGCCTTGTCGCCCGTAACGACCCACTGCAAGGCGTGGCAGTATGCCGCCGGCGACCTTCTGTTTGATGAACGCCAGGTCGGCGCGGTTGTGCAACAACCCTGGATGGACGAACGCCTGGCCGTGTGCGAATGTTTTGCTGACAGACATACCTTCTTCGCTCGTGCTCGCCGCACCAACAGTCCGCCAAGAGCAGAACAACAAGGCAACCACAAGCACAGTGATTGCGAACAACCGTCTTTTCATAACAATTCCCTTTCTATGCTTTCTTTCTTTTCCGCCACCAGGACACCAAGACACTAAAACTCAGTTATATTTTTCAACTTTCATTTTTCTTTGTGCCTTTGTGTCTTCGTGGCTATTTCTTCTTCCGTTGGCCATCACTTCAGGTGAATTGGGCCGGAGTTTCTCAATTCCTTGAGAAACGGGCGATGAACCCGCCACCCTCACGCAGCTCAATCACCAGCGAATCGCTGCGTTTCAAAGTTGTGTTTTCAATTTTTACCGCAGCCCCCACGTTTTCTTGTTGAAAAATAGAGTGGGGGTCGCGAATGAGCATCGCGCGGTACTCGCCTTCCCCAAGGAACGAGGGCGGGACCTTTATGGTCCTCGCCGCCGGGCCGTTCATAATGGCCAGGAACCACCTGTCGCCGCTGCGCCGGGCAAAAGCAGCGACTTCGCCAATCTCGGATGGCGGCAAAACAATAGTTTCATCCCAGACGCTCGGGATGCTTTTCATCATCTCAACGCCGGGGTTCTCCAGAATGTTCTTCGGCTGCGCGCCGTAAGTGAGCAGAGGCGAGTTGAAAACAGCAGCGGTAGCAATCTGGTGTGTCCAGGTGGTGTTTGCGCGGCGCCCGCCAAAGTGGACCGTCGTATAATCACCGTGGCCCGCCAGGTAGCGAGTAAAAGGCAGAGTTACATTATGAGTGGCCCGGTCCTGAAGCTTGCTGGCCTCCATCCCTCTGACGGCCTCGCGGACCATTTCGTTCGGCCACGTCCTGGATTCGCCTGTCGGCTTGTTTGCGCCGTGAAAGTTGACCAGTATGTGGTATTTGGCGGCTTCCTTGAGCAACGCCGTGTAAAGGTCAACGACCTTTTTGTGCTCGTGGTCAAAAAAGTCAATCTTGGCCCCAACGACGCCGAGGTCATGCAACCTTTTGAAGAATGCTTCGCGGGCTTCGGGCATGCGAAGCTGGTTGGAGTGCCTCCAGAACCATAGGCCCACGCCGAGCTTTCGCGAATAGTCCACCAGATCCTTAATCTGCTCATCGCTCCAACGAGACCAGAAACCCTCGAGCACATGATACTCGAAACCCAACTGGCCGGCCAGGCGCGAGAATTCCTTCATCTCTTCCAACGAGCTTCCGCCGCCGTCCAGGTAACGCCATACCGCCCGTCCCGGCTTGAGCCAGTCGGTATTGATTCCCTTGGGGAAAAGATTGGGGTCCGGCGGCGGACAAAGATTATGAACCACATCACAGTTCACCAGCGCGTTCAGGTCAGCCCCAATCATCACAACTCTCCAAGGTGACGTGATTGTTCCGGAAATGACAGCCGGTTTGGACAGACGCTCAATGTCGTTCTTGTACCGCAACCTGAATGGGTAGGAAACATGATGCTTGTGACTGAGAACCACATTGAATCCCCTGCTGCCGTCCGCCTGCAGG